>Ga0210391_10001092_pt1 | contig 25470 bp, 19 predicted proteins | sample IncBWC12OmetaG_FD_160573 | JGI IMG/M metagenome (GOLD analysis project Ga0210391, IMG submission 160573) | Forest soil microbial communities from Barre Woods Harvard Forest LTER site, Petersham, Massachusetts, United States - Inc-BW-C-12-O ... | reverse complement strand
CCCTCACACAAACGCCGCCGAGCTTCGACCGCCGCAAACCACGTCCGATTCCGGCGAGATTCCCTCGGAGGGCTGAGCCGGGTTACTTCACAGAGATGCGCAGAGACGGCAAGCTCTTCCTCGCTGGATCTTGCATCGGATTTCCTGCCGCGGCTCGGTCCCCGACGGACATACCTTGCGAACGAAGCTTCCTCGATCCGCCCATGCACTCCCGCCTCTTCGAACGCCTCCAGCGCCGCCGCCTGGGCATGAGTCAGCCCCGGCTCCGCACTGCCTTTGGGAAACGTCCAGCGCCCGCCGCTTCGCGTCCGGACCAGCAGGAACTCTATGCCGTCGTCGCGCCAGCGGTAGCAAACTGCGGCAACCTCTTCGCACTCGCAAAGCTTGCGAAGCTGTGACAGTCGGACCAATGTGGCCGATGGTCGATATGTCAGCGCCGACAGGGCATGCGGCAAACCCGAATCTCGATGATTTCTCGCGCCAGCACCCATTGCAACAGAGTGCACGATGCTATGAGCCTGTGCCTAGAGCACAGCTTGGTTCCCAGGTGCGAGCAGTCTTTGACTTTGCCTCCCCGGCACAATATGATATCATGATATCGTTTCCTAAAGCAGGAGGCAGCCTTGGCCCAGTTCGTCGTCCGGAACATTGAGAATCAGGTGAAAGCGAGCCTGCAGCGCCGCGCCCGAAGGAATGGCCGCAGCATGGAAGAGGAGGTACGGGACATCCTGCGCAGTGCGGTTATTGAAACCAACATTCCTGCCAGCGGCTTAGGGACCGAAATTTCCACCCTGTTCGGCAAAACCGGGCTGATCTCCGATATCCCCGAGTTGCGGGGCCACAGGATCGACGTTCCATCATTTGAGCCGTGATTTAGACCATGACCATTCTTGACACCAACGTGCTCTCGGCCTTGATGCACGTTGCGCCCGACAAGAATGTCGTCGCGTGGCTTGACCGGCAACCTCGCGCATCCATCTGGATAACCTCCATTACGGTTCTTGAGATCCGCTTCGGACTACAGATCATGCCCGGAGGAAAACGCCGCTCTGCTTTGATCCAGTCTTTCCAGGAACTCCTCGACAAGATCGACCACCATGTCGTTCCCTTCGACGTTGCCGCCGCCGAGGAAGCGGCGGACCTGGTGGCCTCCCGGCAAAGAAGTGGTCGTCCGGGCGACCTACGGGATACGATGATCGCGGGCATTGTAATCGCCCAGCACGCAACGCTGGCCACCCGCAACACCGCGCACTTTGAAGACATCGCGGTTCCGCTCGTCGACCCTTGGACCCACTAGTTTGATGCGCTCCCTGAGGCGGCCTGTTTCCGAGCGAAAGCTCACCGGAATCCTTCTACATACTTGTGCCGCGTGACGCCTCAAAGACAGTATTCATATTCGAGGGCCGCAATCCGCTCTAGGAGAGACCTTGGAGAACATGCGCTGTCTTCGCTGTAACCGCGAACTCGAGCCAGGACAGAAATCTGTGGCCTTGTATATGTTCGCCCAAACCGTAGGCGTTAAGCCGCGCCAGAAATCCACAGCCCATCGCATCTCTTTCTGTCCTCAATGTTCTGTGTCCCTGGCGATGGGCCCACCGCCCGAAGGCGCCCTCAATCTGGCTGCGTGGGATATGATTCGCGACCTGGTCGGCTCAGACCCCGCGCTGAACCAGGCAGCTTGGGAGAACTTGAGCGGAATCCTGGGGCTGCTTCCGGCAACCGGCACCAACGGCGCGCCTCGTTCCGTCCCAGCCGGGGGGTACTTCGAGTTCTAGCCTCTCACCCACAGTTCCTTCGAGCCTTCTGTAAGCCGCGCGGCCCGTCTCCAAAATTCCGATCCTCAGCTAACCCTTTTCGCCTTCCCGCGGTCTAAAGAATCAACGGCAGCAGGGAACTTCGCATGGCCCGGCTGCGTACCTCTGATCAGAACTAAGACGTGAAACGGTAGGGCGGGATTGAGACCCCTCGCCCGATCGTACCCGGGACCCCCACGCACCTCCCCGGAGGCGTGGGGGTGTATCACATGCGAATACTTCTTGATATCGTGCGGCAATCGCTCGCCACGCTCTGGGCGCACAAGCTGCGCTCGTTCCTTACGATGTTCGGAATCGCCTGGGGCGTGGGCTCCCTGCTGCTGCTCGTAGGCCTGGGAGAAGGCTTCCGCAGCGGTCAGGAGAAGAACATGGCCGAACTTGGCGCGGATATCATGTTCGTCTTCCCCGGCCGTATCCCCGCCGTAGTCGGCAGTTATCAGTCTGGGCAACCTTACTACTTTACCTACGCCGATTATTTCGCCATCCGCGACCAGTCGCGATTTCTGCGCGCGGTTTCCCCAGTGCTGGAGCGCGATGACATTCGCGCCGTCAGCGATTACGGTTCCACCAACGGCCAGGTTTTCGGGGTGGCTCCGTCTTACAACCAGATTCGTACTCTCCCTACTGATCCCGGACGCTGGTTCAATGATGAGGACAACTCCCAGCATCGCCGTGTGGCCGTGGTGGGATGGGAACTGCTCAAGAACATGTTTCCGGGGCAGCCTGCCGTGGGCAGCACCATCTTGCTCAACGACATGGATTTCAAAGTGATCGGCGTCATCCCCAAGATCGGAAAAGAGGGCAACAACGGCACGAACAACCGCATCTTCGTGCCTTTCGACACCATGCGGATGCTTTTCCCGCTCAAGGCGCAGAACACGGAGAATGCCATCTCCTTCATCAACTACAGGCCCATAAAAAAAGAACTACACCTCGAAGCCATGCATGAGGTTCACGCCATCATCGCCCGGCATCACGGATTCGATCCCAGTCTCGACGACGCCTTCAACGATTGGGACACCATCGACGGCGCCATCCGCGTGGCTAAGATTTTTGATGCAATGGATTATTTCCTGGGCGTGGTGGGAATCGTAACTCTCGGCCTGGGCGCCATCGGCATCATCAATATCATGCTGGTGTCGGTGACCGAACGGACCCGGGAAATCGGCCTGCGCAAAGCTCTAGGGGCGACGCACCGAAACATCTTGACTCAGTTCTTTGTCGAAGGGGCATTTCTTACTGCGTTCAGCGGCGGCATCGGCCTGGCAATCACAACCGCCTTCGTGGCTCTGCTGGCGCAACTGCCTTCGCCGGAGGGATTCGACACACCGCGCATCGTGCCTGCTTCCGCCGCGATTGCCATTCTCTCTCTGTCCGTGGCCGGCATCGTCGCCGGTCTTTATCCCGCACGCAAAGCCGCGCTGCTTCCCCCGGTGGAAGCACTGCGACAGGAGTAAACCGATTTCGACGGAATAACTTTGGACTCACTATGCTGGGCGATCTGGGCACACAAGCTTTCAACGCGCTGAAGCACAACCGCCGCCGTTCCCTGCTCACCATGCTGGGCATGGCCTGGGGCATTGCCACGGTGGTTTTGTTGCTGGCTTACGGTACCGGCTTTCAGAACGCTTTGATGGTCGCCTTCCGCACCTTTGGAGGCAATCTGGTCGCCATCTTTCCGGGGCGCACCTCCCAGCAGGCGGGAGGCACCAAGGCGGGCGCGCAGGTCCGCCTGACCCGCGACGATCTCGACTTCCTGCGCGCCGAGGTCCCCATGCTCACCCGCGTTTCTCCCGAGGTGGATAAGCAAAGCCAGGTGTCTTTTGGCACACGCAGCGCCAGCTACGGGGTTCACGGAATTTATTCCAGCTACGAGAAAATTCGCGCTCTTGACGTGGGCGAGGGCTCATTCTTCGGCGAGCGCGACGACTTCACCCACTCCCGCGTGGCCGTCATCGGCGCCACCGTGAAGAAGAAACTTTTCTCCGGCCAGAACGCTCTCGGCGAAAGTATTCGCATCGACGGGATCTCCTACAAGGTGGTCGCCATCCTCAGGCACACTATCTCGAACGGCGACGAAGACATGAACTCCCTGGTCTACGTTCCGTATAGTGCCATGAGCGACCTGAAGAATAGTTTCTACCTCGACGGCATCATGATGGATTACGAAGGCGACCACAGCAAGGTGGTCGAGGCCATCCGCAATTCCATGGCCTTCCATCACAACTTCGATCCTAAGGACGACCGCGCTATCTTCGTTTTCGACGCCGTGAAAGATCTTGCTGACCTCACCGTGATCACAGTCGGCATCAAGATACTGCTCGGGTTCATCGGTTTGCTGACACTCGGAATCGGTGGCGTCGGCCTGATGAACATCATGCTCGTCTCCGTGACGCAACGCACCCGCGAAATCGGCGTCGAGAAGGCCCTGGGAGCGCGACGCTGGCATATTCTTTTCCAGTTCCTCGCCGAAGCTCTGGTGATCACCGCCATTGGCGGCCTGCTGGGCGTGGTGCTGGCGTACTTGGTTTCGTGGAGTGTGGGTTCGCTCACGCTGTGGAGCGCCTTCATCGAAGACGCCAGCGAGGGCGATATCCACCTCTACATCGACTCCGCCACCCTGATCTGGTCGACCGTGATTCTGAGCTTCGTGGGAATCGTCAGCGGCATGCTCCCGGCAATCAAAGCCGCCGGCTTGAATCCCATCGAAGCGCTGCGCTACGAGTAGCGCCGGCGTCCCGCCGGCTGCCTTACAATCCCCACATGCCCGAAACCACCGCCACGCGCCTTGACCGCGTTCTGGCTCAACTACGCCTCTACGAACATCCTCTGCTGAATTTCTCCGCCCGGTCCAAAGGCGAAGGCGTGGAGGTCATCATCCAGTTCAAAGACGCATCCGTACCGGTGCACACTTATTACTTCGATCTCCACCCCCGCGACCTCGACCACCCGCAGTTCGAGTGGAGCTTCCAGCGCCAGCTCTACGATGCGTTGCACGATTACTTCGTCGAGATGTTCATCCGCACCCCGCAGGACCGCGCCGAACGCCGCCGGAAAGAACTGTGAATCAGCTTCGCCTAAAGATCGAACAGGAAATCCGTGACCGTGGCCCCATCCCCTTTTCGCGCTATATGGAACTCTGCCTTTACGATCGCGACCTGGGTTACTACTCGCGAAACGCACAGCAGTTCGGCAAGGCCGGAGATTTCTATACGTCAAGCGACGTCCACGCCGTTTTCGGCCGACTTCTGGCGCGGCAGTTCGACGAAATGTGGCGAGCCCTGGGTTCTCCGAGGCGAATCGAACTGTTCGAACTCGGCCCCGGCCGAGGCTTGTTTGCACAAGACGTTCTTGACTGGTCGGAAAAGAAGTTTCCGGACTTCTATCGCGCCCTGCGCTATGTCCTCTTCGAAAGTTCGCCCGCCTTGCGCGAGCGGATCAAAGAGACTCTGGGAGATCATCTCGAATCCGGAAGAGCTGAACTCGGCACGCTTGATGCTCTCGACAAGACGTCCGGCCGCAACATTCCGACCATCGTCTTCGCCAACGAATTCTTCGACGCGCTCCCGGTCGAAATCCTCGGCACTAAAGGATCTTTGCGCATCGATACGCGCGACGGCCGATTCACCGAAAGCTGGGCGCAACCATCCGCCGGGGAACTGGAATTTATCGACCGTTATTCGGTCCATCCCGAACCAGACGAGCGCATTGAAGCACCTCTAGCCGCACAACACTTCATGGAGCAGATGGCCGCCAACATCCAGCATGGCTTCCTCGTCGCCATCGACTACGGCTATACCCGCGAAGAGCAATTAGCCGGACGCCACCGCGGTACGTTGAAGGCCCTCCGCCAGCACTCAATCAGCGCCAACCCCTACCAAGCCCCGGGCGAACAAGACATCACCGCCGACGTAAACTTCACCGCGCTCGCCACCGCCGCACACAAACAAGGCATGAAGACGCAGAAGGTGATCACCCAATCCCAATTTCTGATGGGCATCGGCGAAGCGAACCAGTTTGCTGACGCCTTCGAAGGATGCGGCCTGCCGCAGGAGCGTGCCAAAGTAGCATTGCAACTCAAGCATCTAGTGACGCCCGCAGGCATGGGCGAAAGCTTTCAAGTCCTGATTGCCAGTAAGGGGATCGGACCGGAAAGAGTCGAATCTTTGTCAGGTTTGAAATTCGGCCACAGGCGCTAGCGATCCAAGTAAAGACAGCCGCCTCGGCTGTCCCGCGGCCGAAACCCGGCGGCAGGGGGCACAAGCCCGCAGCCACTCCTACTGCACGACTTTCGCTGGCGCATCCTTATTCGCCGCGACTTCCGGATACTCATAAACGCCGCGACCGGCCTTCCGCCCCAACCGTCCCGCCTCAACATACTGCACCAGCAAGGGCGCTGGACGATATTTCTCCCCCAGCATTTTGTGCAGGTACTCCAGAATGTTCAGTCGCGTGTCCAATCCAACCAGATCGACGAGTTCAAACGGACCCATCGGATGATTCAGCCCCAGCTTCAACGCCTTGTCGATGTCTGCCGCAGAAGCGATCCCTTCCTCCAGCATGTAGAACGCTTCGTTGCCGATCATCGCATTGATGCGGCTGGTGATAAATCCTGGCGACTCTTTAATCACCACCACTTCCTTCCCCATCCGCTTGCCCACGTCAACCGCGGTGGCTAGCGTGTCGTCGTCCGTCTCCAAAGCACGCACCACTTCAATCAGCTTCATCTTGTGCACGGGATTGAAGAAGTGCATGCCCACGCACTTCTTTGGGCGATAAGTCACGCTGGCGATTTCCGTAACGCTAAGAGAAGACGTGTTCGACGCCAGAATCGTCGCGGGACGACAGATCTTGTCGAGCAGAGTAAAGATCTCAATCTTCGATTCCATCTCCTCCGGAACCGCTTCAATCACTAAATCGGCTTCGCGGGCCGCTTCTTCGACCGAACCCGCATATTCCACTCGACGGAACGCGGCATCGGCGTCGGGCGCCATCACTTTCCCCAACTCCACTGCCTTGTCGAGATTGGCCCGGATTTCGCTCTCAGCCCGGCGCAGCGCCGCCGGCAACAGGTCTTCGAGAATAGTACGATAGCCGCCAAGCGCTGCGGCATGCGCAATGCCGCGGCCCATAATGCCGGCCCCGATCACCGCGACGGTTTTAACCTCCGCCACTACGGGCCCACCTTTTCGAGATCCGCAATCGCGGTATTGATAGCGCCGCTGGTAGCGCGCAAACTCTCCGCTAGGCGCTTGCGCTCCTCGGTATTCATGGCGGGAATGTAGATCGAGATTCGGCGCAGCGTCGCCGTGATGTCCTCCACATAATTCATTGCACGGATCAGTTCACCAGTTACTGGCATGAGGGCTCCTGTATATTTCGTCAGCTTGTCGGTTGGCTTCGACTGCTCCCCACCTGTTCCACTGTCAAGCACAGCATCACGAGCGGGATTCTTTATTCTGGACGTGTCGGCGAATTTAGTAAAGGCAGGCATCCGGCACCGCCGCTGCCGAATTCTTTGCCACTCATTTACCCGTGCATTTGTTAACAGTGGCTTAACGGAAACCGCATATAATCCCGATTGATTCTTTTAATGGGCCGTCCGGGTGCTTCGCGAATCTAAGTCACATGGCAGACAAGCCCTTAAAACAGTATATTTTCGCGAGCGATTTCGATCAGACGCTCACCTTCAATGATTCCGGCTACGTGCTCGCCGAATTAGTCGGCATTCCCACCGCCGAGTTCGAACGCAAAGCCAAAGGCATGGCCAAGATCAACCTGGTGCAACAGGGAGCCGAACTCGCCTATCTCCTGCTCCACGATCCCGAATTCAAAGCGAAAGTTCGAAAGGAACATCTTCACGAGGTCGGCAAACGAATTCGCCTCAAGGGTGACATCAAACTGCTTTACCAGATCCTCGAAACCGGCGTCGATGGACACTTCTTCGACTTCTATATTCTATCCGCGGCTCCTGTTGAGGTAATCCATTCTGCGCTGGAAGGCATCGTTCCGCAGGATCACATTTTCGGCACCGAGTTCCGTTACAAGCCTTCGGGCGAGATCGACACCATCATTCGCGCCACCGCCGGCTACGGCAAGGTCGCGGTACTCGACCAGTTATTGACCGAGCACGTGATCGGCCCCGATCATGTCATCTATACCGGGGATGGCAGCTCCGATATAAACGTGATGCTGCATGTCAACGCGCGCGACGGCCTCACCATCGCGGTCTCAGAGTCACCCCACATTTCACAGATCGCCAAGCGCACCGTGCTCAGCACCAGCGCTCTCGCCGTGCTGGCGCCGATTCTAGAAGAGATTGCGGGATGGGAACGGGCCCGCATCCGCAGTTTCTTCGAAGCCAACGGCATGCTGATCCAGGAGTGGGAGCGAGTTCGCACCGACTGGCTGACGGTCCGTCCCGCCATCACCGAGCCTGAAGAACCGGTAGGTGTCGCGTGAAGCCTCAGCTGGCTCCTGTCGGGACTGCGACGGAATTCATTAGCCCCGGACGTAAGTCCGGGAAGGTTGACCCCAAGATCCAGTCTCGTAAGGGACGGCACTTGCTCACACAACTCCATGCTGCGCGATAAAAGCCTGATCCCGCTCTCGCACCAGCATCAACATGCACTAGCTTTATGCGTGCGCATCGATCGTGCTCAACCCATCCCCGCCACGGATCTGGAAATTTGGCAGTCAGAAATCGAACAAAGCTTCGAACAGGAAATCAGGATTCACTTCTCTGCTGAAGAACAGGTGCTGTTCCCGGCAGCAAGCGAATTCTCTGAGTTGATTCCGGTGGTGGAAGACCTTATCGCCGATCACATTGCGCTGCGTGAATCCTTTTCGCAAGCCAAGACGAAGAGCATGTCGACCGAAACCTTGCCCGCCTTCGCTAAATACCTCTGCAACCACATCCGCAAAGAAGAACGCCAGCTTTTCGAACGCCTGCAGCAGTTGATGAGCCCTGAAAAACTTTCAGCTCTGGGTGTGCAGTTGGAAGCAGCTCTCAAAGACGCCGCGCAATCCTGCATACTGCCAAACGAGACAACCAGGCTAAGGCCAAAAGCATAGCCAGCTCTGACTGGCCACTGATCACTGATAACTGGCCACTGCTTTTTACGCCTCCAGCCGGAACCGCGTCTCTGCCAGCCCATAGAGCTTGCGCCACACCAATCGGTTTATTGTGACCACAGTCGCCGCCATCATCATGGTCGCGACCAGCAGCAGATGAAAATCGCCGCTGTCGGTAGCCTGCTGGATGGTCGCACCCAGTCCGGTCGTGGTATAAATCTGCCCTTTGAAATGAAAATATTCGGCAACGATGCTGGCATTCCACGCTCCGCCGGAAGCCGTCACCAGCCCGGTCACGAGATAAGGAAAAATTCCCGGAAGAATCAGTTTCTTCCAGCGCGCGACGCCCCGCACCCGGAATACCGAGCAGCATTCTTTCAAATCGGTCGGAATCGCCATCGCTCCCGCGATCACGTTGAACAGCACGTACCACTGCGTGCCCAGCAGCAGCACAACGATCGACGCCAGCCCCAGCCCGCCGCCCAGCCGGATCAGAACCAGCAGAATCACCGGCAGCAACGCCGTCGCCGGCACCGAAGCCGCAATCTGCGCCAGCGGTTGCGCAATGCGCGCCAGCCGAGGATTGAAGCCAATCGCCACTCCCACCGGAATCGTCCACAGCGCGCCAAGCAGCAACGCAAGATTCACGCGCAGAAAAGTCGCTCCCAGCCCGAGAGCGGTCGCATGCAACTCCACTTTCCCCACGCCGCTGAGAATAATCGCGACCCGAACCACGCCGTAACCGATGCCACCAAGTGTCAGCACGGCCAGCCCCCGCAATAGCCAGTCCCGCCACGCAGACGGGTTCTGGAGGGGGTGTTCCTCCCTATGTTTCTCTGCAAAATACAACAGCAGACGCTCCCCGAGCGGCCGCAACGTTTTTTCGCGAATCTTCGCGAGCCCGCTCGAACGCTCCACTAGATTCAGCACCCATGATCGCGGAGCATCCGTACTCTCCACCTGCTCAACCTTAAATTTCTCGGCCCATGCGATCACGGGCCGCCACACAAACTGGTCCAGCAACACGATCACGAGCACCATGGTGGCAATGCCCCAACAAATCGACCTCGTGTCTCCCGCGCTGGCTGCTGTTTGCAGATATGAGCCCAGGCCGGGCAAACGAAAATCTCTCGACCCCAGCACAAACATTTCACAAACCATCAGCGCGAACCACCCCCCGGCCACCGACATCATCGAGTTCCACACCAACCCGATCGCCGAAAAAGGCAGCTCCATCTGCGTGAAACGCTGCCACCAGCTGAAGTGGTATATCTCCGCAGCCTCTCGCATGTCCTTCGGAATGCTCTTCAACGACGCATAAAAGCTGAATGCCATGTTCCAGACCTGGCCGGTAAAAATCAGGAGGATCGCGCCCAGTTCCACACCGAGCTGCCGCCCGGGAAACAGCGCCACCATGGCCAGCATCACGCCCGGAAGAAAACTCAGCACGGGGATCGACTGCAACACATCCAGCAGCGGAAGCATGAAGCGTTCGGCTCGTGGGTTATAGGCCGCGACGTAGCCATACACCAGCGCGAACCCCAGGCTGAGCACGTAGGCGATCGTGATGCGCAACAGTGAATATCCTGCATAGGCGGGCAGCGCCCGCAGGCTGCGCGAAATCTCGACCGTCGGAGTAAATGGTCCGAACCACGAGTGCCCGACTGTCACCACGGCATAGAACAACGCAATCCCCGCGCCGAACATGATGACGTCAGGCAGGTGCGACACTTCGATCCGCGGCAGTTGTGTCCACAGCCGGTATGCCGAGAATCCCCGCAGCGTAATACTCTTCTTCATGCCCTGGCTTTTCCCCTAGGAACGATCGATCAGGCTTTCGGCGTGGGAGTCGAATCTTGATTCTCACTGGCGCGAGCGGTCGGTGTTGGTTCGGTTTGCAGTGCATCCATCGGTACCGCGTCGGTCTGCGGCGGTTCCGTCTGCGGCGTTTCCGTCTGCACCAGTCGCCCACTCTCACGGTCGTAATCAAAAATCTCGGCATAGCGCCCCCAGTTCGTTGCAGTATCGAACTGACGCTGCACTTCCTCCGCGGAAAAGTGCTCATCGAGAATGTCGTGAAAGAATTCATCGTTGATCGAGTGATCCGACTTCCGCTTCAGAATACTGTCAATCTGCTTCAAGATGGTGACGTGCTCCAGCGCCGCCTCGCGAAACAAAACTTTCCTCGCCTGGATGTCGGCGTCAGCGAACCTCACCCCCTGCCGCGAGAGTTGCACATCGCCTTCCTTCAACCACGCGAAACCCAGCAACTGGCAGGCTTCCAGGATGGGCAGCAGGTCCTCCACATCCATCACCAGTTCTTCGCTCAGGCGGAAAAGATCTTCGCGTCCCCCGCGATCGTGCAGTAGTTCAAGCAGGCCGGCGATTCCGCCCACACGGGCATGAGGCAAAATCTGATACTTACTTGTCCTCACCGGCGCTTGGCCTCTCTTTAAGCCCCCCAGCGGCACCACAATTTCCCCCGTACTCTCGGGGTCCGGCAATGCGTGCTCGACATCCGGTTCGGTCATAATTTTGTAGATGTAATCCACCAACTCTACAAACCGGCCAGACTTGCGGTCCCGGGGATGCGAAAGACGCACATTGAAATCCGCGCGGATGCGCGCCGGATTTCTCCCCAGCACCACAATGCGGTCCGCCAGCATCACCGCCTCCTCGATGTTGTGCGTCACAATGAAGATCGCACTGGTCGGCATCTTCTTGTTCAGCCATAGCTCCAGCAGTTCGCCACGCAGATTTTCCGCCGTCAGCACATCCAGCGCAGAAAAAGGCTCGTCCATGAACAGCACTTCCGGTTCCACCACCAGCGCCCGCGCGAAGCCCACGCGCTGTTTCATCCCACCGGAAAGCTCCTTGGGATAAGCCGTCTCAAATCCGTCCAGACCTACCGTATCCAGCATCCGCAGCGCGCGTTTGCGGCGCTCCACGGCAGCCACGCCGCGCGCTTCAAGGGGAGCTTCCACATTCTCCAAGACAGTAAGCCAGGGAAACAGCGCGAAACTCTGGAAGACGATCGCCACATTGGGCGATTCGCCCCCAAGCGGCTTGCCATGCCAGAACAGCGCCCCCGACGAAGGTTGCGCCAACCCACTCAGAATGCGCAGCAGGGTAGATTTGCCGCAGCCGGAGGCCCCCAGCAGCGCAATGATTTTTCCCGGCTCAATGGCAAAATCCGTAAGCCCCACGACCTGAATGCGAGTTCCGTCCGGCTGGGGATAGGACTTCTCAATCGCCCGCGCGTCGATAATAGGTTCCGCCGCCAAGAAAATTCTCCCTAACCTCTATACACGATCCGTCGCAACGCGCAAAGCCTTACCAGCGGAGTAACAGTCCATTCACAATTGGCAGAGGCCGGCGTTTCAAGCAGCGAAGTTCTCAGCCGCCAGAACAGGAAGTGCTTGAGGCAGCCGATCCGCAACCTCGGTAAGGTGGGAAAGTTTGGCGGTCAATTCAGCTGTGAACTGCCCAGGAGCAAAACGCCACTTCCAATTCCCGCCGTGCAGGCTCGGTGTATTCATCCGAGCCTCGCTGCCGAGGCCCAGCACATCCTGCAGCGGGATCAGCGCGAACTCAGCCGGCGAGGTCTGCGCGGCGCGGATGAACGCCCAGTGAATCCCATCGTCACAATGGCCAAGGTAAGCTTCCGCATTGCGCCGTTCGTGATCCGCGGCGCCCGCCCGGAACCACCCCGCGGTCGTGTCGTTGTCGTGCGTCCCCGTGTAGATCACTTTGCCTACAGCGCGATGCGGCAAGTACATGTGCGCGCCCTCGTCGCCGAACCCGAACTGCAGAACCGCAATCCCCGGAATCTGCAGTCTCTCGCGCAGCGCGTGAACCGAGGGCGTGATGTAGCCCAGGTCTTCCGCAAAGAACGGCAAGCCCCCAAGCGCCTCGCGGAGCTTGTCAAAGAGATCGTCTCGCGGACCATCCACCCAGCGCCCGTTAATCGCCGTCGGATCATCCGCCGGAATCTCCCAGAACTGGTCGAACCCGCGAAAGTGATCCAGCCTGACGTAGTCGCAATTCCGCGTCGTCCAGCGCAGCCGCTGAATCCACCATTCATACCCCCGCGCCTTCATCACGTCCCAGCGGTACAGCGGATTCCCCCAGCGCTGCCCGGTCTTGCTGAAAAAATCAGGCGGAACGCCGGACACCACTTCAGGCTCCAGATTTTCCTTCAGTCGGAAAAGTTCGCGATGCATCCACACATCGGCGCTATCGTAATTCACGAAGATGGCAACATCGCCCACAATGCGAATCGAACGCTGCGAGCAATACCTCCGCAGCGCTTGCCACTGCTCGTAAAAAGCAAACTGCAATGCACAACGGATCTTCAGGTCGTCCGCCAGATCCTTGCGTGCCTGCTCCAGCGCACCCGGCTCGCGCTGTGCCAATCCCGTCGGCCATTCATTCCAGCTGGCCAGCTTTTGCTGAGCCCGCAGCGCGTCAAATAAAACGAAATCATCGAGCCACCACGAGTTTTCTGAACGGAAGCGTTCAAAGCGCTGACGCGCGTCCGCCAAAGCCGTAGCCACAAAATTCCGCCCTGCTTCAAACAGCAGTGGCATCTTCGCCGCAAACACGTGATCGTACTCAACCGCCCCCGAGTCCGAGCCGGGTGCAAAAGAAGACGAGGAGATTTTTGCTTGATCGATCCAGCCATGATCGGCCAGACGCTCCAGGCTGATCAGCAGCGGGTTCCCGGCAAAAGCCGAGATGGAAGAATATGGCGAATTGCCGTAGCCTAGCGGGCCAAGCGGCAGAACCTGCCACAATCCCTGCCGGGCGGAGGCGAGAGAATCGACAAACGAGTAAGCCGCCGGCCCCAAATCACCAATGCCGCCGCGCGAAGGCAACGACGTGGGATGCAACAAAATGCCTGCAGCGCGCGGAAACGGCATGCAACTCGGTCACTACCTGGGATTTCTAATTATGAATTCGTTATTCGCCCAAACACATTTGTCATCCCGAGCTGACATACTTGTCATCTCGAGCGAAGCGAGGGATCCTGGTTCTGGCCCGCAGCGCCGCCGCCTACTCCCCTTGTTCACTCGCGCCCTTGGTCAGCGCCTTCATCTCGTCCTGATTGATCTTGATCTTGCCCGCTTTCTCCATCTGATTGCGCAGGTTGCTGACATACAGCGCGAAGATCTCCTGCTGCTTGCCCTGCACTAGCATCTCCCGAATCTGGTCGCGCTTGGCCGCGAAGTCCGCTTCCGTCGGGGCCTGCATCTCGTCCACGGAAAGCACGACTCCGTTCGCCCCGCTCTGGATTGCCCCGCTGATTTCTCCCGGCTTCATGCTGAATGCCACCGAGGCTTGCCCGGTCATGGACCCGATATCGGGAACCTGGCCATCAGGCGATACAAAGTCGCTCGTCTTCACCGTGGCGCCCAGTTCCTTCGCTGCCTTCTTCAGATCATGTTCCGTCTTCGCGCGATCGGAAAGTTCTTGTGTCTTCTGCGTCAGCAGAAAGCTAGCGCGCTCGGTCTTGAATTGCTCCTCCACTCGAGCCTGGATCTCTTCAAACGTGGGCGTCGCCGGTGGTTTCACCGCCAGCAATTGGAACACCGCAAAACCCTGCGACGTCGTAGCCATGTCCGGCGGGGCCTTTTCGGCCGCACCGAACACGGCATCCATGAGCTGCGGCGCTGGGCCCAATCCCGGAACCACATCGCTGCGGCTGAAAAAATCCGAAGTCATAACGGGCACGCCCTTCGCCGTCGCCGCCGCATCCAAACCCTGTGCCTTCGCCTGCTGCAAGAGATCTTCCGCCTGCTTCTGAGCCATCTCCTGTGTCTTCTGCTGCTTTACCACAGGCTCGATCTCGGCCTTGACCTCATCGAACGACTTCATGTGTGCGTCCTGCCGGTCATCGACCCGAATAATGTGGAAGCCGTAGCTGCTCTTCACCAGGCCGCTGATCTGCCCCTTGGGCAGCGAAAACGCAACTTTCTCGAACTCCGGAACCGTCCGGCCCTTTCCGATCCAACCCAGAGATCCGCCTTCCTTCGCGCTTCCCGGATCTTCGGAATACTTCTTCGCCAGGTCTTCGAATTTCGCTCCAGACTTGAGTTGCTTCAGCAAATCGTCCGCGCGCTTTTGCGCGTCGGCCACGCCCTTCTCATCCACTTTGCCGTCGGGCCCAGGAAGCGGAGTCTTGATCAGAATGTGGCTGACCTTCGCCTGCTCGGACGTGCGGTACTGATCGCGATGCTGATTGTAATAAGCCTGCAAGTCATCGTTCGTGACCCGCACTTCAGCCTGCACCTTCGCGGTTTCGAGCATCACATACTTGATCTTGCGCTTCTCGGGAACGGAGTTTGCGTAGGTCTTCAGGTGGGCGTTGTAGAACGCTTTGAGTTCCTCGACCGTGGGATGAAGGCCCTTCTTGATGTCATCCTCCTTCAACACGGCATAATCAAACTTCACTTTTGTATTCTGCTTGATGAACTCCTGGCGGATCGCGGCATCGCTCACCGATGCGCCGCTCGTGATCAGCGTCTGCAGCTTGGTGATCACGATATCCTTTCCCACACTATCTTCAAACGTTGCCGGCGTCAGGTTGTGCTGCTGCAGCATCCCCTCGTACTCCGCCTGGCCGATAAAGTTTCCCCCCGGAAAGAAAATTCCAGCATAGCGGCCGTGCTGCAATTCGTCCTTCACTTCCTGCGGCGTGGCTTTTAACCCCATTTTCTGCGCTTCCGCCAGCAACGCCTGCTTGTCGATCAATTGGTCGGCGGCGCGCGGCGTATCTTGCGCGATCAGAAAAGACATGATCATCGAAGCCTGCGCACCGTACTGCTGCGCTTGCTGTTGCGCCATCTCGCGCGCCGTCTGCCGCACTTCTTCGGGGGTAATCTCCTCGCCATTCACCCTCGCGACGACGCCCGCCTTGTTCAACGTATCGTTATTGCCGATGCCCGGAATCAGCGTAATAGCCATGGCCCCGCAAATCAGCAAAAGCAGCCCGCTCAGCACAACTTTCTTAACCGGTCCTTCAGTCTGCAAAAATCGAATCATCTTCTTATCACTCCGGAATGGTGCGTGGAATCAATAATTATAAACTACGAACGGTGTCATCCTGAGCGGAGCAAGTGCATCGCAAATGCGAAGCGCTCGCGGAGTCGAAGGACCCCTTACCCGCGTCCATCTCCGCACGCCCAGCTAGGTGGTTCTACCAAGCCCTCCGGTTCTGGCTCTGCGCCGCTTGGAACACCCTCCCGGCGGCACGAACGAATCACCTATTGAAACGTATCAATAGACGTGTTATCCCTCTTAGTTCCCGGACTAAGGTCCCGGACCAACGTCCACAGAAACGATCGAGCGCGACGGCACGCAAGGGAGCACTATGAACTCCGCAAAAGCAACAGCAAGACGCCCCACCTTCCCCACTCGGTTCGCAGCGCAGTTGTTAACGATTTCATTTCTAAGTGCGCACTTTCTCCTCGCCGCTGACACCCTGGCATCCAAGCGCACCGCCCCAGCCAACACTGAGAAACTGGCTCTCCGCGAGCATTGGACGCTGCAATCTTCCGCCAAAGTCGAAGCCAAGGGCGAGACCATCTCCACCGCGGCTTTTGTTCCGAAGGGATGGCACGACGCAACCGTGCCCACCACGGTTGTCGCCGCCCTGGTAAAAGACAAAACCCTCCCCGACCCATTCTTCGGCATGAACCTCCGCCAGTTTGCCGGCGTCACCTATCCCATCGGCGGAAATTTCTCCAACATCCCCATGCAGACGGATAGCCCCTACGCCGTTTCCTGGTGGTACCGCAAACAGTTCCCCGCTCCAGCCACCTACAAGGGAAAAACCATCTGGCTAAATTTCAAGGGAATCAACTACCGCGCCAATGTCTGGCTCAACGGAAAGCAGATCGCCAACTCCGACACCATCGCCGGAGCCTGGCGCACTTACGAACTGAACGTGACCAATGCGGTAAAGCCGGGCGCCGAAAACGTCTTGGCCGTACAGGTCTTCGCCCCCACCGAGAGCGACCTGGCCATCACCTTCGTCGACTGGAACCCGGCGCCTCCCGACAAGAACATGGGCCTGTGGCGCGAAGTCTACCTCACCACCGGCGGCCCGGTCGCGTTGCGCTATCCCGCCGTTGTGTCGAAACTAAATCCGCCCGCCAATGATTCGGCGCAACTCACCGTCACCGCGCAACTCAAGAATGGCACGAGCGAACCGGTGAAAGGCAAACTGAAAGGCCAAATCGAAAGCGTTAGCTTCGAGCAGGAGGTCGAACTCGCCGCCAACGAAAGTAAAGACGTGACCTTCACCCCCGACAAATTTCCGCAGCTCGACTTCTCCAATCCTCGTCTCTGGTGGCCCGCGCAGATGGGCAAGCCGGCTCTCTACTCTCTGAAAGTGGAATTCGAAGTCGGCAGCGCCGTCAGCGACCATTCAACGACGGAGTTCGGCATTCGCGAAGTTACTTCCGAAGTAAACGCCACGGGCGGCCGCGCCTTCCACATTAACGGCAAGAACATCCTCATCCGCGGCGGCGGTTGGACTCCGGACATGATGCTCCGCGAAAACTCGCAGCGCCTGCACGACGAATTCCGCTACGTCCGCGACATGGGATTGAACACCGTCCGCCTCGAAGGCAAACTTGAAACCCAGGAATTCTTCGACATCGCCGACCACGAGGGAATTCTCGTGATGGCCGGCTGGTGCTGCTGCGATTTCTGGGAGCGCTGGCCGCGCTGGAAGCCGCAGGATTTTGAAATCGCCCAGCAGTCCCTCCGCGATCAGATCTACCGCCTGCGCAGCCATCCCAGCATGGTTATGTGGCTGAATGGCAGCGACAACCCGCCTCCGCCCGATGTCGAGCAGATGTACCTCGATATCGAAAAGCAGCTCCTGTGGCCGAATCCCGTAGTTTCCTCCGCCACCGGCAAACCCACCACGGTCACCGGAAGCAGCGGCGTCAAGATGTCAGGGCCGTACGAGTATATAGCTCCAGGCTACTGGGAGCAGGACACTCCCGCCGGACAGCCTAACCGCAAGCTCTGCAACCCGGGCGGCTGCGGCGGAGCTTACGGCTTCAACACCGAAACCAGCATGGGACCTGCCGTCCCGCCTGTCGAAAGCATTCGCGCCATGGTCGGAAGAAATCACCTCTGGCCCATCGACGAGGTCTGGAACTACCACGCCGGCGGCGGAGAATTCAAAACCATCCAGGTCTTCAGCGAGGCCCTCGCCAACCGCTACGGCAAGTCAGATAGCGTGGAAGACTTCTCCAACAAATCGCAACTGCAGACCTACGAGGGCGTGCGCGCCATGTACGAGGCTTACAGCCGCAACAAGTATCAATCCACCGGCGTGATTCAGTGGATGCTCAACAACGCCTGGCCTTCCATGATCTGGCACCTTTACGACTATTACCTGCGCCCCGCGGGCGGCTACTTCGGCGCCAAGCGCGCCATGGAAGCGCTGCACCCGATCTACGGCTACGACGATCATTCCATCTGGATCGTCAGCAGCCAGTATGAAGATGTCAAGGGATTGAAGCTCTCCACCAAAATCTACAACCTAGACATGACCGAGAAGTTTTCTCACGAAGATTCGCTCGACGCGCCCGCAGACAGCACCGCTAAAGTATTCGCGCTCCCCGAAGTCGATGGCCTGAGCCCGACCTACTTTGTTGCTCTGCGCCTGACTGACTCCGCCGGCAAACTGGTCGGGTCCAACTTTTACTGGCTCTCCACCAAACCCGAAACCCTCGACTGGGCCAAGTCCACCTGGTGGATGACGCCCACCGATTCCTTCGCCGATTACACGGCTCTTGCGCAACTTCCGAAAGTAAAGCTTAAAGTTATCAGCAGCACAGCGCGCAAAGGCGAAGACTCCATCACCCGCGTAACGGTACAAAATCCCAGCAAGACCCTCGCCTTCTTCGTCCACCTCAAAGTAGAGAAAGGCGTTAAGGGTGAAGAGATTTTGCCAGTCGTCTGGGAGGACAACTACATCTCACTATTACCCGGTGAGAAGCGCGAAGTAACCGCCGCCTACCGCGCCAGTGAGCTGGGCGCAGAGAAAGCAACTGTAAAAGTGACCGGCTGGAACGTCGAGTAAAGTGTGGCGCGGGTGCCCTCGCCCGCGATGCCGGCGGTACGGATGCTCATGTGGGGACAGCCGCCTTCGGCTGTCCCGCAGAGCAACGCGAGGCGACCCGAACTCAAGACCAGGGCCCCATCCCCTCACGCATGCTGTGAAACGGATAAAATATTCCCGTCAGGATCCTTAAACCAAGCCACCTTGTCCCCGGTCGGCGCAGTCCAGATCCCGAGCGCGTCCTGCTCGAAGAAACCAAACCTCTCAAACTTCACGCCCTTGGTCTGCAGTCCCTCAACCATCTTCTCAATCTCAGGAACCTGCCAACCCAGAATCGTGAATGGAGCCGGCGTAAACTGCGCCTTCGCCACCCGCACCATGATTCCATTCGCATCCATCACTAGGGCAAATCCATCGTCCTTCACAAAGCGCAGCCCCAGCACTCCTTCGTAAAAAACTCGCGCCTTTTCCGTGTCGTTGGTGGGAACAAACGCCACAATGTCGATCGCGCCTAACATCCATACTCCAATCCCTTTTCACTCCTCCGGCGGCAATTCGAAGTCGACCAGATTGCCTCGGAAACCCTTAGTCTTCCACGCGCCTATCGCGATTCCGACCGCCATCCAGATCGCCCCAAAAACCAGAGCTTTAGAACTCAAACTTATCCATAGAAAAAAACAGATTACAAAACCCAGAACCGGCGGGAGCAGATTGCCCATTTTCTTTTCCGGTTCATGCAAGTAGTAGCGAACGAACGCCGCAGCATTCACACCCATGAAAGCGATCAGCGCGCCGAAATTAAGCAAGTTCGCGCCCAGATCATAGCCGGTCGTTGCCCCGGCCAGCGCAGGAAGCAGAAATGCCCCAGCCAGCGCGAGCACGCCCACAAACAGGACGTTGTTGCGAGGAACTCGCCGTTTGGCATCGACCGCGCCAAAGAACGACTTCGGTAAAGCGTTACTGCGTCCCATGCCATAGAGCAGCCGTGCCGCACCCAGCTGCGCGCCCATGCCCGAGCCAAAGTTCGCCACCACCAGCGTGAACCCGACAATCGCAAACAGCGGCGCCCAGGCGCGTCCCGCCACGAAAGTAAAAGCCGTATCCATGTTCGGATATGGTTCAGAGGCCGGCCAAATCAGTTGAGCCGCATACACCTGAAAGGCCGAGAGAATTCCGATCACCACACAAACCAGCACAGTCGCCAGCAGAATGTTTCGCCGCGGATTCTCCGCTTCTTCCGAGAGCGTTGAGATGCCATCAAAACCAATGTAGGTAAGCACGGCGACAGAAGTGCCGCCGAGCACCGCTTTCGTATTCCAGCTCGCAGGATCGTAAAAGGGCCGCGTAAAGAACGCCGCACCGTCGTGAGGATGTCCAAAAATATAGCGCGCCGCGGCCACAAAGAAAATCGCAATCACTACTCCCATTCCCGCAGCCAGTGCGGTATTCACTCGAGCGGAAGTTTTCACGCCTTGCACGTTCAAGGCAGTAAACATCAGCGCGAAAATAACCGCCCAAACGGCATACGAGACACCGGGTGCGAACACGTGTGCCTGCTGGCTGATCCAGATAATGCAGATCATCGGATTGAGCAGGTAATCCATCACCATGCTCCAGCCGGTCACATAGCCCAGCGCCGGGTTGATCTCCTGTCCGACATACGTAAACGCCGAACCAGCGCTGGGATATGCCCGCGCCATCCGCCCATAACTGATCGCCGTAAACAGCATCGCGACCATGGCGATCAGAATCGTCGTCACAACATGTCCACGCCCGCGATTGCTAAGCACGCCAAACACCGACATGGGAGCAACAGGTTGAATCACGATCACGCCATAAAGGATCAAATCCCAAAGCGTGAGCGTGCGGCGTAAGCGCGGGGCAGACGATGCAACAGAGATAGCAGGTTCCATGGGTCCGCCTATTGGATTATGCGGAGGGTGAGAATGTCAATGTTAAAACGATTCCGTACTTATCAGAGTCGCTTCACTTCCCGTAGTCGAACCAATACCCGCGCTGCTCGTTTCCAGACATGTGCCGCGTGTTGTATTCGAGAAGATAGTTCACGTGCGCATCGTCGAGCGGAAACGACTTGCCAGGCGCATAAGGATAGTCGCCCATCCTCAGAAACGGCAGCGGCGCCACGAAGTTGCCTTCGGCGGCGTAGAAGTCCATGTCTTTTTCATAGCCAAAGGCGGCGAAGAAGTAGTCCCGCACCCAGCCTTGAGTCAGGGCGGGCAATTTCGACGGATCGAAGTCGAGACGAACTTCGTCGCCCGAACCGAAGACGACCAGTTCATCGTCCAGCGCAGTCAACAGCGGTAACACGTCGCCGTAGCGAGTGTAGGTTCCCATGGGACGCGTATACGGCCCCGTCGCGCTAGTTCTCTCGTAAATGTATTGCACGTTTCCCGGAGGCGTGCCTTCGATCTTCAGCGGAAATCCGTGAAAGGCCAGATCGGCGCGAACCAGAGGAACCGGCGTCGTCTTCACCTCGCGGGCGTCATCCCGAAGCCCCGCGTTTTCACCAGCGGGGCGAGAGCCTGCCCTGAGCCTTCCGAAGGGGATCTCCCGCGGCTTACCCTGTGCTGTGTGATCAAGCAGAATGCTGTCCCAATAAATCTGCAGATTGGTCGTGATGCGAATCTTCTGTGTCCCCAACGGCAGCTTACCGGTCAGATCAGCGGTCATCGTCCGCGGGCCGCCGGCGGGGAACCCCATGTCATCGATCACACGCACCCACTTCCCGTTCGCACTAAGCGCCTCCACATAAGGCGAGATCGCCTGCACTCCGGCCTGCGACGCGGCGTACATGCTGTTCGCCGAAAAGTATTCGACCTCGCCGTGCAGCAGCAGCCACAGTGGGCCGCCACGGTAAGCCTCGCCCAGATCGAGCCTGAGGCTGTGCGGCTTGGCAAAACCCTGAAACTGCGTCAGCGCAAAATCTCCGAAGTAACGATGCGCCAGCAGATCGGGCAACACATTGTGGCCGTGCTCATCCCACGCACCCGCCGGCGGACGCGCGTCTTCCCTTTTGCTCACCACCACCTTGAACTCCGGATACGGCGGGTTCGACGCGAAATATTCGTTGGGATACACATCAAGATAAGCGGGATGATCGACCGCCAGCACGCGCACCTCATCGAGATAGACAGCTTCCTCGAGCGGCTCCATGAAGCGGAAACTGAGCTTGCCGTCTTTCTCGCGAATCGCATTGCGATCGATCTTGATATATTCAACTGGCCGCGGAACATCACGCTGTCCCGGTCCAACCCAGTGGCCGACCACGCCCGCGCCCAGCATGTCGGCAACCAGTTCATAGCGCTCGCCATTCCAAACAAATAGCGTAGGGCAAGAGCTGCCGCGACGGTCGATCTCAGTGATGTTCTGCTGCCGGTCGCCCGCGACGTTGATTTCATCCTGCAACACACCGGTCGGCCACAACATTCGCACAATGTCAGCTTCTTTCGCATCGCCCAGCCCGACCACGATGTCGGTCGAGTTCTGCCCGAGATATCCGTTCGATCCCGCAATCTCAAACTTCTGCCGGTTGCCGCCGGCAAACACCTCCACCTTGGTGCCGATCGCGCTCCTGTTGTCGGCCAGTCCCTTGAGCGACAGCCGCAGCCAGTGATTCTGATTGCCGCCTTCATTGCGCAGCAGCACGGCGGGGCCGTGATTCTGCGTGATCAGCAGATCGGTCGCGCCGTCGCCATCGTAATCGCCAGTGATGATGGCGCGCGGCTCTTTAAGTTGGATCTTGTCGAGCCCAACATCGGCAGTGACGTCTTTGAAACCATCAGCCCCCAGATTGCGGAACAGCCGCACCTCGCCCTTGCCCTCTTTGGTTTCGCCGACCGCGACCAGATCAACCCAGCCGTCGTTGTCGTAATCGAAAGCGGCGACGCCGACGGTTCCGACCCAGTCGCTCTGGGGCAGTTCCACTAGTTCAAAGCTCTTGCCGAGCTTGTTACGCCAAATCGCGAGACCTTTCGAACGCTGCGTCAGCGCCAGGTCCATCCAGCCATCGTGGAAAAAATCGGCCACGGCGAGGCCGACGCCTACTCCCGCCTCTTGTGGCCATTTCTGAAACTTCAGGAACTTCCCTTCGCGAGGATTCAAATAAACCGTTAGCGGAAACAGAACTCCGCTCACAACCAGGTCGACCGCTCGGTCGTTGTTGAAGTCCGTTCCAATCGCAGCGATGCCCTCGTGGCGATTCTTCAGACCTAGCGCTGCGCTTACATCCTCGAATGTCCCGTTACCATTGTTTCGCCACATCGCAGTGGTGCTCTCAATATCACCTTCGTTATAACCCGAAGATGCGTTATACCGATCAACCCCGGCGTATAGGTCCAGGTCGCCGTCGTGGTCGTAATCCACGAATGTCACGCCGAAGTTAAGAGGCTCACTCTTGATTCCACTGCTTTGGGTTGCATCTTTGAATGTCCCGTCCTTTTCGTTGTGCAGCAGCTTCACGCCAGCAGCAGAAGTCAGTACCAGGTCGGTTGCACCGTCGTTGTCGTAGTCCCCGGCCGTACAACCGATTGCGTGCAGGGCTGGGTCCAGGCCGGCCTTCTTGGTAACTTCCTCAAACTTCCCTACTCCCAAATTGTGATAGAGCGAAAGTCCGCCCTCCGCGCCATCGTCAGGCAGAAGAATGTCGATCTTGCCGTCTCCGTCGTAGTCCACAAAACAAGCGCCAGGTCCGGCGGACGAAGCTACATCCACCGCTTTACCGGAGGCGCCAATCGAAACAATCCCCGCCTCCTTCGTCACATCCACAAACCGCACCTTGATCTGCGCGGGCGCCTTCAACACTGCCGATGGCGCCTCGACCGCACGCGAGTACTGCCCCTGCTCGCCGTAGGCCAGGGTCACCGGCGCTCCGAGTTTGTTTTGCGTGATGTACTGGAACTTCTTCAGATGCTCGCGCGCATCGTCGATGTCAGTCGATTGCTGATAAGCTCGCGACAATCCGAACTCGGCTGAGGCGTGCAGTGGGTTTAGTTGCAGGGCGTGCTGGAAGGCGTCGATCGCTTGCGGAAACTGTTTGGCTTGCACATACGACGAGCCCAGAAAATACCATGTATCGGGGTCGTTCGGGTCGATCTCGACAACGCGCTTGAAGGCATCAATCGCGGCTTGAGCGTCCCCGGTATTTTTCGCGAGCAGGCCGAGGTTGTACCAAGCGTTCGGATTTTTCGGATCCTGCTTGAGCGAATCATCCAAAACAGTCTTGGCCTCATCGATTTTTTGAAGATTCAAAAGGGCGATGCCTTGATTCAGCCGCGCGATCGTCAGTTTGGGATCGAGTTCGGCCGCTTGCTGGAAACACTTGAGTCCTTTTTCGAAAAGCTGCTGGTTCATGTAGGCAGCGCCGAGATTGTTCAGGCGTGCGGCTTCCGCGGGATTCGCAGCCGGTTGAGTTTGCGGGGTCGCGAAAAGGCCAACCGCGGCCAGGAACGTGCCTGCTAGAGCGGCTGCAATTCGGGGAGTCATTCGAATAAAGATTTAACCACAGAGGAGACAAGGGAACACAGGGTAAATCGTCAATTGGATTTCGATCGAAGCCCATAGGCACGTTGGCCCACGACACCTTTGCCTTCTTCGACCGTGACAGTCTGTCCAGCGTTGACGTTCGCGAGCTTATCGACCTGGCCGCTGGGCCACTGAATCTCAACGCTGTCAGCTTTAGTTTGCGCGCCGAGGCCGAAGGTGAGCACCAATTCACTCTGCGAAAGATAACTCGATCCTGAACGCAGCATCTTTGACTGCTTATCTTGACTATTCCCCGAAGCCACGCGCACCACCGCGCCGATCCCGTCGCGGTTCGACTTCGTTCCGACCAGTTTCAGGCGCAAGCTATGATTCGTCCCGCCCTCGTTATGAAATAAATAAGCTTGGCCGGCGTTGGTAGTGATAAGGACATCGAGAAAGCCGTCGTTGTCGATATCAGCGTAAGCCGCGCCCCGCGCCACTCTCGGAGCGGCGAAGGCCGGCCCCATCTGCGCGGTCACTTCCTGGAACTTGCCTCCGCCCAGGTTGCGAAAAAGATGCGCCGGCTCGGCATAGCTGACGCGCTTCTGCACGCGCTCGATCGCGTCCTCGATGTGGCCGTCGGCTACGAAAATGTCGGGCCAGCCGTCGTTGTCATAATCGAAAAAGAAGCAGCCAAAGCCGAGCGTGACCAACGTGGCCCGGCCCACTTCCGATTGCGGGGCCTCGTCCACGAACAGGCCGTTGCCTTCGTTATGATAGAGCGAGACCATCTGATTAGCGAAGTTGCTGATGATGACACTGGGGTGGCCGCTGCGGTCGTAGTCGGCGGCATCGACGCCCATGCCGGCACGAGCCACTCCATCTTCGCTAAAAGCTATACCAGAAGCAACACCGCGCTCTTCAAACGTTCCGTCTTTCTTGTTCAAGTAGAGCTTGTTGGGCTGGGTGTCGTTGGCGATCAGAATGTCGGGCCAGCCGTCGCCGTTGTAATCGAGA
>Ga0210391_10001090_pt1 | contig 25495 bp, 22 predicted proteins | sample IncBWC12OmetaG_FD_160573 | JGI IMG/M metagenome (GOLD analysis project Ga0210391, IMG submission 160573) | Forest soil microbial communities from Barre Woods Harvard Forest LTER site, Petersham, Massachusetts, United States - Inc-BW-C-12-O ... | reverse complement strand
GCGAATCGCCAGATCCTGATCACTCGTTGCGCGCAGCCGGCCCGTCTGGACGGCCGCAGCCACAATTTCTCCGATGTCCGCTTCGATGATTGGAGACTGTCCGGCGTTTATCAGGTCAACCTTCGTGCGCACGGGGTCTACGCCGATGACCTCATGCCCATCTTGCGCGAGGCACCCCGCAGAGACAGTGCCGACATAGCCCATTCCAAAGATGCTGATTTTCAAAGTGGTTCCTTTCGACTAAAGCCTAATCGCCCGGCAGCGGTACTTATGTATCCTACACCGCCGTGCCGAACTTCCGAGTTTCTCCTTCGGCTCGCGGTGCGGGGGGACCAACAAGACAGGCGTGTCTTGGCCCACCGAGACGATGTGAGACTGCGCGATTCGAATCAATAGCTCTGGCTTGGTAAAACCAGAGCCGGGCGCATAGGTTTATCGAATTGGCATTGTTCAGCCTTGTGACCGTGGCCGAAATACCACAACAGTGGGCAGCCCCTTCGTATCGTATTGGGGCGACTCGAGAATTTCGAACTTGCGCTTGATCAAATCTATTTTTCGTTTCACGCGGAACTTGATCTTTCCGGGCCGATTATCTCCTAGATAGAGCCTGACAATGAATACGCCGCTCTTCTTCAGATGCTTCGAATATTTCTCAAGTATCTTCAGGACCTGGCCGTACGGAACGTGGTACAGGGACTCGCGAAACAGTATTACGTCAAATTCCTGCGTTGGTTTGTACCCCAGGAAGTCGGAACACACGAAGCTGTTCTTCTCCGTTCGGCCGTTCTCTTGCGTTCGCTTCGTTGCCTTCGCCAGGGCCACCTCGGATATGTCTACACCGATATACTTGTCATAGACGCTGGAGCTCAATTCATTCGCTGTGTTACCTGGCCCACACCCTAAATCCAGTATATTCCCGTTCCGCGCGTACTTTTCGAGGTGCGGGTATACGCAGTCGCCCACAGTATTGTCTATAAAAGCCCACTTGTCCCCCGAGAAATCCTTGTCCCAAAGGCGTTTCTTGACAAAAGAAGGGCCGTAGCTCGCAAGAAACCCTTCGACAAAGACTAACGCGCGTCGCGCAATATGCATGTTGTTCACCCCTTTAATACAATTGAGTTTCGGTCCTTTGCACACCTGCAAGAGCCTGAATGCGATTTTGGGCTCCACGGCGGTCGATCCGAACCTCGTGTTGTTGATCGTCGCGACTAGAAAGCGTTTCGCAGCCACTCGTTCATGGACGCGAGAAACCTCTGACCAGTGCGGTATCACGCAGGTCATCGACCAGCCAAAGGCCAAGTTGGTGTGGCGCGAGTCCCTTTGCACAGTCATCGATGAGCTCCAGAGCCGGGGGAAAGTTGAACGGAGACTCGCAGAGGTTCACCAGGTGATAAGAACCGGTCTCAATATCGACGTTCGCCGCCAAATCGGCGTAGTGGGTAGTCAGCATGTATCGGATCTTCGATTGGGTGATGTTCCGCAGGGCCGCGAAGATCGCTTCAAAGCTGAGGTGAATAAAGCAGTCGCGCACCAGGATGAGATCGCACTCCGGCAACACATCTTTGGTCAGATCCATAACGCGAAAGGATCGAGTGGGCGATGTGTATTTCTCGGCGACCGATGCGATCAGCGGAACGACGATGTCGCCGCCAGTATAACGGTCGAGATCCAAATTCATTTCTTTGAACCAGAAAAAATCGCCGCACGGAATATCAAGTACCGAGCGAACGCCATACTTCACAAACAGGCCTGGGATAGCTTCGCGGATCTTCTCCGTAGCGTAAAGATTAGAGCCGCCGCCCGAGCGGGATTCATCGTCCACCCAAAAATGGGTTTCATAGATTGTCGTGAATCTCTCGGCAGGATCGTCGCCTAAGGTGATCTTCTGCTCTCCCTTGATAACGCCAAAGACACGCCGCAATGTTGCATTCCCGAGCATCCAGCCGTAGAAACCAGGCGTGTATTCACGCAGGACCCGACGAAGCGGCGCAAAGCGCCGCTTTGGTAGAACTATCTCCGCCATGTGAGTGCTCCGTATATCTGACGAATCTGACGGCATTGTTTCGGACACGACCCGAATTCGGAGTGTCAGGGACTCGCAAGGATACAGCGCGAACGCTGCTGCATTCCTGAGCCACTTCGATCATGACGCTGAGCAGGGTTAGCGGCAAGCCATAGTACGAAACGGGCGTTCCCGCGCTCTGCGAAATCAGGTGCGCGACGTCGGTCGAGACGTCCTCGAGACCCTGATCCCGTATAAGGTCGCGTCGGCGAGCGGTCCGACGAGCGATGCGAACAGCAATAGAGCCTTCATTACGGTAGCGTATGGCTTTCCCCCAGTCTCTCTACAATTCGACTTAGCCAACCGAAGAGCGCATCACCGAGCCACTGGCCCGCGCAGCTTGAGGTACGCAATAGCCCAGATCGGCACCTATCTGGCGACATCGGACCCCACTTGGACTACCTGGCGGTCGAACGTTGGAAGTTCATTGGAATCATGCCCTCTTACGTAGTCCGCTGCAACCCCCGCTACTGAAGAGGGGAGCAACCCGCGAGGGACAGGCTTGCGGCCCTGCTCGGAAGCTGTTCTTTGGACCAGTAGCATTCGGGTCAAACGGACAGCTATTATGCTCCCGTGACACAATTTAGGATTGAGGCGTACAGAGTCGGCGGCGTTCCCGGACCGTCAACGAGGAATGCTTACTAATGATGCTTACACGGTCAGGTTGGAAGGTCGATGTTCTGCTAGCGAGCGCGCCGTTTTCTGCCCGCCCGCGAGCTCTGGTAAGAGCGTGCCTAGCCTTGGTCATTCTGGTCTTGTTGGGTGCTTCGCTGTGCCGCGCGCAGAAAACCTACACCGCCGCATCGAGCAATGAATCCGACGTACAAGCGGCCGTGAATATGGTGTCCTCGTCGGGCGGCGATACAGTCAACGTCCCATGCAACCCCTCAACTGTTACTTGGACAACTCAACTGACCAGCTCGAATAATTTCACGCTGAACTTTCAGGGCGGAACGCCAAACACTGGGGCCGGCACTACGGGAGCGGGAGCCAATTGCCTGACGATCCGCGACAACGGGGGGCCCAGCAGTCAGATTATTAACTTCACGCCTACCTACCAGGCGGGGCAAGTGGTGGTGATTCAGGGTGTCAACATTGATCCGTTCACGACGAGCACGACGCTTATGAATCCAATTTCCATCACGGGCAATTGCACGGCTAGCGGGTGTCCGAACTTTCGCATTGATAACATCGGATTTGGGATCGGCACCCAATGGGCGGAAAGCGGGAATAGCGCGCAGGCTGCTGCTTTAATACGAGTTAATAATGCGTTCGGAGTCATGGATCACAACACGATTCCGAACGGGAGCAATGTTGAACTGTTCAACGGTCAGTTGACTTCCTACTTGGGTGTTGGTGCCAATGGTGATAACTCCTGGGCGCAGCCGGACTCACTCGGTGGCCCCAACAATATATTCGCTGAGAACAACCTGTTCTACTCGGGCTATCTAGGACTTAACGACTGTGAGGCCGGGGCTATCGGGGGCTGCAGAGTTGTGGACAGGTACAACACCTTGACCCAATCGTCGGCCGGATCATTCGGCATCTTCCAGAACCACGGAACCGAGACTTCTGGAAGAGGCAGAAGCGGCAGGCACGCCGAAGTCTACAACAATACGCTAACCTGTGAATCAAATTGCTCTGGGGTTGACGGAGGTTTGCGCGGTGGCACAGGCATGTTCTGGGGCAACCACGCCATTCTTACCCCTGGCCAAGGGGCTGGCACATGGCTGGGGATATCCTTGTATCGAACCGTGGGATCTTTCCCTCCATGGGGGGGTTGCGGCGGCGACGGGCCTTACGATCAAAATGATGGAGTGATATATTTTTCGGGCACGATGGCAACAGGAGGAAGCGGCGTACTCACGATGACGGACTCCTCTAAGAGTTTCGGCAACCTCGTTCCGCATGGCGACCCTTACTCGGTCTACGATGTCACCCAAGGATTTTGGGCGGAAATTGATTCAAACACTGGCACGACGATAAACATCATCGGCCCGATCAGCGAGTCTGGATGGACCGGCTTTAATAACGGCGACAGCTATCAAGTATTGCGCGCTCAACTATGTATCGATCAGCCCGGTCGTGGTGCGGGTAATTATATTTCAGGAGCTACGCCATCTCTGACGGGATATCCCAGCCAAGTCCTTGATCCAATCTATCAATGGGCCGACTTCTTCACAGGTGGTGCAAACGTCAATAACCCAATGGGCGCTGGAAGCGGCAAGATCATCGCCAACCGCGACTATTACCCGCAGGCGTCGGGCATCCAGACAAGCCCGAATTCGCCCTTCAACGGCTCTGGCGGTACCGGGTGGGGCTCGCTGGCTAATCGGCCCACGTCCTGTACTTCGGGCGTGGGATATTTCGCCACCGACGCCGGCTCTCAGGGCACGTTGTACGTCTGCACCTCAAACGCATGGTCCATCCGCTACACTCCGTACACCTATCCGCATCCTCTTACGACCGGTGGCAGCTTGGGAACTGGTCCGACTCTTAATCCTCCGACGGATCTCACGGCAACAGTCCAGTAAGGCAAACTAACTTTAATTAACTGCCGTAGGACACCGCAGCCTCGCTAGGCGCGTTCTGTAGCGTGCACGTGCTTTGCGACCAGAACGTATATGTCCGTTACCTTGCGCGCGATCAGTGTATCCGTCCGACTCGTCGAAGGCGCAGCAATTTCCGGGCCGAACAACAACGACGCGCATCCAGCCGCCTGCGCAGCTTGCACATCACTCTCGGAATCACCGATGAAGACCGAGCGCCTCAAGTCAATATTGAAATCCGCGGCGGCGCTTACAAGCAACGCTGGTTTCGGCTTTCTGCAGGGGCAATGTTCGTCCGGCCTATGCGTGCAATAATAGGTCGCCGCAAGAATCGTGCCGTCCCCGGCCAAAACTTGATGCATCTTATTTGTGATCTCTTCGAGGCCGACAGTATCGAGCAGGCCCTTCCCCACTGCAGCTTGGTTTGAAATGATGATCATCGGAAGTCCAAGCAAAAATAGCTGCTTCAAGGCGTCGCGGATTCCCGGCACGAAAATAAATTGCGACCAGTCCAGCACATAATCGCCTGGGCGCCTGCAATTGATCACCCCGTCACGATCAATGAAGACCGCTGGACCTCTGACGGTCTTGCTTGCTTCCGCATAAAGGATTTTCAACACGTGAACTTCTGTCTTCCGCTTCAACTTTTGAATAAAACGAGATGCATAAGCGATGCCGCGAACAAGCCCTGGTGAAATTCTTACTTGGAATCCTCAAACAGCATCTCTTCCGCAATTTCGCAAATGATGTGGCCCGTCAGGATGTGGCATTCTTGGATTCGCGGAGTTTCCTCTGAAGGAACGCAAAGCGTACAATCCGCAAGTTTTTTCATGAGCCCGCCAGACCCACCAGTGAGCGCCACGGTAAATATCCCCTTCGACTTGGCGACTTCCAGTGCGCGCAGCACGTTGCGAGAGTTGCCGCTGGTCGAGATGCCAACTGCGACATCTCCCTCCCTACCGAAAGCTTCCATCTGCCGTGCAAACACGAGGTCGAATCCATAATCATTACCGATGGCCGTCACGGCCGATGAGTTCCCATGCAGCGCGAGCGCCGGCAGCGCGCGTCGCTCTTTCAAGTAACGTCCCGTAAACTCCGCGGCGAGATGCTGCGCATCGGCGGCGCTGCCACCATTTCCGAAGAAAAGGATTTTGCCGCCAGCTCGGAGCGACTTTACGATCTCTAGCGCGGCTTGCGCCACCTGCTCGCGAAACCTAGCATCCTTCAGCAACGCCTGCTTAACTTCGATGCTGCGCTGGATGCGATCCAGCACCAAATCGTTCAGCATTTTGGCGTTCTCTAGCGTTTTCATTGTTCCTACAGCTTAACAGCAGATTTTCAACAACTTCAGCCCGAATCGCAGACCGGTTTCCCGGTGCGCCACGACCTTGGTTTACAGTCTTGGTAGTCGAGTTGAGCGAATAGTTCGCTCGGATCTAGTCTTGCCCACGGATTGCTTGCTGGAGCGGTCGCCCGTGCCGAGGATTGCCGAGCCGGTCTCTCCACCACGCCAGCATGTCACGAAGGGTGTCCGACAGCGGAATCTGCGGCGTCCAGGCGCAACAAGCTCGAAACTTTCCCGTGTCTCCAGCTATGACGGGTTCGTCGGCAGCTCGCACGAGCTCAGGATCCGGTTGCACATCAAAACTGGCGGATGACTGCTTACGAATGGCGTCAACGATCTCCTGGACAGAATATATGTCGCTCGCTCCAATATTGTACACATCGCCGAACCTGCAGTGCTCGGCTGACAGCCACAGAGCTCGTACTTGGTCGCGTACATCAATGATTGCTCGGCGAGTCGTGAGGTTGCCGACCAACATGGTCGGGCGGTGCATTCCTAGCTCGATCTCAACAGCTCGCTTCGTCAGATCGGAGCAAACGTCGCCGATTTTCCCAGGTCCCGTAGTGTTGAAAATCCGCATCCGAACTGATGGAATGGCATAGTTCACGAAATATTGCGCCGCGAGCAAATCCTGGGCGACTTTGCTCACGCCATAGGGGTGAAGCGGATTGAGCGGATGCGTTTCCTTAACGGGCAGATTTTCGCGCGCGACTAAACCATATTCCGCGCTCGAGCATGCCACAACCACGACAGGCTTCAGTCCCGACTCACGGACGCACTCATACAGATTGACAGTTCCGCCTACGTTCGCATCGATTGTTTCTCGCGGGTGGGTTAGCGAAACGGTCGGGTAGCTCTGCGCAGCCAAGTGAAAAATGCGCTGGGGCTGGAAGGACTTCAGAAGTTTCGCTACAGCCTTTTCGTTCCGAACATCACAGAGTTCGAATGAAGCATCAGTCCATTTTTCCACTGGTTCCGAGATGCCGATTCCCAGCACCGGGCACGCAGACTTCACGGAATGGTTCTTGAGAAAGCCCCCGATGAATCCAGCTGCTCCGGTAATCATCACATTCATAATTTACCCTCGTATCCGAGCATCGTCGCTTCGCGTTCGAGATCTGCTAAAAGTTTCTGGGCCTTTAAGTACCGCTCGGGAGTGCCGATATCTATGCACCCGCCTGAAAATACGAATGCCTCGATGCGCTTGGCGTTCACAAGCCATTCTGGAAAAAGCTGCTCTTCCAGTGAAAGCTTTCCGATGCGCGGGATAGATGACCAGAGCGTCTTCTTGAACATGTAAATGCCGGCGCTTTGGTAGCGTGTTTTTAGCTCCGAACTCTTTTCCGCAAAGGCGGTCACTTCGCCCGTCTCGGACAGCATCACCGACCCGGCGTCACTCCGAGTTTCCGCGATCACGACGACGGTGGCGTCTGCAGCGCTTTTAGAATGCACCAGCGCGAGACGTCCTAAATCAACTTCGGCGTAGCTGTCTCCGTTCATAGCCAGGAAACTGTCTGTACTGATTTCCCCAGCTGCCTGAGCTAGCGCGCCGCCCGTTCCGAGCGGAGCGGCTTCCACAGAATATGCAATATCCAGGCCCAATGCGTTCTCTCCGAAATAGCCGCGAATGACTTCGTGCTTATACCCGACGCTGAGGACGACGCGCGAACATCCATGCCGTTTCAACTGGACAAGCAACAGTTCTAAAAATGGGCGCCCACCAATTTTTGCCATGGGCTTTGGGGCATCACCGGTTATGCTCTTCAGGCGAACGCCAGCGCCGCCGCACAGGATGACCGCATCAGGCAAGCTGGACATAAACTAAGCTGGCACTTCTCGTGTACTTTCATAAACGGCTTCCGGTTCGTACACGATGACCTGACTGCCTCTCGCCGAAGTCGCGAATGGTACGCACAACAATTTTTGCAATCGCTGGATGACTTCTTCGCGCCGGTGAGGAGGGACGAAGAAGAGCATAAAACCCCCGCCTCCGGCCCCGAGGAGTTTTCCGCCGATGGCTCCGGCGCTCCGCCCAGCGTCGTAAATTTCGTCTATAATAGGATTTGTAATCTTATCGGTTAGTGACTTCTTGAGTTGCCACCCTTCATGCAGCAACCGGCCGAAATCCTCAACAGGGCCGCGGGAATCAGCAACAATCTTTTCCGCTTCGTCAACCATCTGAAACATGGTGGTGAGTTCGGTTTGGCGTTTTGGGGTTTGTTTCACTTGCTCCGATGCAATTTCTGACGCCCACCGAGCGAACCCCGTGAAGAAAAGCACCAAGTGATTCTGAAGATCAGCGATTCTGCTGCTCGGAGCCAGCAACGGCTTCACGTCAATTGTGCCATCCGTATGGAAGTTGATGCGATTGAATCCGCCATATGCCGCGATCACTTGATCCTGCGCGCCGACGGCTTCTCCGAGCACTTCCTGTTCGACGTGAATGGCGTCTTGGGCCAGGGCATGTTTGTCTCGCATTCGTTCGTTGAGCGCATATAAACCCAGGAGAAGGCCCACGGTGAACGCAGAGCTGGTGCCCAATCCCGTACGCGCTGGCAGATCAGCGACGTGGTGAATCTCAACGCCTTCGCTGACGCCCATATACTTCAAGCATCCCCTCACGGCCGGATGCTCGATGGAGTCGTTACTGATCACGTTCTCAACTTTTGAATACGATACGCGGCTGCGGTAATCGAAGAAAGGCGGAAGGCGCCGGCACGTTATATAGCAGCACTTGTCAATCGCCGTGGACAAAACTGCTCCGCCATGTTCGCGATACCAAATCGGATAGTCGGTGCCGCCGCCAAAGAACGAAACCCGAAGCGGAGTGCGTGTGATGATCATCTGTCCATCCTTCCCGGTATTCCGGGCAACATTTCGAACGCAAGCGATTCACAGTCGGACTGATTCGATAGACAAAAATGAAATAACCACAGCAAATCTGTCGCCCTAATGCTAGCGCGCCGAGATGGACCTTCGCACCATTATGATTACGATCCACCCGCATCAATCGTGTTTTGCTCGCACGTTCAACGATGAAGTGAGTGCTAGTCTTTTTCGGTAACGCCGATCGCTGGTTGTACCTCCAGAGGCGCGTTGCGAGTTTCTAATTTGTACATAGCCTTATCCCAAGAGCAGAGCAACGAGTTCTTCATCTCCGGGAGCACCCTCTGCGCTGAGGCCGCGATATTCCACCCGAAGAGGGTTTGCATCCATGCATATTTCTTTCGCAAATGCGGTGGTTCCAAGCGACCCTGAAGTTGTGCCGCAAGGTCGTCGATTGCCGTAATAATGTCCGGCCGGTCCGGGTAGAAATTGTGGTACCAATTTTGCAGGTAATTCAAGCAAGCCCTTCGGACGCGCTCGCTTTCCTCAAGTGACCGCAGGTACTGAATGTGTAACCGCATCGAAATAAATAGGGAGTTCTTCTTCGTATCCGACCTGCCGATGTAGCTGATACGGCCGGACCCGCTGATCCTGTAATAAATTCTGCCTTCAGACACGAAACGCGTCCCTTCCGAAGCCAGAAGCACGCGGGCAAAATACTCGCCGTCTTGATCGTACTGAAGGCGCTCGTCCCAAGGCCCAGCGGCCTCGATCAGCTCTCGGCTTACTAACCATGTCGCGTTCTGCATGTGGAGATTTTCGCCCATCTTCCTGATGAGCCATTCGACCGGAGATAGATCATGCCAAAGTGAGTTTGGAATGAAGCTCGCTCGGCTGGTACGATAGTGAAAATAGGCCCATGGCGAGGAAAGAAGAAGCCGCTTGGAGTCACCTTTTCGCAGTGCCGCGAGTTGTCGTTCGATCTTGTCCGGCGAGAGAATATCGTCAGAATCCAACTCTTGGATATAGTCGCCCTGACTGAGCCGAATAGCGTGGTTTACTGCCGCGGAAAGACCCCCATTCGGGATCGATACAACCCTCACTTCTTTCGACGCGAATCGCCGCGCCACTTCCGCAGTCCGATCGGTCGAGCCGTCGTCAATAACGATGATTTCCTTGCGTGGCCATGTCTGGGCAATTGCAGATTGAAGCGATTCCGTGATCCACTTTTCGGCGTTATACGCAGGGATGAGAATCGAGACTAGCGGCTTCATACCCGGTCACCCCCCAACAATTCCATATACACATTTCGAGTCATCTCGCCGACCACATCCCAGGAATGCCGTTTGCGCGCATAGTGTTGTATCTGCTGGCGGCGGCCGCTCAGGTTCTTGAATAGATCGCTCTCGAAGTACGCTTCGATGGCTCTGGCCAAATCAGCCGGGTCGGACGGCTGACACAGAAAGCCTGTCTCTCTTTCCACGATATCGTCCCGCAGAGATCCAACATCTGTCGCAATTACCGGCAGTCCGAAGCTATATCCTAGGAAGAGCACTCCACTCTGGGACACGAAAGTATATGGCAAGATCAAGACGTCAGCCGCTTTGAAATACAATTCAGTCTCATCATCGGGTATGTGTTCGATTCGTCGAATGATCCGCCCCATCTTGACGTCGCGGTTTGTCGCTTCGCAAATCTCGTTCACGTACTGCTCCGCCCCAGTCCGGTGTTTACCAGCAATGATCAAGCGATATTCTTCGTTCTGTGCACTGAGCCTCTGAAATGCGGCGATCAAGTGATGCAGTCCTTTGTAAGGCCCAATATTGCCAAAGAACAAAATCACTCTTTCGCCCTGCTTAAGGCCCAGTTGCTCCTTCGCGTCGGCGATAGTCAAATCAGTGCATGGCGCTGCATTGTTAATGCCAAACGGGATTACCGTGACCGCTACTTCTCGCACCCCGAAATCTCGGAGGAGATCGTCCTTCATTTGCTGGGTGTGAACGAATATATGGTCGGTGAGCCGGTACTGGATTCTTAAGGTCATGCGATTGAGCAGCGAATCGTTCGAATCCCGTTTACCCGCATTGACGTTGTGGGCAGTGAAGACGATTTTCTTACCAAGCAGTTTGTGGTAAGGCGCAAGGAGCGTGCGATCAAAATACTCAAACTTGCCGTTCCACAAAATGTGGAAGATTTTTGGTTCGGCGACTGCTGCATATGCGATAACCCGCGCATAGTAGACGAGCAGCCTCCAGGCTCTCCACAGATAGCTGACGCTCGGCTGCGACTTCGCGCAAATATTTAGGAACTTCAGTCTAGAGCTGGCAGGGAGCTCGGCGTTGTCTAACTCATCGCCTCCCAGCACCTGTAAGGACACGCCGTGTGACAACAGCGCTTTGACCAAACCCAAAGCATATGGCCTGTCGCGACCTCCAGTGAACAGTGCGACTTCCATCTAGGCTGAGTTGTTCAAACAGCCCGTCCGCGGGGCCTGAGCGTTATTGATCTTTGAATTGGTTGGCATCACCGATTTCGACAATTGTTTTCACATCAGCAGCGATCTTCGCCACTGCTCAGAGAGCGCCAGGAGCACTTCCAGCAGGTGCTGCTAGCCTACTCAAAACGAAGCTTTTACAGACGAACTTGACTCCACCATCGGGAAAATCAGTCCTCCTTGCCGCCGCCGGAGAACTCACAATGAGCGATTTACGACGCAGAACCAACATTGGTCGCGAACATCTTTGGCGGCGGAAGATCTGGCTTCGGACCTCGAGCTATAACCCAGTCCATAATCCGTGTGACTATTTGTGCCTTCGCGTCCCAGGTTAAGCTCTCCCGAGCGTAGGACATGCCTTGCTGCCGCAACCTGTCGAGAAGATCCCGACGGTTGACGAATTCGGCCAGGATCTTCTCCATCTGAGATACAACGTCGCTTTCATTGGTGAGAGAGACCTTGTACCCGACTTCCGGACAAACAGTGTCTCCGGGTCCGCCAAAATCCGCGACCAGCGGTACTACGCCGAGCGCCAGTGCCTCAAACACAACACCTCCTCCGAATTCGCGAACGGATGGAAATACCAGCACGTCGGCAGACCGTAAACGCTGCATAGCTTCGGCATGAGACAGCATTCCGCAAAATGAAACCGCGTCCTCGATTCCCAGAGCCTTCGTGAGTTGCTCAAGACGGTGTCGCTCCGGGCCATCCCCGACTACTGTAAAGTGGGCCGCGCCATTTCGCAAAAACGTAGCAGCGGCGCGCAACGCGAGATCACAAGCCTTGTACGGGACTAGGTTACCGACGAAAATCAGCTCAAGTTTGCTGTCGGTGTCACTGTGACGTGGGGCGCTTGAACAAAGGGCACGGGTCAGTCCGTTCTCCGGGACAAAAAATAACTTCTCACGATAAGCGCCAAACTCTGCATAAGTATGCGATGAGCCCGCAATGATCGCGGCCGCCCTGCGATAGGTGGATCGAGCGAAAGGCAGAAATCGGTATAGGTTTCGCAGGTTGTCGATCCACGCCTTTTGATTATCAGCTTGGGTAAAACCTTGAGGCCAAGGCAAACCACCGTTGATCGGTCCGATTATGAAAGGGACGTTAGAGTTCCGCAGAAAAAATGGGAAAGCGCTGGGCATCACCGAGATTACGGGCGAAAGGCGAATAACGACGTCGAATTCCCCTGCCAGGATCCGAGTTCGCAAGCGCTGCCAAGCACGCCACTCAAAAGCAATTGCAAAGGGGTAGCCGAAGACCGTCAGAGCGCGACTGTGAAAATTGTTCTTGAAGATCCTGCGTACGCTCCAAGTAAACAGGCGATCAAGCCAGGGATTGCTGATCGCCTCAATCTCATGAAACGGCCCGCCCCCGCGGCGCAGGGCGTGTTCGTGATATGAACGACCGACGAGCGTCACAGCGTGGAGCTGAGCGAGGGCTTCAGCGTGAGAATAACTTACCAGATTAACGCTGATAGACTCTGGGTTGGCATCAGGCGCTAATATCAGGATCCGCAACCGGCTCACGTATCTTCCCCTTTTGAAAGACTCTTAGCTATTCCGGATCAGCCGGCACCATAGTTCGTCGTGCTTCACGCCTTCGGTGTGCCCGACGAACTGGAATCACGAACCGACTTTACGTATCCGCGGTCAGAGGTAATGGACGCTTAACCATACTTTCCGGCAGCAGGTCGCGAAGCAGGCTTACGGTGTCACTGATCGGCTTAAGTCCCTGATGCAGCGCGATCACTCCGCCGCAGTACAGCGTGAAAAATATCAGAGAAACTGAAACCATCCTCACGAATGCGCCCGGAGCCCCGATTACCGTTGCAAAGTACGGGATGGTCCCGATTATCAGAGCAGTCCCAACGCCAGCCGCCGCCGACGCCGCGAAGAATTTCCAGATGACAGCGAATATCGGGCCTATTCCGAGTCCAATCGGCCTTCCGGCATACCAGAATCCAGGAAACATCAGAAGGAAATACGAAATCGTCCAAGCGAAGGCAATTCCCGAAGGTCCCCAGTGTAAAGCCAGCAAGAATAGGCTCGCGGTACAAACAAACTCCATCAACGCCCAGCGAAGCCATCTCTCGGGGCGGCCAATCGAAAGATGAATCCACCCGTGTGTGCCATACAGCAGCATGACTCCGATCCCGGGACCGAACAACGAGAAGATTCGACCAGCCTCCTCCCAGCCGGGCCCTAGCAGGAAGCGGATCAAATCTTTTCCCACCAAAGCAAAATCCGCACCGACTCCCATTCCCACGAGCGCCAAGACTGCGATCGCCCGCAGAAAGTAGCGTTGAAATTGTTCCCGGTCCCCACTGACGCGGCTTAGCGTACTCACGACCACTCCTGAAAGCGGCGCCGCCAATTGTGTTTCTGGCAGTACGAAGAGGTCGTATGCCTTCTTATAAAATCCGAGCGACTGAGCACCATAGCGCCAGCCAACGAGGAGGTTGTCTGTATTCCGAGTCAAATAGCTAAATGCAAAATGCGAATAGACGTTCATCGCGAACTTAAACCCTGAAGCGGTGCCTGAGGCGGGATGCGGCCAGCTCGGTACCCACCGACACACCAGCCAGGTACCCACCGTTACGACCAGGGTCTGGATCACACTGCCCCATACCAGCGCCCAGTAGTGCCAACCTGCCATTGCCAAAACGATTGAGACGATCACTAAGAGCAGCTGGCCAACGAAATTGATGATTGCGGTCGTCCTGAAATGCATGGCCCGCTGCAAGAGCCCCAACTGAATGTAACCCAAGCAGCCCATCACGATCGTCAGCGACATGCCCTCGGTCACTTGAGTGACGGCTGGGTTGTGATAGAAAAGCGCCAGCAACGGGCCCGCGCCGGCGAATGCCAGCGTCAGAATCGTTCCGATACCGAGATTAATCCAAAACAGATTGCTCGCGAGAGAATCTGTAATTTCCTCGCGCTGCATGATTAATTCCGTGAATCCGTTAAGGCCGAAGCTACGAAACAGCAGGCTGAAGGTCGTGACCATAGTCACGATCCCGAAATCAGTCGGCGTAAGTAAACGTGCCAGGATGGCTACCGATCCAATCTGCAACGCAAAATTACACGCCTGACCAGCAATCGTCGCCCCGGCGCCACGCACAGCACTTCGGCGAAGTCCCTCGCCGGTGGCAATACGATGGAAGATGCCGTTGGAGTCAAAAGGCTTCAATTAATATCCTTGCAAAAATGTTGGCGCTTCGCTCGTTGAGAACATAAAGAAACTGCTATTTTCGAATCCGAATCGATCGGAGTATGTAGTAGGCTTTTCGATAGCGGATTGAGCAAGACCACGGGCCAAGGCAGAGCTCGATACTCGCAGTTTTTCAGAGCCACAGCCCCGGAGGTTCGAATCGGACCATGGATTCAATCGAGGGTCTCGAGCTCAATTTCGCCGCTGCGGAACGACGCACCCACGGCGTAATCGCCGCTCTTAAAATAATGCTGATAAGCTACGGGTTACCCTCGAGCGCTATCGGCAAATTATCCAACCGACTCGTTAATTTCTTCGATTGTACGGAAGTGGACCAAGGGCAAACGGAGACGGCAATCGCTCCCCTGCTCGCGCACCGTGGAGCACCACCGTCTCGCTAACTTTCTCGGTCCCAACGCCGGAGACAGCCAAGGCTGCTAGGACAAAGGTGACCCACATGAAGCCGCTGCGGAAGTCTGCCTCTGTGGAATTGTGAAAAACGAAAGCGGTCCAGATTGCCAAGGCGAGCGACGCAATGCTGGAGAACGGTTTCAGTTTCTTACAGATATTTCGGTAGACAGCCGCCACAAATATCAACGTCAGTAGGAGCCCGAGGTAACCTAAATTGAGGTACAGCTCGAGGTAACCGTTGTGAGATTCATTGATATGTCCCTGACCTGATGCCCAGATCCGGTCGAGTCGCGGCCCCAGCCAAAAGCTTTCGTATCCGGCGCCCACGAGCGGATTCGCCTGCTGACTCAGAACGATTCGCCAGATTTCGGGACGGCCGGAGAGCGACGTCCGGCCAACAATACCGGCGAACGAGTCGTTCAAACCGAATCCGAAGAATAACAACATGTATGTCAAGAAAATGACCGGTATCGCCAAGGCTAGAAATCCCGGCCGGTGTTGGACCGTCTTGCTGTGCGCCGCCAAGATCACCAGGCACGCGATAATTAGGCAAATACGTGATGTGGCGCTGTCGCAGGTAATTAACAACCACCAGGTATAATAGGTCAGCAGGGCATCCACCAGGAGGATCCGTTTCTGCCGCTTGTTCTTACGTTCGGGCCACTTGATGACCATATCCCAGAAAAAATAGATACCGCACACCAGACATACGATGCCCAGCATGTTCTTGCTCGTCGCGGCTCCCGAGAATGATTGAGCGCCTGTCCAGGGATCGTAGTTTCTGGCAATGGCCGGGTAATACTTGATGAGCACTACGGAAAGCGGAATTAGCAAATAACCAAGGCGTCTAAGCAGAGTGCTCACAGCCTCTAGGGGGTGACGATCCGAGAGGACGACCAGGACTATTGTGTAGTCCCCGAGGTCGCGGAACCACTTCTTGAACGCTGGGAATGGAAAATCCGACCATAGAACACTCGCCAAAGCGAAAAGCAGGAGCACCGTGAGCGCCCGATTCCGTGCAAAGAAATCTCCCCACCGGAAGGACCGCGCCACCAAGATGACGATGCTCAGGAAGAGCAAACCAAAATAGATCGCCCGGTTCAGGGGATCCCCTTCCTCAAGTGCTTGAGCAATCGCCCCCGCCCCCGGCGTCGTGCCAAGCCACTGCGTGGGTCCCCGCGAACCCATGAAGAACATCCATGTCAGCGGCACCCACAGCGCCGCGGAGACCTTAACCTCCTGAGCCGCGTCATACCAGAACAGGCCTGCCACCAGAATGAAGCATAGAATGAGTGCTAAGAATGCAGGCATCGTATCAGGCTCGACCCATTGCGACCAGCCAGAGGCTCATAGTGCGCCTTGCCGAGGAATACGCATGGGCCCTCTTGCGTCGTCACGCGTCAAAAAAAATGCGCTGAATCAGTTCCAGCGTAAGAAGCTTGTGGATGGCGCTCGTGTGGTTCAGGCCGTCCTTCGTGTGGCCATTGACGACCGCTTCAACCGCTTTGGGTTCAAGGTACGGACGCGAGAGCGTTCGCCGGTCGAGCAACATTTCTCGCACGTATTCGGATAACGCATCACGATACCAAACCCGAAAATGAGATGTCTTGTGCCTCCCCAGAAATAGACGTTCGAGGTGAAGCGGAGAAAGGAACGAGTCGATGCGGGACGCCCATTGGGGCATCCCGTAGTCATATGCATACTCGGCCTTGAACGTGAATTCGAGGGCCCCGCGAGAGATTGGGAAGGAACGTCCCGAGACACCTCCGACTCCGCGATCCGATGGGAAGTTCGCAAGCTTTGGATTCCCATCGTGTATGAGCCGCAGGCGAATGTCAGGACCTGAGCCGTTAGTTTGCGGACCACGAAAAACGACCCGGACAAACTCGCTATCGAGATAAGGAGATCGCACTGTCAGTTGGCTGCTTTCCAGCCCGAGGATCCCCTGGTGGTACCAGGGAGACTGGCTAAAAACCGCAAACGTCACCGGATGCTGCCTGCGGAGCTCCTTGTAAGTATCCGCCGCTTGGCGAATATCACTCATGAATTCGGGGCGAAAAAGACCATCAGGCGGCGCAGTCGCTTTGAACATGACCGCATGGCGAATGATTTCGCTGCCGTATGTTCCGACAATTTTCGCCGGCGCGATGCTGCGCGCCCTTTCGCTGACGTAAAGGTCAGACGCGCGATAGACGTCGACACCACCTTCCGTCATATACACGCTGCGCTCTGCATAATGCGGGAAACGAGACAGGAACTCTTCGCCGATTGGAATCACATGATACGACTGTCGATACATCCCCGCGATGCGTCGCGCAATCCTCACGTCCTCACATTCGCGCACCGTACCGCCAAATGTGTAACAGGGCAAGGCGCCAGGCGCGGATTTCTGCCATGCCATAATCAAGCGCGTATCCAGGCCACCCGTGAGCGACATCCCGACTCGTTCTTGTCCCGAAAAGTATCGCGGCAGGCTGCTTGAGAAGGCGTCACGCAACTCCCGATAGTAGGCTTCAAATTCTATCGGAGCTTGGTCTTCCCACTCCTTTGCGTCAAAGTACGCACTCTTTTGCTCAATTGCGCCTGCACGGAATACCCAGGAAGAAGCAGCGGGCAGTACGTGAATGTCTTTGAATATGGTGCGATTACCAAGTACGCAGCTACACGCTACGAACTCCCCAAGGCCTCTAGGATCCGCATTTCGCAGTTGCGGAAGCACTGCCAAAATAGCTTTCGACTCAGCCGCAAAATAGAAGGCATCACTCGATTCGTGATAGCACAACCGGTGCATGCCGTAACGATCGTTGAACAGAGTCACTGTGCCGCGTGCGCGGTCGGCTATCAGGCCGTGGAACCGGCCATTTAGGCTCTTGAGAAAGCTGGGCTCCTCCTCGTACAAATGAACAAGGTAAGAAGGGCCGTCCGCGGCACATACGTGCCCCCGCTCTTGGAGGCGGCGAACCGTCCCTGGTTCGGAGTATTCCTCCCCAGAAAAAACGAGGACGACGTCATCGCGCTCGTTTCGTACGGGCATCCCATCTGAAAAAGAATGGTCTCGCGCCACCCAGCCGACGTAGACCCCGAGCGATTCGTCGATCCAGCTTCCCGTCACGTAGAAAGACTCGTGACGAAGTGCCTCCACCATCCTTTTCAGTTGCGGCTCGGCCCACTCGCGAGGCCGATTGGTAAAAAAACCGACTATTCCCGGCACACTCTCTCCCTAGGTTGCTTCTGCGGACGACTGCGAACCGCGTCCGTGCCAGGCCCTGCGTAGGTCGCGGAGCTTGGAGGTAACTGATTCCGGAAGACGGTCCACAAATCTGTGGTGCATCCCGAGCCGGAGGGCGGCCTGCCCGATAGCTGTCAGCGGCACATAATAACGAGGCACATTCACGCGTTGGAAGCCATTGACTTCCTTGAAGTGGCTTAGGCTATCCTCGTGTTTCTTCCCGTAAGAAAAGTGCTCGTACACGAGATAAGGAATACCGCGATCCGCACAGCACCGGACCGCGGCAGCAATCAGCGCGTTCGTAGGGGCCTTGTCTTTGTGACGGACCATCGAGAGGATGTGCACCAGGCATGCCTGCGTCCGAGTTTCGTCGGTTACCAGCTTGATGAATCCAATCATGGTGTCTCCGAGAAAAGCGCCAATGTAAATACTGCGATCAAGAAATGTGGAGGCGTACTGACGCGCAGTCTCAAGTTTCATTCCGTAGTATGGGAAGCGCTTTCCCTGGCGGACGGGGCACTCGTTATAGATTTCAACAATGCCGGTGAAGAGCGTTTCATCAACCGGAACCTCCCGAAGCACGACGCCTTTCTTTTCTGCCTGCCGGGCCCGGTTGCGAGGGAACGACCGGATTTGCTGTGTCCACCAATGATCGAAACTAGAAACTGGCAGCACCGCCAGATTGTCCCACTCCATTTGATAGGCGTATTTCGGAGAAGTCTCTGGCAGCCTCTGCAGGAACGTGAATATGTCAATTCGCGTGCCGCACTTCCGCATCTCGTCCAGGACCAACTCCGGGTCGTCCGGAAATGTATACTTGTCTCCGTCGAGCCGGGCGATCCGCACAAATCGCCCTTGTAGTTTAATGTCCTTGCCGCAAATCTTCATACGTCTCGGTGACCATCCATAGAATCAACTGCCCGGGAATCTGTTTTTACTCATCGGTGCTGCAAGACTCACAACTGCATTTTCGTGATTCGCGCTGGCGACATCCGACGACGTTCTGCAGAGAAGTGACTCAGCCCCTCAATTCGCTATGTACATGTTGCGTTTCGGCTGGCAACCGTCGTTCAGTGAGTTCGGCAAAGATCACGTCCATGATCTTCGCGCTCAGAAGAATTTCCCGGTACGGGATCGGCGGCGGCGTATCTTCCACAATCGAGTGATAGAAGGACTCGATCAAGCACTTCATGCCCGACTTCATTTGGAAATCCCGTGCCAGAAACGTTTTGAGGTTCGTGGCTAAGTTTCTGAAATTCTGGGCCGCCATCGTTACAGGCGGAACGAATTTCTCAGCGTAACTTTTGTACATGGTCCCACGAAGTTTGATCAGCGTCTCTTTATCTTGATCCAGAATCAGGCCATTCTTGGGGCCGTAAATGCGAAACTCGTGAAGCGATGGGCGCATCTGGGATGAAAAAGTGAAATACGCAGTGGCGCGATCTTGGTCGTTTATGATTACTCGCAATTCATCAACGATCTCGGTTTCGCCCAGGCCCCGGAGAAGCGGGCTTGTGAATCCGTGCACAATTATCTGCGGCGATTCGCCGGTCAAGAACTCCGCAATCCGGGCGATTCCGTGGCTGATGATGTTCTGCAGCAACATACCCGGCAGCCGCCGGATCCAATGTTGCTTGTCCCCGAGCAGCGCTCCTGCATATCCGGTTTGTGCAATCTCGTAACAATAGGAGCTCTCCATATGCACGGGAGCGCCACCCAAGTAGCCGCTTTGAATCAGAGCCCGCATGCGGCGCGCCACATGGCTGAATTGATCGTCGTGCCCTGCTGTGATCTTTAATCCTCTCTCGAGCGCTAGCTCGATCAATTTTCCAGCTTCGCCCTCCCATACCGTAAATGGCTTTTCCACATACACATGGCATCCCCATTCCAAGCAAGTCTTGGCGATGGCGAAATGGGTTTGCGGGGGTGTGGTGATGTGGACCACATCTGGCCTAGCCTCGCTTAGCAGCTTTGCCAGATCACTGAAGTGCTGCTTGACTGGAAATCTCTTGAAAAGCTGCTCAGCCATCAGCGGTTCTCGGTCACAGACTGCGACGATCTCGCAATCCCGGATCCGCTGGATCTGCGACGCATGCGAATCCGCGATTTTGCCGCATCCTACGATGGCAACCTTAAGCACGCGCGATCCTGTTTCGGCAGCTCTCAAAGAAACGTTTCATTCCTTCTTCGGTCGAAACGTTCGGCTTCCAGCCCAATCGGATCTTGAGTTTTTCATTGCTGTAGCGCGTTTTCTTCCAGTACGCATGCCATTTTCGGCGGTTAAAAGCGGGAGGCAACTGCACCTCCGACCAACCTGAATATTTTTCCCACAAATAGCAGAGCGCGTAGTTCACGAAATGAGGAACATAAAGTGACGCGAAGCCCTTCACATTCCGCTTGTATAAACGCAGGAACTTTCGGCTGGAGGGCAAATTGTCGTCAACGACGTTGAAAATCTCTCCGTCGATGCCTTTCCGTAGCCCTGCCAGCGCAATAGCATCCACGCAGTTATCGACATACGTGAACGGTATCGTATTCGAGCCTCCCAGATGCAAAAAGATCCCGAACGTGCTGATTCCGACACGGGCCGTGATGCCCTCATTGCCGGGACCGTAAACCTGCCCGGGCCTGACAATCACGTAGGGGATTCCAAGCCTCTTGCCATAGTCTGCCACGATCTCATCTTGTTCCGCCTTCGCAAAGCAGTAGGCTTCACCGCGCAGCGCGGGATGCTGTTCGACGGGACACGTCTCATCTAGCACTCGCAGACGCGGTTTCTTCCTGTTGGAATAAACCGAAAACGAACTGATATTCACAAACCGTTTAAGGCAACCGTGGTGCGCGCTCGCTTCGAGAAGGTTCCGTGTCGTCACCACGGAGTTCATGAAAGCATCGGGATAGGATTTTTCGCCTCGGCCTGCAGCCAGGTGAAAAATGACCGACGCGCCTTGGGTCGCAGCTAGACAATCCTCCGGTGACAAAAGATTCCCCGTAATCAATTCAATGCGCGCTCCGTTCCGGGGCAGGTCGGCGAGCGCGTTGACACGAACCTTATTGCTGGATGGCCTGGTAAAGCACCGTACGTTCTGGAATCCAAGGCCCAACAACGTCTGCACCAGCCGCGATCCGATGAAGCCGCTTGCTCCTGTCACGAGGATTGGCTCGCTTTTCGTCGCGATGAAGCCGGTGTCTTCAGCGGGCTCGGAAGGACGATGGAGTTCGCCCTCAGATCCACCAACAGACGCCATCCCGTTTGTAATGGTATGAAGAGAGCCCGACACTTCGCTTTCGTCTCGAGGTTTTTTTCTAGATTCGTTCATTGACAAGGCGATTCTTGCTTCCAGGGGACCGCCTAACTCGTGTTCTATTGATTTGGAGCAACGAGATGGAATCGTCGTTGCATCACCAGTTTCAGCCTCTTCATTTGATCGCTTCGGCGAAGGGCCATGAGTTCGTTGGGTATCGTTCTTTCGACTCCCCGAAGCGCGCTCCAAAAGTAAGACCAGAGAACTAGCAGTCCCCCGATGACATAGGGCCTGTGCGCCATTTGATAAAGCCCTCGAAAAACCTCCCACACGGGATGATTACCGAGAAGATAGTCTTTGCGGCCCATATGCAGTCTTTCGCGGAGCCCGGTGTGCAAGGCACCACCCTGGCTGCGATGATGCACGAAGCTCTTTTCGACAAATGTTCTGGATTCCCAACCCTTTGCTCGCGCGCTCAAGACGGCGATTAAGTCGATCCCTCCCGATCGTATGGCCGAGTAACCTCCGATGGCTTCAAAGCATTCCCGCCGGAACATCTGACACATGCCTGACACATGCTCAATGCCTACGAAATCGTAATTGTAACTCAAGTTCCCTTCGCGAAAGGCTGTGCCACCCACCCCCAACCTCGGGTTCTCTGCGAATCGTTCCATAAGGAATGCAAAATAGTCGGGATCGAAGGACACGTCGGCGTCGAGATTGCCGATGACGTCGTACTGCAATTCGCCCAATTTCTTTTGGCCAGCGCTAACGGCCATCGCCTTTCCGGCAAAATTCCGCTCCCGGCGTTCGGGCATTTGCACCAGTTCGATCCAAGCGTTATTCGCGACATACTGCCGGACAATATCGTCGGTTGCGTCAGTTGAGCCATCGCTTACGATGACCCATTTCAAAGGCCGCAAAGTCTGGGAAACGACCGACTTGAGGGTCAGCTCGATGTAGTCCGCCTCGTTTCGCGCGGGAGTGATGAGAACGTAGCTGGGCAAGGTCAGCACAATGAAACGAATAAGCTTAAGTCGCGCGGTTCAGAGGGCTTCACCGCCGTAACCGATTTGAGGTGACGCAGAGGCTGGAGGGCTACGCGCACGCCGCTCCTCCTGCCTGCTCTACGGTCGACATGGTAATGGTACTAGCAGGCATAACGTAGGCTCCTCCCCTCAACCTCGCTTCCGCGAAGCCTCTGAATAGACAATTGCTCCTTAGAATTGGAACGACATTGCTAGCGAAGGGCACCGACAGCGACGAAGTCCTGAATTTTTTGGACGACTCGTGTCTGCGCCGCGGCCTGAAGCTGCGGATACATGGGAAGCGAGAGGATTTCCGAAGCAACTTTCTCGGTGACCGGGAAGTCACCTTTCTTAAAGCCAAACCCTTCATAGGCCTTTTGCAAATGTAGCGGAATCGGGTAGTGGATTCCGGTATCGATCTTGGCGTCGGCGAGATGCTTCTGCAAGCCATCCCGATCTGCTACGCGTACGACGTACAAGTGATGCACCGGGCGCGACCAAGAAGGGCAGTGAGGAGCGACCACACCGTCCGCGGATGACAACAGCTGGTCGTAACGGGCTGCAGCTTCCTGGCGCTGTCGATTCCAATCCGCCAAGTGCGCGAGCTTCACACTTAACAATCCGGCCTGCAACGAATCCAGCCGGCCGTTATACCCTTCGACATTGTGATAATACTTTTTTGACTGGCCGTGATCGCGCAACATGCGTATCTGGCGCGCTATTTCTTCGTTGTTCGTTGTGATGGCGCCAGCTTCTCCACACGCACCGAGATTCTTTCCTGGATAAAAGCTAAATGCCGCTGCGTGGCCCATCGAGCCGGCTTTTCTCCAGCGATTTTCTTTCTGGGAAAAATATTCCGCGCCATGCGCCTGGCAGGCATCTTCTACGACGATCAGATTGTAGCGACGCGCGAGTTCCAAAATCGGATCCATGTCGGCGCATTGCCCGTAGATGTGCACCGGGACAATGGCGGTTACAGGCGCGCGGAACTTTCTGTGATAAGGCTTCCCAGTTTCGCGGTCGACGTAACATTCCCTTTCGAGATATTCGCGCAGGTTCGCGACGTCCATCGAACACGTCTGCTCGTCTATATCAACGAAATCAGGCCGCGCGCCAGCCTGGCTGATGGCCTCGGTCGTCGCGATGAAGGTATGCGGGACCGTGACGACGATGTCGCCCGGTTGCACTCCTGCGGCCATTAATGCAAATCGGACGGCATCGGTGCCGTTGGCCACACCCACACAGTATTTCGCGCCGCAAAATGCGCCAAATTCGTTTTCGAAATTTTCCACCATTGCGCCGCCCACAAAACCAGCCGTGCGCAGCACCTTCTGAAATACAGCAGTGAGCTCGGACTCGAGCTCCTGGTGCGGGGTGATCAAATCCAAGAACGGAATTTTTTCGCTAAGGGACATTATGCGATCCTCGACTCCTCGGTGATGTAGCGCAAGAGCTTGGCGGGATTTCCGGCGACAACGGCGTTCGCCGGCACATCTTTGGTTACCACGCTTCCGGCGCCCACAATCGCGTTCTCGCCAATCGTTACGTTTGCTAGAATTGTTGATCCTGATCCGATCGAAGCGCCTTTTTTTACGGTCGTCTTTTCCACCTTCCAGTCTGCCTCGGTCTGCAAGTGGCCGTCCGCAGCGGTGGCGCGTGGATAGGAATCGTTGATAAAAGTTACGCTGTGGCCGAGGAAGACGCCGTCTTCGATCGTGACACCTTCACAGATGAAGGTATGACTGGAAATCTTGCAGTTTTTGCCCACCGCAGCATTCTTTTGAATCTCGACAAACGCACCAATCTTGGTGTCGTCGCCCACCGTGCATCCGTACAGATTGATGAACTTTGATAGTTTGACGTTCTTACCGAGCTTGACGTCGGGTGCAATCGAAAGGAATTCGTTCATAGTTGCACGACTTTGCCTTTCTGCTGAAGCGAGAGGTCCGCTGCCTCAAGCATACGCACGACGTGCAGGCCCGCCACTCCGTCGTTGAATGGCGTTTTGTCGTTCATGACGCAATCGACGAAATAGGCCGCCTCCATCTTCAGCGCTTCCACCTGCTCCACACGCGGGGCCCACATATCTCCCGTGCGGTAGCTGACCAGCGTTTGGTAGACGGCTTCTCCGCTCCCCATCTGCACGCCTTTGTCATAGATTTTCAGCTTTTCGTCGGCCTCCAGGTCGTTCCAAACCAGCATTTTCTTCTCGCCGCCGATCAATGTGGTGCGCACTTTCACAGGTGAAAGCCAGTTGACGTTGATGTGTCCGATCATGTTGTTCGGGTAATACAGGGTCATGAACGCAATGTCTGCAACGCCGTTCAGATGGCGCTCACCGGTGGCTACTACCGCTTCCGGCCGTTCCTTGATCAAGTAATCCATGATGGAAAGATCGTGCGGCGCCAGGTCCCAGAGCACATTCACATCATGCTGGAACAGTCCCAAGTTCACGCGCGTCGAATCGTAATAGTAAAGCTCGCCTAACGTTCCATCGTCGATCAGTTCCTTCATGCGCTTCACCGCGCCGGTGAACAGGAAGGTGTGGTCCACCATGATCTTCAAATGCTTGCGATCCGCCAGTTCGATCAATTCCTCCCCTTGCGCCGTCGTGCAAGTGAAGGGCTTCTCGACAAACACGTGCTTGCCATTTTCCAGAGCAGTCTTGGCCAGTTCGAAGTGGGTCCACACCGGCGTAACTACCGCCACCGCGTCAACATCGGGCGAGGTAAGCAGTTCCCGACAATCGCTGGTCGTGTGCATATCGGGGAACGCCTGCCGCACGCGCTGCAGCGATTTCGGGCTCTTGTCGCACACCGCCACTACGCGCGAGCCTTCCTGCCCGTGAAAATTGCGCACAATATTTGGGCCCCAATAACCGTATCCAATCACGCCGACCTTAATGACATTCCCGGACGGTGCTTTGGGGACCAACGACTTCGGCGCAGGGCCAACACTTAGGCTTGTAGCCATTTTTCTCCACCTTGGGATTTACATCTTGAAGAGCAAAAAACTTGGCTGCTGGACCGTGACATCACAATCGCCTGCGAGCAGCTACCAAAGTCTAGACTCCGCCCGCTTCGTCGTTGAGTA
>Ga0210391_10001088_pt1 | contig 25537 bp, 21 predicted proteins | sample IncBWC12OmetaG_FD_160573 | JGI IMG/M metagenome (GOLD analysis project Ga0210391, IMG submission 160573) | Forest soil microbial communities from Barre Woods Harvard Forest LTER site, Petersham, Massachusetts, United States - Inc-BW-C-12-O ... | reverse complement strand
TTTAAATTACGCTGAAGACTTACGGAGAGAACTGAAGGGCGGGTAATCTCAGATCAACTGCTCACCAGAGGCCGCACAACACAACCGAGGTATTAAGCGCAATCAAAGACTAACACAGTTGCAGTGAAAGTGCACGCGAAAAACGGTATTTCGCAATTTTCTCAAGCCAAGCGCCTATATAGTCAACAGCATAGCCCGGGTCGAATTTCGCCCGGCAACAGAGACTCTGCGCTGAAATCTGTGAATTCGATCCAGATGGGCTGCGCGCGAGCTTACAGCGGGATTGGTTCGCAGTCACGGCGCATCCCGAACCGGACAGCCAGCGCAGCTTTTTGTTCCCGGTTATGACGATGTAGAATGATGCGCGTTGCGAGAACCGCGGCAAGAGCTAGAACTTGCGCGGGCAAAATACATCCGGTATCGGTTGGGAGGCAACCTTGAACGTCGTCATAAGCGGGCGCTCGAACAGCAGAACTGACGTCTTACGAAGCGCATGCCTGCTTCTATTCGCGGCAATCGCCGCCTGCTTGCCGGTCACGGCGCAAAACGCTTCCTTCCACAATGCTCCAGCCAGCGCCGAACAAAGGAAAAACCCGTACGCGGGCAAGCGCGCGGCGGCTCAGGCTGGGGCAAATTTGTTCGCGCGACATTGCGCTTCGTGCCACGGGCCTTCAGGGGGAGGGACGGGCAACATTCCGGCGCTGGCGAAGGGGCCGACGCAAGGCGCTTCGGACGGCGCAATTTTCTGGTTCGTTACGCAGGGCGATCCAAACAACGGAATGCCGGCATGGTCGAGCCTGAGCGAGCAACAGCGCTGGCAGCTGGTTACCTATCTGAAAGCGCTGGGTGGCCCAAGTCCACCGCAGCCAACGGCAAAAGCCGGGGCTGCGCCGGCCGCCAGCAGCGGCGCGCCTGCGGCAGCGCCTGCCAACGCTCCGTTTACGGACTATCGTTTCGAAGAACCCGGCACCGTTCGCAAAATCACGGCGGAGGACTTGCCGCAGCCTTTTGCGACGAAGTCTGCCAACAACGGCCCGAAAGTGGTGGCGCGGCCGAGTGATGCGTGGCCCAAAACACTCCCGGGCTTCAGCGTGCAGCAATATGCAAGCGGGCTGAATAATCCGCGGCTGATCGTGACCGCGCCGAACGGCGATTTTTTCGTCGCGGAAAGCGATCCAGGGAATATAAAAGTTTTTCGCGGTATCAGCCCGGACGGCAAACCACAACAAACAGAAACGTTCGCGACAGGCTTGAAGCAGCCGTACGGAATTGCGTTTTATCCTCCGGGCCCCGATCCACAATGGGTTTACATCGGCACGATCGGCGCGGTGGTGCGCTTTCCTTATCAGAACGGCGATCTAAAGGCGCGCGGTGCGCAGCAGCACATCGTAGACGTTCCAGATGGCGGAGGACATTGGACGCGCTCGGTGCAATTCACTGCGGACGGAAAGAGAATGCTGGTCGCGGTGGGATCGGGTTCGAACGTGGACGATCCGGACACCACCCCCGCGGAAAAAAATCGTGCCGACATTCTGGAATTTAATCCAGACGGCAGCGATCAGAGTATCTACGCCTACGGCATACGCAATGCGGGCGGAGGCATCGCCTTTAGCCCCGACACCGGTGAACTGTGGTGCTCGGTGAATGAGCGTGACGGGCTGGGCGACAATCTGGTACCGGACTACATCACGCATGTGCAAAAGGGCGGCTTTTATGGCTGGCCGTGGTGGTACATCGGCGGCCACCAGGATCCGCGGCACCCAGGAAAGCACCCGGAACTGAAAGATAAGGTGATCACGCCGGACGTGTTGCTGCAACCGCACAACGCTTCGCTGGAGTTTGCATTTTACGAAGGCAAGCAATTCCCGGCAGAGTACAAGGGCGATATCTTTGCTTCCGAGCACGGTTCGTGGAACAAAGCAGCACGCGCCGGCTACGAAGTGATTCGCGTGCCGCTGCACCAGACCGGCCACGCCAGCGGGGAATACCAGGACTTCGTTACGGGGTTCGTGCTGCCCAACGGAAACGTCTGGGGCCGCCCGGTAGGAATCACCGTGGCGTCAGATGGATCGTTGCTGGTTACCGACGACGGCTCGAACACGATTTGGCGAATCGTGTACGCCGGAAAATAAATCTTTCGCGCATAACGGCACTGCGTACTTCGGGAGCAGTGCGGTCTGCGCGTCATCCCCTCTTTGCCGTCCGCGCGGCTCTGTCCGCCTAATCGTCTGATTGCGGCTTCGCTTGCAAAGCAGGCGCGGAAGCTGGACCGCGTTGGCCGGTGCGTCCCTCGCCTCGGCGGCCACCATCGCGCTGCCAGCGATTGCGCATCCATTGCCGAAGCTTCTCGCGTTGCTGCGGGGTAATCGCCTCGCGCATGCTGAGCCGATAGTCAATCGAGGATTTCTGCAGCGACAATTGCGCTGCGCTGATTTCAGCCAGTTTGGAGTTGATCGCCGCGCGATCCGGCTTGTCGGCGGCGAGCAGCGCCTTCAAGTCAATACGCTGGACCGCAAGATCAGCGCGGCCACGAATTTCCGTCTTGCGAAAGTCCAACTCCTGCTTGCGAATCGTCGCAGCCTGCTCGTCCGTGATTCCCGCCTGCTGGCGGATGGACGGATCGTTCAGCAAACGCGCAATACCTGAATGCCGCTGTCCTCTGCGGCCATCTCGGCCGAAACCGCCGTGCCTGTGGCCCCAGCGGCCGCCGTGCTCACCTGATCCCATTGCGCCGCGGTGTGACCCGAATCCGTCGCGTGCGCCTTGGTGTTGTGCAGGCGGCGGATCTGGCGCGCCCTCCTGCGCCAGAAGCGGCGAGCCACTCAGCGCCACAGCCAACACGACAAAAGCAGTCTTGGAGTAAATTCCCATCATCGATTCTCCTGGATGTGCGTTCTTCCATTGCCATCTAGAATTCGGCGCAGGCCGCGGAAAAGTTCCCGAAAGGCAAGGCGAGAGCAGGCGGCCCGGATTCTGTTCCATGAACACATAGCCGTTCCGAGTTGGCACTGCCTCGGGATGAAGAACAGAGGAAGAGGCACCGGCCGCACGCGAAATGACTGAGATCTATGAGCTTAGCGGCGCAGCGAGTCCTCCGTTGGGACTTACAATTGCTCGTAAATTCCGGAGCGTGCCACAGGTTCGGATTGGCCCACAGCAACAATGAGCCTTGCAGCCGGTGCGGTCGCTAGCCGGCGCACACTCGCGGCCGCTAAGCAAAATACGCCATGCATCTCTGGCTGACAACGCGACCCACTCCCGGATCAAACGCATGAAACTACGCCTGCGAGTTCTGCTCATTATTGGCGCCGCGGCCGTCGCAGTGATTTGCACGCTCTACACTGCATCGCAATATTTGACGCTGGGCCGCTTCCTGGTTCTGGAAAATCTGCAGGCCAGAGAAACCACGCTCGACGTACAGGCGAAGCTACGAGAAGAAATCGAAAGGCTCGACCGCGCCAACGTGGATTTGTCCGTCTATGACGGCACCTACGACAGCATGCCGAAACCGACGGCCAAATATCTTTTTTCGATACTGGGCGACGGACCCAGCGGATGGCTGGAGCAACAGGGAGTGGATTACCTGGTATTCGTAGACAGCGCCGGGAAAATCGTCTCCGCGCATGGATTTGACCCTGGCACACAAAGCATTGTCGAGCTGCCAGAAGATTTTAGGGGGCACGTCTCGCCTGCGGATCGAATGCTAAAATTCCCCGGACCCCGGGACAGAGTGGACGGCCTAATTCTGCTTTCCGGCGGCCCCTTGCTGGTGGTTTCCCGCCCGATCGTGCATACCAACTATGCAGGTCCGCCGCGGGGAGCATTAATAACGGCGCGCTATCTAGACGCGCAAGCGTTGCAAGAGCTGGTAGGGCGGCGCGGGGCCAGTTCGGTCACCGCATTTCGCATGGATGGTCAGCAATACCCGGACGACGTGGCTGCGGCGCGCCGGAGCCTGGCGACGTCGGAGCCGGTGTATCTCAGGGCCGTCAGTGAAAAAGTTATCGCCAGCTACATTTCGCTAAGCGATATCTACGGAAAGCCGGCGCTGCTGCTGCGTATCGAAATGCCGCGCGCAATCTACCACGAAGGGCGGCGCAGCCAGCTATACGTAGCCGGCGCGACGCTGTGCATTGTGGTGGCCGCCGGGCTGATCATTTTGTGGCTGTTGGAAAAATCCGTGCTTTCGCGGCTGGCCGAACTGGATTCCAGCGTGGCGGGCATCGGCGCGCGCAGCGATCTGGCGGCACGCGTTTCGTTCAGCGGGTGCGACGAGATCAGCACGCTGGCGAAGGGCATCAATCGCATGCTGGCATCCCTGCAGACGTCGCAGGAGCGCAAGCGCAAAGCCGACGCTGAGCATCGGGCCGAATTGGAGAAGGCCAAAGAGTCCGCCGAGGCGGGCAGCCGTTCCAAAAGTCAATTTTTGGCCAACATGAGCCACGAAATCCGCACGCCGATGAACGGGGTGATCGGGTTGATCGAACTTGCGCTGGACACGGAGCTCAGCAACGAACAACGCGATCTCATCCGCACGGCGAAATCGTCAGCGGAATCGTTGCTGGCATTGCTGAACGACATCCTTGATTTTTCCAAGATCGAAGCGGGCAAGCTGGATTTGGAAATGGTGGAATTCGGATTGCGCGACAACCTGGAAAGCTCGGTGAAGGGACTCGGTTTGCATGCACGGCGGAAAGGCCTGGAACTGCTGTGCGACATTCGGCCCGAAGTGCCCGACAGTTTGCAAGGCGATCCCAGCCGGCTGCGGCAAATCCTGGTGAACTTGATCGGTAATGCCATTAAGTTTACCGCACAAGGCGAAGTCGTGGTGCGCGTACGGTGCGAAGAAGAAACCGCAGACGGCGCGATCCTGGAATTCACGGTGCGCGACACCGGCATCGGCATTTCTCCCGCGCTGCAGGATGAAGTCTTTAAATCGTTCACGCAAGCCGACGCTTCTATGACCCGAAAATACGGAGGCAACGGACTGGGACTGGCAATATGCAAAAGCCTGGTGGAGCTAATGAACGGAAGCATATGGGTGGAAAGCATTCTGGGCCAAGGCAGCACCTTTCATTTCCGCCTGCCTTTTGTTCTGCAGAAGCTGCTGCCGAATTCGGTGGAGGCCGTGGACCTGGCGGCGATTCGCGATGTACCGGCGTTGATCGTTGACGACAACTCTACGAACCGAAGAATTCTGCTGGACGCATTGCTCAGCTGGCGTTTAAAACCTACCCCCTGCGAGAACGGCCAGGCCGCGCTGCGTTACCTGGAACAAGCGCAGGCGGAAGGAAAACCATTCCGGCTGGTGCTGCTGGACGCGCAGATGCCGGTTATGGATGGTTTTTCCGTCGCGGAGTGGATCCGGCAGCAATCGCAACTGGCCGGCACCATTATTATCATGCTCACGTCGGCTGGCGTACGCGGAGACGCGGCAAGGTGCCGCGAGCTGGGGGTCCAGGCGTATCTTCCCAAACCGGTGCGTCGTGCCGATCTGCTGCAGTCCATTCGCGTGCTGCTCGGCGCGCAAACGGCGGGCAGCAAGGATTTGCCCGTGCTGACGACCCATGCGTTGCGCGAGCACCGTTCCCGGCTGCGCGTGCTGCTGGCGGAAGATAACAGAGTGAATCAAACGCTGGCGGTGCGCATTTTGCAAAAGCGGGGCCATACCGTGGTGGTCGCGGAAAATGGACGACAGGCCATCGCGGCCCTGGCCGAACAGCCGTTTGATTTGATTCTGATGGACATGCAGATGCCGGAACTAGGCGGCGTGGAGGCCGCCATGCTGATTCGCGAGCACGAGAAATCCACGCGTAGCCACATCCCCATCATCGCGCTGACGGCCAACGCCGGAAGTGACGACCGCGAGAGCTGCCTGATTTCCGGCATGGATGACTACCTTTCCAAACCGATCCAGGTGAAGGAACTTTTCGCGGCGATTGAACGCGTCCTTTCCTCGCAGGTCAAACGCGACCTGGCGGAAGTTGATACGCCTGAACCCGCGCGAAAATTCTAATCACGCAAGCGCGGGCCGGGCCTATTTCGCCCAACTCGTTCTAGTTTGATCGCTTCGCGGTAAATTCGCGGCTGAACTGTCCGCCGCCCATGGTGCCCTTCAGCGCATCGCCATCGAGCGTAGCCTTCCATTCGATGCTCCTGGCGCCGCCGTCGCGGCTCTGGCGCTGCTCTGTCCAGGAAATTGTGCTGCCTGAAACCGTGGCGTCAGAGGTGTTGTCGCCGCGCGGCGATTTGTGTGTGACTTTAAACTTGTCGCCGTCTTTCGTGATGGTGAGCGTCTGCGCGCCGCCTCCGCCTCCGCGGTTTCCGCCTCCGCCCTGACCACCGCCGCGACCGCCGCCCGTAACGGTCATGTCCCAGGTGCCGACAAAATTGGCACCCTGTGCCACGGCCCGGTATGCCGTCAGCGAAAGCAGCAACGCTACGAGGTAGAAGCCCGCAAATCCCATGCGCAATTTTTTCATGGCACGATCCCCCTGATATTTATGCCGAATCCGGGCGCGCGCTGCCGTCGCGAATTCAGCAAGGCCCGCAATGAACCGGCTGTCGTATGGTCTGAAGTTACCCATGCCATCTATTGAACGCAAAGCAACGCGGAGTTCCACTATTTCGTCGAGAACCGAGTGAAGCGTAGGGGAGCGAGACCGTATGCCAGCGATGCTATTTTTTCGCGCGGCTGGACCAGGAAACAGGGCAACCCGCGCGGATTCGCTTTCATCAACGAAAGCGGGACCGGGAGGCCCCACAAATCGTGCCGAGTTGCAACAGCAGTCGCCAAATTCTTAATCTCTCCGGGCGAAGTTTGGCCGCCATCGTTTTGCTTTTCACCCTTGTGACGGCGCCGCTGTGCGGCAGCGATACGCACCCGACCCTTAGGATCCCGCCCGTAAAAATCCCGCTGCGGATCAAAGATCAGCAAATCACCATCGTAGCTTGGGGACTTATCACCATCGCGGCAAAAGAGCATGGCGTGAATAACCTGGGCGTGGAACTCACGGCCGATCTTGCGGACCTGCAGCAGAATTTGACGGCTCTGCTCAGCGCCGAACTCGATAAAGATGAGCGCTGTGGCGACCGCATTCAAATCGAAGAGGCTACGCTCACGCCGGCCGAGCCGGCGAGCGTCGCGGTCGTCCATCTTCGTTACGAACGCTGGGGCTGCGCGAAGCTGTTGGGCAAACAGGAGGTCAAAAAGCTGATTGGCGGTAACGCCGTAATGCAGCTGAAGCTCACACCTCTCGTTACGGAAAATCATTCCGCACTGCGCCTGGCGGCGGAACTGGGGCCGATCGAGGCCGACGGATCGCTCGGCGAACTGCTGCGCGCGGGGAACCTGGGCGAGCTGTTGCGCGCTAAGATCCAGACTGCAATCCTCTCCGCGTTGCAAAAGGGCTTGGACCTCGACACAATTCTTCCGCCGCTGTTGCGGGAGAGCGTCACAATCCAGGACGCGCGATTCAGGGAAGCCGCTTCGGGGCGATTGATCGTGACGCTGGACGGCCAGGTCCGAATGACGGATGAGCAGCTTGCGACGCTTTCCAAGCAGTTGAAAAACCGCCTCCCGTTGCACGGAAGCGCGGGCTGGCTGCTCGGCAAGGATGCTCGACCCCTTGCGCCGGTTTGACCGTGTGTGGCGCGGGCCGGTATAATCATTGTTTCGGCGGGGGACAAAATGCGCGCCGAAGGAGCGCTCGGCGTTTGTGCCAAGCGCTGGCCACACGCCCGATACGATGCGGCGGGCGAGCTACACGCCACCTGAGCCCTGCGCGAGACCTTTTCCGAAGCGGCGAACCGAGGGCGGGGAATTCCAGACCAGAATTCAGGAGCAGGAAATGATTAAGGCAACCCAACTACGCCCGGGAATGATTATCAAGCACGAGGGCGACCTGTGCGTGGTGTATAGCGTGGACCACCGCACGCCGGGAAATAAGCGCGGTTCGATGCAGACCAAGATGCGCAATTTGCGCAATGGAAACATGATGGACTTCCGGTTCCGCGCGGAAGAAACGCTGGAAAAAGTGGTCGTGGACGAAATTCAGTTCGAATATCTCTACAGCGATGGCGATACGCACCACTTCATGAACACCGAGAATTACGAACAGCTCGCGCTGCAGAACGATATCGTGGGAGACACGCGGGACTATCTGATTCCCAATTTGCCCGTGAAAATTGAGTATTACGACGACAAGCCCATTGGCGTGTTGCTGCCGGACACGGTAGATCTGACGGTGGTAGAGACCGAGCAGAGTATCCAGAAAGCGACGGCCAGCGCGGTGATGAAACCCGCCAAGCTGGAAACCGGTTTGGTCGTCAACGTTCCACCCTTCGTCGGCAACGGAGACAAGATCAAGGTGGATACTTCCGAGGCGCGGTACATTCAAAGAGTGCAGTAATCATTAAGAAAGATACCCACCGTGAAGCGATTTTGCATCACGGCGCGTCCACGACGCAGCGGAACCCGATTGTGCCGGAGCGGTCACGGCCGGGCGACAGCAAAAGATATTTCTGGTGCTGGTCGAGGCGATAGGTTTGCGGGAAGTACCAAACAGCACCGCGAGGCTGATAGGACGCGCCCCCACGCACGATGGCCGCGCGCGTGTGCACGTCGCGAAATTCATCCGTCCATTGTGAGACGTTGCCTTCAAGGTCAAGTACGCCGAACGGGCTTGCGCCGTTGGGATACGCGTCCACATTCGATCGCGCGTGCATTGTGCGACCGTGATCGGCGGGCGGAACGGCTTGCGCGTTCCAGTCGTTTCCCCACGGATAGGTGCGGCCATCGGATGATTGCGCCGCGTATTGCCATTCCCAATCGTGCGGCAGGCGCTTGCCGGCCCATGCGGCATAGGCGCGCGCGTCTTCGATCGAAACCCAAGCCACCGGTTTGCTGCTCGAGCCGTTCGGATACGCGCCGTTTTTCCAATCGCGCAGGAAATTATGGTCGTCGGCAGGATGGTATTTCGTCGCGTCCAGAAATTCCTTGAACTGCTCATTGCTGACGGGCGTACGGTCAATATAAAAGCTGGAGATGTGCACGCGCTTGCGATGAAAACGCCTTGGCGCGTCTTCCCAAGGATACTGCACGTCCACCCCGGGGTCGTTGCCGCCTTCGATTTCAATTCCTTGCACTGCGAAATCGTAGTCGGCTTCGGCAATGCGCACCATGCCTGTCGGGGCCGTTGCAGGCGCGTGAGTTGGCGCGGAGGGGACCATGGTCTGCGGGACGAATTTCCACTCAGACGAATATGCGGCCAGGGGTTGGGCGGAACGCGCGGCCATGTATTTCAGAAGTTCTGGCGACGCCCCAGCGGACGCGGAGTTTTCCATAGTGGCGAGGACGGCGGCAAAGCCGCGCGCGTCAATCGTAAAGGAAAGCGTAGCTGGTGCGCCGTTCGCTTCGGGAACCAATTCAACTCCGTGCCACAGATCGAAATAACGTACGCCGGGGCGCACCGGAACGCGAAGCTCTTCGCCGGTGACGTCGTACTCATTGCGATTCACGATCGTCCAGAGCGTCGAATTCGCCGTGGCAAAGGCACTGGCGAAAACTCCCGCTTGCAACGTTGGCACATGCGGTTCCCACTCGGCGCTGGAAAGATTCTCTGGAAACGCGCGCTCGATTCTCGTAATGCGCAGGACCGTCTCGGCGTCGCGGGGCGTCATGCCGTACCAGAAGCCCCACAAATTTTCGAGCGTGGCGTAGCCTTCGCCGTTGAAGAATGCATGTTGCAAGCTGTCGGTCTTGTCGCGCGTGAAACGATCGGTGACGTTGACGGTGTGCCGCGGCTCGAGCCACTTCACTTTGCTGACCATGGGGACGAACGGGTACGCCACGTCTTCCCAAGTCACCCAATCGTTCCAGCTGATATTGCTCCAGGCGAGCGAAGCGTCGTGAACGGCAAATTGCGGTTCGAGCGCAAGGGGATGGCCGATCGCGTCGGACGAAGCGCGGTAATCCTTCGGCGCGCTTTCCAGCGTGTCGAAATTAATACCATCCGCGCCGATTTCTTTCAGCAGCTGCGGAAATACGGTCGAAGGCGGCGCGCCCTCATCGCGCGTGCCGGTATCCCACGCCAGAATCGGAAACATGACACGCACACCGCGGCGGTGAAACTGTTCGACAACCTGGCGCAACGCGGGAATTCCGCCCGGCAGGTCGCGCAGTAAGTCGAACTGGTTGCGGTCGTCCACGCCCAGATTCGGATACACCGGCCAAATCAGCACCAGGTCAATCGGGCCGATGCGCCGTTCGAGGTCCGCGAGAAAAGTGTCCACGGTGTATTCGCGTTTTTCGGTATCGTAAAAAGAACGGTCCCAGACGAGCAATTGGCACTGGGAAAAGACGTGCTGAGTCCAGGCGAGTTCGGGGCGTTCGTACAGCGTGGCGTCGAAGTACTGGTATTCAGCCAGGCGATCTTTACGCCATTGCTTGAGACCTGCGCGCCATTTTTCCGTTTGATCGGAAGTTCGCGGGCCTGGAAGAAATACGGCATCGGGCGCAGCGGGAACTCCCAGGTCCGGCGCGCCGGGTGGCAGCACCAAGCCGTGACGCGCCTTCCATTCGTCCGAAAAAGCTGCAGCGCAGAACAAGATTGCCAAAAACAGAACGACCAACGATTGTCGCTGGGACTTGCGGGTCCATTTCATCGCTGTATGTCCTGAAAAGAAGCGCAAGAACGCGCGTCGCGATCCGTTCCACGCGAGAAAGTCTGGCGACTTTATGCTGGCGTCCCGCCGAAGTCAATTCGCGAGTCTTCCGCTTTGTTTTGCATTACACCATGCCGGCCATCAAGTATTGTTGAATTGACGAGGCGAGTCGGTTAGTTTGTGACCGGCTTTTTCGTTTTCCGGCGAATCGAGCAAGGCGAGGAGCAAAGCGTTCTAACATGCCCACCTGTCCCAGCTGCGGCAAATCGTTCAGCGGATTTTCGCTGGGGTCGAACGTCGCCTCCCAGTGCCGGGAATGCCGCGCGGCGAGAGCCGCACCGGCCGCCAATGCAATCACGCAGGGCCCGCGCGCTCCAAGCGGTTTCGGGACGTTCATTCAGACTTTGCCGCTGGTGACGCGCGCCATCATCGCGGTGAATGTGCTGGTATATGTGGCGATGGGTTTGTCGGGCGTTTCCTGGATGGATCCGAGCGTGGTGCAAGCGATCCGGTGGGGCGCGGATTTTGGACCGCTGACGTTGAGCGGCCAGTGGTGGCGGCTGTTCACGTCCATGTTCGTCCACTTTGGCTTTTTTCACATTGCTCTGAACATGTGGTGCCTGCGGAATCTGGCAGTCGCTCTGGAACCGATGATGGGGCGGCTAGCGTTCAGCGTTACGTATTTGTTCTGCGGGCTGGCGGCCAGCGCCGTCAGCACGGCGTGGAATCCATGGCGCGCCTCGGCCGGAGCGTCCGGCGCTATTTTCGGAATTGCGGGCGCCTTTGTTTCTTATCTGGTGCTGAAGAAGGCCGCGATTCCCGCCAGCTTAGTGCGGCAAAATTTGCGGAGCCTCGCGGTTTTCATTTTGCTGAATCTTTCGATCGGCGCCGCCAGCGGGCACATCGACAATTCGGCACACGTGGGCGGACTGGCGGCGGGACTAGTCCTCGGAGCGCTCCTACCGCGTTTCGCTCGCAGGACGGATCTTTTTAGCGGCAGCGGCGAAGCAATGCCTGCCATGGCGAGGGATGAGAGGGTTATCAGCGATTCGCGAACGACGAAGATAATCTGGATCGCGGTGGGATGCGCGATCGCGCTGATCGCCGGCCTGCAGCAAGTGCACGCCCGAAATCTTTCCAGCGCGCAGTACGGAAAAGCCGTTTCGCGCGCGGCTGGGGGACGCATGGACGAGGCCATCACCGAGATGCGAACGGCCGTGCAGATGCAGTCCAACAATCCGCAGGCGCAGGCTCTGCTGGGCGACTGGCTGCTCGAGCAGAACGATCCGGACGCCGCGATTTCGCCGTTTGAACATGCGCTGCAGTTGAAACCTGACGCGACCGCCATCGAACATAATCTAGCGCTCGCCTATCTCGGCGCCGGAAAGCCGACACAGGCAATAAACGAAATTTCCCGGGCGGCGACTCGGGATAAAGAACAGCAGTGGAAACAACATTATATTCAGGGGGTTGCGGCTGACGAGCTTGGCTACACGCAGGAAGCGTTACAGAATTTGCGCGCTGCGATTCAACTGAATCCGAATTTCGCAGAAGCCCAGCTGGCGCTCACGCGAGTGAACGCCACGCCTGGTACAAAACCCGCGAGCGATCCCATTCCCTACGCAAAATTAATCGTGAAGTCTGAGGCGTGGCCTTACTACCCGTAGCTGCCGATTGCTTGCAAATCCCTGCCGAGAGTTTTGTGGCGACGCGCTGCGGTCAGACGGCGACGGCGGATTTGGCGCCAAACACGCGCAGAAAGATGGCGTCCACGGCGCGCAACTGGCGGTGCAGGCTGAACGTGTGCGCAAGAGCCTGCTGGTCGAGAAATTTTCGAATATTGGCATCGGCGGCAACGCGATCCTGGAAGCTGGTTTCGGATTCCCAGGCAGCCATGGCATGCGCCTGGACCCATTTGTAAGCGTCTTCGCGCGGTACACCATGCTCGACCAAATCCTGCAACAGCTGCCCGGAAAAAACCAGACCTTGCGTAGAGTTGAGGTTGCGCAACATGCGCTCGGGAAACACTTTCATATTGGCAACGATTTCGGTGGTGCGATGCAGCATGTAATCCAAGACGATTGTGGAGTCGGGAAGAATGACGCGCTCGACGGAGCTGTGCGAAATATCGCGTTCGTGCCACAGCGCGACATTTTCCAGGGCGGCAAGAGAATTCGCGCGTACCACGCGAGCCAGTCCGCAGATTTGCTCGCTCGAGACGGGATTGCGCTTATGCGGCATCGCCGAACTGCCGCGCTGCTCGCCGCCGAACGGCTCTTCGACTTCACGCACTTCGGTGCGTTGCAGATGGCGAATTTCCTGCGCGATACGTTCAAGTGACGCGGCGACGACAGCCAGCGTCGTGAGATATTGCGCGTGGCGGTCGCGTTCAATCACTTGTGAAGTAATGGGCGCGGTGGCAAGGCCCAGGCGATGGCATATCTTTTGTTCGATCTCCGGCCCGAGGTGGGTGCAGGTGCCCACCGCGCCGGAAATCTTACCGACGGCGATTTGTTGCGCGGCGACCTGAAAGCGCGCGAGGTCGCGGCGATTTTCGGCGTACCAGTTGGCGATCTTCAGGCCGAAGCTAATCGGCTCGGCGTGAACGCCGTGGGTGCGTCCGATTTCCGGCGTGTCTTTGAATTCCCAGGCGCGGCGTTCCAAGACTTCGCCCAGGGCTTCGATTTTTTCCTCGATGAGATGAGACGCTTCGCGGATCAGCAGAGCTTGCGCGGTGTCCACCACGTCGTTCGAGGTGAGACCATAATGCAGCCAGCGCGCAGCTTCGGCATCGGCAACCGATTCCTGCACGGCAATGGTGAAGGCGATTACGTCGTGGCGGACTTTTGTTTCGATTTCGTTGATGCGCGCGACATCCACGCGAGCGCGCTGGCGCAGGGTAGCCGCAGCCTCGCGCGGCACTACGCCCGCTTCGGCGAGCGTTTCGCTGGCGGCCAGCTCGACTTCCAGCCATTTCTGAAAGCGATTTTCGTCGCTCCAGACGCGGCCCATTTCCGGGCGGGTGTAGCGTGCGATCAAATCGAGCCCCCTCGACAATTGCATACTGGCGAAACACGCCCTGCTGCAAAATCCGCGACGAACGCCCGAAAATGGCGGGCAGAATTCCCTGTGCCATGATACCCGAATTAGCGCGCGTGAGCGAAGCACCAGGTCGTCTCGTTCGGAGTGAAACAAACTGTTTCGTTTCAAGGTTTTGGCGGAAATTCGCACACCGAACGACTTAATGGATAGCAGGCCAAATCCAATCGGAGGAACAAAACAATGAAAGTGAGACTTTCCTGGTTCAGCGTAAACGATTTTGAAAGCGCAAAGAAGTTTTACGGCAACGTGCTCGGTCTGAAGAAAACGTTTGAAGCGCCCGAGTGGGCGGAGTTCGCAGGTGCAGAAGGCGAAGAGAGCATCGGCGTTGCCGTTCATCCGCATGCCGGCAAAGAACCGGGAGCGACGATCGTGTTGCAAGTGGAGGACATCGAGCGTGAACACAAACGCTTGGAAACAGCGGGCGTTAAATTCGAAGGTAAGATCGAAGAAATTCCCGGCGTCGTGAAGCTGGCGACATTTCGCGATCCTTCGGGCAACCGGCTGCAGCTGGCCCAAGCGCTGCTGCAGTCCTAGAGCGTCAGAGCAGCGCGGAGAGCCGCGCCGGTTTCGAGCGTCGTAGTAAACTGGCGCGGCTCGATCGCTTTCAAGGGGAGGAAAAATGGCCGTGCATCATCTGCCGGAAATTGCCCTGCAGGAAGAAGCTCAGCTGGTGGAAAAAGCGCGGCAAGGAGACAGCCTGGCGTTCGGGTCGCTGCTGGAACCGTGGCGCAAACCGCTTTTCGGCTACATCTACCGGATGGTGACGCTGCGGCAGGACGCCGAGGATTTGTTGCAGGACGTACTGGTGCGAGTGCTGGAAGGAATACGCACCTATCGCGGCGAGGCGCGGTTCAAAAGCTGGCTCTTCGGTATCGCGACGCATGTTTGTCTGGACCATTTGCGCGCGAAGAAGCGCTGGCGCGTGGAGGCACAATTGATCGGTGAGAAGGAAGCCCTGGCTGATCCGCAGAAAGTCGAGGAGCTGACAGCCTTGATGCAGCAGCCGGGATTCAGCTTCGAAATTCGCGAGCACATCGCGTTTTGTTTTTCTTGTATTGCGCGCACGTTGCCGCCGGAAGAACAGGCTGCGTTGATGCTGAAGGAAGTTCTGGGATTTACAGGAGAGGAAGCGGCAGGAATCCTGGGCGTTTCCGAGCCAGTGTACCGCCACCGTCTATCGGCGGGGCGCGCAAAGATGATCGAGGATTACCACGGCCTTTGCGCGCTGATCAATAAAACGGGCATGTGTTATCAGTGCAGCGCCTTGCAACAAGCAGCTGGCGAAGGGTACCGCGGCGCCGACCTCGTTCGGATCGAAGTAGCGCCGGGAGTGGCGATGAGCGCAGAGAACTTATTCGACGCGCGGCTCGAAATTGTGCGCGACGCGGACCTGGACGCGGGACGAACACGCGCCGTACACGACTTGTTCTACAGCAGTTTGGCGCAGCGCGAAGAATCCCGCTAAGCGGTAGAGCCGCAAACACTATAGCTCGAAGGGGCCGAGGGGAATGCGTTGTGAGGCGACGTGCAGGGTGCCGCGAAAAGCGAATTCGCCGGGGCGGCGGCCAAGTGCCTCTTCGGCGCAGATACGGGCTAGATCGGGAGTATTGTTCTGCTCGGAAACGTGCGCCAGGACCAGGTGGCGCGCGCGTCCGTCGAAGACTTCGGAATCGGCGAGAAATTCGCTGACGATGGAATTCGAAAGATGGCCGGTGCGGCTCATCACGCGCTGCTTGATGTACCAGGGGTAAGGCCCGACCTTCAGCATTTCCAGATCGTGATTGGATTCCAGGATCAGAAAGTCGGCTTCGCGCAGATGATGCTTCACCAGCTCGGGCATATAGCCAAGATCGGTGACGATGGCGACTTTCTTGCCGTTGGCGCAGAAGGCATAGCCGACGGGGTCAGCGGCATCGTGCGGAATGGTGAATGCGGTGATTTCGATGTCGCCGATTACGAATTTAATTCCGGGGCGGATGTATTCCACGCGCTCGATTTTGGTTTTCGGCCCGTCGCCAAACATTTTTTGGATTTCGCGATGCGTCGGGGCGGTGAGGTAGGCAGGGCATTTCCACTCGCGGGACATTTGCGCGAGGCCGTTAGAGTGATCGCTGTGCTCGTGAGTTACCAGGATGCCGTCGACTGTATCGGGGCGCGCGCGGCCCAGGGTTTCAAAGCGCCGCAACATTTCTTTTTTCCCGAGTCCGGCGTCAATCAGGAGAGTCGTGCACCCTGATTCGAGCAACGTGGAGTTGCCCGTACTTCCAGAGGCCAGAATGGATACGCGAAACGAGATACGCTTCCCCCGCGAATCGCAGCAACAACCACAAACGGTCGCGCGCGACACCGCAATGGGATGATGGCAAAGTGGCGCGCTGCCGTCAATACGAAGTCGCGCAAGAGAGACTGGCTGCGGGCGTATCACTGAAATGGACCATCTTCAGGATTTCCGAAAATCAGATCGCGAGCTGATCCTGGGTGAGTTCAAAGCCGTTGAGGTTGCCGACGACCGAGGCTGCCATGCGTCCGGGCTGAAAGAATTCGCGGGCGAGTTGCTGGACGTCTTCTACCGTGACGCTTTCTAGCAGCGCAATCAAATCTTGCGCGGTGAAATGGCGTTTGAAGTACATGTGATAGCGCGCGAGGCTATTCATGCGCTGGCCGCTGCCTTCGAGCGCGAGTAACGTGGCGCCTTTCAGATGGTCTTTCGCGCGGCGCAGTTCCGGAGCGCTGAGCGGTTCATCACGCAAGCGGCGGAATTCATCGAGCACGGAGCGCACCAGCTGCGAAGCGGTGTCCAGCGAAGTGCCAGCGTAGACCGAGAGCGCGCCGGCATCGCGGTAGGAATTAAGTTCGCTGAAAATCGCGTACGCCAGACCCTGGCGCTCGCGAATATTCTGGAACAGGCGCGAAGACATCCCGCCGCCGAGAACATTGTTGAGCACGGCGACGCCGAAGCGGCGGCGATCGGTCATGGGCAGCGCCGGAACGCCCATGCAGATGTGGACTTGCTCGAGCTCGTGCTTGGTGCGCAGAGTGACGTGCGCAGCGGGCTGCGGTGTGGCTTCAGCGGCGTCTTCGCCGGCTGAGGTGCCTTTCGCGAAGCGTTGCGAAACCAGGTCCACCAGCTGCTCGTGCGTTAGATGACCCGCGGCGGTGATGACCATATTGTTCGGCGCGTATCTTTGCTTGAACCAGGTGCGCAGTGTATCGCGCGTGAAGGCGGAAACGGTTTCAGGGGTACCTAGAATCGGTTTGCCCAGCGCGTGCGGCGACCAGAAATTCTGGGTGAAGAGTTCGTGGACCAGGTCTTCGGGATTGTCCTGGGTCATGCGAATTTCTTCCAGAATTACGGACTTCTCGCGATCGATTTCGTCATCGGCAAATTTCGGGTCGAGAACCATGTCGGCCAGCACGTCGAAGGCTTTGGGCAGATGTTCATCGAGGACGCGAGTGTTGAAGCAAACCATTTCCTTGGAGGTGAAGGCATCGAGCATGCCGCCAACGCTGTCCACTTCGCGCGCAATATCTTCCGCAGTGCGCCGCGTGGTTCCTTTGAAAACCATGTGCTCGATGAAATGCGAAATGCCGTTCAACCCGGGAGGTTCGCAGCGCGAGCCGGTGCGCAGCCAAATCCCCACCGAAACGGAGTGCACATGCTCCATCGGTTCGGTGATGACGACGAGCCCATTCGGAAGGGTCTCCGTATGGACCTTATGATTTGTGTCGGGCATGTTGTTGTCTGATTCCATTGTGGCATGGTGGGACCATAAATGTCATGGATGCGACGATTGTTTTATTGCGCATTGTGAACCTTGCGGCGACGTGCATTTCCGCGGCAGACGTAGCGAATGTCGTGTGCCCCGCCCCGTTGGCAGCAGACCTAGGTTAATTTCTCGTCCGGCGAAAGCTTGCCGTATTCGCTGGAATAATGCAGCGGCACATCGGCGTACGCGCCTTTATCCATGGAATACACTTCGCAAGAGTCGTATGGATAAGAATAAATGTGCACGCTGGTCGAGGGCTGATTGTATTCCGGCAGATTTTGCACTTGGTGCACGGGCTCTTCGGGGCTCACCACGGCGGGATGTGTTGCGTCCATGAGGTAAGAATCCGAGGGGACCAGCTTGCAGCTTCCGCGCGTCGCGTCCAGATTTTCCACGCGGAAATTCTGCACCCGCAGCCGGCCGATGGGCGTGACCATCCAGCAATTCTGGCCGCGATGATTGTGGATGCGGCTGACCTGGCCGATATTCCAGCAGATCGCCAGGATTTCGAAAAGTTCGCATTTGTAGATCAGGTTCCGCGTGTAGTGGCTATTGGCGTAAAAAATGTAGGGAGCCAGCGTCTCCGGCTGGATGGCTTTGTGCTGGGCAAAATCCAGCACGTGGGGAATGGTGAATTCTTTATCCGGGATGGCGCCGAGCTGCTTCACCCATTCATCAATGCTGACCAGTTCCATCGGCTTCTTATTTTCCGTTGACGTCACGGTGGTCATTGGCGCGCCTCCTGGTTGGTGCAGGTGCGAAACTCAAACGCTCCATTATATCGCTGCGCGACTCGGCTGGCAGCGGAAAATCAGCGCGTGGCCGCGTGCTATCATGATCGTAAGATGCCTGCGAACAACAGCCAGGTTCCGGTGAATCTGCTTGGCCAATCAGCCGAAGAGCTGCGGGCGTTTCTGCAATCGCTGGGCGAGCCAGCCTATCGCGGCGCGCAGATGTACCGCGCGCTTTACGCTGAGCGGCGGTTCGAGGTCGCGGACATGAGTAATTTGCCGCTGGCACTGCGCGAGCGACTGGCGCGCGAGACGGTGATGAGGCTGCCGCAGATCGTGCGGCGCTACCAAGCAGATGACGCTACCGTGCGTTACGTGCTGGCATTGCCTGCCCCGGAAGCCAGCGGCGAGGGGAAGGCCACCAAGCCCGCGACGATCGAGACGGTTTTCATGCCCGAAGAAAATCGCCAGACGATTTGCATCTCGACGCAGGCCGGTTGCGCTGTGGATTGCCATTTTTGCCTGACGGCTACGCTCGGGCTGATCCGCAATCTCACGGCGGGGGAAATTGTCGGACAAGTGCTGATTGCGCTGGACGAAAATCGTGCCAGCCTGAAGCCGCAGACGAACGTCGTGCTCATGGGCCAGGGCGAACCTTTATTGAATTACGAGCCGGTGATGGCGGCGCTACGAATCCTGCTCGATGCAAACGGCATGGCGATTACGGCGAAGCACACTACGCTTTCCACCAGCGGAATTATTCCGGGTATGGAGCGGCTGGGCGGCGAAAAAGTGCGGCCGAAGCTGGCGATTTCGCTGAATGCGTCGTCGAATGAACAGCGCGACAAAATCATGCCCATCAATCGCAAATATCCGATCGAGGATTTGCTCGCAGCGTGCGCGCGTTATCCGTTGCGGCCATGGGAACACTTAACGTTTGAGTATGTTCTGCTCGGTGGATTTAACGATGCTCCGGAAGATGCTCGGCGCGTGGCGAAATTGCTGGCGAATTTGCGCGCGAAAGTAAATTTGATACCGTGGAATCCAGGAGAGCTGCCGTACAAGAAGCCCGATCCAGCGCGTATTGATGAATTTCGCGGCATTCTTGAGGAGAAAGGCGTGCGGGCGTTTGTGCGTTACTCGCGCGGGCAGGATGTAATGGCGGCGTGCGGGCAACTGGCGCTGCTGGAATCGGCGGCCCCGCGCGCTGCGGCATCGCCGAGCTCGCCGCAAATCAAGAGCGAATTCCAATTGCGGCCATCAGCCGGCCCGTCGAGTGCTCGCGGCGGTAGCTGAAGAAAAGATCGCCGCGGCATGCGGTGCAGAAGCCGGAAGAGAAAATATTTTTGGGCGCGATCCCGGCGCCGGCAAGAATCGCACGATTCGCAGCGATCAAATCCAGATGGGCGCGCGGAGCGGGCGGCGCATGTCCGGGCGGACGCATGGTGAGCCAGGGCAGCCAGTTGGGATCGTTATCGCCATTTTCCAGCGCATCGAACGGGCCTGTGAACCAGTCTCGAGCGTTGGAAAATTTCGCGGTGAATTCCTTCACTACTTCGTGGCCGACTTCGTAACAGCAACCACTAATGCCCGGGCCCAGCGCGGCAATCACATCTTGCGGGCGCGTGCCAAATTCCATTTGCATGCGGCCTAGAGTTTTTTCGGCAACGCGCTGCGCCGTGCCGCGCCAGCCGGAATGAATCGCGGCGACAGTGCGCTGCCTGGCATCCGCAAGCAGTATGGGAATGCAATCTGCGGTTTGGATCGTCAGCAGTACGCCAGGCTCGCGGGTGATCAGGGCGTCGCCTTGCAGCGCTTGTTCGCCCTGCCTGGTTTCCGCGGCGCTCACCACGTGCACGATATCGGAATGAATTTGGCGCAACGCAACGACGCGCATTTTGTCGGCGCCAAGAGCTGCGAAGAATTGCGCGCGATTTTGCAGGACGCGCTCGCGCGAATCCCAGTCCGTGAATCCCAGGTTGAGTACGTTTTCTGCCGCACTGTTTTTCTTCGCGTCTGAAGTGTTGCGATTCTCGGCAAGTTCGCTTGCTCCCCCAGGTCGGGTGCTAAATCCGTGAACGAGCCAGCCGATACGGGCGAGCGGCGGCGCTCCCAGGATTTGCAAGCCGCCGCTGCGGCGCAATTTCCAGTGCGCGGGACGAAGCGCAGTTTTCGCCGTGACTTTTCGCGGCGGCGCTTTCTTCTTGGCAAGACGAGTGGGCATATTCGTTTATTCGCGCCTCAAGCGAAATCGCTGCGTGCATTCAATCTAGGTATAATCGCACCGCGACGCAGAACTTGCATTCTAGCGCACCATTCGGAAGCGAGGCGCATGTGATCGTCGGTCTGGGATTGGACATCGCAGAGATTGACCGCATCGAAGCGGCGCTGACGCGGCACGGCGCGCCGATTCTGGAGCGGCTTTACACACCGGCTGAAGTGGCCTACTGCGAAAGCTTTCGCGGCAAATTCGAGCGCTATGCGGGGCGTTTCGCGGCCAAAGAAGCGGCGATGAAAGCGCTGGGAACGGGCTGGCGCTTCGGCGTGCGCTGGCGGGATATCGAAGTGATGCGCGCGCCGACCGGCAAACCGTCGCTGCGGCTCGACGGAGTCGCGGGTGAATTCGCCCAGCGGCTGGGTGTGAAAAATATTTCGCTTACGATCACGCACAGCGGGAATCTCGCGCTGGCTGAAGTTATCTTCGAAAACTGAACTCTTCCTCGCGTTCCACCGCTTCGGGTGCGGCATGGATGCGCGCTTGGCACCAGATATTCGCCGGCCAGCGCCCTTCCACACGCACTTTCAGATAATTGCCCGTCAATGCTTGCGTCCAGTTGTCGCCACCGCGCGCCAGCGTCAGAGCGCGCACATTCCGTCCTGCCTGAAGCGCGCGAAAAGCCGCGGCCTTCTGTTGGCCGAGGGCACGCAACGCGCGGGCACGGTCGCGAGTGACTGCCAGCGAAACGGGTGTGCCGAGATCGGCGGCTTTCGTGCCAGGCCGGGCGGAGAAGGAGAACACGTGCAAATAAGTGAACGGCAAGCGCGCGATAAAATCGAAGGTTTCGGCGAAATCTTCGCCGCTTTCGCCAGGGAACCCAGCGATTACGTCTGCGCCGATCGCCGCGTCCGGCTGCGCGCTGCGGATGCGCTGGATTCGTTCCGCGTAGTGTGCCGCGCGGTACCAGCGATGCATGGCGCGAAGGATGCGGTCTGAGCCGGACTGCAGCGGCACATGAAAATGCGGAGCGATGCGCGGCGACGCGGCCACGAGCGCGACGAAATCTTCAGTGACGTCCTGCGGCTCGATGGAGCTGAAACGCAGCTGCTGCAGCGAGGTTTCGCTCAGAATGCGCCGCACCAAATCAGCGAGCCCCACGCGCGGCGTCAGATCGCGGCCGTAAGAACCGAGATTAATTCCGCTGAGAACGATTTCCTTCGCGCCTGCCGCAACCAGTTGCCGCGTTTCTTTCAGCACTTCGTCCGGCGGCAGGCTGCGGCTGCGGCCGCGAACGAAGGGGATGACACAGTAGGAGCAGCGATTGTTGCAGCCGTCCTGAATTTTCAGGATGGGCCGCGTGCGTTCGGCCGGAATGGCTTCGTGCGGGCTGACCTGCATGGATGTCTGCTCGAAGATATCTCCCGTGAGGATTTTGGCGGGGCCGCGCGCAAGCGACATGGGTTCAGAGTCGAGGGTTGCGAGAGGAACGAAATCTGGCGCGGGCGCGGAGTGCAGCGATTCGCGAGAAACATTTGCGGCAGCGCCCACCTCGCTCGGCGTGTCCGCGTTCGGCGTAAACAAGTTTCGCAGCAGCCGCGGAATTTCCGCCTGATGGGAATTTCCGACCACCCAAGAAACTCCGGGGAGCTGCGCGAGGTCTTCCGGCGCGCGCTGCGCATAACAACCAGTAACCACGATGCGCGCGGCCGGATTCTCGCGATGAATTTTGCGCACCGCATCGCGCGCCTGCGCATCGGCAGCGGATGTCACCGTGCAGGAGTTGAGCACCACGACGTCGGAGTCCCCATGCTGATCGAGCATGGTCCATCCGGCGCTGCGAAGAGCGCGGCGCATGGCCGCAGCGTCGGCCTCGGTGGCACGACAACCAAAATTTTCAAGCGAGAAGGTGGCCATAAGTTGGGCGCACACTCCGGACAGGGAGGATGCGGGAGCAAGATTATAGCAGCGCAACGAAGCGGGAGACAGCGACGATGCTAAAGCCACCTGGCTATAACGAAGTGCGCAATTAGACGCCCGCACCGCGCCGCTGGTAGCAGAGCAGGATCAAGTCCGCGCGGCGGCGAACTCCGAATTTAGCCAGCAGGTTGGAAACGTGGAATTTCACGGTACGTTCGGAAATGTGCAAACGGTCCGCGACTTCCTTATTGGCCAGATTTTCCAGCAGCCCGGCAAGGACTTCCTGCTCGCGGCGGCTCAATTCCGCAGGGGAATCTCCGCGCAAACGGCGTCCCTGCGTAGTGCTCAAAATCGAATCCACAAAGCGCGAGAGGACTTCGCGCGGCACCCAGAAACCACCGGAAGCGACCAGCGGAAGCGCGCGCGGAAGCTGCTCGCGAGCTTCCTTGTAATTCAGAATGCCTTTCACGCCCTGGCGAAGTAGCGTATAGCTGTCAGCTTCCTTCAGATTGTCGCCCACCACCAGCAGGCGAGCGGCCGCATTGTGATCCAGGATATTGCCGAGCAATGCGCCGGTTGCTTGCCGCGCCGCATGCGCATCAATTACATAGACCGAAGCTCGCGGCACTTCCAGGTTGCGTAGATCTGGCGCGAGCATGGAGTCGAGTTGCCGGATCACCAGCTGAAAATTGGAATCCGTGAGCAAGCGGCGGAATTCCTCCAGCACCATCGGATGCGGGGAAAGAATGCAGACCTTAAGTAATTTGGAGTTTGCGGTCGCCTTAACCATCGTAGCTAAGGCTAGCGGAATTGGCGCGCAGGGGCAAGAAAGATGGAGGAGTGGATTTCATACCAGACACGGGTGCGCGCGGCGTGAATTTCAAGGCGTGCCAAGTGACGTTTTGCTGAGGGCGCGGCTGCCATCCGGCAAGCAAACGACGGCAAGCCCTCTTAAAGCCATGGACTTAGCAGGCGAGACTCAGGGTAGAGGTTCTAGGACGATTCGGAGAGTCCGCCGGCGGATGGATCAATCCTGCGCGCCGGCCGTTTTGCCGGAAGGCCGGCCTGGCGCACCTTATAAAGCAGCGCGCGGTAACTGATTTTCAGGACTTCTGCGGTTCTGCGGCGATTCCAATGATTGGCCTGCAAGACTTTCAAGATGACGTCGTGCTCCATACGGCGAGTGACCTGCTGCGCGATGTGCTTGAGCGGAATGTTTCCTTCTTCGTTCATCTCGTAGGAAATATGCAGCGGTTTCTTTTCCGCGGAAGGATCGCGGTCGCTATGAAAAGCTTCCTCCGAGCCGAGGATCACGTAGCGCGCCATGCAATTCTCGAGCTCGCGGATGTTTCCCGGCCACTCGCGCTGCTGGAGCAGCTGCAACGCTTCGCGCGAGACCGGCGCAGCTTCGCGCTGGAAACGGCGGTTGAAAAGTTGCCGGAGATAATCCACCAGGTAAGGAATGTCGTCGCGGCGGTTGCGCAGGGACGGCAGCGTGATGGTGATCACGTTGATGCGGTAAAAAAGATCAGCGCGAAAGCCGCCGCGCGCGATTTCTTGATGCAGCAAGCGGTTGGTGGCGCAAATGACGCGCGCGTCCATGCGCCGTTCTTCGTGGTCGCCGATGCGCGTGAAATGACCATCCTGCAGGACGTGCAGCAACTTCGCCTGCAGGCTGGAATCGATCTCCGCAATTTCGTCAAGGAAGAGCGTCCCGCCCTGCGCCAGTTCCATGCGGCCGGGTTTCGCGGCATGCGCGCCAGTGAACGCGCCCTTCTGAAATCCGAATAGCTCGCTTTCGATCAGGGTCGCTGGAATCGCCGGACAATTCACTTTGACGAAGGGACCCTGATTCCAAGGGGAGCGTTCATGGATAAAGCGCGCCAGAACTTCCTTGCCGGTGCCGCTTTCACCAAGAACGAGGATGGGTACGTTAAGCCCAGCGGCGCGTTCGACGCGTTGCCGAACGGCTTGCATGGCCTCGGACGGGCCGAAATAGATGTGCGCGGGGGGTAATTCGGGGGTTTGGGTAAGCGGTACGAGCTTTGCTTCAGCGGCGGATGCCATTGGTATCCAGTAAGCTTGAGTAGGGCTAATGCCGCGCCCCCGACGAGAATATTGCACACCGACCGCCAAACGTGTGAAAAGCCCTGGTACCTTCGGGTCCTAAATTGGGAAGTGCGAATTTTCGTAATTGGTTGTTTCTTAGGAAGATAGCTTGCTGGGGATGGGTCGGCGCCCTAGTACCAAACAGCCAGGCAACAGCGGAACTTAGTACCGTCGTTAGAAAATGCTAGGCACTTTCGGGAACTGGTCTTCCCAGCTGGCCCGTCCAGCGATGCGGCTGAATCGCCAGAATGGTCCCGCACCGGAGGGTCGCCTCAGCGTTGCGGAAAGATCAATGACTCCAGCATGTCTGCGCGGGCTTTTTGGTCCGAGGCAAATAGCTGCAGCAGGTCGGTCACGGAAATCATGCCGCGGAAGCCTGTGGCGTGGTCCAAAACCACCAGGTGGTAGATACCGTGCTGTTCCATCAGCCGCAAACAGTCTTCGAGCGAGGTATCGGGCGTCGTGCTCACCAGTTGCCTCGTCATTATTTCCGAAACACGCATCCAGGCCGGGCACTTGTTTTCGGCCGCGACCTTATCGGAGACGTCGCTTTGCGATACGACTCCCAGTAGCACGCCGTGTGGATCGCACACTCCGACGGCGCGCACTTGTTTATCGCGCAGATAGCGCGCCGCATCGTGCACGGTGGTGTCTTCAGCAATGAAATAGACATCGCGGCGGGAAGCAATCAAGTCCGCAACCTTCATGGGACCCTCCTGGCGGTTGGGCTGAAGCGGATGGTAGGGCGATACCCGCGAAGAATGCAACTAAAATTAGACGCGTGCGGGTGCACGGAGTGAAACGCCGGGGTGCGCGCCGCCACGGTGCGCACCCGCATTCGCAATTCTGGATCGGAGGCTAAAGCCATGGCGAACAAAACCACACGAACAGCATGGCTGACAAAGCAGGAAAAATCCTAAATGGGCGAAGCTTCTCCGCGAATAATATCGTAGCGTTCGATGACTGCCGCCACGCCAATCGTTTCACGCGCATCCTCGTCCTGCTTGTCCACGCGAACCACACGTCCG
>Ga0210391_10001087_pt1 | contig 25545 bp, 20 predicted proteins | sample IncBWC12OmetaG_FD_160573 | JGI IMG/M metagenome (GOLD analysis project Ga0210391, IMG submission 160573) | Forest soil microbial communities from Barre Woods Harvard Forest LTER site, Petersham, Massachusetts, United States - Inc-BW-C-12-O ... | reverse complement strand
CGGCGCTCCTGGTCTTGGTGACCCCGCGATTTCTGCCTCTATCACGCCATCCTTGAAGTCCGACGCTTTCAGAATTGCCAGCATCGTATCGTCACCGTTCTCAGCTTGTGGCACCGGCACTAACCGGAGCGCTTTGCGTCCCCGATAGGTTGCAAGCTCTGTCTTGGCGTGCACTGCTTCCAGGCCATTGAGCGAATCAAGCCGGAAAGTTGTAGTTTGACCGCCCGCGGAGCTTCTCCCTGGCAATGCACCGATTAAGAAAACGACGGCGACAACAGCTCTATTCAAAGGTCTGCCCAACGAGCCCCCTCCAATACCAGCCGACAGTCATTGCAAATCCCGATTGGTTGGTTCAGTTTGCCTGCGCCAGGGTCTGCTTCGCTTTTGCAATCCCGTATTCGAGCCAGCCCTCTTCAACATAGTTGTCACAGGCTTTTTGCAAATATTCGAGCGCCTTGATCCGAGCGTTCAGGGCAGCATTATTCTTTTGATCGGACGCGAGGACGACATCGGTTAAGTGGAGGGCTTCGACGGGCTTGCCGGCCTCCACCTTTTCCAGAGCTAGCCGCGTAATGGCCTCCGGTCCTCCGGCGAGTCTGACCAAATCCGGATAGACGGAAGAAGGCGGCAATTCATACATGCTCGCCGGATTCATGTCGTACCAGCCCGCATATCCATCGTAGATTCCGCGCACTGACCAGCTGACTTTTCCGAATACTTGACTCAGATCGTAGCTTCCCGGGAGCTTTATCTCCTGCATGAGAGTGAATACATCTTTGCCGGAGTTCATCCCTTTTACGGTTTCATCGTGGACGTACTGAATCGCGTCGCGATAGCGTGTGAGGCGGCGGGTAATTTCCTGGTGCCCAAAGATCGGGTCGCCGTGGCCGTTGAGCACAATTTCAGGTTTTAGTTGCAGCACCGTATCGAGCGACTTGATCCAGTCGAGGGCCCAGCGTGGCTTCGTGCCCCTGATTGCATACAGGTTCGGGAAGGAATTCGGTTCAGGTATCCCGATGCCAGAGTAATTGTCACCGATGAAGGCGGCTTTGTATGCTGGAATCCACACCGTGAGGTGGTCGGGCGTCTCCCCCGGCGTGCTGAACAAATCGAACTCGACGCCTCCCAGCGTGAACTGATATTTTTCGTCGAAGAAGATCGTGGGATCGATTTTGCCGCCGAAGTTTCCGGCCCAGCGACCCACTTCCGGTGCCGGACGATTGAATGCCGCAGCGTTGCGGGGGCCGAAAAAGCCCGCGAGTCGGCTGACGTAATTGACGAACTCAACATAATTCCTTTGAGCTATGATCTGGGTCCCAGGCTCCTTCCAGAGCGAGATGCCACCAATATGGTCAGCGTGCCCGTGCGTCAAAATGATGTACTTGACCGGCGCATCGCTCACGGCGTCCAAGAGTTTCTTAGCGTTCGGGGCTTGATCCGCCAAAGCTGTATCTATGACCACGTTCCCAGCCGGCGTTTTCACCAGGTATACGTTGCCCGCTGCGGGAGCCATATAAACGGAATCGTTTATCTTGACCGCCTCGGTGGGGGCCGAATCGGCGGCGTGCGCGGCTATTCCAATCCCCGCACAGAGGAGAACCATGGAGCAAATGGATCGAGACATCTATGCCCTCCAGCTAAGGGTGCAACCCGAGCTTTACGCAACCATGGGCGGTGAATGCCCACGCCCCGCGATTTCGCCGCTCACAGAAATAAGTTCATTGCTGTTTTCGCTAGGGTTGAAAGAGCGTCCAACCGGTCAGCGAATAGAATTTTCTCATTCGCCTCCGATGATCCAGGCAAACATGCGCAAAGTACGTCCACTTAGACGGAGAGATATTGGAAAGGATATCCACCTTCCGCTTCTCGCTTGGGCAGCCCGACGGCCTTTGTCCGCAAGGCAAGCTTGTCCAAGCCACAGAGGGGGACCTTTACGGAATGACGCGCTATGGCGGAAATTATCCTTGCAAGACTCGGGGGAATCAAGGCTGCGGAACCCTAATCCAAAATATTCTCGCAGCCGTGCTTACCACACTGCAGGGAGCGCCTTAATAGATCAGCTTTAACGAAAACTGAATTTGCCGCGAAGTTCCGGAGGTCTTGCCGATCATGCCAAACCCTGTGCCCTCGATGATGTTCGCAGGTAGCCCCATGTTCACGATATTAAACAGATTAAATAACTCCGCTCGGAATTGCAGGTCCGCTCGCTCCAAGCCGCTTTCCCTGTGGCCAATCGGAGTTGTCTTGATGAGCGCAAAATCGAAATCGTAATATGCCGGGCCGCGAAATGTATTACGGCCGAGCGTTCCAAATCTCCCGGAGTTCGGTCCAGTGCCACCTGCGATCCCGATGGGAATCGAAAAGAAGCTTGCGTTGTTCGCGCCCCGCCCAAAATAATCGTCGCGCGGCCGCGTGGAACTGCCAGCGCTCGATAAGTCCGGCGTTCCGATCTGATCCGGCCGGTCCGCACCGATCGTCCCCGCTCCCGTCTGCTGTATCCCCGAGTACACCGTGAACGGGGAACCACTGTTGATCGTCGAGATGCTCAGCAGCTCCCACCCCTTCGTCAACAACTGGGTTCGATCCGTCTGAAGTCCCAAATGCTCGAAATGCAAATCCTGCGCCGCGCTCAGTGTGAAGGCGTGCGTCACATCAAAACTCGATGGCCCCCTTTCCGCTCGTGTGTCGAACGGGTCTTGCGGACTAAACTGCGTGACGGCGCCGGTGGATCCGGTTCCTCCGAGGATGCCGCTGACATCATCGAGCGATTTGCCCCAGGTGTAGCCGGCTTGCAATGACGGACCACCGTGCCCGACATTTCCCGACAATGAGGTCTGCAAGGCGTTGTACGACGAATGCGACGTTCCTGTCAGCACAGACTCGAATCCGAAACCACCCGTCACCGTGCCGCTGCCGTCGAAGTTTGTAAACCGCGCAAATTCCGGATCTGCTCCGGGATACGCGTTTGGATATGACATTCTGGGAAGTCGAAACGCCGATGTTCCCACATATGCAACATCGGCCGTGAGGCCGCCGAAAGCTCGTTCCAACCCCAGTGTCCAGGTCTGCAGGTAGCCATTGCCGAAGCGCCGGTCGATCCCGGCCAGACTCAGCAGCGAGAGCTGATGACTCGGCGCCAGCGCTGCCAAATCTTGCTGGTATCGATTTACATCCATCACCGTGTTCGCCGGCACTTTTTTCGGATCGCCGCTGGCCAACACGTTCACGCCCGCTGTGTTGTAGACCTGCGGCAACTCGTCCGGTGTGATTTGGAATCCGTACGAAATCTCCCCGTTTTGCGCCGCATTGACGCGCGGATAAACAACGTAAGGCGTTGACCCTGTCAGGAGATTGTCCTGCCAGATATTCGGCGGAATCACTGTGATCGCCCCGCCCATGTGCACATGCACTGCCTGCGGCGCATTCCACTCCACTTGCACACGCGGCCCCCAGCCGTTCCAATCCGTCTGATAAGTAGGCTGCGGATTAATCAGGTATTCCTGTCCAACGCCCGCCGGCGGGAACGAACTCAGAAAACTCGATGTTCGGTGCGCCCGCTCCGAAATCGGCGTGTAGAGTTCATATCGCAGCCCATATTCGAGCGTCCAATGCGGGTTGATTTTCCACGTGTCCTCGATGTAAGCGTTCACGTCATTCCGGTTGATCGCTGCGGGCCCAATGTGCGCGCCGTCCGATGCGTAAGGCGGCGCGACTGCGATCGTGTATGCATAGGGATACCCTAGCAATAGACTGCTCAAAGTGTCTGGCAGAGGCTGTCCAGGCTGAACGTCGTGCTGGCCACTCGCAGAAGGAATGAAAACCGGCGAATAAACCGTCCCGCCGCCAAAATCGTATTCCCCGTTCGGGCTGATCCCAAAGTACGTCGTGTCGCGATTGAGGCGTGCTTCCGCACCCCACTTCACGGCATGTCGCACTGTCGTCCACACAAAATTCAATTGTCCCTGGAACAAGTTCCCGAACGCCGACATCACCGAACCCGCGGCGCCGTTGTACGCCTCGTAAAGACCATCGATGAACTTCAATGCCGGATCGGTGTGGTTCGGCGTCACAAACGACGGGGTCGTCCGCGTGAGACTCAGCGATGACGACCAGAGAAACCGAGGCGACACTGCGTCCGTGTAGGTGAGGACCCCGTTGCGCTGCCGATCCACGTACTGCACACCGAAGCTCGGGTCAAGCAGTGTTTGATCCGGATTAGTTGTCGGTCCCGTCAGATTGTCGTAATTGAATCGACCAAACAATTGTCCTTTGGCGCCAACTTTTTGGTCAATGCGAATGGAAAACTGATCCGTGTCGGTGTTCACGTTTGAAGGCGCGGCATAGGTTCGCGCACCATACGCGCCAGTTGGGTTGTTCGGGAGTGGATAGCGGGCCAGCACCGCAGCAATTGCCGGATTCACCGGTACCTGCAGGGTGTCCGTGCTGCCGTCCGGGTACTTCACAGTGTCTTGACCCGCTCGCTCGGCTGCCGTTGGCACAGCCAAAACCTGGGTCGTTCCCAGCGCCTGTTTGAATCCCTGATACTGCACGAAATAGAACGTGCGGTCTCGACCGTCATATACGTGCGGCAGCACAATCGGTCCGCCATTCGTAAATCCAAACTCATTTCGCCGGAATGGAGGGATTCTGCCCGGCTCCGCAATCGATGGGTGATCGAAATAATTCCGCGCATCGAGGGCGGAATTCCTCAAGAACTCGAAGAATGACCCGTGAAAACCGTTTTTCCCAGATCGCGTCACGATATTGGTAAAGCCTGCCGCACCGCGCCCAATGTCCGCCGGCATCCAGCCTGAGCTTGACTGTAACTCCTGAATCGCGTCCACGTCGAAATTCGTGAATGTGCTCCCGCCCATCTCTGGATCGCTGACATCCGCACCATCCATCGCGAACACAGCCTCAACGCCGCGCTGTCCGTTGATGGCAAACTGCTGGGTGAAATTCGTCTGCCCGTTCACGTCGGTCATCGTGCCTGCTGCTAACAACAACAGCGTGCTGAAGTCGCGTCCATTCAACGGCAACTCATTTACCTTTTGGCTGGAGAGTTTCTCCCCGCCTGCCCCGCCAGCCACGTTCGAAGTTGTGATCGGGTTTCCATTCGAGACTCCTGCCGCAGGAGTTTGCGGATGGGATCCAATCGACAGCACGTTTAGATCGGACACCGTCAATACAATTGGTACGCCAGTAATATTCACTGCTACTTGCCATGTCAGACCACGCCCGGGCAGTTGCACGCTCACGGTATGAGACCCGGGTGGAATGCCCACCATCGCGAACCCTCCGTCGCTTCCCGTCAGTGCTGTCATTTTCTCTTGAGCGGCCGCGGTGTATACCGTTACGTTCGCTCCGGCTACGGGTTCACCGGCCGCCGTGCGTACTACACCGGTCCACACTGGTGCAGACGGAGAACTCTGTTGTGCTCCAAGCGAGACGGCGACCAGCAGTCCCCCCAGGAAACCTCTCTCTAGCAGTCGAAAAGCCTTATGAAAGGTTCGAGCTATTGGGTGTTCCTTTGCGTGGCGGAATTTATGCACGACAAGTTTCCTCGAGCGAAGACGAAATCAATCGAACGCATGAAAGACATCTACGAAAGAGAATACTTCCTGTTAGGGCGGCCCGCATTATCCGAAAATGCCAAGAACAGCGAAACGATCAAGCGCCCAACCGCTTCGGGTTACGTACTTGTGACTTCTATGCCTTGAGAGGGGTTGGGATTCAGGACACCTTCGTCGGATGCATCGCTGATCGAACGGGTCAGTCGGCACACGGGACCGACCCGGTAACGCGGAGAGTTCCCCATTTTCCCAAGTGAAATCAGGCCAACCACTTCCGTTGACACGAGATTCGCCAAGTGACGAAGGCTATGACATTTTGTCGAAGCTTTCTGCGTCTTTGTTACATCACATGATGCATAGTCGAAGTTCCACCCTCAGCGTGTCGCCGAAGTGGTGAGTGGTGGATGCGTGGCCGCACGACGATGCGGTCGCTGTGATCAAGAACCGCCACGGAAAAGTTTGCGAGGCGTAACGGATGAGCACTTCTGCGTTATTACTAGACCACTCTCTCAATTCTGGCGAGTCACCGAGTGCCACACCCGAGTGCCAACGTGAGAGCGACCGGCTCAAGCTGCTCCTGGACATGACGACCACTCTGGTCTCTACTCTGGATTGCCGCGAATTGCTCCGTGCGGTGTCGGCCAGCATTCGACAAGTCATGCACTGCGACATTGTTGGCGTTTGGCTGCCGGACGCAGGCGGCGTCCATTTGCGCCAAACCGCTATGGACTTTCCAGAGAGCAGGGGGTTTTCTAAGGAGGATGCGCTGCAACCGATCGAGGGGTCTGTGATCGGCGCCGTGTTCAAAGCCGGTAAGCCTCTCGTCTTGGATGTCATTAGTGACCAACTGGATCCCAATCAGGCTCCTCAGGTTCTTGCCGAAGGCCTTGAATCCGGATGCGCTTTACCCCTGATCAATCGAGGCCGGGCGCTCGGCGTGCTCACACTCGGCAGCCGGCTCGAAAACGCAATCCGACCCGAAGACGCCGACTTCTTGATGCGCGCCGCGGGACAACTGGCGATGGCCATTGAGAATCGCCTCGCCTATCGCGAAGTCGCCGAATTGAAGGACAAACTCGCCCAGGAGAAGCTTTATTTGGAAGATGAAATCCGCGGCGAACTGGATTTCGAAGGAATCGTCGGGCAAAGTTCGGCTCTGCGCCATGTTTTGAATATGGTGGAAACCGTAGCTCCCAGCGATTCGACTGTTCTGCTTCTCGGCGAGACCGGCACCGGCAAGGAATTAATCGCGCGCGCCATCCATGACCGCAGCCGGCGCAAGGGTCGGACGTTCATAAAACTCAACTGTGCTGCCATCCCCACCGGACTACTTGAGAGCGAGCTTTTTGGACATGAACGGGGCGCCTTCACAGGCGCGATTGCGCAGAAGATTGGACGGCTGGAGTTGGCCGATCAGGGCACGCTCTTCCTGGATGAAGTAGGGGATATTCCTATCGAGATTCAACCCAAGTTGCTCCGTGCTTTGCAGGAGCGTGAGTTTGAAAGGCTGGGCAACAGCCGGACCAAGCAAGTCGATGTGCGGCTGGTGGCGGCGACTAATCGTGATCTGGAAAAAATGATGGAGGATCGTGAATTCCGCAGCGACTTGTACTATCGACTGAACGTGTTTCCGATCCGCATCCCGCCTTTGCGCGAGCGTCCGGAAGATATCCCGCTGCTGGTCCGGTACTTCACGCAAAAGTATGGCCGCCGCATGCAGAAGCAGATCGAATCCATTCCCGCCAGGGACCTGAAAAAGCTGTCTGGCTGGCATTGGCCGGGAAATATTCGTGAACTCGAGAACTTTATCGAGCGTTCGGTGATTCTGACGCGAGGGGCAGCACTGCAAGCTCCGATCGCTGAACTGGGCCACAATGGCAGCCATTCCCCGATGGGAGGCGCACGCGGAGGAAATGAGCGCGATGAGATAATCCGCTTTCTGAAGATGACCAACGGGCGGGTAGCGGGCCCCGATGGTGCGGCAGCACGCATGGACATCAAACGCACGACCTTGATATCGCGGATGAAGAGGCTCGGGATCGACCCACACAGAGTGCTGTGAACCATTATTAAGCGGGGCTTCTATACTCTCCCGGCTCTTAAGTTTTCTCCTGAACTTCGCCTTGACCTTCAATCGCTTGTTACCTCGGCAGTAGATGGTCAGGACCACCCGCGGCCTTCCCACGCTTTCGGTATCTGTGATCCCGAAATCGATTTCGCTTCGCACGGCTTGGAAGAAGAGCTTTCACCCCGAGGGCATTGTCGGCCTCCACTCTAGACAATCTGTCGATTGATCTCGTCAATCTTCGACACATGTGTCGCCACGGCGGTTCCGCGCCAATCGATTCAACAGATTGCCACGAGAGTATCGCTGTGGCTTTGGCAAATGTCTTGCGTGTCAGGGTTTGCTACAGGTGGACCATGTTCAAGATTTCTATCGCCGATACGCCCTCCCGCCGCACGCTGATCGTGGAAGGAACCCTCGTAGGTCCGTGGATTGCTGAGCTGGGCACAATCTGGCGGAACACAAGCCAGGACTTAAGCGGGCGCAACCTGGTCATCGACCTCACTAACGTGACCGTCATTAGCCACGATGGAGAAGAGGCGATCTTTGACCTCATGAAGAAAGGCGCGAATTTTTCCTGCAGTGGCATTCTCATGAGGCACGTACTGAAAGAACTCGCCCGCAAGAACCCGAAGGAATCGCTACGGAGGTGATCTTGCCGGAGGCAAAGCACGGCACGAGGCCCGGTTCATACGCGAACGGCGATGATTTTCGCAGAGTCTTTCACGACGAGACTGACAGCCTGTACCGGCTGGCGTTCCTCCTGACCGCAGATCGCGAGAAGGCTCAACAGTGTTTTGTCTCCGGACTGGAGGAATCACTGAATGGGACTTCGGTGTTTAGGGAGTGGGCCCGCTCGTGGGCCCGCCGGACGATCATTCAAAACGCCATACGTGCCATCAACCCACGCCCAGTGGGCGAATATGCCTCTTCGAGTTTCGACGATGGCAGCACAACTCCTGCCAGGGAGCCGGGCGAAACCGACGCGGTGCCTCGACTCGAACCGTTCGAACGCTTTGTCTACGTCATGTCGGTTCTTGAAAGCTACTCCGACCTGGATTGTTCGCTGCTCTTGGGGTGCGCCCGGCGGGACGTGATCGCAGCACGCGCTCGCACGCTACGGCAAATCGAATCGCAATCGGCTTGCACTGTAAGCGCACGGTAAATGGCGAGACTGTCGGTTGACCGCGCATCGATCGGAGACTGTGTTGATGACAACGATCGCAAGAGTAATGCGGATTCTCGTGCTCGCGCTGTTCTTTGTTTCGGTTGTAGATTTCAGCCTGGACAGCGCGCAGTTCGATCTCGTAGTTATGGTCGCAGCACTCGCGATCGTCTTTTCCGGCGGCCTGCGGAGCCCTTGAGTATAGGGCACAGATTGCGGCACGTTCTGGCTACGGCCTTCTCCACTTCGTGAGCGTCTTTGTCGACGAGTGTCAAGGGATGCCATTGACATTTGTCGACACCATCCGAGCGAATCCTCTCTCTTCACTAAATCCAATGGACTTACGAGACTCCCATACCGCATCGCTTTGGCGGTTCAGTTGCCGTTTCCAAGGTTGTTCTCGAAAGTCTCATGTCGAAGTTTGCAGTGATTTATGGGAGAGCGAAATGAAATGGCGTGCGTTTGTACTCTTGCTCTGCATTGGCGCATCGAGGGCATCCAAGGCTCAGGAGCCGTCGACTCTACTTCCTGACGCACCCAGACCGCAGATGGGGATCATTGTTGGCACGGTTGTCGACGTGAACAACGATCCCGTTCCCGGTGCCAGTGTGAGTCTTAATAGCCCTGTTTTCAGCGATCCACGCACGATCTTTTCGAGTGACAACGGATTTTTTGAATTCAAAGATCTCGAGCCGGGAAACTCCTATCACGTAATCATTAGCGCTGAAGGCTTTGCCAGCTGGACTTCAGACGAAATCACCCTCAAGCCGGGCCAGTACGTAATCCTGACGGTCTCCAAACTCCGTATCGCAACGGAGCTTACCCAAGTAAATGTGGGTTATTCTGCTGCAGAGGTCGCCACCCAGCAGGTCAGGATTCAAGAACAGCAGCGCATTTTTGGCTTCATCCCGAATTTTTATGTGCAGTACGATCCGAACGCCGCTCCGCTTACGACGAAGCTGAAGTTCCAACTCGCCGCCAAGGTCGCCTTCGATCCAATCACCCTCGTTGGGGTCGGCGTTTTTGCCGCCGCGAACCAGGCAGGGGACCGCCCAAACTACACACAGGGTGCGAAGGGTTATGCGGAGCGCTACGGCGCTGTCTATGCAGACGGCTTCACTGACATCATGATCGGCGGCGCCATCTTGCCATCGCTTCTCCATCAGGACCCGCGCTACTTTTATCAAGGCACGGGCACAAACAAGTCTCGCGTTTTCCACGCACTGACGAGCCCGTTCGTCTGCAAGGGAGACAACGGAACATGGCAGCCGAACTATTCGACTGTCGGCGGTGACCTGGCGGCGTCTGCGCTCTCGAATGCCTACTATCCACGATCGAATCGGGGCGTCGGATTGTTCTTGAGCAATTTCTTTATTGATACCGGCCAGCGAGCGGCCGCTAACGTGGCACAGGAATTCATCCTGCGCCGGCTAACCAAAATCAGGAATCAACGCTGAAGTAGGAAAAGAAAAGGAACCGGAATCATGAGAGCCAAGGCGATCGTCGCCTTCCTGGTAAGCATTGTTACCGTATCGCAGCCGGCATTCACCGCGGCACGAACTGAACTCCCCACCGGCCAACCGCCGCGGGTGGAAACGGATGTCCAAGCTGATGGCGACGAAACAAAAGTGATCGCAATGCCATTTTCTTCTTTGCGACTGAATCCCGCATTGGTCGAATACTTGGGACTGAGCCCGACCCAAGTGAGATCAATCCAGAGATTCATGGACCAGCAGCGACCGACAACCGAACCGCTGATGGTTGAACTGAGAACAGTTAGTACCGAGCTCGGCATCGCCATTCGGCAGAATCAAAACACCGGCGACGAAAGCGCTGCCCACAGCCTCGCGGCTACGCAAGCACGGCTCCTAAAACAGTTAATGATGGCCAACTCGCGTCTCCAGCGACGGATCGACGATGTGCTTGATCTAAAACAGCGAAAAAAGCTTGACGCACTAAAACGCATGGGGGATGTCGCGGTCGGAGAAGGCAACTAGAGATCGGTCACCGTTGTTTTGAAATTTCTGCAACTGACGCACTGACCCTCGCCCACACTCTGATTACGCGGCAGCCTGTGACGCGCGACATTGGGTTCTGTGAGATTTCTCGAGTTCGACCACCTCTTCAATCGAATGCGTCAGAATCGAAAAACCACAGATAACACATTTCGATTCGAGAAAGAATATTTGTTCGTCGACGGCGGGATTCCGAATAAAGTCGTTACCTTCAAATTTCATAGACATTCCTTTGATCGAAGGGCTCGCCGCCGCAACCAAGGCGCCCAGGCTGGTTTGCCTCTGCGCGTCATTCGCTCACTTCGAAGCAATACATTTGCCAAAACCTTCTAGCGGCGACTCATTCCAGCCTCTGCATATTTCTCAAGCGATTAGCGTTTTGTCCTCCATTTTTTGTTGGCTTTTCGACTGTCGAGAATTAGCCTCGCGACAGTTTCGACATTTTCGACAGTTTCGGGCTGAAACGTCCGAAGAGGTTCCTTGATTCGGCGTTACTTAGCTTTGTTCGGCTCTGGCACGCGATTTGCATTTTGTGACATCGAGGCTGTTAGTCAGCCCAGCCAGCCAGCTCACTTTTCTGCGACGAAGGAGCCTGTGAGATAGAAGGTGCAACCGCGCGACTGACGCGCCTGAACCGGCCAGACGACTCTCGGGACACATTTTCCCCCAACCGAGCAGCGTCGCGATTCAGGCGCGCCAGTGACGCGATTGCAAGAGAAATTCGCCAGCTCGATTGAGGGGAAAAATGATGAAGCAAATAACCACAGCTTTACTTAGTGCGGTGCTCCTGCTGATTGGCGTTGGTTGTGGCAACAGCAAAGTGCGAGCTGCGGCCCCGCCTCCGCCTCCGGTGGTCGAGGTCGCACCAGTAATACGGAAGGATGTTCCCGTTCGGGGCGAGTGGATAGGAACACTGGAAGGCTACATTAATGCTCAGATCCAGCCTCACGTGACCGGTTACCTGATTCGCCAGGATTATCACGAAGGGGGCCTCGTCAGAAAAGACCAACTGCTATTCGAGATCGATCCCCGTCCATTTCAAGCAGTGCTCGATCAGGCCAAAGGACAACTGGCGCAAGCCGAAGCGCAGATGGCAAACGCTGAGCTGAACGTAAAGCGTGATGTTCCCGAAGCGCAAGCTCATGCCATTCCCCAGAGCCAATTGGATACCGACACCCAGGCGCTCCTCGCAGCCCAGGCCTCCGTCGAGGCAGACCAGGCAGCGGTAGAACAAGCCGCAATAAACCTTGGCTACACAAAGGTAACTTCCATCATCGACGGAATCGCCGGTATCAACACCGTGCAGGTTGGCAACCTCGTGGGGCCGTCTGCCGTGCTCACAGCAGTGTCGCAGGTGAATCCGATCAAAGTCTATTTCCCGATCAGCGAACAGGAATATCTGCGCATGGCGGACGGCGGCGCTCCGGGCAGTGTGGCTTTTCTGGCGCACGCTTCACGAATACCGTTGCAACTGACCTTGGCCGACGGAAGCACGTACCCACATCCTGGCAAAATTATTTTTGCCGACCGTCAAGTGGATGTGCAAACGGGAACCATCCAGGTCGTGGGCGAGTTCCCGAACTCCGGAAATCTGTTGCGACCCGGCCAGTACGCGCGCATTCAGGCGCCAACCGGAAACATTGATGGAGCGCTGCTGGTGCCGCAGCCGGCAGTGAGTCAGCAGCAAGGAACCGACCAGGTAACTGTCATCGGCGCTGATAATCGCGCGCAGCTCCGTACGGTACAGCTCGGACCGACAGTAGGCACGCTCTGGGTAGTCACATCGGGACTCAAGCCAGGAGAACGCGTCGCGGTCGTTGGCGCAGACAAAGTCCGAGACGGCCAACCGGTAAATCCCACGCCGTATAAAGAAGCAGAGGAGCGTTGATCCATGGCAAATTTTTTCATTCGACGACCGATCGTCGCAATCGTGATTGCACTTCTTACGGTCATCGTTGGAGCGATCTCAATCGCGACCCTGCCGGTAGCCCAGTTCCCGCAGATTGCTCCGCCTGAGATCAGGCTACAAGCCAACTATCCAGGTGCAGACGCGCTGACTCTGGAGCAAGCGGTTGCCACACCCATCGAACAGCAAGTCAATGGTGTGGACAACATGTCCTACATGTACTCCTTGAACGTGACCGCCAACCAGTCGACGACGTTGTTCGCCGATTTCGATGTCAAGACCGATCCCAACATGGATCTGCTGCTCACCCAGTCGCGCCAGCAACTGGCCAACGGTCAGTTGCCGCCAGTGGTGAACAATTACGGAATCAGCCTCAAAAAGTCGACCACCGCTCCGCTCATGCTGATCGCCCTGTACTCGCCGCATGGGTCTCGCGATGCAGCCTTTCTGGCAAATTATGCCTATATCAACCTCAATGATCCCGTCGCGCGGTTATACGGCGTGGGCCAGACCCAGGTCTTCGGCGCCGGGCAGTATGCCATCAGGTTATGGGTGAAGCCCGACCAGTTGGCCAAGCTGGGCATCACCGTCACCGATATAGTCAACGCACTTCAGGCACAGAACACTGTGAATCCGGCTGGACAGGTCGGTGGCGAGCCGGCTCAGAATAACCAGCAGTTCACCTATGCGGTGCTGGCCCAGGGGAGACTGAAGACGCCCGAGCAGTTCGGCGACGTGATCGTGCGCGAAGCGCCGAATGGCGGGACCGTTCGCGTCAGAGATGTGGCTCGGGTCGAACTGGGCACGCAGGACTACAGCTTAAGCGGTCGCCTGAATGGCCAGCCCAGCGCCGTCATTGCGGTCTACCAGTTGCCCGGAACTAACGCAGTTCAAACCGTGCAGGGTGTCCGGAAGCTCATGTCCCAGATGAAGCAGCGCTTCCCGCAGGACATCGATTACGCGGTTTCGCTCGACCAGACGCTCCCGGTCACAGCGGGCATGAAAGAGATCTTTTGGACTCTAGTGATTGCCATAGTGCTCGTAATCTTCGTGGTCTATCTCTTTCTGCAGGACTGGCGCGCCACGCTTATCCCAATGCTCGCCGTCCCCGTCTCGTTGATCGGCACATTCGTCATCTTCCCGTTGTTTGGCTTTTCGATCAACACGCTATCGATGTTCGGGTTGGTGCTCGCGATTGGATTAGTGGTCGACGACGCCATCGTGGTCGTCGAAGGCGTTCAGCACCACATCGAGGAAGGCCTCGCTCCCAAAGAAGCGGCCCAAAAAGCCATGGATGAGCTTTCCGGCCCTGTGGTCGGCATCGCTTTGGTCTTGGCTTCGGTGTTCGTGCCTACAGCTTTCATTCCCGGCATCACGGGCAGACTCTATCAGCAATTTGCCGTTACCATAGCGATCTCCGTAATTCTTTCGGCATTTAACGCTCTTACGCTCAGTCCGGCGCTGGCGTCGCTTCTGCTTAAGCCAAAGAAAGAGACGCGCGGACCGCTGGGAAGATTCTTTGCGTTTTTCAATAAGTATTGGGACCGCTCCACCGACGATTTTGTCCGTTGGTCGGGAGATCTGATTCACAAAGCAGCAGTAGTGATGGTGCTCCTTGTCGTTGCCGGCGGTGCGGCGTGGCTCTTCAGCAAGCATCTGCCCACCAGCTTCATGCCCGACGAAGACCAGGGCTACCTCTATATCAACATGCAATTGCCCAATGCGGCGTCCATGGAGCGCACAGGCGAGGCTGCGAAACAGGTAGAAGCGATGCTCGCAAAGACTCCAGGAGTTCAGTACACCACAAGCGTCATTGGTTTCAGTTTGCTTAGCTTCACCCGGACTTCCTATAACGCATTCTTCTTTGTAACTCTCAAGCCCTGGGAGAACCGCAAAACCCAGGCGGAACAATATCAGGCCATCAAGGCGCATTTGAACCAGCAACTTAAGGGGCTGCCGGAAGGGACGGTTTTCAGTTTCTCGCCGCCCGCGATTCCCGGCGTCGGCACAGCCGGCGGCGTCACGTTCGTTCTTGAGGACCGCGCCGGTAAAGACGTTCAGTTTCTTTCGAATAACCTGGCCACGTTCCTGGCTGCCGCCCGCAAGCGCCCGGAACTCGCCTCAGTCTTCAGCACGTTCATCCCGAGCGTGCCGCAACAATTCATCAATGTGGACAAGGACAAGGTGTTGAAGCAGGGGGTCAGTTTGACCGACGTCTACAACACCATCCAAGCGTACATGGGCGGCTTGTTCGTCAACTACTACAACGATTTCGGCCGCACTTGGCAGGTTTACGTAGAAGCTGAAGCGCCCTACCGGGCGACGACCGCCGACCTCGGGCAATTCTATGTCCGCAATAGCCAGGGACAGAACGTGCCTCTGACCGCCCTGGCAAACTTCGAGACTCGTCACGGCCCCGAGTTCACGATGCGCTACAACGAGTACCGCTCCGCGCAGATCAATGCTAGCGCTGCCCCCGGTTACAGCTCCGATCAAGCGACGGCAGCCCTGGAAGATGTTTTCAAGCAAACCATGCCTCGCGAAATGGGCTTCGACTATATCGGCATGTCTTACCAGGAGCAAAAGGCGCGCGAGGGATTGCCGTCGTCAGTTATCTTCGGATTTTCACTGCTGTTCGTTTTTCTAATTCTGGCAGCTCTCTATGAAAGCTGGACCGTGCCTTTTAGCGTGCTGCTTAGCACGCCGGTCGCAGTCTTCGGCGCTCTCGCCACGCTCTGGCTGCGTCGGGAGGTGCTCGGCTGGTTTTCGCCTCCGTACATGGTTCAGATCGAGAACGACGTTTATGCCCAGATCGGCCTCGTGATGCTCATTGGCCTGGCTGCGAAAAACTCGATTCTGATCGTCGCGTTTGCCAAGGCAGACTTCGAACGCGGTATGTCTCTGATCGATGCGGCACTTTCCGCGGCGAGGCTTCGCTTCCGGCCTCTCATGATGACCGCGCTCGCCTTTATTCTCGGATGCGTCCCGCTCTGGACAGCTTCCGGAGCAGGCTCTGTGGCCCGCCAAATCATGGGCACCGCGGTAATCGGAGGGATGATTGCCGAAACCTTCATCGGCCGATTCTTCGTTCCCGCTATTTTCTACGTAGTTGAAAAGCTCTCCGGCGCTGAGCGGCGAAAAGCATTGCCGCTTACGCCCGCGGTGGCGCCCAGTCAAGGGGACTAATTTATGAAGACGACTGCATTGTGTGGAATTGTGGCTGTCCTCGGCCTGCAAGCTGGCTGCATGATGGGGCCGAAATACCAGCGGCCAGCTGTGGATGTCCCGCAGGAATATCGCGCACCTGCTCCGCAACAGGCCGCCGAAGCTTCGTCGCTGGGCAACGAGCAATGGTGGCAGGTTTATCAAGATCCGGTGCTCACGCAGCTGATCCACACCGCAATTGCGCAAAATTATGATGTGCGCATCGCGGCCGCCCGCGTGCTCGAAGCCCAGGCACAAGTAGGCATCACTCGCGCTAGTCAGCTCCCCTCCGCGACCGTCGGGGCGAACGTCTTCAGCGAGCAGAACGCGAAAGTTACAAATCTATTTCCCGCTTACCAGGTAAACGGAGGTGAACTGAACCTGTCGGTGATCTGGAATCTGGACTTCTGGGGAAAGTATCGCCGGCAAACCGAAGCAGCTCGCGCGCAGTTGCTTGCAACAGAGTGGGGGCAGCGAGCGGTAATCTCCTCGTTGGTTGCGAATGTGGCGACGGCTTATTTCCAGCTTCGCGCGCTCGACAGTGAACTCCAAATTTCGAAGAGCACACTTGCGTCGCGGCAGCAATCCCTGCAGTTGACTCAGACACTGGAGAGCCACGGCGGCGCTTCTGGGCTCGATGTCAGCCAGGCGGAGCAGCTCGTTTATACCGCTTCGGAGACGATTCCGGATCTCGAGCGGCAGATTCAACAGCAGGAAAACGTGCTTAGCGTTCTGCTCGGTGAAAATCCACAATCCATTCCTCGCGGACGCCCGCTTACCGAACAGCCCGTCCCCCAGAACGTTCCGGCCGGACTTCCATCGCAACTGTTGGAGCGCCGGCCGGACGTCCGCCAGGTAGAGGAGAACATGGTCGCCGTCAACGCACAGATTGGCGTTGCTAAGGCTAACTTCTTTCCAAGCCTCTCACTCACGGGACTGGGAGGGCTCGAGAGCAACGCTTTGCATAACTTCATCACGCAGCCCTCGGAAACCTGGTACGGGGCCCTCAACGTGAGTCAGCCCGTTTTCGAGGGTGGCGCGCTCCGATCGCAACTGAGGCTGGCTCGTGCAAACTGGCAGGAAGCGGCGCTCTCTTATCAGCAAACAGTCCAGGATGCTCTTGAACAGGTTTCCAATTCACTTGTCGCCTCTCAAAAAAATCGTGAATACCGCGAGCAGCAGGAACTGCTCACCCACGCAGCCCGTCAGACCGATGAACTTTCCGAGGTGCTTTATGAGAACGGCGGCGCGAGTTACCTCCAGGTGCTGACCAGCGAGACGAATTACTTTTCAGCGGAACTTAACCTGGTGCAAGCCCAGCTTAACGAACGGTTAGCACTCGCGCAGCTATACCAGTCGCTCGGGGGCGGGTGGCAGCAATAGGGACGCCGTGAATCCGGGCTTCCACAGTTTGAATCGCCATCACCATGCCATGGGAGATATTCCACCAAGCTGCTAGAGCAATATCATCGAGTGATACTCAGACGGTTTCCTTGCGGCCATAACCAGAAAGACCCCCGACCGGAATAAAAAAGCTCAGAAACATCGGCTCGCACTCGTTCTTCTGCTCCAAAAGCCAGCTGGAATGCCGCAGATCCGTATATAGAAAATAAATTGTGGCCAGATACAAAGACCCACGATCACCAGGACGATCTGTGTCAGGCGTTCTCTTTTCATATTGGCCTCACTTGAGCGACGGCCCTAGCTGATTTTTTCACATCTTCCGATCCACTAGCGATCCTATCCATCGCCTCGGACCAGTGCCGGCGAAGGCATGCTTGGGAGATCAGTACTGAACTGAAAAGTTTTTGGGGTTAGAATGTTTACCGTCTGCGAAGCTAGGAAAAGAAAGTCTCGGGTCAGATGAAGGGAGAAAATCATGCACCGGCGCGAATTCCTGAAGCTGGGAGCCGTAGCAGGCGGAACGTTCCTAGTGGGCGGCACGGGCCGCTTCGGGAGTTTCCTCGATGCTCCGAAGGAAATCCCGACCACTGACCGCCTCGTTTGCACCAATCTGGTGGACAACATTTACGACATCTTCGCCAAGGGCGGGAAAATCGGCAACCTTACGATCACTCGGAATACTTTGCCTCATCCCTACGGCTCAGAGGTCTCATTGTTGTCGGAACACGGGCTGGCCTTTCACTTGGAGTCCTTCCGAGGCGCTGAACAAAAACAGATCCTGCTGGACTTCGCGCTCACGCCCCGGGCGCTCACAAACAATTTCAAAGGCTTGAAGGTAGATCCCGCCAGGGCCGACGCCCTCATCATCAGCCACGGGCACGATGATCATTACGGTGGACTGCCCGATTTGGCGCAGGCCCTCCAGGGAAAAACGAAACCCGGGCTCACTCTTTATGCCGGAGGGCGCGATACGTTCTGCCATCGCTGGGTGGTGCAACCCGACGGAAGCAAACTCGATTACGGCGAGCTTAAGCGGGATGAGCTCGAAGCGCGAGGGTTGAAAGTCGTGATCGCGGAGGAGCCCACCGCAGTGGCGGGCCACGCCTTCACTTCAGGCCACATCACCCGAATCACCGATTTCGAGATGTCTCCTCCCGGCGCTCGCCTTGAAGCCGGCGCGCCCGGCTCCGCATGCGACGCCACCTTCCACTTCCCTCCCGGCACAGTCAAGATGGAAGCCAAGCCGGGCGAGCTGGTCAAAGACATCTTCTGGGGTGAGCACGCCACCGCTTACAACGTGAAAAACCGCGGACTTGTCGTGATCTCATCGTGCGGCCATGCTGGCATCATCAACTCGGTCCACCAGATCCAGAAATCCACCGGCATCGAGAAGGTCCACGCTGTTGTCGGCGGGTGGCACCTGGCCCCCTATCCTGATGAACTTATCGCCAAGACCGTGGAAGCGATGAAGCAGATCAACCCGGACTACTTGATTCCCATGCACTGCACCGGACTCCGCACCATAATGGCGATCCAGCGCGAGATGCCCGAAAAGCTCATTATGCCTTCCACGGGCACTCGCGTCGTCTTCGGCGGCTAGCGCAATCCCTCTCTCATAGTGGATGACGGGCAAACCTTCAATAATCCAACGTGCCAGCATTGGCCGGAGTTTTCTGGCCGGGCTACAGTTCGAACACTGTTCCCTTGCCGTGTCCCAAATCAAACAATTGATCGCAGCTAGAAAGTAAATAGGGTAGCGCCAGCTTGGGACGCAACCCCGAGCAAATCCTCGAACCGTTAGCGATGCTCTCAGGCACCCGCTATGCTGTTCTTTGTTTCTCGCTCTGAATTAATTGGACTCAAACTTTTCGTTACTTCTCCGCTCGCTTGAGTTAAATGTGTCCTTAACCTAAGAGGAGCACACGAAATGGAGAAAACAAACGAACGAGGGGGTGCTGAGGCGGCTCCGGATTTACAGCTACAGGTTTCGCAGATTCCGATTTCGGAACTTAAGCATGATTCCAAAAATCCAAGAACTGAGAGTAAGCTCCAGATTCATAAGCTCCCCAAGAACATCAAGAAATTCGGATTTTTTTTCGCATCCGGGTAGACGCAAACCGCCGCGTCATTGCCGGGCATGGCCGCGTCGAGGCCAGCAAGAGCCTGGGCCGAAGCACCGTGCCCGCGATCAGCAATCAATAAGGCAGCTTCCGGAGACCGCTTCTTCTCCTTGCCAACAACAAGAGTTCCTAAGCCTATGCAGCCTGTTTGCGAGCATCCCGAACCATTTCTTCGAGCACGGTTTTGAGAGAGGTCTGCCCTTTGATGGAGCTTTCGAATCCACATTCGAATTCGATCCAGCCCTGATTGAAACCCTCGATCATCTGAATTCTCGGCGTGGGATTCTTCATCCCTTGCGCTAGAAAGATTTCTTCCCATCGAGCTCGTGGAACCGGCTCCGCGCTCACCGGTTTGCCGAGAATGCCAGTCAGCGTTGCTGCGATGTCTGCCGAAGAGACACGTGTCTTCGCCGCAAGCTCGACGACCCGTTTGCCCGACGACGATTCAAGCAGGAGGGTACTGGCGAGTGCGCCGATATCTTTCGTCGCGATCATGGGAATGGCGTGTTCGATCGGCTGAAGATAGCTATGGATGATTCCTTCGTTTATCGCAGAGCTGACATCTCCAGCATGATTCTCCATGAACCATCCTGGTCGAAGAAACGTGACCGGCATCGAGAGCTGCCGGAACGACTCCTCCATCATATGAAGGCCATTGAGCAGATTCGGCCTGGCAACGTGTGCGCCGATCGTCGAAAGAGCAACGATGCGTTTTGCCTCCGATTTTCGGAGCGCTAAGGAAAGACTGTCGATCAGGCCTTTGGCTTCAGGAAATCCAGGCGAGGGATCGAATAGGGGCGGCAACATGACGAAGACCGCTTCGGAGCCCGCGATAGCGCGTCCCATGCCATCGCCGTCGATCATATCGGCGACAGCCACAGACGCACCCTTCGATGCCCAGACCTTGCCCTTGGCCTCGTCGCGAACAACAGCGCGTACTTGCTTACCCATTTCGAGCAGACGGCTGGCGGCGCCTCCGCCAACTCGACCAGTAATTCCGATAATTGAAAACATGACGATCCCCGTATCTGATTTGGTCTTAGGCGAAGCCGCTCTTTAACTGGAAGGTGTTTTGTGCAATCCAACGATGCCACAAGACAAATTATCGCTCTCTTAGTTTTCTTAGTGCATTCTCCGGTTTGGTTGCTCGCCTCCCGCAGACCACGAGTTCTCTCTGGAGCGCGGGATTCCTAGTTTCTGCAGGTGAAAGTAGAAAGTGGAGCGTTTCATCCCTAGACGGGCGGCGGCTCCTTTGGCGCCGCCGATAATCCCGTTGGTCTGTTCCAAGGTCTTGCGGATGTGAGCTCGCTCAACTTCTTCCATCGTGATGGCTTTCTGGATGCCAACTTCAGCGGTTGGCCTCAACCCTGCGAGAGGAGCACGCAGGACCCTCCCCGGGGACAAGATGACGCTTCGCTCGATGAAGTTCTGTAACTCACGGATGTTCCCCGGCCAGGGATGATCATTTAGCACGATCATTGTTTCCACTGGGATCTCATCAATCCGTTTTTGCATCCTCGCAGCGTATTTGCTGACGAAGTGCCTGACTAGCAAAGGAATGTCGTCTGTGCGATCACGCAATGGTGGCACGGCTATCGGAAACACATTGAGTCGGTAGTAAAGATCACTCCGAAACCGTTTCTCGGAGACCAGTTTTAGCAAGTCCCCATTGGTGGCGGCCACCAAGCGGACGTGCACTCGCTGAGTCTGATTGCTGCCGAGTCTTTCGAATTCTCCCTCCTGCAATACACGCAGCAGCTTCGCCTGCAATTCCAGCGGGATATCACCGATCTCATCCAGAAAGAGCGTACCTCGATCCGCCGCCTCGAACCGGCCAATCTTGCGTGCTACTGCCCCCGTGAAGGCGCCCCTTTCGTGGCCGAAGAGTTCGCTCTCGAGCAACCCCAAAGGAATTGCGGCGCAATTCAGTTTCACGAAGGGGCGATCCCGCCGCCTGCTGTTGGCATGGATAGCTCCCGCAATGAGTTCTTTTCCGGTCCCAGTCTCGCCTTCGATCAGAACTGTTGAATCCGTGGGCGCCACCGTGCGAACTAGATCCAGCACTTCCATCAGTGCTGCGCTCGATCCCACTATGCCCTCAAAGCCCTTACGCTCATGTTCGTGCTCCTCGGTAAACTTGTAAGGTGTCAAAAATGCGGTGCGTAGTTTGGCGCTCAAATGCGGCAATCCGTTCCCCAGCGACACATCCTCATGATCGGCATAGCGGAAAGCCATCGCATTACTCTCATTTAAAACTTCGTTTTCGCTGTTCATATCCCAACCCCCTCTTAGATTTCTTCATCGGAAGCCTGTTTCCTGACAGCCCACTCGCGGATCTACGGCGAACAATGCAGCAGTTCGAAGCCCTTCGCTTCACACATTCCCAGGAAGCGAACCACCTCAACATCGACGACTGTCACCTCTTCCAGGGCGATTCCCCGAGTATGACCGTCCATCTGTCTGCGTAATCCCTCGATATCTTCAAATCGAATTCGACCGCTACCTTAAAATCGTGGGCGTGATGCAGCGGCTAACATGCCGCCGCCTCATGTTCGTTGCTTGGCACCGGCCGGTCTGTATTCGAGAACGAATTTGTAACCAATGCCATGCACGGTTTGGAAGTGAACGGGACAGCCGGGATCTGGCTCGAGTTTCTTGCGGAGCCGCCAAACGTGGTTATCAACCGTGCGTGTGCAGGGATAATGTTCAAAGCCCCAGACTTGATTCAAGAGTTCGTCCCGGGAGATCACCCTCCCTGGACTCATGACAAAGAACCGGAGAAGCCTGAACTCAAGGGCGGTGAGAACAACTGGCATGTCCGAGCGTCTGACTTCCGACCGGAACAGATCAACCCGAACAGTGCTGAACAGCACAACTGAATTCTGAAGTGATCGTGCATCATTCTCCTCTGCACGCACCCGAGCGATTAGCCCTTTCCAAGTAATGGGAAGAAGCAGGATTGGAGGTGCCGTCTCAGAAGCACCGATTCTCAATCGAGGTACAGGCGTCGCAGGTGGGACGAGCGCTACCTGGTAGTTCTCCGATCCCAACAGGTCCGTTTGCAAATATCGAAGGCGGTAATCCTCATTTGGGGAAATAATAGGCGGCAAAAGTGCCATTGTGGAGCGTTCTGCTTCCCCCCTGACCCGCAGGTCAACTGGCGGCGTTCGGCGGGGCTGAAGTCCTGATCTGTCATCATGGACAGATAACATCTTAGAAGCCATGGCGACTGTTCCTCCTAAACCCGCCATCCGCATTAAGGCCACTTCCGGGCAGGTTGTCGGCAATCCTTTCCCTGTTCTGATTAAGTGCGGATTGCCGGGTCGACCGGCTAAGCCGCGCTTTTCGCCTGAACTGCGAAATCCCGGGGCGTTAGCACGTCCGTGAGGCCGATCCTACGAAGAAGCTCGGCACGAACCCGATCCGAAACCATATTGACCACTTCCGCACCGTCCCGCGTCGGGTCATAGTGCACACGGAACGGTCGCTTGCCAAAGGGAGTATCGACCACCTTGACGATCGCGTCCGCAACCCCCTCGACATTGGCATCAGTGGGCACGATGGAAGCGAGACCCTTAAGCACATCGTCCGCGAAACCCTTGTAAGGACCCTCTTCGTATTCAGCGACGCGTGCTTTGTCTGCAGGGGAACCGGCATGGGCGAAGTGGTTTGTGCCGCCGGTGAAGGCGCCTGGAACGATGATCGATGTCTCGATACCCCAACGCGCCAGTTCGCGTGCGTAGACTACGGCCAAGGCATCCATCCCCGCCTTCGCTGCGAAGTACGGGGCTAGATACGGCGGCGTTCCGCCTGCTGAGCTGCTGCTTGACACCCAGACCACGAGACCTTTCTTCTGCTTCCGCAATTGAGGCAGGGCCGCGCGGTTCACGCGTTGAGTGCTTATCACATTGACGTCATACAGCTCAGCGAGCTGTTCTGGCGTGAAAGCTTCGGCTGGGCCGAAGACCATGTGCCCCGCGTTGTGAATCACTACATCCAGGCGACCGGTCTTCGCAATGATTTCCTGGACGGCGGCGTTACAGGATTCCTGCGATGAAACGTCCAGCTCGATGGGACGCAGGTCCACAGAGTGTTTAGCGGCGTACTCTCCCAATTCTTTGACCTGTGGTGCGTTGCGAGTCTTGGTCTCACGCATGCTCGCGTAGACGGTGTGACCTGCATTTGCCAAAGCGCGCGCAGTTAAGGCGCCGAAACCACTCGAAGCTCCAGTAATAACGATGATATCTTTCACCTTCGTTCTCCTTTTCCTGATTGCTTTTGTGGTGTAGCGAAATCAATATCTCTGCTTGCCGATGTCTCGCAGCCTTGTGCTGCTCCGTGGTTCGTGCTGAACCAGGAAAGGCTATGCAAATCCGCCATTGGCGCGAAGAACCTGGCTGTTGACCCATCCACCGTCGGGGCCAGCAAGGAACGACACGACGTTGGCGATGTCCTCCGGCGAGCCCATGCGTTCGAGCGGATTAAGCTTCTTGAACTCCTCAATCTGTGTCTCACTCTTGCCCTTGAGGAACAGATCCGTTCCCACTGGACCCGGCGCAACCGCGTTTACCGTTATGTTTCGGCCTCGCAGTTCGTTAGCGAGGACGTGGACCAAGCCCTCAACTCCCGCCTTAGACGCGATATAGGGCCCATAGGTCGGGAAGGACTTGGCGATGACGCTGCTTGAGAGAGCAATGATGCGGCCGCCGTCTCGAACGTACTTGGCCGCTTGCGCAAGCACCAGGAAAGTCCCGCGCAAGTTTGTCGCGATCACTTTGTCGAAAGTCTCCACATCGCCTGCAGAAATGAGAGTCAGCTGCATTATTCCCGCAGAGTGAACCACCACTGTGGGGTTGCCGAAAGCGTCAATCGATTCTTTAAAGAGACGCTCCGCGTCGGGAGCACTCGCCACATCTGCTTGCACGGAGATTGCTTGTCCGCCCGCGGCCTTGAGCTGGGCTACTACCGCTTGCGCCGGGGCCGGTTTACCGGCATAGTGAATGACGACCGCGAAGCCGTCTCTTCCCAATCGTCTTGCAATCTCGGCTCCGATCCCGCCCGAGGCGCCGGTGATGATGGCGCTCTTTCTTACTGAATTTGTCATCGTGGTTCTCCTTTTCTGATCCTCAGTTTTGGTTTCGACGCGGCTGGCAAGTCGAGCGCCGCCGCAATCGTTGCGCGGCGCCAATCAGAAATTATGCTTCCAGCCGGCCAATCTCTCGACTCAAACTCCACCACCCAGTCTTCAATCGATTGGCCAGCGTGGGCAGGGCCGAATAGCTTGTTTACTGCGCAAAAATGCTCCCAATTCTTTATCAGCCCGAGGCAATAGGTGGTCGCTGATTTCACGGCAACCGTCTGTTCTTGCCATGAATGGAGATCGGGTTTCTCTGGTAGATAGCCGCCTTCACCGTGTTACCTCTGCACGTTCAGGATGGTGTCAGAGTAGTGAAGTTGCGAATATTGAGGAACCTCAGGAACTATAGAATTCAGCCTAGATTTTTCTGCAGGTCTAAATTGTTTTCGTTGGTAACTCAGCGCGGAAGCTGATCCGTGTTGGGCGTTGAGTCCGTCCTTCTCAAAAGCGCCTTTATCTTGTCAAAGGGAGTGGTCCTTTTCTTTTGGAAGACGATGCCTCCGGGGACAACAAGCGTTATCTCGGTTCCGGAGTTTGCGGAACTGGCCAGCGTAAGTTTGCCTCCGATGCGGGCAGCGCGCTCGCGCATTCCCCGAAGCCCGAAATGCCCGTCCTTTCCCAGCGCCGCCATGGAAGGATCGATACCTACGCCGTTGTCGCGCACCCGCAGAGCGAGATCCTGCGCGTATTTGAGCTCGACGTCGAGTCGACTTGCTCGCGAGTGCTTATAGGCGTTGCCGATCGCTTCATATCCAATGCGGTAGATCTCATCCCGGACGATTGGATGCATCTCTTTAGGATTGCCCACAACGGAAAATGTAGCCTGCATTGATCCCGGCAGTAAGCCGTTTTCCGTCGCCCGGTGGAAGGCTTCGGCAAGATCGTTCTTCTGAGTGGTTGAGGTGCGCAGAGAGTTCAACGCAGCCCGCCCTTCGCGCGTGGCCTGTTCGAGCCAG
>Ga0210391_10001084_pt1 | contig 25579 bp, 23 predicted proteins | sample IncBWC12OmetaG_FD_160573 | JGI IMG/M metagenome (GOLD analysis project Ga0210391, IMG submission 160573) | Forest soil microbial communities from Barre Woods Harvard Forest LTER site, Petersham, Massachusetts, United States - Inc-BW-C-12-O ... | reverse complement strand
CCAAGGGGCACGTCGATACCTTCGTGATCCTGAGCGGGGATTCGGATTTCTCGCCGCTGGTCAGCAAACTGCGCGAGAACGCCAAAACCGTGATCGGCGTCGGCGTCAAGAATTCGACCTCGGATCTTTTTATCAACAACTGCGACGAATTCATCTACTACGACGACCTGGTGCGCAAGGAACCTTCCAAGGCGCGCCGCCGCGCCGCCGCACCGGTGCGCACCCCCGCCGCCTCGGCCGCCTCGACCGCTTCGGTCGAGACCGCCCATGGGGAAACCGCCGCGCCAAAGGGCGCGGACCCGGGTGATGCATTCGTGAAAGTCGTTGAAACCTTGGAAGCGTTGATCGAAGAGCGGGGTGAAGGCGAGTCCATCTGGGGATCGATGATCAAGCAGGCGATCAAGCGCCGGCACCCCGGCTTCAACGAGCGCTTCTACGGCTTCAGGTCGTTCAACGATCTGCTCGCCGATGCAGAAAAGCGCGGACTATTGACCTTGCGTTCCGACGAGAAATCCGGGGGCTACCTAGTGCGGGTCGCGGACAAACTCTTGCCGCGCGCGAGCTAAGGATCATCACGCTCCTTCGGGACCTTCGACGACTTACTTTCGTAGGAAGCAGCCAGGGCGAGGAACATATAATTGGTTTCGCCGCCTCCCATGACGTACTCGCTTTGCTGCCAGAAGTACGGCCAGACCTTGAGCTCGGGCAGATCGGGCCTGATCAACGCCGTGCCGGAAATGACTCCGCCCGGTATGTAGCTCCAGTCCGCGCGGTTGCCCCCATAGGCCACGGTCGCCGATCGGGCGCCCACACCTGAGGCGAACGCCTCGGTGTTCTCGCCCGGATGCACTCCCAGCACGAAGTTCAATGCTTCCATCTGCAAAGCTTTCGAGGTGTACTGCGGCCAGGCCTTGCGAAAGAAATACTGCCGCACGCCGAATTCCTGGATGTCCCAACCCGCGCCCCAGATATAGGGCTTGTACGGCACGCCGTAGGGCGTCTTCGTCGCCTCCTCGGTGAGCATGTGCTGGTAGGCCTGCACCGCGGCGGCCACGTCCCGGATGAAGGCCGCGTCCTTGATCAACGGCATGACGTTGGCGAGGTTGGCGCCGGTCTGGTCGATGTGCGCGACGATCTGCAATTTGAGCGCCACGAGCTTCTCCAAAAGCTGCGGATCATGCGTGGTCTGCGCGAGTTCGCACAGGGCGAAGACCTTGGCCTTCAGACTAGTCGCGCGGTCGACGGCGTGGGTATAGAGATCCTGCGCGGCGGCGAGGGCGTCAGCCGACATGTGCGGGTTTTCCGCATTCAACACGCGCGATGCCGCGGCCAATTGCGCGGCGGTGTCCAGTTCGCGATCGGGGTTGTCCTCGGTGAATACCCAGCGGTCATCCGGCAGGCTCGACGCAGAGGACGTCCTCTCGCCGGGCTTGAGCTTGGGGTCGTAGACCAGTCCGTCCGACACGGTGGAGATATCGCCCAGCAGCGTATATTGCTGCAAGGTCGGCGCAATGATGCCGCGATAGGTCCGGCCCATCGCCTTGTAGCCACCGAGCACGCTGAGCAAGCCGTGCTCGATCTGCTGAACCGCGTCGTTCTTGCCATCGGGCTTGTGAATCTGCGTCAGTTTCTTCTCTTCGTCGATGCTCGTGGCGTCGTAGTTGAGACCGAATTCCTCGATCATCTTGGACAAGAGCCATACGGTTCCCATCTGCGATTCGACCCGAAGATCGTAGTCGCCGGCGTCATGCCAGCCGCCGCTATCGAGCCCCGGAACGTGCTCGCCGGGCTTGAATTTGGTGAGGGTGGAGGGACCCTGCAAGTAGCCGTCGAAATGGTTGTAGTTGATCGGCGCCATGCGGGCGTCGTCCTGGTGGTCGAGACCATGCCAGGTGCGGTAGTTTTCGACGACTTTCATGTGCGACATCTGCACCGGCAGAAAGTATTCCAGCGTCGGTTGCCACACATACCGATCGTACACATCCGCCGCGATCTTGAAGGGATGGCTGATTTCACTGCGATAGCCGAGCACGTACATGCCTTCTGCCGTCACCCCGGAGAGATCGGCGCTCAAATATCGGTAGCGCAGGAATTCTCCCCAGGGCCGGGGCGTGAACCGCGCCGCCTCCACGCTGCCCCGCGGAGTGAGTTTGTACAGCACCAGTGGATCCACCCGCGTATCGCGCTTGTCCGTTTCGATCAGAACGGTCTTGGCTTCCTTCGGCAGATAGCCGACCTGCGACACCTGAATCACGGGTGGGTAGCGCCAATTTGGATCGACGTTCGGCGTGACGATCCAGGTCACGGCATCGACCGTCGCGCCCGGCCTCGTCGCCTCGCGCACGATGTACCAGGCGTTGTTCAGGTTGCCGCGGCCGTCGATCAATTGCAGCGTCCCCGTTCTGCTCTCGATGGTCATCCGCTGCAAGCTGCTGTCGGGAGCAACGGTCAGTGTCCTGCCTTGGGCCATCGGCGCCGCAATGGTCTGGCCGTGGTCCTCGCTCATCGGACCGTCGGCCTGGCGCGGAAAGAGTCCCGTAGACTCCTTCCCATCCGCTCTATCCATCAGCCATGTCTTCCCGAACAGATCCCCGGGGAACAGCTCGAAATTGAAGCCCACCCTGCCTTCCCAGTCGCGCGGCAAGGGCTGATCGAGATCGACGGAAATCTTGAAGGCATCGCCGTCTCCGACCGGCGTGACGCGAATCCGATAGGTGAAGTTCAGGTCGGGATATTCGATGGGATTGAAGCCCTTTCGGTTCTTGGTCGGATCGGGGTAGGACAGCGTCTGCGTCACGGTGCGGGCGCCCGCGTCCACGGTCTGCGCGCCGCCCGCCGGCATCGGGGACCACTGTCCCGGCGAAGGCTCGAGCCGCACATCGCCATTGGCCGCCACGCGCACGCCGTGCTGAATCACAGTGACCCCGGTCTGATGGCCGTCGGGATAGATGTCGGCGAACACCGTGACATTGAGTCCCGGCGCCTCGAAATAGCCCTGGGCGTTGAGCTTGAGCAGCGGATCGGCGGCAGCGCCCGCCGCGGCGATGAGCGCTAGAAACGACAACGCGCCCGCCATGTTGAAGGATTTCTGCATGTACTGATTCCCGGCGACCCCTCCCGAGGAGGTTGGTAACGCTACCACAGTCGGCTTCGCGGCTGGCACCCCGGCCCTTGAACTTAGGCTCCCTCGGCCACATTCACGTAGACCATGAATAGCAACCGCAGAAAGACCTGGATGTGGGCGGAAGCCTGTGCCCTGCTCGATGAGGCCGAACGCAAGCACCGGCATTTCTTCGAGCTGTTGGCCCTGCCTGCCAGCCCTCCGGCGTGGGAACCTCCCGTCGACATATTTGCCGATGGTTCCGAGCTCGAGGTCGTGGTGGCGCTGCCCGGCGCACATGAGGAACAGGTGGCCGTGCATATCACCCCGACCGGCTTGCAGATCGAAACCTCGGTGTCGCCGATCTCGCGCGGCGCCCGCATGAAAGTGGTCCGCCTGGAAATTCCCTATGGCCTGATGCGTCGCCGCATCGATCTGCCGCCCGGGCGCTACGCTCTCATCGAGCGTCGGCTCGACCGCGGCTGCCTGTATTTGCGGCTCACGAGGGAAGCGGCATGAACGGCGAAGACGTACTCATCATATTGCCGGTCAGCAACGCGGTGTTGTTCCCCGGCGTGGTACTGCCGATTGCCGTCTCAGGCAATGTGGCGCTGGCGGCGGCGCAAGAAGCGGTGCGCACCCAGCGCCGGGTGGGCCTGTTGCTGCAGAACGATTCGGCGGCCGGTGCGCCCAGTGCCGAGAGCGGCGCATCGCCCGGCCCTGACGCGCTTCATCGTGTCGGCACGGCTGCCAGCATCGTGCGGTTCATCACTGCGCCGGACGGCACGCATCATCTGATCGCCCAGGGGGAAGAGCGATTCACGGTATTGGACTACGTCAGCCGCGAGCCCTTCCTCGTAGCGCGCATCGAAATCCACAAAGAGCCCGCGGTGCTCGACCGGGAAGTCGAGGCTCGCGGTCTCAGTCTGCGTGAACGGGCGCTCGAGGCCGTGCAGCTTTTGCCGCAGGCCCCGGGGGAACTCGTCAATGCAGTTCGCAGCATTGAATCGATTCCCATGCTCGCCGACATGGTGACGAGCTTCATGGACCTGAAGGCGGTGGAAAAGCAGGAAATCCTGGCCACCTATGACTTGAAGACACGGCTCGATCGCGTGCTGGCACTGCTCGGCCGGCGCATCGAGGTTTTGAAGGTGTCGCGCCAGATCGATGAGAAGACCCGCGAGGCCTTCGACGAGCGGCAAAAGGAAGCCGTATTGCGCGAGCGGCTGCGGCAGATTCAAAAGGAGCTGGGCGAAACCGATACCTCGTCGGCGGAGCTCGAAGATCTGCGCCAAGCGATCAAGGACGCCGGCATGCCGGCGGAGGTTGCCGAGCAGGCCGAGCGCGAGCTCAAGCGTCTGGAGCGTATGCCGGATTCATCGGGCGAATACTCCATGGCGCGCACGTACCTGGATTGGCTGCTGGCCATGCCTTGGTCGAAGGTCGATCCCGAGACGGTGGATATCGAGCAGGCGCGCTCGATACTAGATCAAGATCACTTTGGGCTGGAGAAGGTCAAGCGCCGCATCTTGGAGTTCCTCGCGGTTCGCAAACTCAACCCCGAAGGCCGCAGTCCCATTCTGTGCTTTGTCGGGCCACCCGGCGTGGGCAAGACCTCACTCGGGCAGAGCATTGCCAAGGCGATCGGACTCAAATTCGGGCGTGTGAGCTTGGGCGGCGTTCACGATGAGGCGGAGATTCGCGGTCATCGGCGCACCTATATCGGATCCCTGCCGGGCAATATCGCGCAGGCCGTGCGCAAGGCGGGCCGACGCAATCCCGTCCTCATGCTCGACGAGGTCGATAAGCTCTCGGCGAGTCATCAGGGTGATCCGTTCTCAGCCTTGCTCGAGGTGCTGGATCCCGAGCAGAACAACACATTCCGCGACAATTATCTGGGCGTGCCCTTCGACTTGTCGAAAGTGCTGTTCATAGGCACTGCCAACGTGCTCGATGCCATACCGCCGCCGCTGCGCGACCGCATGGAGATCATCGAGCTGTCGGGCTATACCGAGGAGGAGAAGCTGCAGATCGCCAAGCGCTACCTGCTCGCCCGGCAGCTGACTGCCAACGGCATCAAACAGGATCAGGTTCAAGTCTCCGAAGAGGCCCTGCGGCGCGTCATTGTCGACTATACGCGCGAGGCCGGCGTGCGCAGCCTCGAGCGCCAGATCGGCGCGCTGCTGCGCAACGCCGCGGTGACCATCGCCTCTGGCGGCGCGCAAAGCATTTCGATCGGCGCGGACGACGTTGCCCGAATCCTGGGCGCCGCGCGCTTCGAGAGTGACGTCGCCCTGCGCACCAGCATCCCGGGGGTCGCCACCGGCCTGGCCTGGACTCCGGCAGGCGGCGACATTCTGTTCATCGAGTCGAGCCGCGTGAGAGGCACCGGCAAACTGATCCTCACGGGACAGTTGGGCGACGTCATGAAGGAAAGCGCCCAGGCCGCCGTCACCTGGGTGAAGTCGCAGGCCGACCGTTTAGGCATAGATCCGGCTGCATTGGACAACAGCGACCTGCACATCCATGTGCCGGCCGGCGCGATCCCGAAAGACGGGCCGAGTGCGGGCGTCGCGATTGCCACTTCATTGGCGTCGCTGCTGTCGCAGCGCACCGTACGAGCCCAGATTGCCATGACCGGAGAGATCAGTCTGCGGGGCGTGGTCATGCCGGTGGGCGGCATCAAGGAGAAATGCGTGGCCGCTGCACGCGCGGGCATTCGCACCGTGATTCTGCCGGCGCGCAATCGCCGCGATCTCGAAGACATTCCGGAGAGCGTGCGCGCGAAGCTCGAGTTCGTCTGGGCGGAGAAGATCGACGACGTTCTGGCGCGGGCGCTCGAGGATGTGCCCGCGCATCGGGCGGCGGCCTAATCGATCGGCGCGGGTGCCACAAGGCCTGGGTCGCGGGCCTCAGATCGACTCGAGATAGGCGACGACCGCCAACATTTGATCCTTCGTCAGATCCTTGATCACGCCGTGCATGACCGGCGCGGTGCGAAGCGCACTTTGAATCACCAGCAGCTGCTTGAGCAGATAAGGTGCATGCTGCCCCGCCAGCCGCGGAAAAGACGCGAGTCCCTCCGCGTGAGCTCCGTGACACGAGGCGCAGGGTGGGATCTGTCGCGCCGGCACCCCCTCCTCGAACAGATGCTTGCCCTGCGCGATCAGCGCTGAATTCCCCGTCTTGCCGGGTGCGGCGGGCTGTGCGGCGAAATAACCGGCTAGCGCGCCGATCATCGAGTCGCTCAGCTGGGACGCCATGCCCCACATGTAGGCTTGCGCATCAGGGTCGGCCCGCGATTGGTCCTTGAACGCCTTCAATTGCAATTCAATGTAGGGTGCCAGCTGCGCCGCCAAGTTCGGAAAGGTCGGCGACACGCTGCGGCCATTCACTCCGTGACAGGTGCCGCAGGTTTCGACCGTCTTGCGCAGAGCCGCCTTCTGCGCGTCGGTTGCCGGATCCGCGGCGACATCCGCGCCGCGGGCAATGCCGAGGCTCATCGACGCGGTCATCGCAAGGGCAAGAACACAGCTCGACTTCATGATTCCGCTCCCTCGAGTTCGAACTAAAAATTCAGCCAGACCAATAGGTACAGGGTGTTGTTATCCCCGGCGTTGCGGCCGCTGCCGTCATAATCGGTCTTCTGGCCGTTGAATTTCTCGTAGCCGATATACTGTGCCTGCAATTTCGTGTTGAGCCACGGCAGATAGTTCACTTCGAGAATGTAGCCGCTGCTGTCGGGACCATTATTTGCGCTGCCGGTGACCGGCGCCGGGGTGTAGAGGAGCGCATCGGCACTTCCGGTGGTGCTGAAGTACCCGATCGTGCCGCCGATCTTTCGTTCATAGTAATATTCGCCCGTCAGCTTCAGCGTCTTGAGATTGTTGCGGAGATTGGCGGCGAATCCATCGAGGACGCTGGCGTCCAGCGTCTGGCGCTCGCTGATATACGTGGCGAGACCGGTGAACAGGTGATCCTCGCCGATGAACTGATACTGCACATCCGCGGCGGTGTCCCTGAATTTATCCGTGACTCCGGCAAGGGCCGTGTTGGTCGCCCCCTGAAGTCCCGGGTGAAGGCTTGCGTTCAAGCCGAAGGCTCCGACCGACAAGGAGTTGCGGTCCCAGCGTTGCTCATAGGCCAATCGCCAATAGGGCGCTGATCCGGAGACCACGTTGCTCTGCGTGCTGTCGAGAGGATGAGCGCCCCCGCGGATCGCCGAGGTGTAGTCGGTGATCTCCGCGTAAATATGATCGTCCAGCCACATGTACACGCCGAGTCCGCCCACGGTCTGACCGAAGCCCCCGGCGCCGCTGTCGATCTTAGTGGATGTGATCGGGCTGGGGGCGACACTGCTATTGGAATACGGAATGCCCCATGCCGGCGTCGTGTTCCAAACGTCCTGCACCGTGGGATTGTTGTTCAGAGTCACACCCACGATCAGGCTGTGGTCGTTGCCGTTCGAACCCCCGAATGACCAGTGGTGTGCGTAGCGGATGTCGGTATTGTCGAATCCGAAGCTGTCGCCCACCCCGTCATAGGTCAGCTGGATGAATGCACCCAAGCCGTCGGCGATCTTGCCGGCGTAAAAAAAACTCACCTGCTGAGGAAAGAGGAGGTCGCCGTCCTTCGCCAACGCGCCGCTGATCGCGCTGTCCGGTAGCGCCCTACTCGTGTGAGTGTAGGAGATCTGCGCCATCAGACTGATGGGCGCTATGAAATTGATCGCGAGCGTTGGATGATCGGTGGTATCGATTCCCGTGACTTGTTTGATGTTGTCGAGCACGTAGCCGTTGAGCTTGAATTCTCGGCCGAACGGCGTCAGTTCCGGAAACACCGTGTGACAGGCGGCGCAGGCCATACCCGTTTGCCGAGCAAAGCTCGGTACCGCCCAGCCAGGACTCGCCAGAGCGACGCACAGTCCCGCTCCCAGCCATTGAAGGAGCGTTCTCGAAGACCATCTATGTTCCCTGCAGGTCATCGGTATCCCCTTCTTGTTCCCTTATGAGTAAGAAGCTTCTACCTATCCGGACGTGAGGCGTATGTGCGCTACCGAACGTACGTCGGGATTTCTACGAATACTGCGGCGGAAAGCGCCTATCGGCAGTACGCGAGCGCGAGGTCCGGAACTGCGCCGCGGGAGGAGGATTTGCCCCTCATGAGGTGTTGATGTATTTTCTGAAATACATCGCATTGGATGCCTACAATTTACATCAGGGGCGCAACATGAAAATTCTCATCGGGGTCTGCGGAGCGATATTGATGCTGTCTGTCAGCGCGTACGCGCAACACCCCGGCGGCGGAGAGCACGGCGGCGGCGGGGCGCACGGTGCTCCGCATAGCGTCGGCGGCGGGCACATCCCGGCACATGGCCCCTCGCCCGTGCGTGGGCAGCCGCGCATTCCGTCCAACGTGCACGATGAGGCCGGACACCCCGCCGCACCGCATGTGCATGCCGAGAATAACCAGTGGATTGGCCACGACACCGGGCGCAATGATGCGCATTATCATCTCGATCATCCGTGGGAGCACGGTCACTTCACCGGACCCATCGGCCGCGGGCATGTTTGGCGGTTGGCGGGCGGTGATCGCGCCCGATTCGGCTTCGGTGGCTTCTTCTTTTCGGTCGCCGCTTTCGATTACGGCTTCTGCAACGACTGGCTGTGGGACAGTGATGACATCGTCATCTACGACGATCCCGACCATGTTGGTTGGTACCTCGCCTATAACGTGCGGTTGGGAACTTACGTGCACGTCCAGTACCTGGGCACATAACCGATCTCGAGAATGCCAGGCTCGGGCGTTGATGCCTGACGTGCCCTGCGGGCTTTCGGTCAGGGCGCGTCCGATTCCTTCGTTCTCGAGTGCGCCAAGCGCGGAGCAGGTTGTTCGGGCTCCGGAATCAGCGCGCTCTGCAGCAGCTTGAAAGCGGCGGCCGGATCGTCCGCGAAGTGAAACAGGTCGAGGTCCTTGCGGTCGATCATGCCGTGGCGCACCAGCGCCTCGAAATTGATGATCTCCTTCCAATAGTCGGAGCCGTAGAGAATCACCGGAATCGGACAGTCGAGCTTGCGCGTCTGCGCCAAGGTCAGGATTTCGGTGAGTTCATCCAGCGTGCCGAATCCGCCGGGAAAAACCACCAGCCCGCGCGCCAGGTGCGCGAACCAGAGCTTGCGCATGAAGAAGTACCGAAATTCGAACGACAGTTCGCGGGTCACGTAAGGATTCGGCCGCTGTTCATGCGGCAGGCAGATGTTGAGGCCGATGGTTCTGCCGCCGGCGTCCGCTGCTCCGCGGTTGGCGGCCTCCATGATGCCCCCGCCGCCCCCGGAACACACCACATAGCGATGGGCGTGAGATGCCAGACCCTTGGACCACAGCGTGAGTAGACGCGCGAGTTCGCGCGCCTCGGGGTAAAAACGGCCGAGCGGCCCTTCGCTCGATAGCCGCGCCGAACCGAAGAACACGATGGTGTCGTGAATGTTCTCGCGGCGAAAGCGATGTAGAGGCTCCAAGTACTCCGCAAGAATGCGCACCGGCCGGCCGTCCTCGCTGGCCAGGAACTCTTCGTCTTCGTAGGCAAGTTCGTCCGCTTTCGGGGTGCCGGGTTGTATGGGTGCCATTTACGCGCGCTCAAAGTCGATGAAGCCGTGTTCCACGTCGGTGCGCACCAGCTTGACTCGGCATCGATCGCCGACATTCAAGCCTTGAAACCCCTTGACGACCCGCCCCTCGGCGATCGGTGCGGAGATTCGCGCCCACGTGCCCTTGTCGGCGGCCCCGGTGACGATCGCATCGAAGCTTTGCCCGATACGTGCCGCCAACAGCAGCGCCGCTGCCGACTTAGCCACCCGCCGTTCCACCTTGGCGGCGTTGTCCTCCTGCACCGTGCAGTGCGCAGCCAGTGAGCGCAGCTCATCCTGCGAATAGCCGGCGGCTTGCCCCGTCAACGCGGACTTCAGCAGACGCTGCGTCAGCAAGTCAGGGAAACGGCGATTGGGTGCTGTGGAGTGAGTATAGTCGTCCACCGCGAGGCCAAAATGTCCGTCGACGCGCTGTCCGGGCAAATCGAGCATGTATTCGCCCCTGCCCAGCAGCTTGATGACACTCAGGGACAAATCGGCGAAGCGGGCCGGATCGGCCAGGCGGCGCCTGCCGAGAAAGGCGTTGAGTGCCGGCGCGGAGGGTTCCGCCGGCAGGGCCTCGCCGAGTTGCGCTGCCAGCTCAACGATACGGCTCCACTTCTTGGGCGTGCGCAGCACCCGCCGCAGCGAGGGCACCCCCTTGCCGGCAAGGTACCGTGCCGCCACGCCATTGGCCGCGATCATGAAATCCTCGATGAGCTCATGGGCTCTGTTGGTAGTGTCCGCGCGCAAATCGCGCAGCACCTCGCCATCGAACACCGGCAGAGCCTCGATCGTTTCCAGGCTGAGTGCGCCACGCGCCTGCCGCACGGCCCGAAGTGCCTGTGCGGTCCGATCCTGAAGGCGCAGTTGCTCATCGAGTCCCGGGACCGCGGCCACCTTAGCCGGCGCGGGCCCTTTGCCCTCCAGCCAGGCGCCGACCCCATTATAGGCAAGCTTGGCTTGGTTTCGGACGAGCGCGCGATAGATATCGGATCCGCTCAACGTGCCGTCGGCATTCACCGTCATCTCCACCACGACCGCGACTCGCTCCTGTCCTTCGCTCAAGGAAGTCAGGTCGGTCGAGAGCTTCTCGGGCAGCATGGGAAAAATCCGCGGTACGGTGTACACCGAGGTGGTATTGCTGCGGGCGTGGTCGTCGATCGGCGAACCCGGATGGACGATGGCATCGACGTCGGCGATCGCCACCCATATCGTCACGGCGCCGCCGGCCAACGCCTGCGCCACCGAGAGCTGATCCAGGTCGCGCGAATCGTCGTTGTCGATCGATGCCCACAACAGGTTGCGCAGATCGCGCATGCCGGGGCCAGACCCTGACGCAGGGGCGGCGATGGCGTCGGTCTGCTTCAAGGCCGCCGCCGAGAACTCCGGCAACAAGCCACGCTCCAGCATCGCCCGCCGTGCAATGTCGCCGAGCAACTCCGAACCGGCCGAACCTGAGGTATTCATTGGCGGATGATACAGAATCCGCAAGACGGGACTATTTCACGAACCTGCCGCCAAAGCTTTCAATCGGCCGATGCGCTCCAGCGCCGGCGGGTGCGAATCGAAGAACGCCGAGTGGATGCGATCGGGCGTGAGCGTGGACGCGTTGTCGCGAAACAGCTTGACCAGGGCGCTCGCCAGATGCTTGGCGTCGGCGTGTTCGGCAGCAAAATCGTCGGCTTGCTTTTCGTGTCTGCGCGACCACCACGACAGAATGGGGGTGGTGAAGAACGTGAACACCGGCACGGTCAATACGAACAGGAGCAGCGCCAGCGCGGCGGAAGGCTTGGGCACGCCCAGAGCGTGGTAAAAATCCGCCTCGCTGGAGGCCCACGCGAGCAAACCCAATCCGGCGAAGGTCAGCAGCACCGACACCACCAGCCGCTGGCGCACATGATGCAGGCGAAAGTGACCGAGCTCATGCGCCAGCACCGCTTCGATTTCCGGCGCCTCGATCCGCGACAGCAAGGTGTCGAAGAACACGATGCGCTTGTTGCGTCCGATGCCTGTGAAGTACGCATTGCCGTGCGCCGAGCGCAGCGATCCGTCCATCACGAATACTCCGCCGCGCGCCGCAAATCCGCAGCGCTCGAGCAGAGTTTCCACCCGCTTCTTGAGCGCATCGTCGGCCAGGGGCGAAAACCGATTGAACAGAGGCGCAATGAACTTGGGGTACCCCCAGGTCAGGACCAGCGTCCAACCCAGCCACACCGACCAGACCCATAGCCACCACCGTGGGCCCGCGCGCTCCATGAGGGTGAGTGCGGCCAGCAACAGCGGGCCGCCGAGCACGGCGGCCAGCAGCAATTGCTTGGCGAAATCGGTGGCGTACAGCCGCGGCGAGACTCGATTGAACCCGAAACGGGCCTCGATGACGAAGGTCCTCCACAGCGAGAAGGGCAATCCGACGAGTTGCAGCAGCAACAACAGAGTAACCACGACGCAAAGCCCGCGCCAGGGCTCGCTCAAGCCCGTGCCGCGCCACAGCTCATCGATCAGGCGGAGGCCCCCGCCCAGGGTCAGCGCGAGTTTGACCAACGCGTCGACGACGGTGTCGTATCGTCCCAACCGCGCCCGCGCGGCGGTGTAGTCGGCCGCCTTCTGCTGATCCGCGAGCGCGACCTGCGCGCGAAACGGCTCAGGGACCTCGTTGCGATGGGCTAGGACGGCCGCGATCTGACGCGACCCCAGCCACCATCGGATCAGCGTCTCCGCCGTGAGGGCGATGAGGAAGGCCCAAGTCAACCAATGCACGTCAAGTACTCTCCCGTTTGACGAACAGCGTAGTCGAATTGCGTTCGCTGCGAAACACCAGCGGTTTCTCCCCTCGCCGTTCATCCGTGGCGGGGCGGTCAGCTCGGGCGACCGCATCCGTCACCAGATGATGGTACGGCGACAAATCACACACCGGATCGGCATTCGCGGCATCTCCGGTCAAGAGGTACGCCTGGCAGCGGCAGCCGCCGAAGTCCTTGGTCTTTTCCGGGCAGCTTCGGCAGGGTTCCTTCATCCACGCGTCGCCGCGGAAATGATTGAAGCTCGCGGTGTCGTACCAAATCTCCCCGACTCCCATCTCGCGCACATTGGGAAATTCGAGGCCGGGCAGCATGCGCGCGGCGTGGCACGGCAGCGCCGTCCCATCGGGCGTGATGGTGAGAAAGATCGAGCCCAAGCCGTTCATGCAGGCCTTGGGGCGGCGCTCGAAGTAGTCGGGCACCACGAAGAAGATCCGCATCTTTTGCCCGATGCGCTCGCGGAAGCGCTGCAGGACTTGCTCAGCCCGCTCCAACTGCTCGCGGCTGGGCAGCAGCTGTTCGCGGTTGTGCCAAGCCCAGCCGTAGTACTGCGTGTTCGCCAATTCCACATAGTCGGCGCCGAATCGCAGCGCCATCTCCAGAATCTCCTCCACGTGATCGATGTTATGCCGGTGCAGAACCACGTTGAGCACCATGGGATAGTCGTGCTTCTTGATGAGAGCCGCGACGGCCGATTTCAGTTCGAAAGTGCGGGTGCTGCTGAGGAAATCGTTCATCTTCTGCGTGCTGTCCTGGAAGGACAGTTGGATGTGGTCCAGCCCGGAGTTCTTCAGAGCCTCCAGGCGCTTGTCGGTTAGGCCCACGCCCGAGGTGATCAGATTGCTGTAGAACCCCAAGCGGTGCGCCTCGGCGACGATGGGTTCCAAGTCGTCCCGCGTCAGGGGTTCGCCGCCCGACAGACCCAATTGCACGGCACCCAGGGCCCGCGCCTCACGCAGCACCCGGATCCAGTCATCCGTGCCGAGCTCCGCGCCGCTGCGCGCGAAGTCGGTGGGGTTGTAGCAAAAGACACAGTGCAAGGGGCAGCGGTACGTGAGCTCGAGCAAGAGCCACAGCGGCGGCCCCGGCCGCGCGGGGTTGTTCACGGCAGGATTTGCAGCCATCTTTTTTCCACCGCCATGACCACGAAGCTCATGACGTCCTCGGATAAATCGGACGCCGCGAAGGCACGCTCGAGATCCGCCGTGATGTCGGCGATCGTCGCCGCCCCGTCGCAGCGTTTCAGGATCTCCCCGGCGCTGCCGTTCAACTTGATCATGCCTTCGGGGTAGAGGAGCACATATGCATTTTGCGCGGGCTCCCATTGCAGCCGGAAACCGCGCCCGACGGCGGCCCGCGACTCAGCGGTCAAGGTGGGTTGACTCACAAGGGCCTCATGTAGCAGAGCGCCATGGCATCGCTTATTTGCCACAGCACGTCGAGCTTGAACTTGAGAATGTCGAGCGCGCGCTCCTGCAGGGCACGGGTATCGAAGCGCTCCAACGTAACGGCAAGTCCGAATTCGACGTCGCGCCGCGCCAGACTCACCCTGCTCTGGAAATACTTGAGACCCGAGGGGTCGATCCATGGATAGTGCTGCGGCCAATTCGCCAGGCGTTGTTTGTGGATCTCCGGCGCAAAAAGCTCCGTCAGCGACGAGCACACCGCTTCCGGCCAGGGTGCGCGGCGCGCGAAGTTGACATAGGCGTCGACCGCAAAGCGAACGCCCGGCAGTACTTCGACAAGGCTCTCCACCGCCGCGCGGGACAACCCCACGGCCTCGGCTAGCCGCAGCCAGGATTCGATCCCGCCCGGGTCCTCGCCGTAGCCATCGTGATCGAGGATGCGCTGCACCCAGGCGCGGCGCACCTCGCGATCCGTGCAGTTCGCGAGAATGGCGGCGTCCTTGATGGGGATGTTGATCTGGTAGTAGAAGCGATTCGCAACCCAGCCGCGAATCTGCGCGGGAGTGGCGCCGCCGGAATTCAGCATCTGGTTGAAGGGATGATGGATGTGGTAGGCGCGTCCCTGGGACCGCAGCTGCGCCTCGAACTCCTCGCGGCTCCAGGCAGGCGCGCTCACAGGTCGATTTCCATGCCGTCCCGCGCGACCTCGACGCCGCGTCGGACGAGTTCGGCCGATTCCGCGGATGCCTCGTCGAGGATGGGATTGGTGTTGTTGATGTGAATGAGAATCTTGCGCGTGGCGGGCGGCAGCCGATCCAGCCACTCCAGCATCCCGCCCGCGCCGCTTTGCGGCAGGTGTCCGATATCGCGGGCGCGTTTGCCCGATATTCCCAACCGGATCATCTCATCATCGGTCCAGAACGTGCCGTCCACGAGCACGCAGGCCGCGGACTGCATGGCGTCCCAAGCCCGATCGTCGATGGCGGCGAGGCCCGGTGCGTAGAACGCCGTTCGTCCGCTCGCCTCGTCCTCGATCACCAGGGCCAGGTTGTCGCCCGCGACAGGCGAGTCCCGATTCGGCGAATAAGGCGCAGGCTTGCCGGCGACTCCTAAGGCGCGCCACTTCACTCCCTGCAGGGCGTCAACCTTGAATCCGGCGCCCTCCATGTTGATTCGATGCCGATCCACACCGCAAAAGTATTCGAGCACGCGGAGCACGGGATTGCCGCGGGTCAGGTCGTCATAGGCGCTGTCGGTGCACCAGATGGGCCACGGCCGCACCGATTCGCGCAGCATATAAAGTCCGGTGGTGTGATCGACTTGGCCGTCGACGAGAACGATGGCGACGATGGCGGTGTCTCGTATCGCCCGACCCGGCTGCAAATCAGGGTTCGACTGCAGTTGCACGAGTACGTCCGGCGATGCGTTGACCAGAACCCAGGAGGAGCCGTCCGCGACGGCGATGGAGGACTGGGTACGCGCCCGTCCCTGCAACGTGCCCGATCGATAACCCCTGCAGTTGGGACAGTTGCAGTTCCATTGGGGGAAACCGCCGCCGGCAGCCGACCCCAGCACCCTGATTTTCAAGGAAGAAGTAGGCGCCGCCCTCGCTTGAGGGCGGTCACCCTCGCCATTCAGCGATTCGCTACATACATCGTGATTTCCATGCCGAACCGCAATTCAACCGCTTGTGGGGTTTCCCATTTCATAGCGAATCTCCTAAATTAAGGTACGACTCCATGGTCCTCCCGGCGCAGCGTTTGTCGAATCAGCGCCATCATGAAACTGGACTCCAGAATTTCATGAGCACATGAGCGCCCCGGCACGGGGCCGCCGGCAAGCGCGGACTGCTTAGGTCCGGTGTCCCGCCCCCCTGGTACCATCAGCGGCGATGAGACTGCGAACCCGCCTGAATCTCGTGGTAGCGGCCTTGAGCGCCGCCTTCCTCGTCGTGCTGATCGCGGCCGAGGTCGAGAGTGCGCGCAACTCCGTGCGCGAGGAGATCGAGGCTGCGAACCGCGTGGCCTCGCAGCTCCTGGGCAGCCTTGCCGCCGTGTACTCCCAGGTGGGCGGACCCGACCTCGTGCTGCACTTCCTGCAGCAGTTGGGCCGGGTTCGCGCCAATGAGGTGATTCTGCAAACCAACGCTGGAGAGATCCTGTACCACTCGCCGCCGGCGACCTACAAGGCCGGACGCGAGGCGCCGGCGTGGTTCACCCATCTGTTGGCGCCCGATCCCGCGAAGTACGCATTTCCGCTGCGCGGCGGTGTGACGCTCATGGTCCAGGCGCAGCCTTCGCGCGCCGTACTCGATGCATGGGACGACATCACCTTTCTGGCCGCCATCGCCGCCGCCATGTTCGTCATCGTGAACGGACTCGCTTTCTGGTCGGTGAAGCGGGCTCTCGAACCCTTCCCGGTCATCGCGGAGGGTCTCGAGCGTCTGCAGCAGGGAGATCTTGGTTATCGTCTGCCGCCGCTCGCGGGCAACGAAGCCCATGCGATCGGCGCCGCGTTCAACCGCATGGCGCAGGCCGTGCAGGACAAGGTTCTGGCCGAGCGCAAGGCGCACGACGCCGAGGCGCGCCTCGAAGAGCGCCGCGAGATGGCGTCGCTCGCGGACCAACGCGTCGAGGAGGAACGGCGCCTGATTGCGCACGAGCTGCACGATGAGTTCGGCCAATCGGTCACCGCGATTCGCAGCCTCGCTTTGGCGATCGCCACACAGGGGGGCGTCAAGGACCCCGCGACCGGCGAAGTGGCGCGGCTGATTTCCGACGAGGCGGCGCGCCTGTACGACGCCATGCACGGGCTGATACCAAGGCTGGCTCCGCTGTCGCTCGACTCCATTGGGCTGGCCGCGACACTGGAGAGCCTGGTCCGCGACAGCCAGCGGCGCCATCCGTCGATCGCCCTCTCGCTTCGCCAGCAATTGCCCGATGAACTCGGGCCCAGTGTCACACTCGCCATCTACCGCGTGGTTCAGGAGGGATTGATCAACGCCCTGCGCCATGCGCAGGCCTCGCGAGTGGACATCGTCCTGGAGGGCGGCGTCCGCAGAATCATCGTCACCGTCACCGACGATGGCGTTGGACTGTCCGCCGAGTGGGCGCGCCCCGGACATTTTGGACTGCGCGGTTTGACGGACCGCGTGCAACAATTGGGAGGTATGTTCAACATCGGCAATCATGAAGGCCGCGGCGTCCGGCTTACCGCCGACATCCCGTTGGACGGGCCGCCGTGATTCGCGTGCTCCTGGTCGACGATCACGCGGTTGTGCGCACGGGATTTCGGCTGCTGCTGCAATCCGTGGCGGACATGTCGGTCGTCGCCGAGGCTGAGTCCGGGGAAGCGGCGTGCCAGCTATATGTCGAACACAATCCCGACGTGGTGGTCATGGATCTCGCCATGCCGGGCATGGGCGGACTAGAGGCGCTGCGGCGAATCCGCGCCCGCGAACCCCACGCGCAAATTCTGGCGCTATCGGCGCATGATGATCCGATGCACGCCCGCCGCGCACTTCAGGAAGGCGCGCTCGGCTTCCTCTCGAAACGCAGCGCACCGGAGGCGCTGCTCGAAGCGGTAAGCATCGTCGCCGCCGGGCGCCGCTACATCGACCCCGCTCTCGCGCAGAAGCTCGCGCTGGCGGAATTCGATGGCGCAGCCAAATCGCCGGTCGAACGGCTGTCGGATCGCGAGTTCGAAGTTTTTGTCCGCCTTGCCGGTGGCGCCACCGTACAGCGTATCGCCTCGGATCTGAATCTGTCGGCGTCGACCGTCGGCACTCATTTGTACAACATCAAGCAGAAGCTCGGCGTCGCGAATCAGTCCGAGCTGACGCTGATCGCCATCCGCCACGGCCTGATTGAAGCCTGAACGATTTTCACATGAGTTAACCAATGACCCAACAAACCGCTGGCCAAGACATTCAGATCTCCGCGCTGTCCCGCGACCAGCACGACGCCTGGCTGCCGCTGTGGCGGGGATATCAAGCCTTCTACAAGGTCGACATTCCGGCTGACGTGTCGGCGGTCACCTGGTCTCGATTGCTGGATCCCGCGGAGCCGATGGGGGCTGCGCTGGCCTGGGACGGGCCGCGGGCCGTGGGGCTGGTGCACCACATCCGGCATCGGTCCTGCTGGACCGTCGGCGACTATATTTACTTGCAAGACCTGTTCGTGAGCCCGGAGGCCCGCGGCTTAGGGGTAGGACGCAAACTCATTGAGTATGTGTACGAGCTTGCCCGCGCTCAAGGGTGCGCGCGCGTGCACTGGCTCACCCATGAATCGAACACCGACGCCATGTTGTTGTACGACCGGATTGCGACCCGGTCAGGTTTCGTGCAGTACCGGCACGTCATCGGCTAACGGCTGCCTACCGACCCGGCACCTAGGATCCCGTCATCTCCATCGAATCGATCCGATCGCGATAGAACGCGAGGTAGCCCCTGATCGCCTCGACGGCCGTGTAGGGCTCCTCGTATGTCCACACCGCGTTGAGGGACTTCGCCCCGCCCAAGGGAATGCTGTAGTAGGAGCAATCACCCTTGTAGGGGCAGTAGGTCGCATGGTCCGTTCTCTGCAACAGCGACAAATCGGCGTCGCTTCTCGGCAGGTACAGCACCGGCGGGTAGCTGGCCTCCCGCAATATCAGGGCGCTTCGGGTGTTGACGATTACCTTTCCCGCCACCCGAACCATGACGTGCGCCTGGCTGGGTTCGATGTCGATCGGGTGATCGGGTCCGGGGACTCTAACCGGCTTGCTCATATGATCAAGTATCGCAGATCATCCGGCAGTTCGTCAGACCTGCGCCGTGCCGCCATCGACGAACAGCTCGATGCCGGTGACAAAACTCGAGTCGTCCGAAGCCAGGAAGATTGCCGCCTTGGCGATTTCGTCCGCCTCGCCCATGCGCCCCATGGGGATGCTGGCCACAATCTGTGCGATCGCGTCCTTGGGAAGCGGCGCAAGTATCGGCGTGTCGATGGTGCCGGGGCTGATGACATTGGCGCGAATTTTCCGGTCCTTGAGTTCCAGCGTCCAGGTTCGCACGAAGGAGCGAATCGCCGCCTTGGTGGCGCTGTACACGCCGAAGGCCGGGATGCCTTTGATGCTGGCGATCGAGCCGGTGAGGATGATCGAGCCGCCGTCGCTCAGGAGCGGCAGCGCCTTTTGCACCGTGAACAGCGTTCCCTTCACGTTGACGTCGAACGTCTTGTCGAAGTGTTCCTCCGTCATGGCGGCGGTCGGAAGAAACTCGCCGACTCCGGCATTGGCGAACACAATGTCGACACGACCCTTCTCGGCTTTGACGATGCCGTAGAGACGATCCAGATCCGCGAGCCGCGCGACATCGCCTTGCACGCCCGTCACGTTGCCACCGATGTCTTTGAGCGCCGCATCGAGCTCCGCACGGCGCCGACCCATGATGAAGACATAGGCCCCTTCGGCGACGAAGCGTTTGGCCGTGGCCAACCCCATCCCTGAGGTGCCGCCGGTGATGACTGCGACTTTGTTCTGAAGCTTGCCCATCTCGTACTCCTTCAATTTGGCTCTGCGGTGGATGCAGTGTCCTCCCTCTGCGGGCATTGGATAAGTCCATCCACTCGGCATACTATTCATTCCTACCAAGCATGAATTGAGACCCGCCATGGACCGTTTCCTCCTCATGCAGAGCTTTGCCCGCGCCGTCGAAATGGGCAGTTTCTCCGCTGTCGCCCGCGAACTCGGTACAGGACAACCCAATATCAGCCGACAGATTGCCTCCCTTGAACGGCATCTGGGTACGCGCCTGCTACACCGTTCCACCCGCAAGCTGACCCTGACGCCGGAGGGGGAGCGCTACTACGCAGAAGCACGGCGGGTGCTCGATGCCATCGCGGAAGCCGAATCGAACGCGCGCGGCGAGAATGCGCCGCGAGGGCTTTTGCGGGTTGCCTGCCCCACGGTGCTCGGACGTTCCCATGTGCTGCCTCATGTGAAGCCTTTGCTCCGGCAATACCCGCAATTGCAGATCGATCTGCAGATCGGTGATCGCTACATCGATCTCGTCGAGGAAGGGATTGATCTCGCCATTCGCATCGGCACGCTCAAGGACAGCGCCCTCAAGGCGCGCCGAATCGGGTCAGCGGAGCGAGTCTGCGTCGCGAGCCGCGCGTACTTGGCGGAGCACCCCGAGCCCGAAATGCCCCACGAGCTGCGCAGTCACAACTGCATCGTGTACACGCTGGCCTCCGCCGGCAACCGCTGGTCTTTCGACGGCACCGATGTCACCGTGCATGGGTCCTTTCGTGTGAACACCCCCGACGGCATCCGCAGCGCGGTGCTCGACGGCGTCGGCATTGCCTACTCGCCCGCCTGGCTGTTCGCGGATGCAATACGCGATGGCCGCGTCAAAGCATTGCTGACGGCGCACCGCGGACCGCTGGTGCCCATCCACTTCGTTTACGCCGCCAATCGTCTGTTGCCGACCCGGGCGCGGCTGTTCATGGATTTCATCGCGTCGGCCTTTGCCCGAGACCCGGCGCTGAACGCGAGTTAGCGTCTCCGCACTGCACCACTGGGTCTATAATTCGCCCACCGCGCGAACACCGGCGGCAAAATGGGGACGAATAATGACACTGCCTTCGCGCGCCGCGCTGTTGTTGTCCGCGGCTTTTGCCGCGTCCGTGGGACTGGCTTCTGAGCCGTTTCCGTCGACGTACCAAGTTCCGCCGAGTCCCGCACTCCTGATCCAGGGAGCCGTTGTGCTCACCGGCACGGGCGAGCGCATCGACGGGGCGGACGTGCTTGTCGAGAACGGCCGCATTTCTGCCGTGGGCCGAGGCTTGAGCCCGCCCGCCGGCGCGCGCGTCGTCGCCGCGCAAGGCCGCTGGGTCACGCCCGGTCTCATCGACATCCATTCGCACCTCGGCGTATACGCGAGCCCCGCAATGAAGGGGCTCGACGACGGCAACGAAGCGACCAGTCCCAACACCGCCAATGTCTGGGCCGAGCATTCCATATGGCCGCAGGATCCGGGCTTCGAGACGGCGCTCGAAGGCGGAGTGACCACGCTGCAGATTCTACCGGGCTCGGCCAATCTCATCGGCGGGCGATCGGTCGTCGTCAAGAACGTAGCCGCCGTGACTTACCAGGCGATGAAATTTCCCGGCGCGGCGTATGGGCTCAAGATGGCCTGCGGCGAGAATCCCAAGCGCGTGTACGGCGAGAAGAATCAGGCGCCCTCCACGCGCATGGGCAATGTCGCGGGCTATCGCCAGGCCTTCGCCGACGCCCAGGATTATGTGCAACAGTGGGACAAGTACCGTCATGATCTCGCCGATTACGAAAAGAAGAAGACGGCCGCGGCGAGCGGCGCCAAGAAAGCCAAGGACAAGGACGGAGAGGACAAGGATCTGACGGCGCCGACTCCCCCTAAGCGCGACCTCAAGCTTGAAACCCTGGCGGAGGTTCTACACGGAAATATTCGCGTCCACATGCATTGCTATCGCTCGGATGAGATGGCGACGATGCTCGATGTCGCGAATGAATTCGGCTTCAAGATCGTGGCGTTTCATCACGCGGTGGAGGCGTACAAGATCGCCGACCTCCTGGCGCAAAATGGTGTGTGCGCGGCGATGTGGGCTGATTGGTGGGGATTCAAAATGGAAGCCTTCGACGGAATTCAGGAGAATCTGGCGATGGTTGACTACCCGGATCGTAGCTGCGCCATCGTGCACTCGGACTCGGAGGACGGTATCCAGCGCTTGAATCAGGAAGCCGCCAAGGCGATGGCGCACGGCGCGCGCGTCGGCCTGATCGTTCCGCCGGAACGGGCGATCCGCTGGCTCACGTTGAATCCGGCGAAATCTTTGGGTCTCGAGGATCGCGTCGGCACGCTGCAGACCGGAAAGGCGGCTGACCTCGTGATCTGGAACGGCAACCCCTTCAGCGTGTATGCACTCGCCGAGCAAGTCTTCATCGACGGCGCTCTGCGCTTCGACCGCGATCATCCTACCCCTAAGCCACGCTCCGATTTCCTGCTGGGACAACCCGGCGCGGGAGCGCCGCTATGAAGGCCCTTTTCGTGATCAGTGTCTGGGCCGGCGCGGCCTTGTCCGCTCACCAGGCACTTGCGCAAGATTTCGTCATCCGCGGAGCGACCGTGCACACGGCCACTGCGCAAGGCACTTTGAAGAACACGGACGTGCTGGTACGCGGCGGTGTGATCGCCGCGATCGGAGCGGCCGCCCAGGGTGCGGCGGGCGCGACCGTCGTCGAGGCCCGGGGAAAGGAGCTGACGCCGGGATTGTTCGGAGGATTGACCAATCTCGGACTCGAAGAAGTTTCCGAGGAATCGCAGACCATCGATTCGTCGCTCAATATGAAAGCCCCGGCTTCGGGGCAGCAATGGCGTCCGGAGTTCGAGGTCTGGCAGGCCTTCAACCCCCGCTCCACCCTCGTTCCGGTGGCTCGCATCGAAGGAATCACTTGGTCGATGCTCACCCCCGCGAGCGGCGACGCCATCGTCGCCGGTCAAGGCGCGGCGGTCACTCTCGACGGCCGATTCGACGCCGTGCTGCGCGGCAGCGGTTCGCTGTTCGTCACCATGGGAAACGCCGGCGCAGCCCTCGCGGGTGGGACTCGGGCGGCCGAATTCATGCTGCTCGAGCAGGCGAATCGCGAAACGCGCACGCAAGGCCCGATCGGCGAAGGCGCTCTGCTGCACGGCGCCGGGCGCGAAGCCATGGCGCGCTACCTATCCGGCGGGCGCGTCGTGTTTCAAGTCGACCGTGCGGCCGACATTATTGCCGTCGTGGGCTTTGCCCGGCGCAACGGCATGAAGCCGGTGATTGCCGGCGGCAGCGAGGCCTGGGTCGTCGCCAAGGAATTGGCGCAGGCGGACGTGCCGGTCATTCTCGACCCTCTCAAGGATTTGCCCATCGACTTCGATCACTTGGGCGCCTCCCTCGACAACGCCGCGCGCCTGCAGCGCGCCGGCGTACGCATCGCCTTTTCGAGCGGCGACAGTCACAACGCGCGGCTGACGCGCCAGCTCGCGGGCAATGCGGTTGCCCATGGATTGCCGTGGGAGTCGGCGCTCGCCGCCATCACGGCGAACCCCGCCGACATCTTTGGGTTGGGAGCGACCCGCGGCCGCATTGCGGTGGGACAGGCCGCCGACCTCGTGCTGTGGGGCGCGGATCCGCTCGAAGTCACGACACTGGCCGACCAGGTCTGGATCGCCGGCCGGCCGGTCGAGATGCGTTCGCGCCAGACCGAACTGCGGGATCGGTATCTCGACAAGGTGAAGGCACATCAGGCATTTTGAAGAAAAAACCCGATCCGCACGCTTCGTCGTCACCACCGAGCTGACACCCCCCAAGGGCATCGACCTGTCGGAGTTCTTCGCCAAGGCCGATGCGCTCAAGGGCTTCGTCGATGCGATCAACATCACCGAATCCCCGCGCGCCCGAATGGCCGTCGAACCCAAATCGGTGGGGCACCTGCTGCAGGACCGCGGCATCGAGGCCATCGTCCAAATCACCGCGCGCGACCGCAATCGGATCGCCATTCAGGCCGACTTGCTGGGCGGCTGCCTGCTCGGCATCGGCAATTATCTCTTCATGACGGGCGACGATCCCAAGAACGGCGACCACAATGAAGCGAAGGGAGTCTTCGATTTGACCACGATCGAGATGCTGAACGCCGCCCGGTCGCTGCGCGGCGGCCGGGATCTGTCGGGAAACGCGCTGCGCGGCGCGCCGCGCATGTTTCTCGGCTCGACGCTGAATCCGGGATCGCAGGACCTTGCCCGCGAAGCCGAGAATACCTGGCGCAAAATCGACGCCGGATCTCAGTTCTTTCAGACCCAGGCGATCTACGACACCGCTCTTCTGGCGCGATTTCTCGACGCCGCCAAGCTCGGAGACATCCCCCTGCTCGCTGGGGTCATCCCGCTCAAGTCCGCCAAGATGGGAGTGTGGTTGAACGAGAATGTGCCGGGTGTTCGGGTCCCTGCCCCGCTGCTCGAGGAGATGGAGCGCGCGGGACCCGACGGCGAAGCGGCGAAGGGAATTGAAATTGCGGCCCGGACCGTGCGCGAATTGCGCGGCCTAGTCAAGGGAGTGCACGTCATGGCGATCGGCTGGGAGCAACGGATTCCGGAGATTCTACGTGCCGCCGGCGTCACCCCGAACTGAAGCGCCAGCATCCTCGCCGGCATCGGCACCGGCACCGGCATCGGCACCGACATCCGCGGCGGGATCGACTTCCGCGGCGGCATCGACGGGATCGACCGCGCCCGTTGCCGGCGGACCCGCGCGGCCCTGCATTCGCGCTTCTATCTCTGCCCACAGAGCCGCGTAGACCTGTCCGCCCATGCTGCGCGGCGCATAGGCCGCAATCGGTGCGCGGCGCAAGCTCATTCTCTCGATCTCGCTGGAATACGGAACCTCCGTGGCCAAAAGCTCCGGAAATTGCTCGCGAGTGCTCTGGATGACTTGGCTGTGCAGGGCTTTGCGCCGGTCCACCATCGAAAAAAAAGGCAGCAGCGCCAAGCCGGTCCACTCGCTGGCCACGATGAAATCCCGCAGTTGACTCAGCATGCGCACGGACAACGGCGTCGGCAGCAGGGGCACGACGACGGCATCGGCCGCGCGCAATACATTCTCGGAGAGCAGCGAGATTCCGGGCGGGCAGTCGAGGAGCAACGCTGCATACTGGGAACGCAGTGAGCGGCTCATTTTCAGCAGGCGCTCCGTGGGATGTTTGCGCCGGCTCAAATGCACGTCGAAGTTGCGATACGACAGATCCGAGGGCAGAACATCCAGTTTGTCGTACTCGCTCGGCACGACCAACTCCGGCAGCTCGCGCTTGCCCGCGACCAGCTTCTTGGCCGACACCTGTTCATTCGGTTCGCAGCGCAGGAGGTAGGTCGCCGCGCCCTGGGGATCCAAGTCCCACAGAAGCGTCGCTTGCCCGCCGGCCGCGGACAGGAAAGCAAGATTGACGGCGGTGGTGGTTTTGCCGACTCCACCCTTGATATTCGTGACGGCGACGATCTTCATCTCTCGGAGGCATACTGGCACAACCCGTGCGGGTTGACCAAGCCGCCGGAGTGACGCCCGTGCGGCCGTTACTCCGTCAATTCCTGCCAGGGCCCAGTGGCGTTATTTCTTCGGGATGAATTCGCATGCCACACCGCTCTCCGAGCGGGCGGTCGCACAGTCCAGCGACTCGTAGGGATTCGCGTTTCCGGGCAGCGGCAGGAACGCAACCATTCCGGCAGCCTGTTCCGCGCATCGGTACTCGACCACGTAGCGTTTGAGATGATCCTCCTGGCCGATCAAGCGAATCTGGCCGATGTTGCATGTCACGCCGTTTCTCGCGAGCACATCCTTGAACGTCTGCAAGGTCACCGGCACCTCGACCGGCCCGGCGTCCGTGAGCTTGCACTTGATGCTCTGCTTGGCGGCCTCCTGGCAGCTCATCACCGCGGTCTGCGCGTCGGACCCCGGCTGCGCGATGCGCAGCATAAAGCCCTTGCCGTCGTTGCAGGCCACCTCGGAATAGTCCGAATGCGTCGACTCGCTGTGGCCGAACAATTGCAGAGTGCGTACCTCGCACTGGGCGCCGCTGCCGGCGGCAATCATCGATGCCACC
>Ga0210391_10001082_pt1 | contig 25622 bp, 17 predicted proteins | sample IncBWC12OmetaG_FD_160573 | JGI IMG/M metagenome (GOLD analysis project Ga0210391, IMG submission 160573) | Forest soil microbial communities from Barre Woods Harvard Forest LTER site, Petersham, Massachusetts, United States - Inc-BW-C-12-O ... | reverse complement strand
ATCGCACGGCTTGAGAATGTGTCTCCGCGCGCACTAAGGTGAGTGCTAGAGCTATCGATGTCGGTTGAGGAGGCACCATCTCTGCTCCTTGCGTCAATTCGCTCACCGAGAGGCCGGTTGTGACACGGTAGCGTGGCAGACATCGCGGAAGCCATTATCAAAGCGACATGTGGTTGGCCCGGGCCGTGCGACACCGTGTGGCACGTCGGTCGGTGGTGATCTCGAGTGGCTAGACAGCCGGTCCGTGCCGAACATGTACCGGACGCGCGGGAATCAATATCGGGTCGTGGCTCCGCCGCGGCGATGACCAGACAGAGGACCATGTACGGAGATGGCTACCAGCCGAATCGGGGTCCAACCCTGAACCGCCACAAGGACGACGCTCCTCCAGAGCGCAGCATCGGCCCGGCGCCGGGTGATACCGCCGCTCACCGCTGCGACCGCCTCGGCCGCATCGTGTCCCTCGCGGAGCTTCGCCACGAGTAGGGCTTTATTCTCGAACCAGTCAGATTCCATATGGCTGAGCAGTCTCACAACGCCCTAGGATGGGACATCTCTGCCCGCGCAGCCCGATCATCGGCATCCTTCCGCTTGGGGAGCATCCGCGGCAGCCGGAGAAACGCGGGCGGCCGGAAACAACACGGCGATCCTGCGGGACGTCCTGCAGATCGGCGAAGCCGCCGCGGTGAAAGCGAGCGAACAGCCAGTTCCTCGCGAAAGCCTGAGCTGAGCTCGATGACATATCCCGAGGAGTCCGCGAAGTGCGTCGCGGACCCCCTGGCGGTCTGGGGAATGGCTCGATACCGTTACAAGCACATGCTGCCAAAGCGCCGACCGTCAGCCCTAGAGGACCGAGAGCGGATGAGGCTCGGCTTCATCTGCGAGGGCACGCCCAACGGCTACTACCGGGCGATGTTCCCTATGCAGGCGTTGGAGCAGCGCGGCCACAAAGTGCTGTGGCCGACCGAGGCAAGCGGGGTGCCGATGCGCGAGCTGCTCACCTGCGACCTCGTCCACTGGTACCGGTACACGGACCGGCTTGGAGACCTGCGCAAGCTGTGCGAGCACGGGGTTGCCGTCAGCTTCGACAACGACGACAACTTCGCTGCTGCCGAGGTCAGCTACGGCGGCGAGGGGCTCGAGGGGTACCGCCACAACCTAGCGATCTTTCGTGAGGTGTTGAAAGCGGTGAGACTGGCCGACCTCACGACCACTCCAAACGAGTTGTTGGCAGAACGCTACCTCGAAGCGGGGGCACGCAGCGTGGCGGTGATCGAAAACCATCTCCCCCGCGGGATGTTCGGCTTCGGCTCACGCTCCAAGCACAAGGGCTTCGTGGTCGGCTGGGTCGCGGGCAGAGAGCATGCGCCCGATCTCAAGCGCCTCCCGATCATCCACGCGTTGAGGCGGCTCCTGGAGATGCATCCGCAGCTGAGGGTCCTCACCGCGGGAGTGCGTCTGCCGCTGCATTCCGAGCGCTACGAGCACGTAGGGGATGTATCCTTTCACGAGCTCCTACAGCTGACCGCGAGGATGGACGTCGGAATAGCACCGCTGGCCGACACGCCGTTCAACCGCTGCCGCTCGAATGTCAAGCTCAAGGAGTACGCCTCGGGGGGCGCCGCTTGGCTGGCCTCTCCCGTGGGCCCCTATCGAGGGCTTGGCGAGGAGCAGGGTGGGATGCTCGTCGATGACGACGACTGGGTGGCGGCGATCGATCGGCTGGTGTGTTCGCCACGTCTGCAGAGGCGCCTGGCGAAGCGCGCGGTGAAGTGGGCAAAGGCCCAGACGATCGATCGCCACGTCGAGCGCTGGGAGGCGGCGATGCTCGAAGCGATCGAGCGGGCGGCGCAGCGGACGTAAGCAGCGCCTGATTAGCCGAGAGAGTCCGCCGCGTTTAGTGCTTACTACCTGCAAGCATTCCCGTGGGCCCTCCCTCAGCACTTCTGGTGATACGGCGGCGCAGGCGCGCTAACAGCCCGCTGTGGCGTGACTGAGTTCGCGTCGATCACACACGCTCCAAGGGGCGGCACATCGACAAACACCTACACGCAGGTGGGTCGTACCGGGCGGTCCCACACGGCGCCCTCGCGTTCGCGAGCCGCGCGCACGAGCAGAGCCGGTACAGCGAGCTCCAGCGGCGATCACTAGATCGCCGGCTTCGATGGCTGGCCGACGTAGGTCGGCGGGAGGGCGCCGAGGCGGACAATCCGACCCTCCTCGAGCTTGTACTCGACGCGCTCGTACCCATAGCGAGGGTAGAACAAGTTGTCACTTGGGCCGTAATGTGGGTAGGCGAGGACAACGGCATCGTTCGATTGAGAGACAATCCTCACTAACACGCTCGGTCCAAGGGTGTCAGTCCCCGCGAACCGGCTGCCGATGAAGAAGAAGGCTTTCTGTCGGAGTCGGTCGGTGCTATAGCTAAGCGTGCCGATGAGCACCTCCAGCGTTTGGCCGGGGTGGTATTGGGCGGGATCCTCGGCGGTATAGCCATGGGCGAGCACGACTGCCGCAGCGGTCTTGGCGCTCGCGCTAATGGCTTCGTGGGTTGTGCCGCAGCCGTAGAGCAGCAGGGCTGCGGACGCCGCAAGGACCTCTATCGCTCGGAACTGTCGCACCGGCCGCACGAAGCCTCACCAACGCTTATCCTGGCGATTGTCCTGTGAAACCGTGGCTGGTTTGGGGTCGCCAGCGGGCGATTTCCTCGAGCAGGACGGAGCCGACCGGGGTGGTGGTTGGGGTGGTGGGGGGTTTGTAGTGTTGGCAGCCTTCGACAATGTATTCGGGTCGGCATTGGGCATTGGGGGTGGCGGCGACGGCTTCTTCGAGGAGCTTGGTGCCGCCGGGGGCTTTGATTTTGGTTTCGAGCTTTTCTTGGATGAGGTCGTTTTCGAGGAGGAAGAGCTCTTGTGTATTGGTGCGTAAGCGGCTTGTGAGGAGTTGCTGGTAGGCCTGAGGGGCTGGGTACTTGCGGGCCTTGGATTGGGCTAGCTTGTGTTCGACTTCAGCGTTGGTAACGCTGATGCGGTGCGTCTTGGCGAAGTGGATGGTGGCGTAGGAGCTCAGGAGGTAGGCCAGCGCGTCGGCTTTGAAGCGTTCCTCGATTTGTTCGCATTTCTTTTGCAGCTGACTGGTGGTGGGGATCGGCTGGCGTGGTCCCTCGCCAGGGATCGGGGTGAGTTCCTTCAGGGTGGCTAGGCAGGCGGGGTAGTTGGCGGGTTCTGCGACGAGGTTTGGGGGTGCCTCGTGCGTGGAGACTTCGTAGTAGAGTTCACCGAGTCGCTCGCGCATCCATTGCAGGATCATCGCGCGGGTGATCTGCTGTCCATCGACTGTGGCGATGACTTGCTGGCCGATCTGGGGCGGGGGTTCGGTGCCCGCCTGGGTTTGCGGGACAGGCCCCGACGAGCCTTCGCTGCGGGTACCGGTATTGGCTGTGCTGGTTGGGGCGCTGGCGTTGCTGGTGGTGTTGCGGTGGATCGAGCCGCCGCCGCAGGCAGTGAGGACGAGGGCTGACAGGAGTGCGGTGAACGCGGATGTCCGGTTGCGAAGCACGTCCGCAATCTATAGGAATCCGCCGGGTATGCGGGCGTACGTTTCTAGCGCCGGCGACCGACTCGGGTGGCGGGCGCGTGTTTGTGTACGGGTGGCATGTGTTGCTGGGTGTCGCGCTGGAATCTGTGGTGGAGCGCTAGCACGCGGCTATCTGTCAACGACTGTCTCTAACTCGGGAAAACGCTCGGATACACGAGTCCGATCGCGCGAAAGCCCATGTTTCCGGGGGATGGTGTCTAATGGGGCTGCCACCGCAAGCTCAACGAGGATGGAGGTAGCACCCGTGATATCACGCCATACAGCGATGGTGACGCCCAGCGACCACCAGCCTGCCCACGCACACGCGCGACACACTACGACCGTGCGTGTCGATGGGTCCAAGCGCGCGGTAGCCACAGGCCCGGCAGCAGCCTACTAGTCTGTCTGCTCGTCCTCAGATGCGAACCGTCGCCCCTGTCTCGTCCGCCCCAGGCCGCAAGGGCAGCCTGTTCCCCGCTGCTGGTTGGGGGGGGAGGCTCGCGCTGTTTCTCACGGCCGGGATCATCGCGTTGTTGGGCGCTATCGCCCCGGCTTATGGTGCGAGCGCTCGGGTGTTTACAGGCTCTTTCGGCAGCGAAACATCGGGTACACCCGAAGCCTTTCGCCTCTCCGATCCGACGGGAGTCGCAGTGGATGAAGCGACCGGGGATGTCTATGTGGTCGATACCGGGCACTTCCGCGTTGAGAAGTTCGGGCCAAGCGGCGAATTTCTGTTGATGTTCGGCGAGGACGTCAACCCGCTGGCTGCTAACCCCGACGTGTGCACGGCGCTGGAAGCGTGTCAGGACGGCACTCAGGGAACGAGCCCCGGCGCATTCACCTTTGTCAACCTAGAAGGGGATCTCTCCCTGGCGTTCCTCGCCGTCGACAACTCGTCCGGTCCGAGCAAGGGCGATGTCTATGTAGGCGACGACGGCGATCATCTGGTTTCGAAGTTCACGCCGTCGGGTGAACTCGTCGACACGTGGGGCGACAACGGTCAGCTCAACGGGCCTCCGTCCGAATTGTTCGGCGAACGCTTCAACGGCGTCGCCGTGGACGGGTCGGGGAATTTGTGGGTTTCAGGGTTCACCCCCGTCGAAGCAGCCCATGGTCAGCGGGTGTTCGAGTTCGACCAGGAAGGTCAACTCGCACAAGAACCGTGGACACCCCGGTCGAAGGCCGGACCGCCGATCGAAGAAAGCAGTCGGTGGGGTATGGCGGTCGGCCCGGAAGGCGATGTCTATCTCTCGACCGGCATCGACCCCGTGAGCTATGTCAAGTTCACGCCCAACGGCGAATCGGAGGGTACCGTCGCAGGCCATCGCAACAAGTTCAACGAAGGGACGACCGGTTTCGCGATCGACTCCGCGAAGACGATCTACATCAACGAAGACTATGAAATCGCCGAATATGCGGGCTGCGTGCCACCCGAAATCGGTACGTGTGAACCGACCATGTTTTTTGCCGCGCCGCATCCTCCGCGGGAAGGTCAGTTGGCCGTCGATTCGGCGGCGACGGAAGGGAGGGACACCCTGTACGCGGTCGGTGATGCGGCTGGGGAAGTGTCGGCGTACTCGACGGTGACGATCCCGGGCGTGGTGACCGGCAAGCCGTCGTCAGCGTCGCCTACCTCGGCGACGCTGACGGGCACGGTCAACCCCTCCGGCGTTCCACTCACCAAGTGCGTCTTTGAATACGGCGAAACCGAAAGCTACGGAAACGATGCTTCGTGCAAAGCGCCGGATGCGGCGGGGGTCGGCGACGGGACAGCGCCGGTACAGGTGCACGCCGCGGTCGAAGGCCTGCTGCCAGGGCATGTCTACCACTATCGCCTCGTGGCGCTGAACGAACACGATGAAGCCGAACCCTCGGCGAGCGAGGGCGGCGATCTCGTGTTCGGCCCGCCGGTGATCGACAGCGAGGGCAGCTCGGGCGTGGCGGCGACGAGCGCGACCGTCCAGGCGCAGCTCGACCCGCGAAACCTGGAGACGCGTTACCACATCGAATACCTGACCAGGGCGACGTTTGAAGCAGCCGGTGACGGCTTCGAAGGAACCGGCGCTGACGCGCCGGCCTCGGCCCCGTTGCCCGAAGCGGATGCGGGCGCCGCCGGCGGCGACGTCGGGGTCTCGGTGCACCTGCAGGGTCTCGAACCGACTACGGCGTATGTGTATCGCTTTGTCGCCGAAAACGCGGCGGCTGGTGGCTCCGCGACCGTCGCTGGAGCGCTGGGTTTCACCACCCAGGGCGCAGGCGCATTCGGTTTGCCCGATGAACGGCGGTGGGAGTTGGTGTCTCCGCCGGACAAGCACGGTGCGCTGATCGAACCGATCGGCGCGCAAACCCCGCTCCAGGCGGCTCCGGGCGGCGAAGCGATCACGTTCGGGACGCACTCGCCTACGGAAACCGAAACGAGCGGGTACGCGGATGGGGCGCAGGTGTTTGCCGCGCGCACGCCTGCCGGTCGCTGGAGCTCGGTCGATCTGACGGTCCCGCACTCGGGGGTGACGGGTGCCGCTGCCGATTTTGGTACGGAGATGCGGGTGTTCTCTGAAGATCTCTCCGAGGCGATCGTGCAGCCGTTCGGCGCGTTTGATCACGAACTGTCCTCCGAAGCGAGCGAATCGACCGCGTTCTTGCGCAGCGTGTATCTGAACGGGAACACGGGCGAAGCGTGTTTGCCGGTGAGCATGCACTGCTACACGCCGCTGGTGGACGCCGCGAACGAGACCTCGCATATACCATTCGGGGAAGAAGGCGAGTGCCCCATCGTCAAAGCCGTCTGCGGACCGTTATTCGAAGGCGCGAGCCCGGATCTCTCGCACGTCGTCGTCACTTCGAAAGCTTCGAAAGTGCCGCTGACCGAACACGGCGGGCCGGACTTGGATGAGTGGAGTCAAAGCGAAGGCGCCCTCACATATATCGGCGAAGGCGAACTCGGGGCGGCAGGATCGGGTTCAACCATCAGGACTGCGCGGCACCCGGTGTCAGAAGATGGGTCGCGTGTGTTCTTTTCCGATCACGGGCACCTGTTCATGCATGAGGCCACCGGCGCGACGGTCCAGCTCGATACCCCTGAAGCGGGTTGCGGGTCTGCGTGTGGGGGCGGTGCGGTCGATGCCGAATTCCAGGGCGCTTCGAGGAACGGGTCGAGGGTGTTCTTCACGGACACGCAGAAGCTCGCGACGGACGGGCAGGCGTATACAGCACCACGGGGTAGTGAGAAAACGTCTGCCGATTTGTATGAATGCGCAATCGTTGAAGGCACGTGCAGCTTGGCGGACGTCGCGCCCGGTGGCGAAGTGATTGGGTCGGTGTCGGGGTTGAGCGAAGATGGGTCGTGGGTGTATTTCGTCGCGAATGGCGTGTTGAAGAACCGGGAAGAAGCTAAAGAAGTGCCGGTGCCGGGGGCGGTGGCGGGCGACTGTCCAAATGTTGGTCAGCCTGAAGAACTCGTGGCTGGAGATCGCTGTAATTTGTATGTTTCGCATGGTGGGCGGGTTGGTTTGGTTGGGGTGTTGTCGGGGGCGGATGTGCCCGATTGGTCGTTGGAACTCCCGAAGTTGGTTGCGCGTGCCTCGTCTGATGGTGTGTGGTTTGCGTTTATGTCGCGTCTGCCGATGACAGGGTTTGATAATACGGATGCCGTGAGCGGTCGTGCGGATGAGGAGGTGTTCTTGTTCGACGGGGAAACCGGCGCGCTTGCATGTGTGTCGTGTTCCGCGTCGGGTGCGCGTCCGGCGGGGGTGCGGGTCGGTGTGGAAGGTAATGGGGGGCGTTCAACTGAGCCGTTGGCCGATGTTGGGGATGTGTGGGAACAGTCTGCGTGGTTGGCGGGGAGCGTGCCGGGGTGGACGCCGTATGAGCATGAAGTTACTGCGTATCAGTCGCGGTTTGTGTCTGATACCGGCAGGGTGTTCTTTGATTCGCCCGTTGGGTTGGTGCCTTTGGATGTGAATGGTCTTGGCGACGTGTATGAGTGGGAGCCCGCGGGTGTTGGCTCGTGTGCTGCGGGTTCTTCTTCCGGAAGCTCTGTCTATGAGCCTGCTCGTGCGTTTGAGGGTGAAGGCAGGAAAGGCGAATCGGTCGCCGGTTGTGTCGGGTTGATCTCGTCTGGCTCTTCGGGTGAAGAATCCGCGTTCTTGGATGCCAGCGAATCCGGGGACGACGTGTTCTTCTTGACGTCCTCCAGGCTCGTGCCGAGCGATGTGGAAGGCGGTCAGGAGGTTTACGACGCCCATCGGTGCACTACTGCGGCGCCGTGTCCCGTGGAAGCGGCGGCGCCCCCGGAATGTGTGACTGTCGAAGGCTGCAGAGGCGCGTCTGCGCAGCAGCCACCGATCTTCGGCGCGCCGCCAAGCGCGACGTTCAACGGCGTCGGCAACATCACGCCCTCAGTGCTCCCACCACCCGGCCCGCCAAAGAAGAAGGTCGCCAAAAAGGCGACCAAATGCCCCAGGGGAAAGACCCGTAACAAGCACGGAAAGTGCGTCAAGACCCGCAAGAAAGCAACGAAGTCAGCCGAGAAAGCCAGCTACGACCGGAGGGCAACCCGATGACCACCGTCAAAGCTCTCCTAAAAACGGCCGGTCCTGCGCTGGTCTTTGCCGTGACTGTGTTGTTTTTTTCGTTCGTGGGCGTAGCCTCGGCAAACGGGCCGTGGTGGCACCTCCAGTCGGGCTCCCGGCCGTCATATCTCGCCCCGGAAGCCAAGGGCCAGGTGGTCGTCACGGCGAGCAATCTCGGTGACGCGGGTACGAGCGGCGAAGTCACCTTCGCGGACACCTTGCCGGCGGGGTTGAAACCCCTCTCCGTCGAAGGCAAGGTCTACGAGGGCGGCGGCGGGGTCTCCAGCCGCCAGGCTCCGGTCGCGTGCGTGCAGCCCGCGGGGCCGTGCACGTTCTCCGGCGCCCTGATTCCGTTCGCGTCGATCGAACTGCGTTTCACTGTCAGGGCGAAGCCGGTCGGCGAAGTCGCGCTGTGCGAACCGAATGCCGCTGCGTGCGAACGCAACGTCGTGACGGTCTCCGGGGGTGAAGCGCCGGGCGCGGAGCTCTCGCGGCCGGTCACGGTCTCCGAAGCGCCCGCGGCGTTCGGCGTCGAAGAATACGACGTCACTCCCGAAGAAGAAGGTGGCGCCCCGGCGACGCAGGCGGGGAAGCATCCGTTTCAGGTCACTGGCACGCTCACGCTCAATCAGGGGCCGAGCAAGATCAGCGGGGCCTACGAAGTGTTTCCGGTTGCGCTGGCAAAGGATCTCGCGGGCCTCTTGCCGCCGGGCCTGATCGGCAACCCGACGCCGTTTGCGAAGTGTTCGCTGGCGCAGTTCCCAAACACGTGTCCGGCGCAGAGCGTGCTCGGTGTCGCGATGGTCTCCTATGACGTGCCGGGCCAGGGCGGGTTCCAGATGGCGAGCGCTCCGGTCGATAATCTCCAGCCAGCGCACGGCGAGGCTGCGCGTTTCGGTTTCGAAGTCGCCGGTCAGCAGATCTTCATCGACGCGCGGGTGCGCTCGGGCGCGGACTACGGCGTCACGCTCAGCAGCACCAATGTGGGCCAGGCGGTCGCGTTCCTCGGCTACAAGCTGACGTTCTGGGGCGTTCCCGGCAGCCCCGCGCACGACGCGACACGTGGCCTTGGTTGTATTGGGGAAGCGGAGGGGCTCTCGTCGCGTGAAATTCGCGAAAAAGGCCTAGCGCCGTGCAGTCCGCTCGAAGATCAGAGCCCGCCGCCGTTCTTGGCGTTGCCGACCTCGTGCACGGGTCCGTTGCACACCAGCGCCGAAGCTGACTCGTGGAACGAACCCAAGCCTGAAGGTCACCGGTCGTTGTTCGCGGAAACCGCGCCGATGATCGCGTTGGATGGTTGCAACCAGTTGCCTTTTGATCCGCAGATTAAGATCACGCCCGATGGTGGCGAAGGCGGCACCCCGGGCAGCAGTCCGACGGGGTTGAACGCCGATGTGCACGTGCCGCAGGAATCGATCCTCAACGCGGGCAGCCTTGCGCAGTCGGATGTGAAGGACATCACGGTTGCGTTGCCCGCCGGTGTCGCGCTGAACCCCGCGGGCGCGGGCGGGTTGGGAGCGTGCTCTGGCGATCCTGCCGATCTGCCGGCCGGTGCACTTGGCAGTCCGGGTGATCAGATTGGGTATGAAGGGGAACGGAGCATCGAAACGAGCCCCAGCTCGAACACGCCCGCGTTCTCGCCGAAGTTGCCGGGTAGTTTTGGCGCCGGTGAAGCGCTCGAGCCGGGCGTGAATTTCTGCTCCAACGCGGCGAAGATCGGGACGGTCACGATCCGCTCGCCGTTGTTGCCGCCGACGCAGCCGTTGACCGGTTCGGTGTACTTGGCCGATCAGGAAGCCAACCCGTTCGGGAGTCTCGTCGCGATGTACATCGTCGCTGAAGACCCGGAATCGGGTTCGCTGGTCAAGCTGCCGGGCGAAGTGCAGTTGTGCGCCGGCGCGGGTGAAACGATCGCCGGGGAGACCTGTCAGGCGCCGGGACAGATCGTCACGACGTTCGCCAACAATCCGCAGCTCGCGTTCGAAGACGCCGAACTGCATTTCTTCGGCGGCGAACGCGCGCCGCTGGCGAGCCCCGCGCGTTGCGGTGCATACATCACGCAGGCGTCGTTCGTGCCGTGGTCCGCGGAAGCATGGGACGAGGCGGCGCGGACCGCCACGGCGTCCTCGACGTTCGATGTCACCTCCGGCCCGCATGGGGGGCCGTGCCCCGGTCAGAGCCTGCCGTTCGGTCCGTCCGCGACCGGGGGCGCCACGAACCTGCAGGCGGGCGAATTCAGCCCGTTCACGGCGACGTTCTCCCGCCAGGACGGCGAACAGAGCCTGCAGTCGATCGTGGCGAAGCTGCCCCCCGGTCTCTCCGGTGTGCTCTCGGGTGTCGAACTGTGCCCCGAACCGCAGGCCAACCAGGGGTTGTGCGGCCCGAACAGCCTGATCGGAGAAACCACGGTGTCGGTAGGGGTGGGTGGGGATCCCTACTCGGTCACGGGCGGCAAGTTCTATCTCACCGGCCCGTACAACGGCACGGGTGGCTGCACCGTCGGCCAGGCTGGTTGCGCGCCGTTCGGGTTGTCGTTCGTGGTCCCGGCGAAGGCGGGTCCGTTCGACCTCGCGAAAACGGCAAACAACCACCCCCCGTGCGACTGCGTGCTCGTGCGCGGGAAGATCGAACTCAACTCGATCACCGCCGCGCTGACGATCACCTCGAACCCGCCGGGGAGTCCTGACGCGATCCCGACGAGCATCGAAGGGATCCCGCTGCAGATCCAGCGCGTCAACGCGACGACGACGCGCTCGAACTTCCAGTTCAACCCGACGAGCTGCGCGAAGATGGCGTTCAGCGGGACGATCGCCTCGGGCGAAGGCGACAGCGACGCTGTCACAGTGCCATTCCAGGTCACCAACTGCGCCGCGCTGAAGTTCGAACCCAAATTCAGCGTCTCCACGAGCGGGAAAACCTCCAAATCCATGGGCGCCTCGCTGACCGCGAAGGTCTCCTATCCGAACGTGCCGCAGGGCACCGACGCGGACATCGCAAAGGTCAAAGTCGAACTCCCCAAGCAGCTCCCGTCAAGACTCACGACGCTGCAGAAGGCCTGCACAAACGCGCAGTTCGAAGCCAGCCCGGCCGCGTGCCCCGCGGAATCAAAGATCGGCTACGCGGTCGTGCACACCCCGTTGATCCCGGTCCCGCTGGAGGGCCCGGCGATCTTCGTCAGCCACGGCGGCGAAGCGTTCCCGTCGCTGACGATGGTATTGCAGGGGTATGGGATAACGATCGACCTCGTCGGCACGACGTTCATCTCCAAATCTGGGGTCACGAGCACAACGTTCAAGGCGGTCCCCGACCAGCCGTTCTCGAGCTTCGAATTGACACTGCCCGAGGGGCCGTACTCAGCATTGGCTGCCAACGGGAGCCTCTGTGCCCCAACCACGACCAAGACCGTCTCCAAGAAGGTCACGGTCACGGTGCACGGTCACAAGAAGACCGAGACGCGCAAGGTCAAAGAGACCGTCGCCACCTCGCTCGCGATGCCTACCGAATTCGTCGCCCAGAACGGGGCCGAAATCCACCAGAGCACGGCGATCTCTGTCAGTGGGTGCCCCAAGACTCACAAGCATTCAAAGAAGAAGAGACACCACAAAGCGGCGAAGGGGCGCAAGAAGTGATCGTCGGCGCTTCGGAGCGGGGGCGACGACTTCGGCTGTGCCTGCCGGTGGGTCCTGGGCTTCTGCCGGCCCGTTGTGAGTTGGGGGTCGCCGGGAGTCCGGGCCGCTAATACACATGCGCGGCGCGCGCGAGGTCCGATCGAGCGTTCCGTCCCAAGCGCGGGCTAGTCTGTTTGGCATGGATCGAATTTCAACCAGCGCAGGCTGGCCGCCGTCCCCGTTCACAGCGGGGTCGGCGGGGCGCCGTTGAGCCTGCCGATCGTAGTCCCCGGCGGTCACGGGCCCGTTCGACCTCGGCATCTGCTCATACGTGCTTCGATCTGCATCGATCCGCATACCGCGCAGGTGACCGATGCATCTGACCCGTTCCCGCAGATCGTTCATGGGAGCTCCAACCGACCTAAGGGCTCTCAACAAACATCAACCACCCGGGTTTCACGTTCAACCCGACGAACTGCAACAGACTTCTGACGATCACAAGCAACATCCTCAAGCAACACGAAGAACCACAAGAAGCAAGAAAGGACGCGAGCCCGCTTCCAGGTCGCTAACTGCGCGAACCTGAAGTTCGAGCCGAAATTCACGACCTCCACGGTAGGGGAGACGAGCAAAGCGGATGGGGCTAGCTTGCATGTAAAGCTCGTGCCACCGCATGAGGGTCCTCAATCGACGACCGGTAGCACCGGATCAGCATCTCCTACCTCTGGAGGCTCACCATCGGGATCGTCCGCTCAAACCGAGGAAGCAAACATTGCTAGCGCCAAAGTGGAACTCCCCCAAGCAGCCCCCCTCGAGGCTGACTACATTGCAGAAAGCGTGTACCGCGACGCAGTTCAACGCCAACCCGCGGCGTGTCCGGCGGCGTCGGTGATCGGCCACGCGGTCGTCCGCACCCAACTACTCCCAGTCCCCTCGGAAGGCCCCGTCTACTTCGTCTCCTACGGCGGCGCGAAGTTCCCCGAAGCCGTGATGGTCCTCACCGGAGATAACGTTCACATTCGTCTCACCGGCGAAGCGTACATCAGTAAAGGCGTGACGTCGGCGACGTTCAAGACCGACCCCGACGCCCCGTTCACGCTTCGAACCGACGCTGCCGCAAGGGAATTACTCTGCGCTCGCCGCGAACCTCCCGGTGAAGGATCACGGCAGCTTCTGCGGACAAAAGCTCTCACGATGCCGACCGAGATCACAGCGCAGAACGGCCTGGTGATCGAACAGAACACCGTGATCAGCGTCACGGGGACTGCCCGACGATCAAGAAGGCGAAGCAAAAGGCGGTGCTCTCCATCTGTCAACGCACCGCGGCTGGACCAGCCAGCGAGCTCTGCTAAGTGGTCGTTCTCGGAAGGTTTGACCAGCTTGAGTTTATGCTGCGATTCGGTGTCGGTTTTCGGCGGCGGTCAGCCGTCGGTTGCGATGTTCGCCGTTGCGGTAGGTGATGTGTCGGGCGAGGGCGTCCAGTCGAGGTAGTCGGCGTTGCAGACGACGAACTGGCTGATCGCCGATAAGTGGCACTCGACGGGGTTCAGGTAGCTGGCGTAGGTCGGGGTCGCGACGAGCGCGATCTTGTTAGCGGTCGCGTATTTGCGGATGTCGGGTGTCCAGTTTCACGGAAGGTTGTCTTGGATCCAGTAGATCACGTCGGCGGCGAGGTAGCAGCCGCGGATCTGGGTCATGCACGCGCGTTGTCAATGCCCCGGTGGCGTGGCCGCAGGCGTGTGCGCAGCCGGTCGGGGTGAAACGTCGTAGGCCCCGAACACGTAGCGCGTCCCCGTGCCGGCGGTTGTAGTCGGCACGCTGACGCTTAGGCCTGCGCTTGGGCGCCCAGCCGTGGCCAGCGGTGGGCCGCGGACTGACCGGCCCCATCTGGCCGAACGCTATCACGACACCGCCGCCCGGCGGCGGATTAGGCGTCAACTCCAGGACCCGTGCGGCCTTGGCCTCATAGTCGGGTTCAGGGCTGGCCTTCCAGGTGCGTCGCGATCTACGGTAGGAGACATTGATTCCAAATGCTTGACTTTGCCCGGCAGGCTGTGCGAGCGTTACTGCCGTGCCGGCACAGCCCGCCACCACGGGGTAGCTGACGGGCACCTAGCACCAGTCCACAAGGTCGATGCTAGACGGATAAACAAGCACAAGGAGCAAACCTCTATGCAACGCATCAGAATATTCGGTGTGACCCTTATGGCAATCTTCGCCGTCGGGGCCGTCACCTCAGCCGTCGCAAACGCAGAAAACACCAAAATCTTACCCGAACCAACCGCAGGGGAACCACTAACCGGCACGAGCAAACAAGAAGGAAAAGGTAGTCTCTTAACCACAGGTGGCAACCTGGTCACCTGTGAAGCTGGGACAAACACGTTCACGTTCGAAAACGCGAACACGGGCAGTACGCACGTGTTATTCGAAAAATGCTCGACCAAAATCCTCGGCTCCACATTGGTCTGCACCGGGGTGGAAGACAAAGAAGGCGACATCTTATTCTTAGGTGTAGCTTTATATGTCTTAGCATTACGGATGAAGAACTCAACCGAAACCGAATTAGTGGCAGCATTAGTCGCACTGATCACGCAGTTCCACTTTACGTGTAAATCGGGACTCATCAAAGCCTTAGTATTAGTCAGGGGCTGCTCCGCGTCATTAACTGAAGGCATCGAAAAATTAACGAAAAGCACAAAAGATGTCTTCAAAGAATTCAGCTCAGGCGAGTCGGAAATCTTAGCATACTTAAAGGCGGGGACTACAGGAACGGATACAGCCTGCTTAACGGAAACCGAAGTAAACGAAAGCGGCAAATTCGAATTATCAGGTGAGACGGGCAGCGCCACAAACACGGGATTCAAAAAAGGCGGTAAAGAAGTCGAAATCTTACTCATGAACTAAGGAGTAAGAGCCGGTCCTAGTGAATGTCTGAGACGAAAGGTGCTGCGGTCGCAGAGTGCGACCGCAGCACCAGCCTGTGGGTCGATGCCTCATGCCTGTGTCGTGCCAGGGGCCTGTTCGCCGGGGAGATGATCTCGGTGTACGGCGATGGTTGCCTTCGCGGGCAACCGCTACAGCGCGCAAGTGCTTGTCGGGCCCGGGGCCTTCCCGTGGCCCTCGTGAGAGCTGCCTTGAGCCGTTCCGCGACTATTTGGTCGCGCGTTTCGCCGACGATGCTCACGTCGACGGGAGCGTGCTGTTCAGGGAGGTCGCTGCTCTCGGGTCCGAGCGTTCCTATGTGACGTTCGTGCGGGAGCTCTGCCGGCTCAGCTTGCGCCCCCGTTGTGGGGCGTGCTGCACCGGCGGGCAGGGCGTCACGACGGTGATCGCGCACGAGCCGAGCGAGGAGATCCAGTGGGATTGGCTCGAGCTGATCCAGACGCCGTGGGGTGAGCCTGCTCATGTCCTGGTCCACGCACTCGCGTTCTCAGGCAAGTGCCGCGCGGTGATCTGCGAGGGCGAGAGCTTCCCGCACTTGGCGGAGGCGATCGACGGCGTGTTGCGTCGCCTGGGTGGCAGCACGCGCGTTGCGGACCGACCGGATGGCCACCGTCGTGCACCCCGGGACGGATCACATCACCAGCCAGTTCGCGCAGCTGGCGAAGCACTACGGCGTGCAGCTGTGGGCCTGTCCCGCCCGGGCGCCCAAGGCGCAGGGGTGTCGTCGAGGCCGCCGGTGAAATACATCCCCCGCTCGTGGTGGCGCACCCCGCCAGTCTCAAGCCTCGGAGGGGCACAGGCCGACCCCGACCGCTGGGCGATCGCAGTCGCCGATCAACGCAAGCGTTGGGACGGGACGATCGCGCGGCTCGCTGCCAAGAGCAGATGCTCGCCTTGCCAGCCGTTGCGTTCCCGGCGGTGCTGGAAGTCCAGCGGGTGGTCTCGCGCAGTTCCTCCGGCCGCGCCCTGACCGTCACGTTCTGCCCGACCATGCCGGGCGGCGGACCGTCTTGCGATCCCGGCCCGTCTGGCGAGCGATCGCCGAGACCGTGATGGGGTTCCCGTGAGTTGATCCGGGTTGTGTGCGTGTTCGTCATGTCCCGCTGGTGGGATGAGAGGATGGGCACGATCATGAAGCGGCGCAGGCACGCTCCGGAGCGGGCCGTCCGGAAGATCCGTGAGGGCGAACGGCTGTTGAACGAGGGGCGGGAGCTCGCTGAGGTGCTGCGGCATCTCGAGATCACCGAGGCGACGTTCAACCGGTGGCGCGCACAGTACGGCGGGATGAGGGCAGACGAGGCCAAGCGGCTGAAGATGCTGGAGGTGGAGAACCAGCGGTTGAAGAAGCTTGTGGCTGAGCAGGCGTTGGACATCGACATGCTCAAGGAGTTGGCGGAGGGAATCTTTTGACCCCGGAACGCAGGCGCCGCGCTGTCGGTCGGCTGCAGCAGCGTTTCGGGGTTTCCGAGCGCCGCGCGTGCCGTGTCGCTGGTCAGCATCGCTCGACGCAGCGCAAGCCCGCGCCGGCGCCCCGACCGGTGGACGAGCGGCTCGCCAGCCGGCTTCGAGAGATCGCTGGTGAGCATCCGCGGTGGGGGTGGAAGACCGCGCATCAGATCCTGCTGCGGGAGGGATGGGCGCTGAATCGCAAGCGGACACGCCGTATCTGGCGCCAGGAGGGCCTGCGGCGCCCCGAGAAAGCAAGGAAGCGTCGTCGGCTACCCGGCGGGAACAAACAACGCCTCAGAGCCACGAGAGCTAACGAGGTGTGGGCGATCGACTTCCAGTTCGACGAGACCGCCGACCGTCGCAGGATCAAGCTGTGCAACATCGTCGATGAGTACACCCGCGAGGCTCTCGCGATCCGCGTCGGCAGATCGTGCACCGCCGATGATGTCGTCGAAGTCATCGCCCGGCTCGTCGGCGAGCGCGGCGCTCCGGCGTATCTGCGCTCGGATAATGGCCCGGAGTTCGTTGCGTGGGCGCTGCGCGACTACTGCCGGATGACGCTTATGGCCACAAGCTACATCGAGCCCGGCAGCCCATGGGAGAATCCGTTTGTTGAGTCCTTCAACGGCCGGCTGCGTGACGAGCTGCTGAACATCGAGGAGTTCGGCTCGATCACCGAGGCAAAGGTCCTCATCGAGGACTGGCGTCAGGAGTACAACAACTACCGGCCCCACTCAGCACTCGGGGGACGCACACCAAGCGAGTACGCCATCACCACCAACAAGAACAACCAAAACAACCAGAACACGCATAACCCCTGGACCACTCACCAGGGCCCCGTCAGCAGGCCCATATCCTCGTAGGAATCGCAGGTGAAGATCTCGCGTTCCTCGACGACGAAGGCCCGCTTGCCGCGTCAGTCGCCCGGCCGGTCGCCGTGTGCGCTTGCCGGGAGCCACTTCGCGATTTCCTCGAGAATCACCGACCCGTCGATCGTTGTGCCCGAGGTCCGCGGCTTGTAGCCGCGGCAATACGAGACCACGTACCCGGGACGGCACCGCGCCACGACGGTAGCGGTGATGGCTTCCTTCGCGAAGCGGCCGCGGCGGCGGACCCCTTCGTTGAGCTTCTGCCTGAGCAGTTCGATCATCGTCAGGAAGCGCTCCTGAGCGAGGGTCCTCGCGTGGCTCACGAGGAATTCCTCGAACGTTGCGCCGTGGCGTTGTGCTTTAGCTTCCGTCGCGCGCAACGCCCGCTGAAGTTCTGGTTCGCTCACCTTCAAACCGTGTTCCGCCATGAACGAGATCGTCCAGTAGGACGGAATCAGGTAGAGCAAGGCGTCTTCCTTGAAGCTGGTGTACAGATCCTCGCATTTGCTCATGAGCTGTGCCGACGTCGGCGCCGCTTGGTGTGCCGCCGCCCCAAAGTGTGGCGCGATTGCCTCTAGCGACGCGACGCAGGCGGCATAGTCGGCTGGTTCCGTGACCAGCCGTGCTGGTGGGCGGCGCGAGGCATACTCGTAGAAGAACTGCCCGATCTTCTCCCGCATCCATTGCACCACCATCGCTCGGGTGATCGAATCGGCATCGACGCGTACGACCACTTCAGCACCGAGTCGGGGAGCGGGTTCCGGTTCGGCCGATCCTGTCGGGGCCGTCGCCTTCCGTGCTGCCGCGCTGCTGTGTGCGGTCGAGTGTTCGCCCCCCGCGCCACCGCACGCGGAGATCAACAGCGCGACCAGACAGGCGGCGACCAAAGGAAAAGCAAGGATCTGGCGAGCTCTGCGCACCGCGCAACGATACCTCACGCCACGCCCGTTTAGTAGACTGTTTCTAGTGCTCGGGCACCAGTCATATCGACAGCCAACGCACGGGCCGCTTCGTCGAAGCCCTCATTGGGAAACACCGCTGATCTCATATGTCGGCGTAGCGCGACCCTCCGTCAATCAGCGTCTCTTACTAAAAAGCCGCTATTCCAGCGGTTTCTGATGCCGAGCGATCAACCCCCTGCCACGCATGGGGTATCTATATGGGAGTTGAGATATGGGCACAGTCGATAAAGTCACAACGCCTTCCCTCGGCGCTCGCCGGTCGGGTATGGCGGCAGACACTGGGGGAAACGGTGGATACGGTGGGTTCTTGCGCAGCGAGCTCTTCGAACGACGCAGCGCTCATCCGCGCGCGAAAAGATCCTTATGCCGGCCTGCACGCTCTCAGGTTGCTCACGGCCTGCTCGTAGCTCTCCGGCGATGTCCGGACACATTGTCGCCTCGTCGCCGACTATCGATCATCCACAGAGAAGGAAAAGGAGCGTCACAATGAGGGTCTCGAGCTTGAAAAGACGTGCAACGCAGCACTTGAGCTATGCCAACGTCACAGCGACCATAGCTCTGTTCTTCGCGCTGAGCGGCGGCGCCGCCTACGCGGCCTCCCACTACCTGATCACTTCGACCAAACAGATTAAGCCCGCAGTGCTATCCCAGCTGAAGGGCAAGCCAGGTCTCGCCGGCGCCAACGGCGCCACGGGTGCGGCAGGCCCGGCAGGCCCGGCTGGCCCCACCGGCGCCGGCTCTGCTGGCTCCGCTGGTCCAGAAGGCAAAGCCGGCCCCCCCGGCGAAAGCGTTACCAACACCGAAGTAAAAGCCGGCGTCGTGACCTGCGACAAACTCGGGGGAGCCGAATTCAAAGTCGGCGCCAGTGGTAAAGCCACCACTGCCTGTAACGGTCAGACGGGCTGCACGAAGACCCTCCCGAAAGGCGCCACCGAGACCGGCACCTGGGCGTTCCAGTCGACGGCGAAAGGCGTATTCCAGATTCCGATCTCCTTCGCGATCCCGCTCCCTGCTGCTCTCCCCGAAGGCGCGGTCACGTTCGTGAAGGTCGGCGAAACACCCACGACGGGCCCGTGCGCAGGCGGCAGCGTCGAAGAACCTAAGGCCGAAGAAGGAAACCTGTGCATCTATGCCTCATTGTTTCCTGAACCGGAACTAGAAGAGTTGGGAATCGCTCCGCCCGGCGCGCCCGAAGGCAAATCGCTTGGCACTGGCGCGACGGGCGCCGTCGCGATCGTCGAAAACAAGACGGCGTTGGGGCAGAACGCCGTCGGCAGCTATGCCGTGACCGCCGAATAGCCTTAGGTAGGAATGGCGTAGACGATTACGGAGTTCGCCCGGCCAGAGGGCCGGGCGAACTCCAGTCGTAGCGTGCCGGTCATCCCGGCGCGCCTGTTTCTTCCGGTCGACTGCGGCGCGAGGTCAGAGACAACAGGCCCGCGCCACTTGACTTGACGGCCGCACTTGCGAAAATGTGAAGTCGGGATGCGCCACGCGGTATCCGAGCCAGGGGGCCCTCCATCTTGCGCTGGACCTCTTTGCTGGTCGTGCTGGCGCCGTGCTCGCCACTCGGCCGTCGCGATACACGCGGCGCTGCTGGGCGCACTCGTGGCGGCGGCGGTCGCCTCCGCCACGGCATACGCAACCGCTGCCGCGTTCGGCGGCTACGGCACGCACGCAGGCCAGTTCATAGAACCATTCGGGCTCGCGGTAGACCGCGCCAGCGGTGACCTGTACGTTCTAGACACGAACAATAACCGTGTGGAGAAGTTCACCGCCTCCGGTAGGTTCCTGCTCGCCTGGGGCTGGGGCGTCGCCGACGGCCACACCCCCGCGCTGCAAACATGTGCGCGGGTCTGCTTCGGCGGCTTGCGAGGCAAGGGCCCGGGCGAGTTCGACTTCGCCGAGGGCATAGCTATCGAGCAGGACCCCGCGAGCCCATTCTACGGCGATGTGTACATTGCCGACATCTTGAACCACCGCGTGCAGGCCTTTACGCCCAACGGGCGCTTCCTGATGATGTTCGGCCGAGGCGTCAATCCCAGCGCCCGGCATAGGCATGAAACGGGCGACGAAGACGTCTGCCCGGTGCATGCCGGCGATGTCTGCGGCACGGGTGTCGGGACTGCGTCCGGCGGGGCGCTCGAATACCCCGTCGAGGGTCACTTTATCGTCGCCGGCGCTACCGGCACGATCTACGTCGGCGAGCGCGACCGCGTGCAGGAGTTCAGCCCCGCCGGCGAATATCAGGGTGAGGTGGAGCTGCCGCGCTCGAACGCGCCGTTGGAGGGCGAAGCGGGCGGCGTAAGCGGGCTGCAGGTCGACGCGGCCGGCGACCTTTACGTGATCCGCGTGGGCGTGAAAGGCGTTGACGAGTTCGACCCCTCGGGCAGGCCGCTGCGAACCTTCGACGAACGCGAAACCGCCGAGAACAGCGAAGGCCCGGTGCCGGTCGTGGCGCTCGGCCCGGCCGGCGACGTGTTCGTGGACTACTTCGCCGGCGGCGAACATCGAATCGACGAGTTCGACCCCACGGGCGCCGAACTGGAGAGCTTCGATCGGGGCATGCCCGACGGCCTGCACGGCATCGCTTACAGCGAATCTCTGCGAGCGCTGTACGTGTTCGACACGGGCCCGAACCTCGCGGGTGTGCGGGTCGTGCCTGTGCCCGATACACCTCGCTTCCAGCCCACCGGTGGCCTCGCTCTGTGGCTGATCCCGCGGATCTAGCGTCCTGAGTCGTTAGTTTCTGTGCAGTAGTAGGATTTGGTGTATGCCGAGTCCTACTGCTGTGCGAATTGAGCTCTCGCGTGAGGAGCGGGAGGTGTTGGAGGGCTGGACGCCGGCGGACGACCGCTGCAGCGTTATCATTGCGCTCGAGGATCGTGCTTGCTTGCGCTGGCGGTGAGAGCAACACCGAGGTCGCGGGACGGCTCGGGGTGCGCCGCAACACGGTGAGCCTGTGGCGTCGCCGGTTTCTCGAGTTCCGCCATCCGCTGTGCGACCCCCAGCGCCCGCGCGTCAGCGCGCCCGCGCGCCGAGATCATCGAGGTCTTCGTCAGCTCGGCCTCGTCCCAGGTCGTGAACGCGGCCGGGCGCGCGATCGGCTGCAGCGTACGCAGGCCGCGCGAGACGAGCGGCGTCGGCACGACCGTCTGTGCCCCCAGTGAGTACAGCAGCTCCTTGGTGCTCATCCCGTCGATGCCTGCGGCATCGGCGTTACGCTCGACACGTCTGAGCGCCTCAGCGAGGTTCCCGCGAGCCAAGAACCGCTCCCACAGGCTCGCCCCGGCTTGAGCGCTGGTGTCATCCGGCGCCGGGGAGTCACCGCGCTCCGGCCAGGCATCCTCGGCTTCACCCTCAGACCCGCCCCACCAGGTTGGCTGCGGTCAACACGACTCCCACGAGCACGAACGTCCTGTCGCTCGGCTTCGCGTTCGGCCCTTCCCGGCGACCATCGACCCCGCCGGTACTACTACGACCTACGTTGACTTCGTCACCGACGAGCGACGCCCTCTCGAACCCCGTCGTCCCGCACGACCCCGCGACCCTCGCGGACGTGGCATTTGGAACACCCGCAGAGACCTCCCCAGGTAAGACCAGTAACCTTCACCGCACGCCCACCGCGTCTACGTAACGGATGGACATCGGGCTTCGCCATGATTCGCTGGCTCGCCCAGACCGCCCCGCCTCATCAAAGGTCGGATCAACCAGATCAAAGCCGAAATCGAGAACACCGACTCGGACTTCGACCGTGAGAAGCTGCAGGAAAGGCTCGCGAAGCTTTCCGGCGGCGTCGCCGTGGTGAAGGTGGGGGCGGCTACGGAGACGGAGATGAAGGAGAAGAAGCACCGTGTCGAGGACGCCCTGCAGGCCACGAGGGCGGCGCTGGAGGAGGGCATCGTGCCTGGTGGTGGCGTGGCGCTGCTGCAGGCCTCTGCTGCGGTGAACATCAGCGAGAATGGGGCGTCGGTTGACGGCTCTGATGATGAGCGTACGGGTGCGCGGATCGTGCTGCGGGCGCTCGAGGAGCCGCTGCGTCAGCTCGCCGAGAACGCGGGCCTCGAGGGGTCGGTCGTCGTCAACGACGTGCGTAAGGCCAAGAAAGGCTTTGGCCTGAACGCCTCGACGAACGAGATCGTCGATCTCGTCGCCGCCGGTGTGATCGACCCGGCGATGGTGACGCGCTCTGCGCTGCAGAACGCGGCGTCGATCGCGAAGAACATCCTCACGACCGAGGCGATCGTCGCCGAGGTCCCGGAGAAGGAAGGCGCCGGCATGCCCGGCGGCGGCGGAATGCCGGACATGTCAGGGATGATGTAGAGAGAGTTCGCGCAACGTCAGCCCGCAGCGATCCCGCCCGCCAACGCGCGGGTGACAGTCGACAGGTAGTGAAGAGGACCCGGCTAACGCCAACGCCGGGTCCTCTTCTATCGAGCGCTTGCTGACGGGCAGGGGAGTTGCGTCCTGCTTGCTCCTACTTGCGTGTGTAGGTCGCGATGAAGGCGCCGTGGGCCTGCGTGCCGCTCGCCCCGGTATTGCTTGCGAGTGACTTGAGCACCGGGAGGCCCGCGAAATCTGGCGAGATCCCGACCGCCTCTGACAGCCCATACAGTTCGAACTGGTAGTGCACGGTCGTTCCCCGCTTGGGGCAGATCGAGTAGGACTGCCGCTTATCGTCGCTGGCGACGCCGAGGAACGTTCCGAGCGGCAACTGCCCGGCGGACAGCTTGTGCAACGCGGGATTCAGGCCAGCGACCGCCCATTCGACGGAGATCTTGTAGCTCTTCGTCGCGGGATCGGGCGTGAAGCCTACGACGAACAGAGCGAGATCTCCCACGTCGGCGGGCACCGCGCCCCATTCGAGAGGTGGAGAGACGTCACGTCCATCGCATGTGTAACGGGCCGGTAGTGCTTCCCTGACCACCGCCGCGCTCTTGAAGGGTATCCGCGGGACCGCTTTGGCTTTGGCAGGCGCGTCGCTCCCGCAGCCGGCGAGTGCGAGCGTCGAGAGCAGCACGGTGCACCAGATCGTCTTCTGTGGTTCTCGCATCGACGCTCCTCCTTGGAGCCTGCCGGTTGACCCGTGCCGCTCTTGAAGAGGCAAGCTACTTCTCGAGCCAGGCGAAAACCAAGCGATTCCCAGAAGTGTTTCTAGCGATTGCACCGAGCGCAGACAGGCGGCGTGGGAAACAGCGGTGCGAAAGTTCAGGCCCGATGAGCCCATGAGCGCCGACTGGTCGCGCCGAAGCAGCGGTGGTCCTTGACCGCCATTTTCCAACGCGCCATCGTGCCCGAGCGGTTTGAACCATGGACGCCTCAAGATCGTGCTCGGGACCAGCCTGCTCATCGGAGCTGCGGCTATCGCCGTCACGCTGTCGCAGTCACCCGTGGCGGTCGCTCGGATAAACACCGCTCAGCTCAGGCCCATCGGGCAGACCTATCAACCGATAGCGGCCTGCCAGTCAAACGAAGTCCTCCCGCGGGAGACCTCCGCGATCCGCCTGCGGGTGGAATCCTTCTTCGGCCCGAGAGTCACGGTTGAGATGCTGGACCACGGACGGGTCATCGCGCAGGGAGAACGAGGGCCCGGATGGACAGGGGGCGTGGTCACCATGCCGGTCAGCCCGCTCTCGACGGCCAGGACCGGCTTGGATCTCTGCTTCAAGCTGTTCCTCAACGGCGACGAATCGAACATCCTGCTGGGCGAACCGACGACGGGAGCGCGAGCGGCCTACAGCCACGACGCGCGCCTGCCTGGACGCCTGCGGGTCGAATATCTTCGTCCTGGCAGGTCGTCATGGTGGTCGCTGGCGCCGGCGGTCGCCCGGCGAATGGGCCTCGGTCATGCATGGGCGGGCACGTGGAGCGTGCTGCTCGTACTTCTCCTGATGGGCGGCGTGACGCTTGTGTGCGGGCGCCTGATTCTGAGGGAGCTGGAATGAGCCGCGCTCAGACGACACCCGGGGCTCCGCCTCAACGACCAGCCCGCAAAGGACAGCAGGTTGGAGCGCGACGCTTCGGCAGGCGGGCGGGGAAGCAAAAGCGGCCGGAGGCGCGCAAGCGTCGAGCCGTTGGCCGGCGACCGGGATGGACGTCGCCTCGCGAGGTGTTGCGTCGAGTGCCAGCGGCCGCGTGGCTGTGCGCGCTCGTCGCATGCGCGAACGCCGTGGCCTGGTCGATCATCACACCGCCGTTTCAGGTGCCGGACGAACCCGAGCATGTCGCGTATGTGAAGGTGCTCGCGGAAGCGAGCCGGCTCCCCACTCAGAGCGGCAAGTTCTCGCTTGAAGAGGGGATCGCACTGGAAGATCTGCGTCTGCAAACGGTGGCGGAGCAGCCCGAGAACCAGCCGATCTCCTCGCGAGCGCAGCAGGAAAAGCTCGAGCGCGACCTCAAGCGGGACAAGGGCCCACCCGAAGAAGGCGGCGAGTACGCGGGCGTGGCCGCATCCCAGCCGCCGCTCTACTACGCTCTCGAGGCAATTCCCTACACCTTGGGCCGTGGTGGCACGCTGCTCGATCGGATCGAGCTGATGCGACTGCTGTCCGCGCTCATGGGCGGGCTCACCGCGCTGTTCACGTTCTTGTTCGTTCGCGAGGCGCTTCCGCGCGTCTCGTGGGCCTGGACGGTCGGGGGGCTTGGAGTGGCGCTCGTGCCGCTGCTCGGCTTCATGTCGGGGGCGGTCAACCCAGATTCGATGCTGTACGCCGTGACGGCGGCGGTGTTCTACGCGCTCGCGCGTGGCTTTCGACGTGGGCTGACTCGGGCCAGCGCGCTCACGCTCGGCGGTGTGATCGCGATCGGGCTGATGACGAAGCTGAACTTCGTCGGCATCGTGCCGGGTGCGCTGCTTGGGTTGGTCGTGCTCAGTGTCCGGGCGGCCCGCACGCTCGGGCGCGCAGCGTATGTCTCTCTCGCCTTCGCGCTCGCGTTGGCGGTGAGCCCGGCCGTCGTCTACGTGGTCGCTCACGTCGCGTCGGGTGCACCGGCGTTCGGCATCGTATCGAGCGCGATTCACTTCACACGGGGGTCTCCGTCGAAGGAGATCAGCTACATCTGGCAACTCTACCTGCCGCGCCTGCCCGGCATGCACCAGGACTTCGGGGGAATCTTCACGGCGAAACAGATCTGGTTCAAAGGGTACGTCGGTCTCTACGGGTGGCTCGACACGCCGTTCCCGGGCTGGGTCTACGAGCTTGCGCTGATCCCCGCCGGCGTGATCGCCGCTCTGTGCGTTCGCGAGCTTGTCGCGCGGGCTGGCGCGGTGCGGGCGCGGGTGGTTGAGCTGGCGGTGTATTGCGTCATCTGCGTCGGTCTCATGGCGCTGATCGGGGCGGACTCCTATCTCCGTTTTCCGAGCGTCGATGCGGAATACGGGCAGGTGCGCTACCTGCTGCCGTTGGTTCCGCTGCTTGGCGTGGTGCTCGCGCTCGCGGCGCGGGGTGCGGGGAAGCGTTGGGGTCCCGTGGTCGGCGCGGCAATCATCCTGCTGTTCTTGGGCCACGACGTGTTCAGTCAGCTGCAGGAGATTGGGCGATTTTATGGTTAGTCGTGAGTTGGTTGGAAACATTAAGGGCTGGTCGAATGCGTTTGTTTCGGCGGTTTTTGGGGTCCGCGCGTATGATCTTGTCTGCAGCCGTG
>Ga0210391_10001081_pt1 | contig 25626 bp, 23 predicted proteins | sample IncBWC12OmetaG_FD_160573 | JGI IMG/M metagenome (GOLD analysis project Ga0210391, IMG submission 160573) | Forest soil microbial communities from Barre Woods Harvard Forest LTER site, Petersham, Massachusetts, United States - Inc-BW-C-12-O ... | reverse complement strand
CAGCCGCTCGAACCACCAAATCCGCCGGAATGTCCGCTCAGGCCGCTGAAAGCGTCTGAGCCACCGCCGCTTCCGCCATGTGACCAGGAGTTCGATGAAGCTGAATGATCAGTATTGACGTTCACGTTCTTGTTGTACGTGTTGCCGCTATTTTTATAATTGTTTCCGTTCTGTGCGTAAGACTTGTTGTTATAGCCACTGTTGTAGTTGCTATGGTTGTAGTCGTTGTTGTAGCCGTAGCTGCTGTGGTAGCCATCGTTGTAGTAGCCGCCGTGCCATGCCGTATTTCCGTAGTACGCCCCGCCGTGGTATACCACCGCGGTGCCATGCCACCCGCAGTTCCAACTGCTGTAACCCCAGCCGCAGCACCCGCCGCTCATCATTGCTCCGACGGCAATTCCAGCGCCGAATCCAATAATGCCGGCGGCAGCGACGTCGCCAGCCGTATACCCCGGGGTTACATATGGCGTGCCATAGATAACCGCTGGGTTGTACTCCGGCACATACACAACTTGTGGATTGGCCGGTTGGATGACGATCACTTGGGGCGACTGTTGCACGACAGTCACTTGGGGCGTGGACTTGAGATTGCCGGCAGCCTGGGCTTTCGCGCGCAAAGCCTGAACGGCCGTCATGACCTCCGCTTGTTGATTGTGAAAGGCCTCGCCCAGAGAGGAAGTCCAGGTGAGATTGTGTGCCAGATTGGCGAGAACCGAAGGAAATTGCGTGAGCGCTTTGACGCTAGGATCCCACGATTGTTTGTCTACAGCTTGCATCAAAGCGCTGCCCGTTAGACTCGTGTTCTGCTGCAGCCAATATTCCGCTATCGCAACCTGGTCGGGAAACGTCGAAGCCGTGAGAATTTGCGCCACCAGCGCGTCCGGATATAGCGCGACGGGCGCCACCAAGGACTGGAGTTCGGTGTCGGTCAACGGGGCGCCTTCCGTGGGAGCTCCTGTGTTTGAAGCCGAGGCCGCGCCTGAGTCCTGGAATCCGTACAGAATCTGTGACGAAGTGGCGGCAAATACAAGGCTGAGCAGGGCTACAAGTGTTTTCCTGATTTTTTTTGCAATCATTGGAATCACTCCATGTCGATGTGACTGCGACTATCCGAAAGCTTTGTGTTTACGCCGACAGGTCATTTCAAACTGTTTCTGACCAACGCCACTACCGTTTGCAAACTGTGTCTAAACCGCGCGGGACGGCCCCTACAAACTCGTTGATACTGTGGCAGGCAAGTGGGCAGGGAAACTGTCAAAAATGACAGACATTTGCAATCAGAGCGCGGCACGCATGAAAATACATCCAAAAAATCAAGATAACGCGGCCCAAGACACGTCTTATTGGGACAAAGCGAGGAAGGTAAATTGACGATCGATGAGTGCTTCGTTTATGGCCATAACCAAGCAACTGTCCATGAGAAGTTTCAAACAATTCTATGTTTCACGGCATAGCGTACAAGTTCGGCGCTGGTTCTAATCTGCAGGATTTCCATCACGCGATATTTGTGCGATGCGACCGTCCGCATGGTGATGTGCAGCAAGTCCGCAATCTCTTTCATCGAGCGTCCTTCTGCCAACAGCTGAATCACCTGGCGTTGCCGTGCCGTCGGCTGCGGGGCCTGCTCGCGAGTTTCGGGATCAAGCAATGAAATATTGGCCAAGCCCCCGGCGATACAGGGCGTTACATAGGTCTTCCCTTTCAGGACATCGGAGATCGCGATGGTAAGCTCCAACGCAGCCCCCTGTTTGAGCAAATACGCGGAAGCTCCGGCGCGAAAGGCTTCGCCCACAAGGTAGGGGTCTTCATTCATCGTCAGAAAAACTAATTTCGCTGCTGGAAGATTGTTTCGCAGCTGGCGGCCGGCGTCGAGTCCGTTCAAAAGAGGCATAGCAATGTCGAGTACAACGACGTCGGGTCGTAACCTTTCGGCAGCATTCAAGAGTGCGAGTCCGTCACCGACCGAACCTACAACGTCGTATTCGACTTCCAACACTTTTTTGAGCGCTTCGACCAACATCAAGTGGTCATCAGCGAGCAATAAACGAGTGCGACCCAAGCTTTACCTCCCCGCGAACGCGGTCGCTGTCTTTGCCCCGTGGGATGATTTTGTCGGGGGCATTTCAGCTAGAGCCTCTGTTCTCCTGCCTGCAGCAAACTGAATTGCGAGCCGGTCGGCCCCAAGTCGAAGTCGTTCGCGCATATCTGTGACCGCGTTCCCGCATCCCTACTCAGAAAGTTAGGTTCAAAACTCAAGTTATCGTCCGTGCTCTACAAAAAGAATCCGCACGAAAGCGTTAAAATTAGCTGCCTCCCGTTCAAGGCGATACTGTCATTAGTAACAGAGCGCCGGATGCACCATGAAGGGGCCCAAGTGAACCGCCTGGATAAGCATGGCTTGGGGATTGACTAGATGAGGTTTCGGTCCTGCCCAAAATCGGAGGGGGACCCGGCAACTTCTGAGAGAAAGCAAAGGCAAAGAGCGCCTCGCTATCGGAGGGAGGTTGGTCTCTCAAGCCGGATCCCCTGTCGGTTCAAGTAAGCCGACAGTAGCCCTCTCGCTCAACCGCGTAAACTGTCAAAAATACCAGTCGACAGAGAAAAAAGACCTTTAGCGGCTATAAATTACTTGGCCAGGGATTAAGACCGTCAAGCACTACTCCGTGTACCGAATCAGAAGCACACCTAGAACTATCAACAATGTCGGCCAGATGTACTTGAAGATATGCTTCCATTTTGAGGGTGTCTCGGCTAACCCATTCGTCAGAGCGATTCCAAACCCTGTTGATGCGAACCAAAAATGTTCCTTCTGAATGCGTTCCATGGTTTCCATGGCCCCAGGTGCGTTCATGTCCCCGCCATGCACATGAAACAGAAGAAGGACTGCCCCTGCCATCCCCACAATTGGAAAAAACCACGCAGTCCAGGCGGCCTTGAATCGGCCACGCGCCCTTTCAAACTCGACATACCCTAGAGCCAGAAGGATGACTGCAAAGGTCTTGTGCTGAAGATCCTCCACGTTATGAGTGATCGCATACCATGGCGTCTGAGGACCAAATGGCCAAATTTCCGTGTCGCTGAAAATTAGGAGAAAAAGCCCCGCTGCCAGAAAGCACACTGGCCACGCGTAGCGCAGAAGCGGCCAGCGCTTCGCGAGTTTGTCCTCCCCAAGGATAAAAAGGCCTGCGAGAACTACGAAGAGTCCTGCCAAGTGGTGATTGAACTCGCTCTCGCGTTTGTCCGCAAGGCGCTTCGCCACCACTGCGGGGTCCTCGGGCGCTGTTGTTCCCTGCATATCCGCATGATTCATTCCCGGCATGTCCTTCATATCGGGCTTTTCCTGCTGGTTAGGCCACGCTGGAAATTCTATGGAAATCATGAACAAGACAAAAAGCAAACTCATCAGCATAAGTTTGCAAATTCTTTGAAAAGCGGGAACCTGAATGGGTAACACTTGATTCTCCTCCGTTATTTTGTCCGGCGCAGTTTCATCCCACCAACAACTAGAGAATCTTCACTCTCCAATCCCAGAGTCGATGGGTCTCCAATCATTACTGTAAGGATGCGCACGGTCCGGGAATTTGTGCATCACAAATATGCAAAAAAAGAGACTGCGGTCCGGACTCCCGTTTGGTTGTCCTTCCGCAGTCCCCAGCTGCTTGCGATGATTCGCAACTACAATTTCCACTAGAACCGGAAACTAATACCGGCCTGGTATCGGAAATTGCTCTGATTGTTGTTGCCACCTGTAAAGCTGTTGCCAAACCGTGTCAGGAGATAGTCAAACTCTACCGGCCGAATGGAGATCGCTTTGGTAAGCGGAACATCAAGGCCGCCGCCAATGATAAAGTCAAAGGCGTTGTTGCTGGGTGACTTGTTTGCAGTCAGGCAGCCCGGCACGCCTTGGCAAGCCGTGAAAATGTTTCCGTAGAAATTGGAATGGGCTCCGCCGAACATCGCTTCGACGAACGGCTCGAAGTGACGCATGCGGTATTTCAGTTCCGGACCGATGTTGTAGGTGAATAGATTTCCTGAAGCGGTAATCGTGCAGTTTGCAACGCCAGGACACACAGGGTTCCCGCCCGCAATACTGAGATTGTGTTGGAAGCTGCCATAGCCTTCAAACTCCGCTTTGATCCCGAAGTACTTATCGAGGAAAAAAGTACCTCCACCGCCGCCGCCGTTCAATGAGAACGTTCCGATGATGTTGTTGTTCTGCGGATTAGCGTGTATGTAGGAATAATCGGCAAAGACTTCTACCTTCGGATAATCCTGGGCATACGCCCCTGCTCCGAACAGCAGAACAATTCCGAACAGAATCGCGCTTCTGATCTTCATTTCTTATCTCCTCATTTCTAGATTTTTATTCGAGCACTCAATTTAAAGCCACGCTCCCACTCCCGCAGCGGCCTGAAAAGCCAGCTTGGGAGCGCCACCTTCGGATCAGCCGCAACGCGCCTATGGGGTTGCGAATGTGCATCCACAGGCGCTTCACATTTTGCCGCTCTTGTCTTTCTCATAAACCCTGTCTGATCCGAGGACCGAGAGGAGAAACCCAGAAAGGACGTTTTTGCGTTTCCCTTCTCGAGCGAGCCCGCCTCTTCGCGGATTCTCCGTTTCCCTTCACTCGCTAACATAGGGGCTTGCCCGGGTGTTCCGGAACTGTCAAAAGTGACAGCCCCTTGCTGATTTCATTAAAATTCCGATCCGCGCTAAGAAAATTCCGTGCAGCTTTTTTTAGATTCAGAAAACTCGAAATAGGTTGGACGGCTCGCGCAGGTCTTTAGAAAGCAACAAACCTTCAATGGCTGACGAATAATCGGAAAATATTATCGCTCGACCTGCAGGAGCCGCCGGATGTTAAGAAGATCGCACCACAAAACAGAAAAGCCCCCTCTTTTAAGAGGGAGATCGAAAATTAATTAATTTAAAATCGCGTTCGGGTAACCGGTGTGCGAAAAACCTCTCGGCTAAGAATTGCCCTGTTCTCCCCTGTTAGTTTTGACAGTGTCAAGAATCGCACGCCAACGCTATAAAAATGTGACTCGGAGAATTGAAAAGCCAGCAACGTAAGCATACGAGACGCGCAGATAGCGTCGGTTCGCATTTCCCTGCGATTCGCATAGTTGAAAAGGTGTTTACAGCCATGAACAAAAAACCGTTTCGAAAAACATTTCGCACGAGGATAGGTCAGAGTTTTGTGGCAATTCTCTGTGTGCTGGCGCTCGCACCGGGCGATCCGGCAATCTACGCTCAGCCGATGGCACTGCAAAATGCGCCAGCCGATCAACAAGTTCCGGCAATTCCCGCTGACCAATTGGATTCCCTTGTCGCGCCAATCGCGCTCTATCCCGACCCGCTCCTGACTCAAGTCTTAGTAGCTTCCACGTATCCGCTCGAACTCATCCAGCTACAACAATGGCTCCAGAAGAATCCCGGCCTCACCGGGGATGCTTTGACGAACGCAGTCCAGAAACAAGACTGGGATCCTAGTATCCAATCCATGGCCGTGTTTCCGGATTTGGTCAAACGCCTCACCGACGACATCAAGTGGACCACGGACCTTGGAAACGCTTTCCTCGCGCAGCAGTCCGACGTGATGGACGCGGTGCAAGCCATGCGCACAAAGGCCATGGATGCTGGAAAACTGAAATCGAACGAGCAGATGAAAGTGGAAACACAAACGGTTGAAAGCAAAACCGTTGTGGTGATTCAACCGTCGAACCCGCAGGTTGTCTATGTGCCTACGTACAACCCCGTCGTCGTTTACGGGCCGCCGATATATCCGTACCCACCCATTTATTACCCGCCGCCTTCGTATTACGCAGCGGGTATGTTTTTTGCGTTTGGGGTCGGCATCGCCGTCGGATCATATTATCGCGGCGGATGGGGCTACAACTGCGGATGGGGACGGAACACGACCATTATCGTCAACCGCAACAACAATTACGTCAGACACTACAACAACACAAACATCAACGTAAACCGCAACACTAACATCAACAGCAACATAAATCGGAACGGAAACAGCACCTGGCAACATAACGCCCAGCACAGAGGCGGCACACCTTATTCAAATCAGAATGTAGCCAAACAATATGGCGGCACAGCTCGCGGGGATTCCATGTCCACGCGGCAGTCGAATGCGCGGCAACAGCAAGGATTGAACAATCGTCCGCAACCAAGCCAGGGCGCCGCCGCGGGCAATCGAGCAGGCGCAAACCCGGGCAACGCCGCAGCAAATCGGCCTGCTTCAAATGCCGGTGCGGGTGCGGGCAACGCCGGTGCGAACCGCAGCGGAAGTGGAAACAATATTGGTAACCGGCAAGTTCCAAAAACCGACGCGTCGAGGAACACCAGTGCGTTCGGGGGATCCTCGAGCAAAGCCACCGCTCAAGCAAACAGCGCGCGGGGTGCATCCAGTATGGGACCTTCCCGTCAAGGCGGCGGAGGCCGCCGGCGGTGATCGAGCTATGAACAAAAGGAAAAATGTATGAACTTCACGAGAATGAATATTCTGCTTGCGAAAGCTCTCTTTACGAACGCTGGTATCGCCGCATGCTGTGTGCTGGCAATCGCTCTATGCTTTGCACCCCTGGCGACACCAGCAACTACCAGCACCTCGCCAGTGCAACAGAAAACCTTTGACAGCGCTCAGCAGGCCGCGGATACCATGATTCAGGCAGTGAAAAACGACGATGTCCCCGCTCTGCTGGAGATTTTCGGACCCGCTGGCAAGGATTTTGTCTCCACTGGAGACGATGTCCAGGACAAGAACTCGCGCGCCGAGTTTGCAGCGCTGGCTCAACAGAAAATGAGCGTGGAAATCGATCCCCATAACCCAAACCGCGCGATTCTTTCTGTCGGCAATGAAGACTGGCCCACACCCGTGCCGATCGTGAAACAGGCGGGAAAATGGCATTTCGATTCGCAGGCAGGACGCACCGAGATTCTAGATCGGCGCATCGGGGCGAACGAACTGGATGCGATAACTATCTGCCGCGGCTACGCGGAAGCGCAGAAAGAGTACGCGTCGGAAATTCACGACGACAGCGGACTGAATCAGTACGCACAACGTATCATCAGCACGCCCGGAAAACACGATGGACTGGCGTGGAAGAATCCTGATGGTACCGAGGGCGGTCCGATCGCAGCACCGGTAGCCAAGGCCATAGAAGAAGGCTACACAAGCAAGTCCGGCCCGTACCACGGCTACTATTTCAAAACTTTGAAGGGTCAGGGACCTGCCGCGCCATTGGGTCAGCTTGACTATGTTGTCGAAGGAGCCATGATCGGTGGCTTTGCCCTGGTTGCCTGGCCTGCAGAATACCGCGTCTCTGGCGTGGAGACTTTCATCGTTAGCTACGATGGCGTCGTCTATCAAAAAGACTTGGGGCCGGATACCGCCAAAATCGCTTCGGCGATGGACCGCTACAACCCGGACAAAACCTGGAAACGTACAAGTGACGCGGAGTAGCCACTCGCCATACCAGCATTGTGAGGAGAGCTATTTCAATTTGAAATCGTTGAGATAGTCTTGAAATTGTCCATCGTTCCGGACAGGCTCATTCCATGACTGCGTTCGCTAGTTATCTCTTCTTAGCCTCGGCCTCTCCCGCCGCAGGATCTCACGAAGATCCCGTCGCCCCGATTCTACTGGCGCTTGTCTTGATGTCATTCGCAGCCGCTATCGGCGGACGCGTTATGCAGCGATTCGGACAGGCGGCGGTACTTGGTGAACTACTGATTGGGGTCCTCGTAGGTAATCTTGGTTACCTTTATCACCAGCCCGCAATTACGATCATTCGCGAGGGCGACTCGATTTCGAACATTGAACAAATTGCGCTCCTTCAACAAATGAGCGTTGGTGAAGCGGCTCGGCAAATGCTTCCCGCCGGACCTCACACGGAAGAAATTGCCGGAATCTTGGAAGGCCCGCGCGGGCTGAAAGTTCTTGCCATCCATTCCTTCCTGGACCAGTTGTCCCGTATCGCAATCATCATTCTGCTCTTTCTTGTTGGACTCGAAACCAGTCTGAAGGAAATGCGCGCGGTGGGGTGGACTGCTTCGCTCGTCGGGATGCTTGGCGTCATCTTGCCACTCGGATTGGGGCTGCTGGTCACAACCATCCTCCTCCCCGCTTCAAGCTTTGGCGCCCATCTATTTATTGGAGGGGTTTTGACAGCTACGAGCGTGGGAATCACAGCTCGCGTGCTTCGCGACCTGGGACAAATGGAGCGGCCGGAGTCGAAGATTATCCTGGGCGCAGCTGTAATCGATGATGTCCTCGGTCTTCTTGTGCTGGGGGTCGTCACTGCCCTCATTGTTCAGGGCTCGGTTAGCTTGGTCAATATTTTCGGAATCACCCTTAAAGCGGTTTTGTTTCTGGCAGGGTCCATCGGAATCGGAATGTGGGTTACACCCATGATCGTTAGACGCCTTGCACGGCTTCGGATTGAAAATGTGAAACTCATCTTCGGTGTTGGCTTCGCGTTTGTGCTCTCCTGGCTGGCAAACCTTGCCGGCCTGGCAACCATCATTGGCGCGTTTGCGGCAGGATTGATCCTCGAACGTTTCTTTGACAAAGAGCTGGGCGGATTTTCCTTGCGCGATATGCTCTCGCCAGTCGAATCTCTGATCGTCCCCATATTCTTCGTTTTAATGGGACTGCAAGTAAAACTCGAAGCCTTTAACAATTTATCCGTAGTCATTCTGGCGGCGGCTCTGACGACAGTCGCGATCGGCGGGAAAATATTTTCGGGATTTGCGGCTGGCCGGGGCCTCAAGCGCCTCGCCATTGGCATAGGCATGATGCCGCGTGGAGAAGTCGGCTTGATCTTCGCAGGGATTGGACGGGGATTGGGTGTCGTCAGCGACTCCATCTTCGCTTCGATCGTAATCATGGTGATCATCACAACCATGCTCACCCCGCCGCTCCTGAAGTTGACCCTGGCCCGAGGCATGCCGAAAGCGATTGGCGATCCCGCGTAGCCGCCAATCAGAGATGTAAGTACCTGTTAGTTTTGACAGTGTTTGGCGTACGCGCCCGCAGAATAGTCTTTTAGGACTTGGAGTTCTCCTTTCTGAAATGGCCTGCACTGGCGATCCTTTGGAGCACCAGTCTAGGCCGCGATGGATGAGATTGGGCACGCAGTCGCTAAAAGTGCCATTATAGGGATACTGGCCCTAATGGCAATCATTGAGACAGTGGCAGCAGTCACAACATAAAGAGCCGTAGAGACTTATTTAATCTGAGGACGGATAAAACGATGAAATCGATTCGGGCAGTTACGGCGTGTATGATCTTCGGAGCCATGAGTGTGATGGCTCTGGGGCAGACACCGCAGGAAATACCGGCTTCCAGCCTTATAAGTAAGTCTACTGTCGCGATCGGCTTCACAGTCGGTGGCGGCTCCACGAAAGTGGACATGACCGGCACCTCGGTTATGTCTCAAGCCAATGGTGAAGCAAAGGTTCAAGCCCGGGCCAATGCGGGACTCACGAATATCGAGTTATCGGTCAAGGACATGACGCCGCCTTCCAACATCGGGGCCGAATACCTTACCTTTGTGCTTTGGGCTGTCACAGCGGACGGGCGCACCGGCAATTTGGGAGAGATTCTCCTCAACAAAAATGGCGAGGGTAAACTGACCGCCACTACGCCGGCCCAAACATTTTCCATGATCATTACCGCGGAACCCTATTTTGCGGTTCGCGTGCCGAGCGAAGTCGTCGTCATGGAGATGGAGACCCGGAAAAACACGAAGGGCAAGCTCTTCCCTATCACCTCGTACAAACTGATGAAGCGCAGTCAGTACGCAAAGCTGGGAAATCCGCTGGCGCTGACACCTGATCCCAAGGTACCCCTGGAGATGTACGAGGCGCGTAACGCCGTCGACATCGCCAAGGCCCGTGGATCCGCCCAATACGCTCCAGATATTTTTTCTAAGGCTGTAGCGAGTCTGCAAATGGCGGAATCCTATCTCACAAGCAATGCGGATAAAAAGCAGATCATCTCCACCTCAAAGCAGGCCGTGCAATTCGCCGAGGATGCACGCGCACTTTCCGCGGAACGCCAGGATCAAGAACGCATAGCGGCCGAGAAGCAAGCGGCGGCAGACAAGGCCCGCTCGCAAGCGGAAGCTACGGCCGCAGCCCAAGCTGCAGCAGCCAAGGCAAAGGCCGATGAAGAGGCCAAACGCCAAGCTGAACTCGCTGCCGCCAAGCAAGCCCAGATGCAGGCAGAGGCGGATGCAGCCGCAACTAAAGCGAAGGCGGAAGCAGACGCTTTGAAGGCAAAGGAAGACGCCGCCCGAGCGGAAGCCGAACGCGCTCGTCAGGCCGCAGCAGACCTGCGTGCCCAACTGCTCGAGCAATTCAACAGAGTGCTGCCGACGATAGACACGCCGCGCGGCCTGCAGGTCAACATGGGCGACGTTCTTTTCGACACGGCAAAGTTCAACCTGAGAATGCCGGCGCAATTGGGATTGGCGAAACTATCAGGCATCGTCCTGTCCCACCCGGGACTCAAACTCGCGGTCGAAGGCTACACGGATACCACGGGAACCGCAGCGTTCAATCAAACATTGTCCGAACAGCGGGCCAATGCGGTTCGGGATTATCTCATCCAGCAGGGCCTCGACGCGGGCACGATAACGGCACAGGGCTTTGGCCCCGCCAATCCCGTGGCCAGCAATGACACGCCTCAGGGTCGCCAACAGAATCGTCGCGTGGAAATCATTATCTCCGGTGAGGTCATCGGCACGAAGATTGGCACTTCTGCTTCTTCGCAATAAGAGTGCTTTCCGAAGATCCTGCTCTAAGAACGAGCAGCGGGACACTCGAACTGCGTATTTACCACCAGTGGTGCCTTTACATCCTGAGGCTAGCCACAGCTGGTCCATGCTTCCGCCAATAGGCCAGCTAGATCGATAGATCACAGACTGGCTACGATCCATCTGTCCGTATATCCACCTCGCCGGCGCTTGAAGGAGCGGGGCTTGGAGAGTTGTTAGGAGAGTATTATGAGGATGGGCGAATCAATTTCGTTTTGTAAAGTGAGATTGGGTCAGCAGGACTGACCTCGACCCAAACTTGGTTGAGCTTGATTGAGTTCGCTCCCAATGTTTTTGCTGGCGATCTGCTCGGTTGACGTCGAGGCTCGCGGAGCAGGCAGCATACACAAGTATTGAACGTACATCCCAGATGGATCTTTCGGCGAGCCTAGCTCGTCACTGGCTTGGCTCGCCCGCCACAACTGCCGCACGATGTGCGGCTTAGTTCTTCGGCCACTGCTTAAACATTTTCGTTACAGCGTTCCCCACCGCTTTTTGGTTTTTGTCGCCATTGTTGCTCAACGTATCCTGCGCAATTCCGCGCCAAATCAATGACTGCGTCTTTACTGCATGCAAGTCGACGATCAGAGTGCCTTCCACGTTCTGTTCGGGAGTGATCCCACCCATTCCCCCGCCAATCCCGCGCATTCCCCAGGCGCTCCAGGACGTCTGCTGCTTCAAACCACCGCTGACCACGAGGAGCAGATCAGGGTTCTGACCCTCTTGCACTAATTGGAATCCCTTGCCTTGCATCGCAGCGTTGATGTCCTGCTGCGCCACTTGCGCCAGAATTGAGTTTTGAATCTGGTTGGCATTGTTCGACGCCCATGCGTAGGTGTGGTACTGAGAAAAACTAGCGTTATGATCGTAATTAACAGAAACTTGCTGGCCGACCGCAATCGTGGATGTAATGCACAACAGCAAAGCGCACAATACAAATTTAGCCTTCATAATCGTTATCCCTTTCGTATTCCGAATACGCTTCCAGCTTTGAGCCTGGCAGCGATCTTCCTTGCCTCACAGCTCTCCGATACGTCCCGCAGTATCGCGGTCCCTGAAAATCGTCACTTGGCAACCGGTTCGAGATCTTGGCGCGAAGGAGTGAGCTGGTCTCGAACAGTTTCGGCAGTCCGCGGGAAAGCGAAGCTGTCGCCGGGCAGCGAACTTCCGCCGCGACGCTTGGCGGTTACCAGCTTCTGCACTTCCGCGCGAGGCAGCAGATGCGCCCCGCCAAGCAATTCCGCCGTGAGCATCACCTTGGCAAATTGCTCCACGGTTTCCATGCGCTGGTAGGCCGTTTCAATATCCGGGCCGCAAGTTACGACGCCGTGATTTTCCAGCAAAATGGCATCGTACTCATCGACAAGCGGTACAAGCCCTGCGCAGACTTCCCAGGTTCCAGGCGTTCCATAAGAAGCCAAAGGAATTTTGCCAAGTCCTACGATCACTTCTGGCAATACTGGAGCTTCTAGTGGTCGCCTGGCAGCAGCGAATCCCGTCGCCGTCGGAGGGTGGGCATGGCAAATGGCATGTACGTCTGGCCGGGAGCGGTAAAAGAAGAGATGCATCAACATCTCGGAGGAGGGACGCCCCGCCCCACGAACGACTTCGCCGTTCAGGTCCGTAACCAGCAGGTCTTCCATCGCAAGCCGTCCCTTGCACTTGCCAGAAGGCGTCACAAGAATGCGCCGCTCATCCAGCCGCACGGAAAGATTGCCTTCGTTCGCAACTACCAGCCCGTTCGAATACATCCAGCGCCCGACTCGGCATATCTGCTTACGGTACTGTTTCTCTGCACTTAGCGTGATTGGCTGGCAAACTAGTTCGAACTCGCTGCTCATCGAAGGGTACCTTGCGCGTGTGACGATTGAATTCATTTTTGAAACTAGCGGACCCAGTTAAGCTTCGTAACTGTCAGTTCTTACAGGGCAACCGTTGCATGCGGAGATCTCGAACTGCCAAAGGTTGAGTTTTCTTGAATGCTTGAGACTTTGCCCGAGGAACGCTCAATGGTGGGTCGAAGGGTTCTGACCGGCCCATGCCATCCTCCACGGATGTCTTCTGGCAGGTCCACTTTGCCCTCTGATAAAACTGACACTTCCCTACCCATCTAACAAAGCCTAATATGCGCGAGTTCGGACGATTGGGGGCCCTGAATCCCCCGCCTTCCATACCGGTCCGGTTTGCAGGACTGCGAATTGAGCAGTCGATTGGTGCCAAGAGATGCGAAACAAAAATCATCGAACCACAATCACACGCTTGATCTGGCAGATGGGGATGGTGCTCGTACTAGCCCTCTCTCTCCTCGCCGCGGCGGTGGCAATGAAGAGGGTCTATATGGTGCAGGAGGCTCTCGTCGTCATGTTCGTTACCGCCCTCTTGGTGGCAGCCACTCTCCTTCTACTGGTCTGCTTTGTACTGTTTCAAGCAGGGATACGCCGAACCATTCTGTGGACGATAGCTGTCGTGCCAAGCTTGGCTAGGTTTAGCCACCGCCAGGTGGCTTCCACAAATCCGATAATCCCTCCGCCCCTTCAACGCTGAATCCCGGGACGAAAGCAATTAAGAACGACCGCATTTGGCTGCCCCTTCCGCTTGCCTCCACTGTTCGTTCTTGTGGTCTTAAGAATCACGCGCAGTCGACTCAGCGTTCCGCTAATTTGAGCGCCGTCCCTGGAGTCAAGCGTCCGAACTTTTTTCGCAATAAACTGTTACTTTTGCCAGTTAAAACTGCATAGCACCTCGTGCGAATGTAGACGCACGGGGTGAAACCAGCACGTGATTTTCGAGAGCTTCGGCTCCGGGCCCTGGAGTCTGGTGAACATCATGGAGCGAAATTAAACTAACTGGTGAAAAACCGTGAAAAGCCTCGCACAGTACACACAGCCTGAAGAACCGCTCATCACCAGAGCCCGCCAGGGCAACTCAGAGGCATTCTCTGAGTTAGTTCAGTTGCACTCACGACGCATTTACAGCGTATCGCTCAGGATTCTAAAGAATCACGCGGACGCCGAGGACAATCTGCAAGACGTGCTTTGCAAAGTGTATAAGAACATCCGCCGGTTCCAAGGGCGCTCCCGCTTCTCCACCTGGCTTGTTCGCATCACCATCAACGAAGCCTTAATGAAGATCCGCAAAGAAAACTTCGCGCGCGCCGCAGGTCAAACAGATCTCCCCACGGAAGTCAGCGAAAACAATTTTGTTCTGGATATTAGGGATGGATGCCCCGATCCGGAGCGCCAATACATCGCTGGCGACCTCGCGGAGAAAGCGTTTCAGGGCCTGCATCCGTCGCTTAGGCGAACATTCATCCTTCACAAAGGCGAAGGATGGACGCATGGCGAATTGGCAGCCTCCATGGGAATTGCCGTCGCGACTGTTAAGTCGCGTATTTTCCGCACTCGCGCTCGAATGCAAAACCACCTTCAGTCGCTCTGTTGAATGTAATTTCACGAACAACACTGCCAGCAGTGCTACTTGTTATCTTCCTTCTGATAGGCGGAGACTAGCCGTGCCACGGTTATGGCAATGTAAAGAACTCCAGTCATCGCTTCAAACGCGGCAAACATCCGTGCCGCTGGCGTGACCGGCACGATATCTCCGTATCCCAAGGTCGTTAGAGTGATAAGGCTTAGGTACAAGAGAGAGTGCCGAGTAACCTCGTTTGAAGCTGATGATGCTGTCTCCATAAAGGAATGTCGATGGACCGTTTCAAGCAAATTAAATATGGCGTAGTAAAACACGCCTAACAGGATGTAAAGACTCACCAATCCGTATAAGCGCCCGCTCGTAACGGAGCCGCCCAGTCCGAGGTAGGAGAAAAGAGCGGCGGAAATGAAACCCAGGAAGGCCGCCAGAAAAAACCAGTTTGCGGCCATGCTCATGCGAGTGGGGTGCACAAAGTGAACCAGCATGACCGACATAGATATGGCAGCCAGGATAATCCCCGGCAATCGCCAGTTTTTTCTTTGAGACAACTCCAGCGTGCAGGCAACCAGCGCGACATACATGGAAATTAGGAGAAAGCCTTCCCCCAGAACGTGATGTTCCCTCACGAACGCACTGAGAATCAGAAAAACAATAAGAGAAATCAGTAACATTAAGGAGTAACGATCGTGACGTGCCGCGTTCATCTAATCATGCCCGCCATGAGGTGAAGATATCCGGCGCAGGTTCTCGCGCTTCTCTCAAATCTCATGCAGTTTCCTGATGGGACGATCGTTCTTTTGGTTCCAATTGGAGTGAAACTCGTTGTCCGTCGCAAGGTGCGTTGCCTATAGTTCCTGCCTAGAATGGTTTATAAAACTGTCAATTTTGCCAGTGCTGGGCCAAAAGGAGCTCTTCAGGCTTAAACGGAGATTATCGTTGCGGGAACGAATTTGTTCTCAACACGAAGGCAATACGGGCGATCTCAAGTTCCATAAAGGAGGACACGGGGCGGACATTAACGCGCCGAAGTTCAATTCCTGTAAACGCTTTGTTGCGACGAGAGTAGGAGGAAGGAGGTCACTTCGCCCAAACGCGGAATCTATCAAAAGCTCTAAGAATGGGACGCCGCTTTTACCTGCTTGAGCTGGTCCAATTCGGGAACAGGGATGAAAAGTTCTGCATAACCGCAGTCCAAACAGACCATGACTTCCTGGCAGACGTAAATAGGTGGAAGAACTGCACTCTTTAGATCAGGAAAGCTGGCCGACAACTCTCCAGTCAGCCTTTGGAGGTTCGCCGAAGCACATATTTTGCAAGCCATGGACCACTCCGAACAGAGAGTTCACTCTTGAGTGCAGCGGCCTCCAAGCTGTCGGTTCGCTGCACCGAGGCATACTAGGACTGAGGTACTAACTGTACCACACCCAGCCCTTCCGCACCGTTTTGGAACATTCTCCCCGTATACGCATCAAGTATCAGCCTATTACGAGCTCTTATGACTTGGATTTGCCCGCTCACTCAAGGCTGCTCTCAAACTTGGCGGATATCCTCTCACTGGTATTGTTGACACTATCCCAGAGTTCGACCGGCGATTAGGCTCAAGACATGGTCGGATCGGCAGCGTGCGAAAAAAACAAAAGTCCCTTGAGCCCCCAGAACCATCGTAATCGGGTGTTTGCTGCGCCGCGCATTTGATAGGCGGACCAATTGGGGAAAGTAAGAATTTTGTTGGCGGATGACCATCGACCGTTCCTGGACATGGTTGAAGGTTTGCTGATGCCAACATGCGAAGTCGTTGGGCGCGTGTCGGATGGCCAATCTCTGTTCGATGCCGCGAAACGACTAAACCCCGACGTCATCGTTTCGGATATCTCCATGCCGATTCTTAGTGGCCTCGAGGCCAGCAAGCAATTAATCGAGTCAGGCTGCACAGCGCGGATCGTTTTCTTGACGGCTCACTCCGATACCGACTTTGTGCACGCCTGCCTTGCCGTCGGCGCTGCGGGGTACGTCCTAAAGCCTCGAACCATGAGCGACCTTTTGCTCGCCATTCGCGAAGCCCTGGCAGGGCGCATTTTCATTTCTCCACCATTCTCGTATCAAGCGGCACCTTAGGGTTACTCGATCCCAGAATCAATGTTCTCCTACCTGTCTGCCGGGCCGGGAAGGTCCCTGCCGACAGTGTGCGATTTTGGACAGACAAGCGGTTCCCGCGCGTCTAGGGTTAAAGCCCCGGTGGGGGGCATAGCAAGCTATGCGGTATTTCCAAAGAAACTAGTTGGAGGCCGCCATGTCTTGTCCGCCATGCGCTTCGAGCGATCAGGAAGAATCTTCTACTGAAATGATCATCCATTTCAGTGGCCTCAAGAATCTAAGCGAGCCCGGTGTTTGGGAATTTTCGAAGCTAACTGTCTCTATGATTTGTGGATTTTCACATTTCAAAATCCAGGAGCCGGGTGCGCACCATTTGCAGACCGTTCTCCGTAACGCAAGCCCGCAAGCATAAGTGCGAAGTCTAGGCCTCCATATTTTCTGGCAGGCTTTCGCTTCCGCAGGGACAGCAAAATTGTGGTTTGCCTTTGTGCTCTTGCAACGCGTCTCGCCCCTGTCGGCCACCCCAGACTGGCAGTTAGTTCCCTTTTCGCCCTTGCCTTTCGGCCTTCCCCGATTTCAACCGCGGCCCCGCTAGACTGCGAGTCCACAAAGGATCGCTAGGTAACATAATTCCGTCGCTCGTTGACAGAACAGAAGCGCACGCATATACCTCGCGACAATTGGTGTCGGTTGGAGGGAGGATGGCAGCAAATCGAGGCATATTTCTATTTCTTGCCATGTGTGCATTGGTGTGGCCGGCTGACGGTCCAGCCGCACAATCGCCAGGCAACGTACGCATCGTCGCAAGCGTCGAGTTAGTTCAAATTCCAGTTACCGTGTTCGACGATAAGGGGTCTGTAGCCACGGGCCTCAACAAGAACGACTTTCTGATTCTTGAAGATGGGGTAGAACAACGAATATTGTCCTGTGAGAGGGAGCGCCAGCCAGTTTCTTTCGTGATTCTGGCGGATCTGAGCTCCAGCATGACCAGTAAAATTCCCTTCGTCCAGGAAGCTACCCTTTCGATTCTCGATCCCGGCCAGCCATTAGCTCCGATGCGTGACGAGTTTTCCTTGTTCGGTGTTGAAACCCGAGTGACACGTCTTGCGCCGTTCACCGGCGATCAAGAGGATCTTGGTCGAAGGCTCCCCTCCCTTCTTACACCTACCAATGGCAGCACTGCACTTTTTGACGGAATCTATGTGGGGGTGACTGCGATTAAACGCGAGGCAATCAACAAGCGCCGCGCCGTAGTCATAATCTCGGACGGAGGCGACAATCATAGCCGGTATAGCCTGCGCGACATCAAAGGATTCTTACAAGAGGCCGACGTGCCGGTCTTTGCCGTAATGGCAGGACCATCATTCGAGCTTTCTGATCTTTTCGCCGCTCCTCTGAACAAACCAAAACCTTCTGCAGGGCCTGGCGATAATTCAAAACAGCCGTTTCCGGACCTCGCCACTTCGCAATACAACTACATCGGTCCTGCAGAGCAGCGTGGGCCTCATAACTTAAAATCATTAACGGAAGCCACGGGAGGAAGCGTTTTTACCGCTCGCAATTTAGAGGACCTTCCGCGTATCGTCCGGACCCTCGGACTCGCGGTGCGATACCAATACGTTTTGACTTACAAGCCAGTTCCCAAACCAAACGCCGGCGTTGTTGAAGGCGAAACCAAATGGCATAAGCTCCATATCGAATTGCGTCCGAAAGACAAATTTGCTGGCTATGGTATCCCATACTACAAACGCGGTTACTCCAGAGTCGAATAAAGTAGCCTTCCAGGCGCCCGCTCCCGCCGGTTCGTCAATACCCCTACTGTTAGTTTTGCCAATTCCGATATCTTCCGTTGAGCGATAGCTTTCCGGAGGAGGGAGACGCCTCCGACCTGAGTGGATCAGAATCCTGATTCCTCCCTGAAAAATGTCTCCCTCCCGAAAATTGCGGGGAGCCGCGCGAATGGGCTTCATCCTGGTTTTAGGCATCCTGAGCTTGGCCACCTTCGTGTCTATATCGAACACAGTGTTCAGCATGGCGGCACGCTTGCGAACAGCTTCTCGACGCTCGGGACTTCAGACAAGAAAGCAGGAGGACGATCCTTCCTTTTCCTGAGCCCTGAGTTCATTAAGCCGCGCAAATCGATTCCACATTTGCACCAGTAACACTCTCACAGCCCTTGCGCTGGCTCATATGATTAACGACTAGCCCTCGAACCTCATATTAGCCGCGTTCCAAGTGTCCACGACCCAGCTCTCGCACTGGGCCCTTCCCTACTGTCAGAAATGACAGTATCCAGATTTGAGTCTTTCGCCCTAAATGTGTCGTGCTTGGAGAGGAAAAATGAAAACTTACAAAAGCCTACTAGCCCTAGCGGGCACGCTATGCCTACTGGCGTTGAGCGTTCGGATTGCGCATTCGCAAGAGAGTTCTGCATCGGGCACGGCCCAGGTCCATATGGTTATCACGGACGGGGCCATGAACGATAGCAGCGAAGTTCCCGTTCTCCGCCCAGATGCTATCAAGGTTAAACAGGGCAAGAACCTACTCAAGGTAACGCAGCTAATTCCCGCTCAGGGAGAGAACGCTGCTCTGCAGCTGTTTATTCTCATTGACGACACGTGTGACACGTCGATCGGAAATAACCTCACCGATCTACGTGATTTCATCAAAGCCCAGCCGGCGACAACCGTGATCGGTGTTGCTTACATGTCAAACGCAACGATCCAGATTACGCAAAATTTCACGCCAGACCATGACCTCGCGGCCAACGCCGTGCGTCTCCCACGAGGAAACTTGTCCACCATGGATAGCCCGTATTTGTCGCTCATGAGCCTGGTCAAAGCCTGGCCACAGGCAAAAGTGCGGCGCGAAGTTCTGATGATCACTGACGGAATTGACCGCCTCCGTAGCGATAGATCTTCCTTTTCGCAGACCCCCTCGCGCTACCCGGGGGCACCTACGCCTACTGCCATGACGGGACCCAGTACGATGTCCACGATCAGCCCGGACGCGGATAACGCAAGCAGAAATAGCCAGCGTTACGGCGTTATAGTTCACTCGATTTATGCCATGGGCGCAGGCCGGCTTGGCCGGAATGCTTGGGAGGCACAACTGGGACAGTCCGGGGTTGCGAAAATCGCTGACGAAACCGGTGGCGAATACTTTGCGCTGGGAACTCAGAATGCCGTTAGTTTCAAGCCTTACCTGGACCGCTTGCAAAAGATCTTTAACAGCCAGTACTACCTTGTGTTCCAGGCAGTGCCGAAGAAAAAAGAGGGACTTCAGCGCGTCGATATCTCAACGGAAGTGGCGAACGCAGACATCGCAGCTGCCGACAACGTGTGGGTCCCTGCGGCAAAGTAATTCGAGGACGGAACAGCTGTTTGGAATGTGACGCCTGAAAGAATCAGCGAGACGCCATAAACTATTGTTCCGTCCACCTGCAATCCCGGTTAGTATCCCAGTCGAGAAGTCGTTTTGATTGCCGCCAGCCCCCAAGGGCATTCAGAGATAATCTGCTTGGCGGTTCACAGCGGTTCACATCCAATCGGAGGAGACCAGATGAGCGATCCTCTTATTTCAAAAAAGACTACCGCGGGAAACACTCAGCGAATTCCAGTAGAACAGTGCTGCTCCGGCGAAAATTTGGAAACCGGCGCGGCGACCAAAGAATCGTCCAGGAGACGCTTCTTCCAGATGACTTTGGGTGGGACGGTGGCTGGCCTCGTTGCTGCAAGAGGCATCGAGCTCGCGGCTCCGCGTCCAGTTATGGCTCAAAGTAAGCTCACTCCGGACGAGGCCCTCAAGGAACTCATGGATGGCAATGCGCGCTTTGTATCGGGCCGTTACACCGCAGACGCACAAGACATTCTTATCCTCAAGCAAAAAACTCTCGATAAGCAAGAGCCGTATGCTTCGGTCCTGGCCTGTGCCGATTCTCGTGTTCCGGTCGAGATGATTTTCGATCAGACCATCGGTCATCTGTTCGTGTCGAGGGTCGCAGGAAACATAGTTACTCCGGAGATTATCGCAAGCCTGGAATATGGGGCGGCGGTGTTGGGCACAAAGGTGATTCTAGTAATTGGGCATGCCAACTGTGGGGCCGTGAAGGCCACGATTCAGGGCAAGGAAGTACCCGGACAGATCAGCGCCCTCTTTCCCCATATTCAGCCCGCTGTGGATCAAGCCGGCCCCAATCTCGAGGCTGCCACGAAGGCTAACGCGAAGATCCAGGCTGCTCTCCTTCGCGAGGCATCCACCGTAATCGCGGGTCTGGTCAAAGAGAAGAAACTAAGAGTTGTGGCCGGTTATTACGACCTCTCCAGCGGTACTGCCAGCTTGTTGGAGTAATAGGGGCGGACGCAGAATATGTTCACGACCTCCCAGCAAACGCGTCCTCCAACGTTGCTCGGAACTGCCGTGCATGGGTACTAGGACTATCTGGGCTATTTCCAACTACAAATCTCCCTATCCCGTACCATCTGTTACTTTTGACAGTTCCGGACAGAGTAAAAAACCCCTACCTTGAACCCCACGGTTGCTGAATCTCGCCTCGATGGCGTTGGGTGCCTGACGCGGAGTGTGTGTTTTGAACGGTACGGGACGAGGTGAAGATCAGACCGCGAGCCCGAAAAACGCTCTAGCCCAGCATCTTTTTGTCTCGATCCCTAGGAAAGGCAACGAGACAGATGACGACGTGGCAGAAAGTTGAACTAGCCCGATAGCACCGAGTGAAGCATGAGAGAGATGGTTTCAATTGGTCTCATGAAAATTCGAAAAGGCGAGCGTATTTTCCTGGCCATCGGAATAGCGCTCCTTGCGATATGGGCGGGCGCACGGATCTACGGGAGCATCGCGTCACGCGCAGCGATAAACCTTTTCCGATCAAACACCGCGGAAGTCCAACTCGCCGGCAAGAGTGCACTGCTCAAGGACGCTTCCCTAGCAGACTCCGGGGTGGATTTCACGCTCTGGAATCCCAAGCGCATCGCCGCCTTCAAGGAGAGCCTTTCCACTAAGACTGATCAGCCGCTTGCGATTCTGCGCATACCCAAGATCAATCTTGAGGTGCCCGTCTTCAACGACACCGATGATCTGACTTTGAACCGCGGCGTTGGTCGCATTCTTGGAACGGCCCAATTTGGGCAGTCGGGTAATCTTGGAATCGCGGGGCATCGGGACGGATTTTTCCGCGGCCTTAAAGACGTAGGCCCCGACGATGTGATCGAAGTCATCCGGCCTGGGCAAACGGACTTCTACGCGATCACCCAGATTCAGATCGTCGATCCAGAAAATGTGTCCGTCCTGGCTCCGACATCCACACAGACTTTGACCCTCGTTACCTGCTATCCCTTTTATTTCATCGGGAATGCTCCTCAGCGATACATAGTCTCAGCGTCTTACCAAATTTCTGACCGGGTCGATGTGAGTGTAAGCAGCGAATCATTTTCTACGGGCAAGAAAATTAACAAAAAGGAGAAACAAGATGAAAGCAAGTAGGATGTCGAGAACGATGTTGCGTGGCCTGTTAGCCGGAGGAAGCTTTTGCTTCGCCTTCTGCCTGACTGCCTCGGGACAAGTAGAGACTACAACGAAAACAACGCAAGATGGAGCCGCAACAAGAACCGTCAAGGTCGAAAAAGGCACCGTTGTCTACGTTTCCGGCAACAGCTGCGTTATCAAGGCCGAGGATGGAACGCTGCGGCATTTCAACAATGTTCCGGACAGCACAACTGTGACCGTCGACGGAAAGCAACTCAACATTCATCAGCTCCAGCCAGGCATGACAGTTGAAAGACAGACCATTACCACCGTCACGCCACAGGTGATCACCACCATTAAGACCGTCAGCGGCACCGTGTGGTTCATTAATCCTCCAAACTCCGTCATCTTGACGATGGAGAATGGCAAGAATCAAGAGTTCAAGATTCCGAACGGCCAGAAGTTTATGGTCAACGGGCAAGAAACAGACGCATTCGGCCTCAGGAAAGGGATGAAGGTGGATGCTCAGCAAGTGATCGAGCAGCCCGCCACTGTGGTCGCACAGATAGTGAAGCGTACTGGATCCATGCCGCCGCCGCCCCCTGCGCCGAAACCGGACGTCGCGATTCTGGTTCTTGTGCCAGCTCCGGCGCCAGCGCCTGCTCCAGTAGAAACAGCAGCAGCCGCTCCCGAACCGGCTCCCACGAAGCTTCCCAAGACGGCGAGCGAACTGCCGCTTATCGGCTTGCTTGGAATGCTCTTCTGCGGACTCTCGCTGGCAACCATGGCAATTCGTGGCACCATGTCACGGATTGCGACCCCGCGAGCCTGATTGGCAAACGGAGTTCTCTCCCTCGAGTATTGGAGAGTAGAACCGTAAACGCGCACAGGCCGATTGGAGCTGGCTCCCTCCGCTCCGATCGGCTCGTGCCCTAATCAGCGGTAAACTTCCCTTCCCCTTCACACTGGCACCGCTCTCCGCATGTCCCCTAAGGTATGCTGGAAAAGACCGGCGACCCGAATAGGAGTCCAACATGCGAAATAGAAGATCTTTGGCACCGCTGATACTGACGATGCTCCTAGTTTTGCCAGTACTTGCCCTCTGCCAGGCATCAACGCAGCAGACTCGCATCCTTGTTCTTAACGGGCAACTGGGACAAGTAACCGTCGTTCAGATGAACGGACGGTCCTATGTCGACCTCGAAACGTTGGCGCGAGTTGCGAATGGCTCTCTGAGCTTTAGTGGAAACCAGATCACGCTAACGTTGCCGAGTTCTACTACCACGCCCACTGCAGCACCAGCTTCAACAAGCGCAACAAATCCCGCAAGTGCGCCGGCGCCAGCAAATCCGGGATTCTCCAAAGCTTTCCTCAAGGCAGGCATTGAAGCAATGTCCCTCGTCAGGGAATGGCACAGCGCCCTCGCTAACGCCATTCAAAATGGATTCCCGTTGGCTGAGAGTTGGCTATCCGGATATCGCATCCAAGCCCAGGCCGGTCTTAGATTGGCCTCAGTGGCAGCTTCCACAGATTCCGATCAAAGTGCTGCCCAGTTGCTAAACAACGAGTTCGAAAACATGAAGACGCTGAGCAGCAATTACGTCGCCGCGCGCCAATCGCTTGATTACATCGCCCCCGACGCTCTCACGAATGATGCTTTGAACCAAAAAATCGTCAACTGTGGACACTCCTTGGCCGCAATGGCTGCCAGCGGCCAGTTTGTGGATGATGGCTCCTGTCAGTAAGCCGCGCTAACCTTCACGGTTCCAACCGCGGCTTCGTCCATTAGCGGATCCCTTCCCTCTGCCGCTCTTATTAATGTCCGTTAACATCTGGTATTTCTGACACTAGTCTTCAGAGCTGGACTCTTCTAGAGTCCGCGTATTCGCACTGTATGAACGCCATGCCACATGTCGCGAATCGACCGGTCCCCGTTAGAACCGTACTGGTTGTCGACGCGAACCCCGAAGTCGACGAGGTGGTCACCAACACGCTGGTGCCCAAGGCGTGGTCTATCCGGCACGTTTCCAACAATCTCGCTGCACTGGCATGGGCGGAAACGACCCCGTGCGACCTGATCCTTACCAGTGAAAAAACATCGGGCAAGCAAGATGTTGAACTCCTGCGTATGATCCGGCGCGTTCGACCGCATACCAAACTCATCATTCTCACGGACCAGGCAACGCCGGCTGATGTTATCGCCTCCATGCGTGAGCGCGCTTTCAGTTTTTTCTCCCGTCCCTTCTCGCCGGAATCGCTCGCCAGCATGATTCGTTCTGCCGCTGAAGGTCCATGCTGGGATGAAGGCATCGAGATTCTCTCAGCAACCCCCCAGTGGCTCCGCCTCGCGGCCAGTTGCGACATGAGAACGGCCGAACGCTTGGTGCAGTTCATCAATGAAATCGCTGATCTTCCCGACACCGAGCGCGAGGATGTCGCAACCGCATTCCGCGAAATACTCATGAACGCGATCGAACATGGTGCGAATTTCGATCCCAACAAATTCGTTGAAATTTCTTACGTTCGCTCCCGGCACATGGTTATGTGCCGCGTTAAAGATCCCGGAGAGGGTTTTTCGCTGGATGAAATTCGCCACAGTGCTTTGTCCAACCCTCCGGAGGATCCGATTCAACATGCTAATTACCGTGAAGAACATGGCATGCGGGCGGGCGGCTATGGCGTCCTGGTCGCCAGAGAACTCGTCGATGAGCTCATCTACGACGAGAAGGGCAACAATGTTTTGCTGATTAAATATTTAGGCAGATCACGCGGAGATGACATCCCTAGGGGAAGAGCCGAGGGTGCCTGATCGAAGTGTCCCGCGCGGAGTTGACCGGTTCATATCCACATAAGCAATCGCACGGGGACGGCTGGAGAGCTTGCGAAATTATCGTTTCGTTTCTGCTATCGTTGACCCATCGTTGAGGACTCCAAACGCAATGAACATGAAACTGTGCTTCTCCCTCCCTGCCCGAGCGATTCTCTTGGCTATTCTCCTGATGACACCCTTTCGATCTGGCGCCGGCAAGATTCCAGAATATGCGCCTCCCGACGTTCTGAGCGCTAGCAACATCGCCTACCCCGTAAATACCCAAGCGACGGGGGCCGTATCTCTCCTCCTCAGCCTGGACAGCAACGCGCAAATCCAGAACATGCAGCCTTTGCGCGACACTCCGCCGTTGACCAGCGCCGTCCAGGATTCCGTTCAGCTCTGGACCTTCAGGCCTGCCACACATAAAGGCAATCCTGTCCCTTCAGAAATTTCTCTAACGGTTATCTTTAATGTCTTCAACCCAGCGGGAGGCGCGGCATACCAGAGTTTAGTTCTCGCCCCTGCGCAGCCAGCGAATCCGGACGCCGCGCAATTCACGCCACCGCAGATCAATTTGGCTTCATTCGCAAAGTACCCGGCGAATAGCGTAGCCCAAGGAACCGTGGTGCTTGACGTGACTATAGGCAGCTCAGGCCAACCCAAACAGATTCGCGTAATCAACGACGTGCCCACCCTCACCCAACAGGCTATCAGCGCCATTAAAACCTGGAAATTCAATGCCGCGACATTTAAAGGACAGCCCACGCCCGCCCCAATCATCATCGCCTTCGTCTTCCAACGCAACATGAGCTAATCGCCTGTAGTGGGTCAGCTCGTCAATGGAGTGCAACAAGCGGCAGTACCCGCGAGCGCGTCCCTGCTGGCTCCGATTCCCGTGGCGGGGCCCGAATTCCGGTTGTACTTGTTGAACTCTTCCAGACTTTTTGCGGAAGGCAACGTATACGGGATGTATCT
>Ga0210391_10001078_pt1 | contig 25646 bp, 27 predicted proteins | sample IncBWC12OmetaG_FD_160573 | JGI IMG/M metagenome (GOLD analysis project Ga0210391, IMG submission 160573) | Forest soil microbial communities from Barre Woods Harvard Forest LTER site, Petersham, Massachusetts, United States - Inc-BW-C-12-O ... | reverse complement strand
AAGAGCTGCTGGAGCTGATGCTAAAGCCGGAAGATTCCAGGGCTAAATCGGCATACGCGAAATGGCAGAAGAGGAAGGACGACCGCAAGGAACTGCTGGATGCAACCGGAGCGGCTTTCCTAACTACCTGGGACGCGCAGCAGTCTTGCAATGGCCGCCTGTGCGATGTCTATGATATCCAGCCGAATCCGAATTTTCATCCGCACTCACTGGTGCAGGATATTTTGACTCGCGTCACGGCGAAGATCTGGGTGGACCGCGACGCCAATCAGCTGGTGCATGGGGAAGCGCACGTGACGCGCGACATTTCGTTTGGCGGCGGGATTCTGGGAAAACTTTATCGCGGCGGAGTATTTTTCATGCAGCAGGAGGAAGTCGCTCCGGGAGTCTGGCTGCCCACGCGTTATCAGTACGATTTTACAGCTCGTAAATTCCTCTTCACATCCGAGCAGCACCAGTACGTCGAAGCGCGCGAATATCGGCGCATCGGGCCGCCCAAGCAGGCGTTGGCAATGGCGCAGGCCGAACTGGCCAGCGGCAAAGCGCCGTACGGCGACCCGTAACTCTTCGGTCCACCCGGGGTTCAACCTGATCGCAATGGGCGCACAATAGTCCTAGTGCGGCTCTGCACCCTTTCGTCCAATTGATGTTGCTGTCTGAGGATTTTGCTGCGCGGAGCTCGCTGGTCACCTGCTGGTCATTCGGGGAGGCGTCATGTTCAGGCGAACGCTGCTTTTCGTACCGGTCCTGGCTCTTGCAACGGCTGTGCTGGTGCCTGGTCTGGCACGCGCGCAAGGAAGTTCGGACGGTCAAACTGCTCCTGCGGGGAACGCGGCTACGCCAGCGGCGCAGGCTCAGCCGGCCACGGCTATTGCGGCCGACGCGAACGCCACGACCTCGACAACTACGACGACGCCGCCGGCAAAAAAAGTGTGGACCAACGAGGACATGAGGGACGTCCATACCCACGACACGATTTCAACTTTTGCAAATAAAAATAACAAGCCGGCAAGCAACAAGCCCGCCGGAAATGCCGCGAGCAACAAATACGCGAAGCAGTATCAAGACCAGATCACGAGATTACAGGAGAAGCTGCCGCCGCTGGACGAGCAGATCTCGCAACTGCAGGCAGCGCTGAATGGCGACACGGTGAATTCTGTCCGGCACGTCGGCGGCGCGAAGATTGACGATTGGCGCGATGAATTGACGCGGCTGCAAAAACAGCGCGAGGATATTGCGGCCAAGATCAGTGCGCTGCAGGACGAAGCACGCAGCAAAGGCGTGCCGGCGAATCAAATTCCGGAGTAAAAGAAGAGGCAGGTCCCGGTCTTGCGACGGAGACCTGCCCTTGCAAACTGCTGCTCTAATGCGCGGCGACGGCGACTTCTTTTTCGATGGGAGCGCCGACGAGATTGCCCCACTCGGTCCAGGAACCGTCGTAATTCTTCACGTTGCCGAAGCCCAGCAAATATTTCAGCACGAACCAGGTGTGCGAGCTGCGTTCGCCGATGCGGCAGTAGGCGATCACTTCTTCCGCACCGTCAATTCCCTTCTTGCCGTATAGTTCCTTCAAGGCGTCCGCGGATTTGAAAGTGCCGTCCTCATTCGCGGCCTGTGCCCAGGGAATACTGGCTGCGCCGGGAATGTGGCCGGCGCGCTGCGCGGTTTCAGAAAGTCCCGGAGGCGCGAGAATCTTCCCGGTGAATTCGTCCACGGAACGGACGTCCACCAGTTGCGCGGCCTTCTTCTTGTCTAGGAAAGCGTAAACATCTTCCTTGCGGGCGCGGATGGATTCGTCGGGTCCGGTGGCGTGATAGGTGGTGGCCGTGATTTTCGGCGCGTCGGTGGTGAGCGGTCGCTTTTCTTCGACCCACTTCTTGCGGCCGCCGTTGATCAGGCGAACGTCCTTGTGGCCGTAGTACTTTACCTGCCAGAAAGCGTAGGCGGCAAACCAGTTGTTGTTGTCACCGTAGAGCAGGATGGTGGTGTCGTTGGAAATTCCGGACGCGCCCAGCAGCTTTTCCAGCGCGGACTTGTCGATGAGGTCGCGGCGAATATTGTCCTGCAGCTGCGATTGCCAGTTCCAGCCCACGGCGCCGGTAATGTGGCCCTGGTCGTAAGCGGTGGTGTCCACGTCGACCTCGACCAGGCGGACTTTCGGGTCGTTCAGATGGTCGGCGGCCCACTGCGTCGTCACCAGAACTTCAGGGTGCTTGTAGTCAGTCATTTGCTGCCTCCTCGTTGTTAGTCATTCTTCGAAATTAGGCGCTCGCTATCGCAACCGTTGCAAGAATTTGTGTGTACAACAAAAAACCCACCTGCCTCGGGAACTTCTGGCGGTGGGTCGGGAATTTCTGGGCTAGTTTACGGTTCTTAGCTGCCTAGCCTCCCTGCGCCAGAAGACACACCTGCGCAACACATACAACAACAGCAGGTGCAGCGCTGGCAGCAGATTTGCATGAACTGAGGTTACACCCGAACCGCGGGGATGGCAAACGATTCTGACGGCGCGCGGGAGTGCGCCAAGTAGGTACAGAGTTGAATTTCCTTCCGAAAACCGGTGCTTCGTTGCAGGCTGCTCCATTTTGACCCTCAGGATCGTGTCCGGAATTGAGTCCCCTTCCCGGACTGCTGTGAGAGGAACACGAACTTTCTGCCAAATCGCACAGCGCCGTTCCCGCGCGGAACTGCCATCGCTGCCCGGGACGCCGTGCGTACGGTCCGCGATCGCCGCACGGCCGCACGCGCGGTCGAGAGGGTCGTGGGCAGGACGGCCATCCATCTCTACAGATGCACCGCGGCTCGGTTCAAATCTGTTCAGCAGAGTGAAGCCTGATGATGAATCCGTTTGCAAGAGTCGAAAATGACCCGACGGTCGTCGCTTTTGCTCAAAAAGCGCAGTACTCCGCGCTTTCCGCTTTCGGCCAGCGCGGGAGCATTTTGATATCAAGGCAATCCTGCAGATAACGGGCAGGCTTTCCGATATTGGCCGGAGGGGCAGCTATATGGATGCCATCAGCCCGTTCGCGCTGAACGCTGTGGTGATCTTGACGATCACGCGAGACGGCCGAACATTCAGGACGAAGGCGAAGGTGGTTGATTCACTGAACGCGATGGGCATGGGACTGATGTTCACTGCGACGGAGCCTGAGCAGGTCCGCGTGCTGGAATCTTGCTTGAACGAGGGGACTGGCGGGACACTGGTGGAACCGGATCCGCCTGCGCCCGCGGTGCCCACTTTCGCGGCGCCGGCCGAGATCGCCTCAGGCGCCGACCAGGAGCTGCGTGACATTGTTCGCGAAATGATTGTTTTGCTAAACCGCAAGAGCATCGTCGGGGACGGCGAAGCGATGGCCATGATGCGAAAAATCTCCAAGTGATTGGATTGGGCTCACGCTACGAACGACGAGCTTCCTGCGGTCTATTTCCTGTTAGGTGATGGCTTTTAGCGTGCCGTCGCTGGTTTCGAATTCGATGCGCAAGAGCCAGTCGAAGTGGAATTTCTCCGCGGCGAACCACTTCTCGATTTCTTCACGGCCCGGAGCGTCGAACTCCACGAGCATTTTTCCCTCCTGCATGTTGACGAGCACGCGGCGCGCGGTTACCTGCTTGGCGGCATGCACGCGGCGCGCGAGTTCTTCGGCGCCCTGGCGCGTGAGGCACGCGAGCGTGTGTTGCGAGAGGTAACGAGGCATTCCGGCTCCTGTTCCGCTAAAATGAGCGGCCACGAAAACAACAGAACCAATATAACGCGAGCGGAGAAAAATCAAATGCCTGAGATGCGCACGGCTCACCCCTATTACGTTTATGAAGCAATTCATGCGCAGCCGGAATTGATCGAGCGCGTGCTGGGGCAGCGCGCGGAGATCGAACGCGCGGCAGATGCCGTGGCGCAGAAGGAGCGCATCACATTCGTGGGGATCGGAACTTCGCTGCATGCGGCGCGCGTGGCGGAAAGCTGGATGCGGGAATGCAGCGGCGGGCGCTTCTTGGCGCACTGCGAACAGTCGTTCGAGCTGGTGCATCACCCGATTGCGTTTGGTGCCCGAGACGCCGTGATCGTGATTACCCACACCGCCACCACCACGGCGTCCATCGAGGCATTGCGCATGGCGCGTGCGGCCGGGGCGCTGACGGTGGTGATCACCGGCCAGCTGAGTGGTCCAACAAGCAGCGACGGAGTGCGTGGCGCTGATTTTCACATTCAGACTTGCGAGCAGGAAATAGCTTTCGCTTACACGAAAAGCTATACCACCGCGCTTGCGGCGCTGGCACTACTGATCGCGCGGGTGGTCGAGAAAAAAAGATTGCTCGCGGGAGCGCGGCCTGTCGAGGCGTTGGAGCGCGTGCCTGATTTGCTGCGTGAGGCGCGGCAACTTGAGCCTGCCGCACGCGAACTGGCGAAGCGCGTGGCGGAACTGCCACGAATTGAGATTTTCGGCTCAGGCGCGGCATGGGCTACCGCCAGCGAAGCGGCATTGAAGATCAAGGAAGCTTGTTACATCGCGGCGGAGGGATTTGAAACCGAAGAAATCCTGCACGGGCCGTTTTCGGAGACGGACGCGCGCGGATCGCTCGTCGGATTATTCACGGGCGGCGCGACGGACGAGCGCGGACGGCAGATTCTGCGCGCGGCGGGCGAATTGAAAATGCCGCGTGCGGCGATAACGGTGCCATCGGCGAATCACGATCTGTCCGCGGAGCAAATTCTGCAGGTTCCGGAAGCGCCGGAATGGCTGGCGGCATTCGTGCACCTGATTCCGCTGCAGCTGCTCACATATTCTCTGGCGCTCGAGCGCGGCGTCAGCCCCGATAGCGGGCGCATGGAGCAACCCGCGCACGCCGCCGCGAGCAAACACTACAAATATTAGGCCGCGGTTGCCCGTATATTCGCCTGTCCCGGCGAACAGGAGTTCCTCTTCGACTACACCTGTGCTGCGCGCGGCTGTGCGACCCTTGCCTACGGCGTAAAATCGCGTGTAGAGCCATTCAGGAGTGCTCTCCATGAGACGTTATTTCCTGATTCTGCTGTGCACCGCGATGCTTCCGTTTGCCACCGCCGCGCATGACGACGGAGGAATGGGAACGCTGGCCGGAACAGTGATCGGAACGAACGGCAAGCCGGTGGTGGGCGCGCGGGTCACATCACAGAACGCCGGCGGCGACCACCCCCAGCTGACCACTACCAACCAGCAAGGACGATTTTTCTTCCCGGATCTGCAGCATGGCTACTACGACGCGCGCGCGTACCACGATGGCGCGTGGAGCGAGTGGAAACACAACGTGGAAGTGAGCACCGGCAAGCAGACCGAACTCGTGCTGCGCTTGTCTGTAAAATCATCATCGCCGAAATAATTTGCGGTGTTCGCCTGTCCGCGCGAACAGGAGTTCCTAATCGAGAACATTGCGCCGTGTGACCGCGACGCTGCGCGAAAGGCCCGCGTAAGATTGTAGGCAGATACATCCCGGGGTGCGCTATGAAACGAAGTGTCCTGGTTCTGACGGTGCTTGCGTCGCTGGCGTTGTTGATGTCGTTGACATTCGGCGCGGCAACGGTTCGGGCTCAATTCGCGCGAGGCTTGGGAACGGTGGCGGGAACCGTGCTGGATGCCCACGGCAAGCCTGTGGGCGAAGCGAGTGTGACCATTCAGACTTCCGACGGACTAAAGCCGCACGCTACGCACACCGATTCCAGCGGACATTATGAATTTGCGCGGTTTGATGCAGGGCAATACGACCTGCGTGCGTACTCGAAAGGGCAATTTTCGGACTGGAGCAAGCACATTGTGATTCGTCCGAAGAAGACCACGGAACTGACGCTGCGCATGCCGCCGGAAAGCACGGAGAAGGTGGACGTAACAAGCAATCCGTGAAATGGCGCCACAGCAGCGCGTTGTAGCCGATTGGCCGCCGGACGCTGCCACTCATTTCCAAATCCTCGTAACTGCGTTACTCGTGCCACAGCGCTACCATCGGATCCACACGCATGGCGCGGCGGGGATGTAGCACGCCAGGATCGCGACGCCGGTCAAGACTACCAAGACGACGAGAAACGTACCCGGATCGCTTGCGCCAACGCCGTAGAGCAGGTGTGAGAAACTCGATAGCAGCCGGGCGAGAATGAGCGGGGTCGCGGCGCCGATCGCGACTGCAGCCAGAACCAGCCGAAGACCCTGCCCGATCATCATGCGAAAAACGTCGCGCCTCTCCGCGCCCAGCGCCATGCGAACCCCAATCTCATGCACACGCCGAACGACCGAATAGGAAATCACGCCGTAGATTCCGATGGACGCCAGGCGCAACGCCAGGCCCGCGAACACGCCCAATAGGATGATGCGGTTTGCCGCTCGATGTGGAAACGCAGCTCGTCTTGCATATCCTGCTCCCACTTTTTCCTGCCTGAAAACCAGCGCCGCCGGTTGCTCATCGCCTGTGCCTCCTACACGCGTTGCAAGATCAGTGCAACGGCGGTGGACATTTGCTTCCAGTCCGCCATTTCCCTTTCGAGTTGCTGGCGGCCAGTTTTCGTGAGGGTGTAGAACCTGGCGAGGCGATAGAGCGCGGGGTAGAGCGAACCTTGCTGGATTTGCAGGATGTCGCGCGAGGCTTGCTGGATGCGTTGGGCAATGCCCCAGCCGTGCATGGGCTCGAGCGCGAGTGTTTTGAGAATCAGAAGAGCGAGGGTGCCTTGCAGGATTTCGACGGCCGGGCTCATGGACTCTCCCCTAGGCGCGCTACAGGTGAAATGTTATCTCGGACTTGTAGATTGTTAAGGGGAGAGGGGCCGGATTGGAACAGGCGTGGCGGAACCGCAATGACAGCGACAGCGCGAGGGGCGGGTCTGAGACCCGCCCCTACTGCAGATCGGGAGGCTGGCGATCAACGAAGTGAGCCGACAGGCCTTGCGGGGTTGTGGCGGTGCCTTCATCATATGACATGGCACCCTCAGACAGCGCGCCGCTGTGGAGCCCGGACGATCAATACGATCGGCTGGAGGAACTCGCCGCGGGCACCAGCGATGACGCCAAGGAAATTCCGCTGCGGCGCGATGTGCGCTCGCTGGGAATGTTGCTGGGGAAAGTGCTGGTGGAGCAGGCGGGCGGTCCCTTGCTGGAGGTGGTGGAGCAACTCCGCCGCCTGTTGATTCAGCAGCGCGAGCAATTGCCGGCTGCCGCAGCAGCAGCGGAACCGTCCCAGACCGAAAATGCGCTCTTGGCGGAAGCCCGCGAGAAGATCGCGCGGTTGGAAGTGGAAGACGCCTACCGCGTGACCAAAGCATTTGCAATTTATTTCGAGCTGACCAACCTGGCGGAAACCAATCATCGCAAGCGGCGGCGGCGCGCGGCCAAACTGCACAGCGAACAGCCGGCGCTGGCCGGGTCGTTTCGCGGAACCTTGCTGCGCATGCGCGCCGCAGGAATTTCCGCCGCGGACGCGCTGGCTGCGTTGCGCAAAGTGCGCATCGTGCCGGTATTCACCGCACATCCGACGGAGGTGGCGCGGCGCACCGTGCTGCTGAAAAGACGGCGCATCGCGCAGTACCTGGAAGATCTGGACCGGCTGCCGCTCTCGCCAGCCGATGCGGCTGAATACGAATCGTTGATTCTCGCGGAAATCACTTCGCTGTGGCAGACGGATGAAGTGCGCATGAAAAAGCCGGGCGTGATTGACGAAGTGCGTATGGGCCTGGATTTTTATCCGATGACGCTTTTCGAGACGCTGCCGCGTCTGTACGCGGAGCTGGCGGAATCTTTTGCGGAAGTTTACGGCCGTGCGCTGAATCGTGATGAGCTTCCTGAGCTGCTGTATTTCGGTTCGTGGATTGGCGGGGATCGCGACGGCAATCCGCTGATCCAGCCGGATTGTACGGCAGATGCGCTGGCGCTCGCGCGGAACGTCATTCTGGACCATTACAGCCTGGAGATCCAGCGGTTGATCGACGAGCTCAGTTCTTCGCTGCGCCAAACAGGCTGCTCGGCGGAGTTGCGGGCGGCGGTGGAAGCGTATGAAACGAAAATGGGCGCCGAGCCTGCGCGCGGGAAATGGATTTCAGAGCCGGAACTCAACCGGCACTTTCTGGATTTTCTGCGGATTCGTATGCGGCTCACGCGCGAGGAGCCACGCCACGCCAATGCATACGCGACTGCGCAGGAACTGGAGCGCGATTTTTTGCTGTTGCGCGCGAGCCTGGTCGCAAACCGCGGGCAACGCCTGGCGGAGCTGCTGATTGATCCGGTGCTGCGCAAGCTCCGGACTTTCGGTTTTCATCTGCACACGCTGGATATTCGTCAGCACGCACAAGTGCATGCGAAGGCTTTGGCCGAATTGCAGGCTGCCGGAGCTTCCGATAACGCGAGTAGGGCGGGCGCGCGGAAGGAAGTCCTGGCGGGTCTGTCCGCGGAAACCACCGAGCTGCTGGATACTTTGCGCACGATCGCGCAACTGAAAAAGACCTACGCGCCGGAAGCGATTCGCGCTTATGTGATTAGCGGGACGGAATCCGAGCGCGACGTCTTCGCTTTGTTGCGCCTGGCGGAGATCAGCGGCGTGAATGTGGCAGGCTCTGCGAGCGATCCCGGGCTTCTTCCTGTTCCGTTGTTCGAATCCATTGTGTCGCTGCGGGCGGCGGCGGAAACGATGCGGTGCGTGTGGACGGCTCCGGAGTATCAACACCTGCTCGATTCGTGGGGGCGGCGCCAGGAAGTAATGCTCGGCTATTCGGATTCGAACAAAGACGGCGGGATGCTGACGAGTACGTGGGAACTGCACAAGGCGCATCGTGCGCTGCACGCCGTAGCGCGGGAATGCGGCGTGCAGCTGCGGCTGTTTCACGGGCGCGGCGGCACCGTCGGACGCGGCGGTGGCCCCACGCATCGCGCGATTCTGGCGCAGCCCGTGGGAGATTTTTCCGGCGAAATGCGACTCACCGAACAGGGCGAAGTGCTGAATTGGAAATATTCCGATCCGGTGCTGGCCGAATGGAATCTGGAACTGATGATCGCCGCTTCACTGGAAGCGTTGACGCGGCCGGATGGTCCGGCGGCGGGCGCGGACCGCCAGTGGGACGACGCGATGGAAGAAATCTCCCGCGATGCATATGCGCACTACCGGCGGCACATCGCGGAGAACGCGGACGTACTGGATTATTTCGAACAAGCCACGCCGGTGAACGAACTCGAGCATGCGCGGATGGGTTCGCGGCCGGCGCGTCGCACGCAAAGCCGCCGTCTGGAAGATTTGCGGGCGATTCCGTGGGTTTTCGGGTGGATGCAAAGCCGCCACGCGGTGCCGGCGTGGTTTGCGGTGGGCTACGCGTTGCAGCGTTTTGCGGCGAAAGGGCCAGAGCAGGAAAAGCGGCTGAAAGAAATGATGCGGCACTTCACGCTGTTTTCGGATCTGGTGCGCAACGTGGAAATCGCCATGGCCAAGGCGGACCTGAACATTGCGCGCCTTTATGCCAGCACTTTGGTGCACGACGCCGGCCTGCGCGACAGAGTTTTCCGAATATTGGCCGACGAGTTCGAGCGCACGCGACGGATGCTGCTGGTCGTAACGGGCCAGAGCGGGCTGCTGGAAGGTAACTCGGTCCTATCGCAATCCATCCGGCTGCGTAATCCCTATGTGGACCCGATGAGCTTGATTCAGGTCGAGCTGCTGCGCCGGAAGCGAGCGGACACACCCAGCGACGGGCTCAACTACGCGCTGGGTGCGACGATCAACGGCATAGCGGCGGGTCTGCATAACACCGGTTAGAAACAAATTCTGCCCTCTGAAGGCGTGGTCGCCAAGCGGGGCAGCTGCGGCTGTTCCCACCCCGGCCACACGATCAGGCCCTCGATATCATGGTAACTTGTTATACCAGAATGACTTAGAATGCGCTTGCTTAACGTAGTTTACCTAGTACCAAAACCCGCGTACTGAAATTTTTGAACCGGCAGCGCCATTGGTTCTGATTGAGGATATGGCGAAAATGGATGTGCGGGTTGGAAGCTGCGATTGCGGGGACGACGGTTCCACAAAAAAGGAGCCGGGGCATCTATCCAACCCGTCCAAACCCTCCTGCTGGCGTCCCTTCTACGGAATTCCGCCGGCAGGCAGGGCGGCCCTTGCGTTCCCACCTTCTTGAATTCAGTCGGCGATAATCCCAGGATAAAGCTTCAGCATCTTTTGGCAGCTGGCATGCCTCTCATGAATTGGCGCTTTGCGTATCTGGAATGGTGTCCGTCCGGCAGACGCCAGAGTCACAGGACAGGTGATGGTTAAAACAGGCAGTCATGCAAGGCGGGCGCGGGCGTTTTTCTTTGCGGCATATCTGGCGCTTGTCGCGCCATTAGATGCCGCTGACCTGCGGCCGCAAGCCGCGCAAGCCTACGACCGCTATATCGAGTTGACGGCGGCGCAAGTGACCGTCGAGCTGGCGCAGAGCGGACCGTATCTCTGGGTCGAGCGGTTGCAGCCGGAGCAACGAGCCGCGGACGAGGAGCAGTTGCGCCATGGGCAACTGGTGATCGAGCGGTTGGAAACGCTGGATTCGGGCAAGCCGATTGCTGCGCCGGGCGGAATCATCCACCACTGGATCGGCACGATGTTCGTGCCGGGAGCTACGCTCGGGCAGACGATTTCCTTCATGGAGGACTACGATCACAAAACGGAATATTTCAAGCCGGACATCGTGCGCTCGAAAATTCTGCGGCATGAAGGCGACGATTATTTTGTGCAGCTGCGCTTCTACAAGAAGAAAATCATCACCACCGTGATCGATACCGACCAGGAAATTCATTACCACGTAGTGGATTCAACTCACGCCTACAGCCGCTCGCGGACCACACGCGTGCAGGAAGTGGAGAACGCCGGAAAATCCGACGAAAAACTGGAAGCCGAAGGGCACGACCGGGGATTTATGTGGCGCATGAATACTTACTGGCGCTTCGAAGAGAAGGACGGCGGAACATACGTCGAATGCCAGGCCATTTCGCTAACGCGCGATATTCCCGCCGGGCTAGGCTGGATGGTGGGATCGTTTGTGACCAGCGTGCCGCGGGAATCGCTGACCTTTACGCTGACTACGGCGCGCGCGGCGCTGTTGCAACGTGCCTCGACCCGAGCCGCAAAATAAATCTTGGGCTCGCCGGAAAAGCCGCACCAATCCAAACAACTAGAAGGTCGTGGTGCCGAGGAAAATATCCTCGAACCCGTTCGTGTCGCGCGAGACGAGATTGTTCGCAGTCGAAAGGAAACTGATCGTGTGACCATCCGCACTGATCGACGGAACCACGCTCCCCCCATTCGCGGGAGAAGCGCCGGTGCCGTTGGCAATGCTGGCGAGCACCACGCCGGTGGTGCAGGTTGGAATCACACCCAGGCAGGTGTTGCGTACGAAGACGTTCTCGAAGCCGTTCACGGTGCTAGCGAGGTTCGAAGCGAACGACGAGAACGCGATGAACTGGCCCGAGGAGTTAGCGCTGGGGTGTTCGCTCAGGCCATTGGCGGGCGTGATGCCGTCCGGCGTTGACACCAGCGTAGTAGAAGGTGTGCATTGGGCAACGACGATGGTTACGCCGAGGCAAGTATCGCGCACATAAATTTGCTGGGGCTGCTGCGGACCAATGCCTGCCACCAGGTTCGATGCCGTGGATGCGAAGGCGACAAAACGACCGTTAGCGAGAGTCGTATCGGTGCACGCGGAGCTGACGATAGTGGTTACGCTTCCGCAGGCGGAAAGCGATGATTGCACGCTGGGGCCGTCGGCGGGAGTAGTGCCGTCCGGAGTGGAAATCAGCGTCGTCACCGATACGCAGGTGTTGGTCGTGCTGGTGATCGTGGTAATGCAAGTGCCGCGCTCGAATATCTCGGATTGGCCGCTGGGGTTCGGCGCCGTGGACCCCAGATTCGTGGAAGTGGAAGTGAAGGAAACGAAAAGCCCATCCTCGGAAATGGAAGGGTTGGAGCTGTCTCCGTTGCCGAACGTGACGCCGTCGGGCGTCGAAACCAGGTACGTGGCGGGTACACAGCTATTCGTCGGAGAGGTGGTGACGATCGTCGCAATGTTGCAGGTGTTGAAGATGTAAACCTGCGAGTGGACGCCGTCCGCCGTAATGTCGGAGACCAGATTCGTCGCCTTCGAAACGAACGCGACGTATTGGCCATCCGGGCTGATCACCGGATTGTTGCTGCTGCCGTTTCCGGCGCTCTGGCCGTCGGCGGAGATGGAAACGAGCTGCGTGTCGTAGTTGGAGCTCGGACTAATGGTGCACGGCGTGGTGGCGGTGGGCATGCAAACCGGGCGCCAGTACACTTGAGTCGTCGGAGGAGTGGTGCTCTGAACGGGGACGGTGGTCACCAGATTCGTCGCCAGAGATGTAAAGGCCGCGTGCGTTCCACCAGAGTCAACCGTTGGCTCCGAGCTCGCACCGTTGGCTGCGTTGCCACTAGGGTCCGAGCTAACCAGGGCCGTCACAGGCACACAGGTGGCAAGGGCCAAACAGGTGTTGCGGACATAAACATCGGAATTCGTATTCAAATCGGTCAGCACCAGATTACGAGAAACCGACGCGAACGCTACGAATTGGCCGGAGCTGCTGGTAGAAGGCCCGGAGGTGGTAGTAGTCAGGCCGAGATTGCTGTTCCCGCAGTTGGTCGCGCCACCGCAAATTCCATTAAGTGCCTGCGAACCGTCCGCGGCGAGATCCACCAATACCGGCAGTCCGAGCAAGTGCGTGGGATTGATGGAATAAGTGAGGATATTGGATGTACCGCCGCCGGGCGGCGGGTTCACCACGGTAATTTGATTGACGCCCGCGTTCACCAGACTGCCTGCAGTCAACGCCGCCGTTGCCGCTGTGCTCCCACCGATGGTCGTGGTTACCGGCAGTGCGCTGCCGTTCAGTTGAACCAAGGAATATTGATTCAGGAAGCCGGTTCCGGTGATTGATAGGGTCGCGCTGGTGGCTCCAGCGAGGGCGCTGGTGGGAGCCACAGCCGAAATCGTCGGATTAGCCGTTTGCACATACAACGAGACCGGCGTCGAACCCCCGCCGCCTGGCAGCGGGTTCTCAACCTTGATTGATACGGGGCCGGGAGTGAGGAGATCGGTGGATTGCAGGTCCGCCTGCAGCGCCGTGGAACTGAAGTACGTGGTGTTGCGACTGGCATTGTTCACGAAGACGGTTGACTGCGAGACAAAGTTCGTCCCAGTTAAATTCAGCACCAGGCCCGCAGCACCGGCAATCGCGGTACTGGGATTCATCGAGGTGACCGTGGGCGCGCTGCTGGGAACGGGGTTAATCGTGAATACGGTGGCGGGTGGCGGCGCCTGGTTCTGCGGCGGATAGGTTCCGCCGCCCGGCTGCGGCGTGGTGATATTGATATAAAGCGTGTTCGGGTTCTGCAACAGGCCGGCGGGTAACGTGACGATCATTTCGTTCGTATTGATAAATTGATTGATCGCCAGCGGCGCGGTGGAGCCGCCCGGGGAAAGTGTATATCCCGGTTGGCTTTGTTGAATCAGGTTAACCCCTCGAATCGTGAGGTAAGCCTGCGGACTGCCTGCGGAAATCGAGCTTACGCAGTTTGTAGTGCTCGTCAGCGAAGGGCAAATACCGACCAGAGTAATCGTTGGCGCCGGATAATTGATCTGCTCCGTGCACGCCCCCATAGCGATCATCGAAAATAGCAGTAGCCAAAACGCTGGACAGAATCGTTGCCGCAAATTGCTCGCTCCTATGCCGGTAGGTCGGGCCCCATACGGTAAGCGCAATCCTAGAGACTACTAAAGATGGCCCCAGGGGGCAATCAGGATGCCTGCCCTGCGGACGATTGTCCAGCGCGTGCCAGGCGCCACGCGTGCCAGGCGCCACGCGTGCCATCGATTCGCTGGGTGCCAGGGGCGCTGCCGGACGGAACGCTGAAACTCATCCGGTCACGCCATGTGTAACCCTGCATTAATGAAGATTGTGAGTGGTTCTATGCTCTACTGTCCGTGCTGGGGAAGCATGCTTCTCGAGTTGCTGTTCTTCGCGCCGATGCGCCGATTCACTCTCCAAACTGGGATTGCGATCTTCGCTATGCTATTGGTGTATTTGGTCTTTCCTTGCGGCGCGGTAGCTCAGGATGGGCAGTCGGCGGACTCCTCGACGGAGCTTGTCGCTGCGACTGCGCATCATACCGGCGCACTAGCTCAGCAAACCAGCGCCGACCCTCCGCCCGCGCCTGCAGCAGCCGCACCTGAACCTCAATCCAGCGACGCGCTCACGCTCTTCCCGCATTCGGAAACCAGCCGCTACTGGATCTCTGGTCAAGCGAACATTGTTTTGCAGTGGCACGGCAGATTTCCTGCAGCATATAGCGGCACGAACAGCCTCAAGCCCGTCCCAGAGAACGCCACTTCCAAGGTTTACACGCTGTTCCTGGGCTACGAGCTAACGCACACTACCGAGGTGTATCTGGACGTCGAGAGCGCGGGCGGCCACGGGCTTAGTAACGCACTGGGACTCGCGGGTTTCACGAATCTGGATGTGGTGCGGAATCCGAGCTTGGGAGATGTGCCTTATCTCGCGCGCCTGATGCTGCGGCAGATTATTCCGCTGAGCAAGGAGCGAGTGACGGTGGAGCGCGGGCTGCACGCCCTGACCACGTCGCTGCCGGCGCGGCGGCTGGAATTCCGGTTGGGGAAATTCACCATCCCGGATTTCTTTGATGCGAATACGTACGGCACAGACAGCCATCTGCAATTTCTGAACTGGACGGTGGACAATGACGGCGCGTATGACTACGCCGCAAACACACGCGGGTACACCGACGGCGCGATTCTGGAATACGACGATCACTGGTTCAGCGCGCGCTTCGGCGTGATGTTGATGCCCAAGGTAGCCAACGGGATCTATCTCGATGCGGATATTGCGCGGGCGCGCGGCGAGAATCTGGAGTTCGATGCTACCGGCAATTGGCTGCTGCATCGCTCCGGTACGGTGCGCTTCCTCAGTTACCTCAATATCGCCGATATGGGGAATTACGAAGAGGCCAACGCGAATTTTCTCAATGGGCAGGGCACGATCCCGAACATCATTGCCACGCGCAGGCAAGGGCGCCACAAATACGGCTTCGAGCTGAATTTCGAGCAGGAGCTTCCGGCGCGCTTAGGCGTCTTCGGGCGCGTGGGATGGAGCGACGGCCGCAACGAGTCCTTCGCATATACGGAAGTGGACCGCACGGTGCAGGCCGGAGTCTTCAGCAAAGGAGACACGTGGCGGCGCAAAAACGATCGCGTCGGAGCGGTGTTTGTCGCGAACGAAATCGTGGCGGCTCACCAGCAATATCTCGGCTATGGCGGCCTGGGGTTCTTGTTGGGCGATGGCGCGCTCACGCCCGGCCCGGAAAAAATCTTCGAGGGATTCTACACCGCGCATCTCTGGCGGGGTTTCTTCGCCTCCTGCGATTTTCAGCACATCAACAATCCGGGATACAACAAGGCGCGCGGTCCGGTGTTTGTTCCGGGCCTGCGCTTCCACGTTGAGTTTTGATCTTTGGCGGCCCACGCGGCGCGCTGAAACGATTTGTGAAAGACATCGGAACGGTTTAAGCTGCGCGGCGCGGCGTGGGGCAACGATCTGCAATGGGCGAGCCGCGGGGGGATGTACATGTCACTTTTGAGATTTTCGGTTCTCGCTGCGTTTCTCATGAGCTGCGCCGCGTTTCCTCTTCGCGCGCAAGAGGACTCCAAGAAGCAGAGTGCGGCCGCGCCGGCGGAAGCGCAGGCCGCAACGCCACAGCCGGCCGCGAAACCCGCGGATGTGGCTTCGCCGGACGCAATACTGGCCGCAACCTACGATGTGATCTCCGGCCCCGCCGGGCAACAGCGCGATTGGGATCGCTTTCGCTCGCTTTTCGTGCCTGGCGCGCGATTGATCCCGGTGGTCGCAAAGAAAACCGGAACCGGTTCCGACACGCGGATCATCACGCCGGATGAGTACATCAAGCGCGCCGATGCGTACTTCGAGAAGAATGGATTTGCCGAGCGAGAAATTGCGCAAAAGGCCGAACGCTACGGCAATATCATGCAGATTTTCAGCACGTATGAATCGCGGCACGACGCGAAGGACGCACAACCCTTCGCGCGCGGCATCAATAGTTTTCAGCTCTTCTACGACGGCACGCGCTGGTGGGTCGTAACGATCTACTGGCTCGAAGAAACTCCGGAAAATCCGCTGCCCAAGGAATTTCTGCCGGCCACGAAATAGCTCGCGCTATCTGCTGCCGCGCTATTTCGGCTGCGACGGGCTGGCTGGCGGCGGAATTACCGGAGCGGGCGTCGCGCTCGAAGCAGCCGAGGTCGCCTCCGCCGGCGCCGCGGCAGGCAACAGACTCCTTAGAACATCCGGCGGCAGTTTATCGGCACTGGCCATGAGCGCGGAGACTTGCCACATTTGCTGATCGCTGAGCGCCTTCTGAAAGCCGGGCATGCCCGTAAGGCGAATGCCGTTTTTCACTTTCCAGCAGGTGACCCCCACCGGATCATCCGTAACTGTCTCTTTCGTGGTGAAAAGCTGCGGCGCGTGCGGAAACATTCCTTGCGACGCGGCGGACGGCGCCTGCAGCGGCAAGCCGTGGCAGAAAGCGCAATTCGTCCGGTATACCTCGGCGCCAGCCGCGAGATCGCCCGCGTTGAATGTGGAAAGCTCGCGGTCCTGGGTCTCCTTCTTGATTCGCGCGTGCAATGCGCCCTTGGCGATGAATTTCTCAAACGGCATGGGAGCATCGGATGCCGCCGCCGGGGATTGGCCAGTCTCCACATAGAAAAACACTGCGATCGGAACAATTAGTATTCCCAAAATCAGTCCCACCAGAAAGCCTTTCATTGGGTTCCTTTCCTTCGCTCCAAGCGCTGCGGAGACGGGTGCGGAAGAAGTGCCACAGACTGAATAACACAGCAACGCGCCGGTTGCCACGAGATTTGCCGCGCGCAAAAAACTCACTTGCGGCGGCTGGCGCGATGCGAGATGAATACTGCTATTGCCGGGAGGCTTTCCATGTTTCAAAGCGATCTGCTGAAGGGCCGTACCATTCTGATTACGGGCGGCGGCACGGGGCTGGGACGTTCGATCGCGCTGCGATTCGCCGAGCTGGGCGCGAATATTTTTCTGGTGGCGCGACGGGAAGAACCGCTGAAAGAAACTGCGGAAGCCATCCGCGCTAAGGGCGCACGCGCAGCTTACGCTTCCGCGGACATACGTGATTTCAGCGCGGTGGAAAAGGCGGTGGAGGCGGCGGAAGAGGAGTTGGGGCGCGTGGATACGCTGGTGAATAACGCTGCCGGAAATTTTATCGCGCGCACCGAGAAGCTTTCGCCGAATGCGTTCAATGCCGTAGTGGGAATTGTGCTGCAAGGCACATTTTTCTGCACGCTGGCGCTGGGAAAGAAATGGATCGCGGCAAAGCAGCCCGGCCACGTGCTGAATATCGTCACTACGTACGCGGCGGCGAATTGCGGCTCGGGATTTGTAGTGCCGTCGGCGTGCGCCAAAGCTGGCGTACTGGCGATGACGCGCTCGCTGGCTGTCGAATGGGCGCGGCATCACATCCGGCTGAACGCTATCGCGCCAGGGCCATTTCCCACCGAGGGCGCGTGGTCGCGCTTGCTGCCTTCGAAGGAACTGGAAGAGCGCGCGAAGAAGCATCACCCGATGGGCCGCTTCGGACGCCACGACGAACTCGCCAATCTTGCCGTGTATTTACTGAGCGAACAGGCCGACTACGTGAATGGCGAATGCGTGGTGATTGATGGCGGACTGTGGCTGCGCGGCGCAGGCGAATTTAACGACTTCCTGGACCTGCCCGATGCCGCATGGGATATGCTCGAAGCAGCGCGCAAGAAATAGAGTGTCGCACCTCGCGGGCGCGATCTTACGGAGCTGTTTGTGCGGGATAGACGTTGATCGCGCTCGGATCGAACTCGAACCGCAGCACCCAATCGCTGGGCACGTTGTGGCCAGCCATTTTCGCCGGCGCAAATAGCCAAAGCTTTGCGGCTTCGAGTGCGCGGTCGGCGAAATATTGGCTGGGACCGGGGGCAGCGAACACGGCTTGCGTCACCCGGCCCGATTCATCCACATGGACGTTGACGCTGACCCGGACCTTCCCGCGGATGGTAGCGCGCGCTCTTTGCGAAGCGTCCGGCAGAAATTGCCGAACAACTTTTCCGTGCACCACGCCGCTGCTCGGTGCTGTCGCCAGCGCGGATTCTGTAGGTCGAACCACCGTGGGCGGCGGAACGGATTTGCTCGCGGCAAGGCTCTTCGAGCGGGGCTGTTCCGCGGAACGCACTGCGGGATTCGACGCGGGTGGTGGCGCAATGTGTGACGTCGGCTTCGCGACGGGCGCTGCCGCTTCGGCGAGCACCGGCCTCGTCTCCGGCTTTGGCGGAACTTTCGGCTGGACCGCTGGCTGAACAACCGTTGGCGCGATTGTTACCGCACGCGCGGATTCAGTTTGCGAAGGATGATGGAAAATTCGCACTGCTGCTAGAATCGCCAGCAACGCGAGCCCGATAGGCGCGGCCGTACCAACGAAGCGCCGCTGAGCCGCGGAGTATTGTATGCCGCGCGGCGTCTGTTTCGGCGGCGTGGGCGCATTGGGCAGCAGCCGCGCGGCGATGTCCGCGACGCTCCAACGCAATTGCGGATCCCGGCGCAGGCAATGGCGCGCCAGATCCAGAAACTCCGGGGGCAGGTTGGAAGGCAATGCCGGCTCCGCCTGGTTGGTTCTCTCCCACACGGGCAGCCGTTGGGTGAGCGCTTCGCAGAGCGTCATGCCCAGCGACCACACGTCTCCCGCCGGTGAAATTCTTCCGCCCGCCGCTTCGGGTGGATCGTAGACTCCGGGCTTCCACACGCTTCCGCTGAATTCGCCGATGCGGCACAGTCCGTCGCTGGAAATTTTCAGCAGGTCATTTTCCGCCATGATGTTCGCGGGTTTGATGCGGCAGTGAACGAAACCTCTGGCGTGAACGTAGGCGAGCGCTTCAACCATTGGCCCCAGAATCGCGCGGGCTTCATCCGGCCCGAGCGGTCTTCGCGCGATCACCGAAGAGAGACTTTCATCAGCGTACTCAATCACCACATAGAGCACCGCCGAGCCATCCAATTCGCCGCGCCCCATATCCAGAAGCCGGATCAAATGCGGATGAAAAAGTTTCGCGGCGTGGCGCCAGCGCGCCAGTAATCCTTCGGCTGCAGGTGAATCCTCCGGAACCAGCTTGATTGCGGCTTTGCGGACGTCGGGGGAATCGTAGTCCGTCAGAAATACAGAGCTGCCTTCGTCTGCGCCCACAAATTCGCCAAGACGGTATTTCCCGTCAATGACTTGGCCCACTCGTTTTGCCGCGGCCTCGGTCATCTGAACCCCCTTGCACATTCACGAGCGTTAGGCGATGGCGTGCTGCCCGGGCGCTCGTCTCCATGCGAAATCGAAAAGTATCGTGCGTGATGTCAGACTCCGGCGTCTCGTCTTCAGGCGAGCATCGTCTGGAAACTGGGCGCTCGTCCGCAGGGCTGCGGTGTACCAGGCTGGGTAGGTCCCGGTCGCAAAGGGTGGTTTCTGAAGGCACTCCACCCCTCGTGTGACCCATTTTGCACTATTCCGGTTAATACGGCGCCAGAAAGTGAGGCAATGTTGTTCAATCGCACCCCTGTCGGCCGACTCGCGGGTTTCCCGCGTTTTCGCCCACCCGATTTCTTTATCGACCATATATTGACATACGATATCTATATCGATATGATTTCTGTATGTCTACACTGCAAAAGATTCTCAAGACACGGGTCAAAGTTTCTCCAAAATTTCAAATCGTGATTCCCAAGCCCATTCGGCAAGAGATGAAGCTCGAGGCGGGGCAAGAGCTCTTCATGTACCTATATGAGGGTAAGCTCCATGTGGATACCATTCGTCCGATCACGGAGCTTCGAGGAATCGCGAAGGGGATAGACTGGAAAAAAGATTACCGTGACCGAAACGACCGTTTCTGAGCTCTGGCTGATCGATACCTCGGCTTGGCTGGAGTATTTAACCCAGGATCAGAACGCTGCGAAATTCGCTCCGTTCATCGAAAGCGGAAGCTCCACCCTCGTTCCGACGATTGTTCTCTACGAAGTCGTAAAAGTATTGATGCGGCAGCGCGGCAAGGTTGTAGCCGACCGCTTCATCTCTGAGGCGCTGCGGCGCGTCGTCGTACCGCTGGATGAAGAACTAGCGCTCGCTGCCGCTCATATCAGCAACGAGACGAGACTGGCGATGGCGGACGCAATCATTTACGCGACCGCGCAAGCCCATCAGGCTCAACTGGTGACCGGTGACGCAGCGTTTCGCGGCCTGCCAAACGTGATTATTCCTTGATGCAAAAGAATCGGCGCTTTTCGACAACGAAGGTTCGATTGCTGCGGTGTGTGCCGATTCCAGCGTGGCCTTGGACCAGAAATCGGCAGACGTCAGCACCGGGACCGTTTCAAACGCAACAAGATCATCCCAACGGCTCCTCCAAGCAGCCAACGATTCTGGATTGGGCGCTTCCATCAGTTGGAAGCAACGAAGACCGGCGGGGTCCACCCAGCTTGCGTGATCAATCACACCGTCAGGCAATATCCGGCCGTCGCGCCGGAACCGCTCGCCGACGGGCTTCTCGTCGCCATCCTTGAAGCGCTCAATCAGCATCCGCCGCATGAAGGCGACTGTAGCCGATCCTTTTAACGGTGCAACCTGCATGCGGCGGGGCTGCGGCCCGGGTGCGCGCAGCCTTGACCGCGCTTGCGCTGGCCAGTAAGCTAGCTGTTTCCACAGGGGAAAAAAGGCCAGCTATGAGCACTGACACCATTCAGATTACTTTGCCGGACGGCGCCACTCGCGAGGTGCAGCGCGGCACCACCGCTGCGGAAATTGCGCGGCAGATTTCGCCGAGGCTGGCAAAGGAAGCGCTCGTTGCGCGCGCGGATGGCGAGCTGGTGGATCTTTCGCGCCCGCTCGAGCACGACTCCAGGATTTCCATCCTCACTGCGAAAGATCCGGACTCGCTGCAAGTGTTTCGGCATTCCGCCGCGCATCTGCTCGCCGCCGCCGTGCTCGAACTTTATCCCGATGTGAAGCTCGGCATCGGCCCGCCGATTGAAACCGGATTCTTCTACGAATTCGTGCGCAAGGAACCGTTCACGCAAGACGACCTGGAAAAAATCGAAGCCAAAATGCACGAGCTGGCCGCCAAGGATTTTCCCAACGAGCGCAAGCTGATTCCCAAGCCCGAGGCCATCGAGCTCTATCGCAAAAGCAATCAGGAATTCAAATGCGAGCTGGTGGAGGAAAAAGCCACCGAGCCGATGGTTTCCTTCTACAGCACAGGCAAGTTCTTTGATTTCTGCCGTGGCCCGCACATTCCATCCACCGGGCGCATCAAGGCCTTCAAGTTGATGAACGTCGCTGGCGCGTACTGGAAGGGCAAGGAAAGCAATCCGCAGATGCAGCGAATTTACGGCGCGTGTTTTATCGACCAAAAAGAGCTGGACGAATATCTGCACAATCTCGAAGAAGCCAAGCGCCGCGACCATCGCCGAGTCGGAAAAGAACTGGGGCTTTTCACTGTGAGCGATCAGGTCGGAGCCGGTTTGCCGCTCTGGTTGCCCAAAGGCGCCACGATTCGCCGGCTGCTCGAGGAGTACATCCTGGAAAAGGAACGCCGCGCCGGCTACCAGCATGTTTACACTCCAGATCTGGCGAAGGTTGACCTCTACGTCCGTTCGGGACATTGGTCTCACTACCACGAAGACATGTTTCCCACGATGGACCTGGAAACCGAACAGCTGGTGCTGCGGCCGATGAATTGCCCGCATCACATTCTCGTCTACGAATCCAAAAAGCATAGCTATCGCGACCTGCCGGTGCGGATCGCCGAACTCGGTACCATGTACCGCTACGAGCGTTCCGGCGTGCTCAGCGGACTAAGTCGCGTCCGTTGCATGACCCTGAACGACGCGCACATCTTTTGCACTCCGGAACAAATCAAGGAAGAATTTGCTGGAGTGATGCGGCTGGTCGAGCAGGCCTATCGCGATCTCGGCATCACCCAATACACGTACCGGCTCTCGCTTCGCGACAAATTGCACAGCGAAAAGTACGTGGACAACGACGAGATGTGGGATCTTGCCGAACGTATGTTGCACGAAGCCATGGATTCACTGAAACTTCCCTACACCGAAGCTCCGGGCGAGGCTGCGTTCTATGGGCCGAAACTCGATATTCAACTGGCGGACGTCATGGGCCACCAGGAAACTTATTCCACGATTCAGATCGATTTCCATCTCCCGAACCAATTCCAGCTGGGATACGTCGGCGCGGACGGTCAAGCGCATCGCCCGGTGATGATTCACCGCGGCGTCATCAGCACGATGGAGCGAATGGTTTCCTATCTCATCGAGCTGTACGCCGGCGCGTTCCCGGTGTGGCTCGCGCCTGTGCAGGCTGTCGTGCTGCCCATCACCGAGCGGCAAAATGATTACGCGAAACAGGTCCTCGAGAAACTGCTCGATGCCGGGGTGCGCGCGGAACTGGACGATCGCAACGAAAAGCTACAGTCGAAAATTCGCGACGCGCAGCTGCAGAAAGTTCCCTACATGCTGGTCATCGGCGGCAAGGAAGCCGAAGCCGGCACTGTGTCGGTGCGCCACCGCGCAAAAGGCGACCTGGGTCCGCGGCCGCTCGAGCAATTCCGTGCGGACCTCCGCGCAGAGGTAGATTCAAAGACAATTTAGGTGTTTGTATTTCGCTGAAGCTACGAATTCCCTGCGAGGGTTTTCTGCAAATCGGGGCCCATGCGCTCCAGGATTGGCTGGCCCGGATCATCGCCCACGTACTGTTGCACCACGTTGCCGTCCTTGCCGATCAATACGTAAGTCGGCAACGCGCTGGCTCCGTATTGCCGCATCATCTGATGATCTGAATCCAGGCGTTGCGTCCAGTTCATTTGATTCTGCGCGACGAAACTCTGCCAGGTGCCCTCGTCTTCATCCTCGCTGATGCTGATGACTTCCACCTTGTCGGCGCCGTAAGCCGCCTGCAGCTGCTTCAAACCGGGCAAAGCGTGGCGGCACGGGCCGCACCACGTGGCCCAGAAATCCAGCAGCGTCACCTTGCCTCCGCTTGAGGAGTTTTGTCGCGCGATACCCGGCGCTTTTTCGCCCGAGCTGAGGGGCGCGCGGGGCATATTTTCGTCGTTGAATATCTTCACGGATTTCGCCTGGCTGTACTTTTTCTCACGAAAAAGACGCGCCGCTTCACCGAGCGACATGGGCGCCGGATCCATGACCACCATGTTGTTGGGCGAAGCGCTTTGCGTCGCGTGCGAAGGCGCGGCAGGCTGCGCCGAAGAATTCGAGAGCGATGGCCCAACGGGTTGCGCTGCGTGCAGTGGGACATCCTGCGCCGTCGCCGAGCTGGAAAATGCCAGGGTCAATGCCGCGGCCGCAAGCAGAAAGGAATTTGCGCGCATCAGTGCAGGCCTCCGAAGAAATCCCCTCACGGTTCAGTCTTAGGGATGGCAGCGCACAGCCCAATAGTACGGTCGGTCAATTGTGCTCAAAGCACACTCCAAGGCTTTTATATCCTCCTTAAAGAATATGTCTTGACAAGAATATGCGTGTTGAGGCATATTCGGACTCGGCATGATAGAAACTCTGCAAGCTCTGGCCGAGCCCAACCGCTTTCACATCGTCGAACTGCTGCGCGAGGGGCCGCGGCCCGTTGGCGATATGGTCCATCGCCTGGGTCTGCGCCAGCCGCAAGTCTCCAAGCATCTGCGCGTGCTCAGCGACGCGGGACTGGTGGACGTCCGCGTGGACGCGCAGCGCCGGATTTACGCGTTGCGCCCGGCGCCGTTGAAAGAGCTCGAAGTGTGGATCGCAACGTACCGGCGCATCTGGGAAGGCAATTTCCAACGACTCGATAGCGTGCTGGAAGGGCTAAAAGCAAAGGAGAAAAAACGTGGACGCACAAGCCGGTAGAGCAGCAATGCAAAACAGCGGAACGTTGAAAGTAACCACCCCCAGCGAGCGAGAAATTGCGCTGACGCGGGTCTTCGACGCTCCGCGGCACCTGGTCTTCGAGGCTTGGACCAAGCCCGAGCTGGTGAAGCGCTGGCTGTACGGGCCGGATGACTGGCGCCTGGCGGTCTGCGAAATGGATCTGCGTGTGGGTGGTGCCACGCGCTTCGTGTGGCGCCACGGCGACGGAAAAGAGATGGGAATGAGCGGCGTTTTTCGCCAGATCGCGCCACCCGACCGGCTGGTATTTACCGAAATATGGGATGAAGACTGGACCGGCGGCGAAGCGCTTAACACGATCGCCTTCACTGAACACGCCGGCAAAACCACGCTCACGCAAACGGTGCTCTATGCTTCGCGCGCTGCGCGAGACGGCGCCCTTCAAACCGGCATGGAACGTGGCGCTGCGGTGAGTTATGATCGCCTCGCGGAGTTGCTGAAATCATGAAAATCGTAGTGTTGATCTCGCGCATCCTTCTGGGCCTGGTCTTCTTGGTGTTCGGACTGAACGGGTTCTTGATGTTCATTCCAACGGGCCCGCTGCCGACCGGCCTCGCGGGCCAGTTCGTCACGGTATTGCTTCAGTCGCACTACGTGCTGGTGATCTCTGCGTGTCAAGTTGCGGGAGGCGCGCTTCTGCTGGTGAACCGCTATGTCCCCCTGGGACTCACGATTCTAGGCCCGATCATCGTCAACATCCTCTTGTATCATCTGCTGCTGTTCCACATGGGTGTGGGTATTGCGGTCGTCGTTGCGATTCTGTGGGGAATCGTGGCATATCATCACCGCCAGGCCTTCTCCGGCCTTTTTGTGCAGAAGTCGCCGTAGCACCCCAGGCGAGCGCCAGAACTGCGATCGCCGCGATTCCTCATTCTCGCTTTTCGATGCGCCAACTTATCGCTATACTCCGCCGTCAAGAACCGCGCAGCAGCGCGATTCAGCGGGTACACCGATATGCCTGAAGAAAAACTTCGCCATCATTTTGGCGACTATCTGGCAAAGGCCGAAGTGTTTGTTTATTCCGTTCTTGCCATTTTGCTTTTCATAACGGCGATGGCGACGATTGCCAATGCTGGAAAAATGCTCTGGGGGTCTGTCGGCCACTGGACGATCGCCACCGATACACTGCTCGTGTTAGATCAGTTGCTCGTCGTGCTAATGATGGTGGAGATTATGCACACGGTGCGCATTTCCATTCACTCTCATGTTCTGGTCACCGAGCCTTTTCTCGTGGTGGGTCTGATTGCCTCGATTCGGCGCATGCTCGTGATCACTTTGGAAGCGGCCAGCCTCACGAAACCCGGAATCTGGTCTACAGAGGGTGCGAGTATCTTTCGCGGCAGCATGATCGAGCTTGGCTTGTTGGGGCTGGTCATCCTTATGCTGGTGTTCTCGATTACGCTCTTGCGGCGGTACGCTCCGGAAGAAGAGTGAGCGGTCAGCGTACCTGCGTCCGCATTACTCAACTTCATGGATAGCCTCCCCCTTTCTAACCCACCCCAGCACCGTAAATCCGTAGTTGCGGGGGAGCGCCAAACCCGTGCTATACTTTTTGGCCCGTCCCTCCTCGCGGACTTT
>Ga0210391_10001076_pt1 | contig 25682 bp, 19 predicted proteins | sample IncBWC12OmetaG_FD_160573 | JGI IMG/M metagenome (GOLD analysis project Ga0210391, IMG submission 160573) | Forest soil microbial communities from Barre Woods Harvard Forest LTER site, Petersham, Massachusetts, United States - Inc-BW-C-12-O ... | reverse complement strand
ATCCCTCCCTGGATGCCACCCTGCGCGGTGCGGACTCCATCCGGCGTCCCGCTGAGTTTGTCGAAACTTTCACCGCCGCTCTGTGGTCGTCTCATCAAATCGATAACTTTCGCGCCGTCGCTATGCGCTACAGCGACGCCTGGCGCAAGGCGTATCCCGAGCCGGATCCAATCACGCCTCGCCTCGCCATCGTGGTGCTGGGTCAGGATCTGCGCGCCCCCGACTATCCGCTCTTCCGCAAGCTCATCCCGCACGGCGTCTACATTCCCGCGGTCACGCCCACCAATGCCTGGCCGACCATTCTGGAGAAGGTCTCCGCGCGCGCGGCCAAATACCTGCTCCCCTACGGCCACTGGTATGTAGATGGCGCCTCGCCGCAAGCCATCGCCGGTTCCAAAATCAGCGCCGTCTCCTGGGATGAACTCAGCACAGTGCGCACGGCCATGCTCGCCCGCATGCAGTCCGTCATCGCCAGCGGCCACGGCGGTCCGGAAGAATTGCGTACACTCATGGCCGAGACCGCCCCCAAAGACGTCGGACTCGCTGCGCAGGTCGACGACGAAGTCCTTAGCCGATTCAAACTCAGCATCCTGGCCGAAGGCTCCGGCACCCAAATCTTCAGCACCACTTTTGTTCAGTGGACCGCGCGCGAAGCGCTGCGCCGCGCCCAACCCTGCACTCTGCTCCTGCGCTTCGCCCCGCGCCAGCGGCAGCTTCCCATGAACGAGCTGCTTGCCGGAACCAGCGACCGCCATGCCGTCGATCCCGCCGGCTCCCTCATCGACGCCGACATGGGCGCCTACTACACGTGGATCGATCAGCAGCGGCTTACTGGAGCTGCCCAGTCGTCGTTCATCGCATGGAGCGAGGCCCACGGCCAGGCGCTGGTCATCAGCCCCACCGCCCCACGCGGCACAACGGCAGGCGCTGCACTCACCATGAAGCAGATCTTCGATCAGTTTGTCTGAGCAGCCCCCGAAGAAGCGCTCACCGGCTCGTCGATCCGCACATAACGCCCGCCTGAGACATGCGATAAGTGCTGCACAATGCCGCTGGGCCAGCGAATCTCCACCGTCTCCGCCTCCGTATCCCCGCCCAGGCCGAAGTGTGCCCGCACGTCCGACGAAGAGAGGTAGCTCGACGCCGTCGTCACCGTATACCACTGCGGTCCCTGCGACGTGGTGATGTGAATGACCGCGCCGATCCCATCGCGATTGCTCTTGTGCCCCACCAGTTTGAAGCCGATCCAGTGGTTGCCGGCTTTCGTCTCGTTCATCAATATGTGCGCGGGCCCGTTGTTCTCCGTCACCACCGCATCCACCAGACCGTCGTTGTTGATGTCGCCGATCGCCATCCCCCGCGCCGCCCATCGCTGCTGGAACGCTTCTCCCGAGATGGAAGTCACATCCACGAACCTCTTCCCGCCGATGTTGCGCGCCAGCATCATTGGTTCCCGGTAATGCAGTTGCGGCTGCGTTAGCTCGATGTTGTCCATGTCGTGCCCCTGCGCGATCAGCAGATCCTTCCAGCCATCGTTGTCGTAATCCATCATCCGCGCGCCCCACCCGGAGTGCAGCAGCGTCATCCCCGCAAGGCCTGTCAAATAACTCGCGTAGCTGAACGTCCCGTCGCCGTTGTTCCGGTAGAGAGCGTATTTCTGCTCGCCCAGGTTATCGACGAAGATATCCGGTAAGCCGTCGTTGTTATAGTCTGAAAAATCCGTTCCCATACCCGCGTAAGTGCGGCCCTCGCCATCGAGCGCCACATCCGCATCCAGTCCCACTTCTTCGAACGTCCCGTTTCCCTTGTTGTGAAAGAGGAATTCTTCCATCGAGTCGTTTGCGATAAACAGGTCGGACCGTCCGTTGCGCTCATACGCAATCGCGATTCCCAGGGCCCGCCCCGGCTTGTCGAGGCCCAGCTTATGCGCCTCCTCGGTAAACGTTCCGTTGCCGTTGTTGTGATAGACCAGCATCGAGATCGGCGGAAAAACATCCGGATGGCAGTAGCCGCGATACCCCGGCCGGTGCTCGCCGCACCACACATCGTCCCAGTCCCACTGCACGTAGCGCAGCACTACCAGGTCCAGATAGCCGTCCCCATCCAGATCCACCCACGCTGCCGACGTGGACCACCCGCTGCCTCCCACTCCGGCTTTCGCCGTCACGTCGGTAAAGGTTCCGTCACCGTTGTTGTGGTAAAGCTTGTTCCCCCCATAAGCCGTGACGTACAGGTCCTCGTATCCGTCGTTGTCGTAATCGCCGGCCGCGACACCCATACCGTAACCGCTGCCGGCAAGCCCCGCCTTCTCCGTCACATCTTCAAACGTGCCGTCCAATTTCTGGTGGTAAAGCCGGTTCCAGTCCTTTGGCCGGGACTTCTGCGGAATCGTTCCTTTGGGCGTGGGATCGCCGAAAGCCGCGCCGTTCACCAGAAAAATGTCCAGGTGCCCATCGTTGTCGTAGTCCAACAGCGCCACGCCCGACCCCATCGTCTCGATCATGTATTTCTTCGCCGTATGCGGCGCCACGTGCTGGAACTGCACTCCATCCTGCGTCGTGACCTCAACGAAGTTTCCCGGAACCATCTCGGACGCAGGTGCAGCCAGTTGTTGAGGAGCTCCCGCCCCTCCCGGCAGCCAGGTAGCCGCCAGGGCCAGCAGACATACTCCGCTCATCGCGAGTGTCGGTCTCATAAGTTCCGAACTAGCCTGCCGGCGGAGGCCGCCGATTGCTCTGGATCACGGCTTTGCGGCCGTCTTCGTCTGTGCTGGGCACGCCGTACACAACTCGCCGGTGATCCCCTTGCTCTCCTCAATCGTGAAAATCCGATCGACGGAAGGAAGCTTCACCCTCTCCACCGCACCGCTCGGCCAGTGAATCTCCACCAGGTCGACCTTCGTCGCATCGCCCAGACCGAAATGCACGCGCGGGTCGTTCGACGAAAGATAGCTGCCGCCGCTCAGCACGTCTCCACGCTGGCGCATCCCTTTCCCGGTCAGATAAACCGTCGCTCCCACGGCGTCCCGCGGACTCTTCGGCCCGCCGATCAGCTTCAGCTCCACCCAGTGGTGGCCGTCGTTGCTCACGTTGCGCAGCAGCACCGGATGTCCGTCGAGCACGTTAACGACCACGTCGATCTTGCCGTCGTTGAACAGGTCGCCGAAGGCCGCGCCGCGTCCCGAGAACGCCTCGGCCAACCCGGTTCCCTCCATAGCCGGAACCAGTTCGAATTTCCTGCCCATCAAATTGCGATACAGCAGCGGCCGCTGAGCAAAACTCGTACCCCAGTCGTAGTTGTCCACCTGCGGGTACACATGCCCGTTGATCATCATGATGTCTTTCCAGCCATCATTGTCGAAATCGATAAAGCCGGCCCCCCAGCCGAGGAAGGGAATGGCATCCTGCGCGATGCCGCTCTGGTAGCTCACGTCGGTAAAATTGGCATCGCCATCGTTGCGATAGAGAACCTTATAGTCGTCGGAAAAATCCGTCACCAACAAATCCAGAAGCCCGTTGTTCCGGTAATCGCCCACCGCAAGTCCCATGCCTGCGGTCTCGCGGCCGTCCCCGTTCAGCGCAAATCCCGATGCGTAGCTGTCGTCTTCAAACGTGCCGTTACCCTTGTTGATGTACAGATAATTCGGCGTGGAGTCATCCGCCACCGCCAGATCCACCTTGCCGTCGTTGTTCACGTCCGCGAAGACCGTGCCAAATCCGTAATAGCCGTTTGGATCGCTCACGCCGGCCTTCGCACTCACATCCGTGAACGTTCCGTCTCCGTTGTTGTGAAACAGGTGATCGTGTTCCCCCCTGAGGCCCCGCGGTCCGCACATCACCGGAACGCCGCGGAACTGGCACGACGTAAACGCCACCGCCGCCGATCCCGGCACCGGCGGATGGTCCATATCGTAGTGCACGTAGCCCGCGACGAACAGGTCCGCGCGTCCGTCGCCGTCGTAGTCGCCGAAGGTCGCTCCCGTCGACCAGTTTCCTAACTGGACCCCCGCCTGTTCCGCCACATCCGTAAACGTCCCGTCGTGATTGTTGCGATACAGGCGATTCTTCCCGTAATTGCTGACGAAAATGTCCGGCCATCCGTCGTTGTTGTAGTCGCCGATGGCCACGCCAAAACCCCAGCGGTCGTTCGTCACGCCCGCCCGCTCCGCTGCATCGGTAAAGGTTCCGTCGTGGTTGTTGTGGAACAGCGCTGCGTGCGGAGGCGTTGTCTTGCCGGTAAGTGCGTCGTAAGTTGAGCCGTTCACTAGATAGATGTCGAGCCATCCATCGTTGTCATAATCCAGCAAACCGACCCCGGAGCCGTTCACCTCGATGATGAATTTCTTCTCCGTCGTTCCCATCTGGTGGATCCACTTGTCCAGCCCGGCTTCGTGCGTCACGTCCTTAAAGACGACCGGACCTGTCGCCACAAATCCCCCGGCCGTGATCGGCCGATTCTGCGCATCGTGAATGGCCGCGTGCGCGCCGCCGGTGCTTTCCCCGCCCATGGGCTGCTGAACTTGCGGAGGATTATTCTGACCAGCCAAAGCGCCAGGCAGAACCAGCCCAGCGAGCAGAAGAGGCCCAAAACGGCATCGCAACCATCCCACGCTGGACATCCGGCCAGCATAACAAACGCGAATCACCCTGGCCGACCGCAACCGTTCTTCGCTCCAGACTCTACGCCGCGCAGATCCCCGCCATCCACGCCCCGTTATGGAACTGGACCGACGCAACGCGGCCGTCGAAGGTCAGCACATAGGTCCCGTTCGGCAAGTCGCCCGGAGCCCCGGTCACAATCGGGCGAACGTATTGGTACGCTCCCCCGCCCTGCAACGCTATCCTCACCGCACACACGGTGCAATTTGCGCTTCGCCCCATACCTCGCAGTTGGCCCGGAACCATCACGGTCTGTTGATGAGGTGTCATATCTCGTCTCCCCACGCGCGTAGCATAACCCGATTTTCCTGCGAATGAAAACCCCATCATGGCTTTCCAGGGCCTAAATGCTGCTCGAAAAAGCTTACCGTCGCCGAATACGCCGCATACCAGTTGCGGTCGAGCAGGAAGTCATGCACCTCGTCCGGAAAGATCAGTTCCTGAAACACCACCCTTTGCTGGCGCAGCGCCGCTGCCAGTTGCATCGTCTGGTTGAACGGAACCTCATCGTCGTTGTCTCCCTGGATCAGCAGCACCGGCGATCGCCACGTCTTCACCGACGCCAGTGGCGACGATTCCCACGCCAGCCGCCAGCGCGCGTTGATATCCGTCGCCGTATCGGAAATCCTGAAGTTCCCCGGCTGATCGATATTCCAGTCGTGGACGCCCGACATATCCACGCCCGCGGCGAACAGATCGGACGCGCGCGCCAACGCCATCGCCGTCAAAAAACCTCCCCAACTCCCACCCCAGATACCAATATGCTCCGGCTGCACATCGCACCGGCTCCGCAAATACTGCCCCGCGCCCACAACATCCTGAAACTCACTCGCGCCTGTCGCGCCATACTTCAGCGCCTCTCGAAAGTTCAGCCCGTATCCGATGCCGCTGCGATAGTTGATCGCCAGCACCACGTAGCCCCGGCTCGCGAAATATTCGTTCAGCGCATAAGCGTTCGAGTAGTACCCCCGGTTGTGCCATCCCAAAAACATTTGCCGCTGCGACCCGCCATGCACAAAAACCAGCGCCGGATGCCGCACGCAGTTCCCGCTCCCCGCCGGCAAAAATAAATCGCCGTGGATCTGCATCCCGTCCGTCGACGCATAAACCACCGGCTGCGGCGCAACCAGCTGGCCCGCAGGAAAATCCGCAGGAATCGCTTGCGGCGCAAGGTCGTGCATCTGCGAACCCTCGCCCACGATCGCCGGCCGCAGCGGGATTTGCGCGTCCGACCGCAGCACCGCGACGGTCCGGCTATCGCTCCCCACCGCCGGATGCGTCTCGATGCCTGTTCCCTCGGTCAACGCCACCGGAGCATCGCTCGTCGCCGTTACCCTCCAGACATGCCGGCGTTCGCTGTCGCCCTGATTCGAAGAGAACACCACAAATTTGCGATCCCCGCTGATCCCCGCGTTCTCCAGTTCGAAGTCCCCAGGCGTCAGCAACTTCGCCGGCCCTCCCTGCGACGGAATCGCGTAGAAGTGGTTCCAGCCGTCATGCTCCCACGGAAAAATCAAATGATCGTCCGCAGTCCAGAACAACTGGCTGTTCGCATCCAGCGGCCGCAGCACGCTCCCCGAACCCTCCTCAGCCTTCCACACCTCATGCCCCTGGCCCGTCGTCGCATCGGCCACGCGTATCGACCACGGCTCGCCCGTCCTCTGCGGACCCGAGTAGTTCTCATCCTTGAAATAAGGAACGCGCACAAACGCAATCTCCCGGCTGTCCGCTGACCATACCGGCGACAAATCGTGATCGGTGCCCGGATCGACAAACGTCAGAGCATTCGCAGCCAGAGCGAACACGCCGATAAAGCTATGCCCGTCGCGGTCGCTCACGAATGCCAGCTTGCTGCTGTCCGGCGACCATGTGAACGCGGAACAATCGCCGTACACATGTACGCCCTCCGCCGGTTTACCGCCAATGTCGCCCGCCTTCTCGTACCAAATCTGCCCATCGGCAAACCAGGTAATGAAATTCCCGTCCGGCGAGAAGGTCGGCGATCGGCCCTCCGCCACCTTCCGCGGCGCGCTGCCATCCAGCCCCACTACCCAAACATCCCGCTCCGCGGCGCCCAGCAAATGCGCCGGATTCGGTGCCATTCCCTCCGGAAAATCCGACGACCCTCCCCGCACATACAGCAGCGCCTTTGCGTCCGGCGACCAAACCAGACTCCCAACCTCCTGCCCATCGTCCGCGTCGTACCCCGTGATCTGTCGCGACACGTACCCGGTGCCGGAGCGCACCGCAACCCAGAGATTCCGCCTGCCCTCCACGTTCGCAACCCACGCAAAGGCGTCATGTGCAGGCGCCGCCGTCAGGTCCGAGGTGAACGGCGCGCTCATTACCTGCCGCAGCGTGAACCCCGCCTTTGCCGGTTGTTGGCCCGACGCACAGAAGCACAAAAGAATGAAACCAACGCCACGCAGCGACAACCGCGAAACGACTGAGAGCAGGGATTGAGCAGTCATGCAGGTCACTCTACCATTCGTCGAAGCGCCCCTGCCCATACCAGCGCAGTGGACATTCCTCCACGAACGTTGGACTATGGGCAGGTGACCAGGTTCCCCTTCGCTCGCATTGCTGTCTCGCTTCTCTTTTCTATTTCCGTCGCCGCGTTCGCCGCCGCGCGACCGCCGCTCATCCCCCAGCCGCGCGAGTTCACGCCGCGCGCCGATCTCTCGCTGCATGCAGGCGTTCGCATCCTGGCCCCCGGCGCGGATGCCGACGACCGCTTCACCGCCGCGGACCTGAAGGAAGATCTCCTCACGCGCGGCGCAAAATTCCGCGATGCCGCGTCGGCGGTGCGTATCTATTTGTTGCGCGATGACTCCGCGACCGCGCGCCGCGTCCTGCACAGCGAGAACGCCACCATCGACGCGCCTATGCAGCCGGAAGGCTACGTGCTTATCACGCGCGGCCACGACATCTACATCATCGCCCACACCGCCACCGGCCTCTTCTACGGCGCGCAAACCCTCAAGCAACTCGTCTGTTCCAGCGGCGACGGCCTCGCCATCACCGGAGCCCTCATCCGCGACTGGCCGGCGATGCGCTACCGCGGCGTCCACGACGACCTCTCCCGCGGACCCGTTCCCACACTCGATTTTCAAAAGCAGCAAATTCGTAGCTTTGCCGCGTACAAATTAAATATCTACTCGCCCTACTTCGAAAACACGATGCAGTATGCATCGAATCCGCTCCCCGGCCTGCCGGGCGGCTCCATCTCTGCCGCCGACGCCCAAGCCCTCGTCGAATATGCGCGCTCGTATCACGTCACCATCATTCCCGAGCAGGAAGCCTTCGGCCACCTCCACAAAGTCCTCATCTGGCAGCAATACGCGCAGCTCGCGGAGATTCCCAACGGCGCCGTCCTCGCCCCAGGTCAGCCCGGATCCATGAAGCTCATCACCCAGTGGTTCGACGAGTTGGCCGGAATCTATCCCAGTCCCTTCCTCCACATCGGAGCCGACGAGACCTTCGAGCTCGGCCAGGGTCAAACCGCCGATGCCGTGAACGAGCGCGGCCGCGGCGCCGTCTACGTCGACTTCCTCTCCGATATTCATCAGGCCCTCGAGCCGCTCCATCGCCGGCTCCTCTTCTGGGGAGACATGGCCATGATCAGTCCCAACCTCGTCCCACGCCTGCCCCACGACATGATCGCCGTCGCCTGGACCTACGATCCCGTGCCGAGCGGTTATGCCCGCTGGCTCGATCCCTACACCCAGGCCGGCATGGAAACCTGGGTCTCGCCCGGCGTCAGCAACTGGAACCGCGTTTGGCCGGACTTCGACACCGCCCTCCGCAACATTCAGGGCTTCGTCGCCGACGGCCAGAAGGCTGGCAGCTCCGGCATGCTCAACACTGTCTGGGACGACGATGGCGAAGGCCTCTTCCAGCAGGACTGGTATGGGATCCTCTTCGGCGCAGCCGCCTCGTGGCAGTCAGGTCCCAGCGACATCGCACAATTTCAGCAGTCTTACGGCCCCGTATTTCATGGCGACGCAACCGGCTTCGTCAACGATGCGCAGCGCGCCCTCATCGACGCGCACGAGACGTTGAAGAGTGTCGGCCTCAGCGATGCCCGCAACTCCTATTTCTGGATGGATCCCTGGAGTCCCGAAGGCCGGCAGATCGCCTTGAAGATTCGCCCCGTCTCCGCTGAGGTGCGTCTCGATGCCGAACGCGCCATCACCCTCATCGCTCAGGCGCGCGCCACCGGAACGCTGCGTCACCCTGAAGCCCTTGACGCCATGGACCTCGGAGCTCGCCGCATCGACTTCCTCGCCTTCCAGTTCCAGACCGCCGACCAAATCGCCGATGCCTACCGCCGTCTTTATAACGGCCAAAAGGATCCGCAAATCTCCGATCACACTTCGCGCGACCTGTGGAATCTCTCCGGCGTCAATGGCCGCTGTGAAGATCTCCGTGACGGTTACGATTTCCTCCGCACCCGCTTCAGCGAAGTCTGGCTCACCGAGAACCGCCCCTTCTGGCTCAACAATGTCTCAGCCCGTTACGACACCGCCGCTGCTCTGTGGGTCGCACGCGGCAATAAACTGGCGGCAGCCCGTGACCAGTGGAGTCAGCACCACGCCCTGCCTCCGCCCGCGGAAATCGGCATTCCTGACGCGCCCGCAGCCCACTAGAGGAGCCTCTCGCATGAATCGCCTTTGCATCCTCCCGCTGGCCGCCGTCCTCTCTCTTGCACCCGCGCCTGCTCAATCGCCCATGCCCCGCACTGGCGTAGTGAAAACCGGTATCGACGTCCTCGAAGCCAATCATTTCCGCGAACTCGACACTGCCGCGCAACGCCACAACGGCCGCCTCCGCCTCGGCCTCCTCACCAATCAATGCGGCGTCGACGCCGAAGGCCGCCGCACCATCGACGTCCTCCTCCACGACGCCGCACAGGCCGTCCCCGGCCTCACCCTCACCACCCTCTTCAGTCCCGAGCACGGCATCAGCGGCGTCCTCGACCAATCCAACATCGCCAGCACCACCGATCCCTCCACTGGCCTGCCCGTCGTCAGTCTCTATGGATCAACCGACGCCGCTCGCCGCCCTACGCCCGACGCCCTGCATCAGCTCGACGCCGTAGCCATCGACCTCCAGGATGTTGGCGTCCGCTTCTACACCTACGAAGCCGTGGTCCGCTATTTCCTTGAGGCCGCTGCAAAAACCGGCACCGAGATCATCGTCCTCGACCGCCCCAATCCCATCAGCGGCACCTTCGTGCAAGGGCCAATCTCCGATCCCGGTTCGGAGAGCTATGTGAACTCCATCCCCATCCCCGTGCGCCACGGCATGACCCTCGGCGAGCTCGCGCGCTACGACAATCAGCAGCTCAACCTGCACGCGCCGCTCACCGTCATCGCCTTACAGGGATGGGCGCGCAGCGATTGGTACGACGCAACCGGCCTCCTGTGGGTCGATCCATCACCCAACCTCCGCGATCTCAATCAGGCCACGCTCTACCCCGCGCTGGGCCTGGTCGAAACCACCAACATCTCCGTAGGCCGCGGAACCGATACCCCCTTCGAACTCCTCGGCACGCCGTGGATCGACGCCCGCGCCCTCGCGCTCTATCTCAACCGACGCCGTCTTTCGGGCGTCCGATTCGTCCCCGTCGACTTCACCCCACAGAAGCCGTATCCCTATGCGGGCCAGCTCTGCCACGGCGTCAACGTTGTCGTCACGGACCGCGATCTGGTGGATGCCCCCGAACTCGGCATAGAAATCGCCGCAGCCCTGCATCGCCTCTATGCCGATAAGTTTTCGGTTGAAAAGATGAACACGCTGCTCGCCAATCGCTCGGTCCTCGATGCCATCACCGCCGGCACCGATCCCCGGCAAATCGCACAGTCCTGGCGCGCAAAGCTACACGCCTTCGAACAACAGCGCCGTTCAGCCCTGATCTATCCCGCCCGATAACGTTAGCGCCCCGGGTGCAGCGTCTGCTCCGCAACATTCCACCCCGACACCAGCACAACAGCATCTGTGGGCGCGTCGTGCGGCAACTCAGCCGTCAGTACGCGCGACTCCCCAGGCATCAACTCGATGTAATTGTCAGACCAAAGCACCGGCGCAATCAGCCCACCGCTCGCCGTCCGAACCGCCGCCACCACCTGAAACGCCAGCGTCGCCGACGGATTCTGCAGCCGAACCTCAATCGCGCTGCCCGGCCGCCGCTCCGCCCGTGCTGCCACCTGAGCCTTCGGAAGCGCCAACAGCGATGACAATTCCTCGTGCTGCAAAGCCGGCGTGTGCGTGTAGTTCGTCTTCGTCCAGTCAAACTGCGTCAGCCGCGCCGGAACCCAATAGAAATTGCGGCTCACCGTCGCCCCCGCAGCATTTTTCAGCACAAGGTCGATCCACCAAACCGGCGAGCTCCCCGCGAAAACCGAATCGGGAATTGTCAGTGCGCGGAAGCTGTTGTCCGCCTCAGCATCCAGCCGCGTCTGCTGCGAAAAAACTTCCTTCATCTGCAGATCGTAGACATGCGCCACCGCCGTCAGCGAGGCAGCCGCTTGATAGGTGCTGTTCACCACCACAATGCTGTGATCGTCGTACGAATACTGGATGTGCAGCGGCTCGCACCCCTTCTTCGCGCCAAAGTAGTTCCCTCCGGCGTCCAGCGAATAGTCGAATAAGTGCCAGAACATCGATGGCCACGCGTTGTTCAGCATCCACTGAATCACTCCGGTGGACCGAACATACTTGTTCCTGCTGTAAGCCTCGAACATCGCGCGCTCGCTGTCATAACTCATCGTCTGTGCGAACTGGATATATTGCTCAAGTGACTGCGGCGCAGCGAAATCCGCCGTCATCGCGTCATCGAAAACCCGCGGACTGGCAAAGCCCCCGCCCGCCATGTGGTAAGACCAAGCCGCAGATCGCGGCCATAATTCATCGGCAGGGATAAATTGCCGCAGGCTGGCCTCGCTCGGAATCGCCGGCCCGGGACTCGTCTCCGTATTGAACCCATAAGCCCCGCCATTCCTCGTGTCCACATACCAGTACGACGGCGCCACATAGTCGTAAGGGCCCGTCATCTTCACGCCCGATTGCCCCGTCACCGTCGTCGGCTTGGCCGACGCTGAAGAAAGAATCGGGTTAGGCCAGTGCGTCTCCTCTTCAATGCGCAGATACAAGCTCTCCACATCCGCGGGCGGCGGATTATCGCTTCCGTTCAGCCACATCAGCAAACTCGGATGCGCTCGCAACCGCAGCATCTCCGACCGCAGCGACTCTCCCGCCACCGTGTAGTTCTCCGGCGTCCAGTCCTTCCAGTGTTCCCATTGATCGCAGCAGCACCACCCCGCCATCACCAGAATGCCCTGCTGATCCGCGAGATTGAAGAAATCGTCCGTCTCCAGCTTGCCTTCCAGTCGAATCGTATTCAGTCCCAGATCGCGCACCATGCGAAACTCATCGCGCAATTTTGCCGGATCTTCCCGCATCATCATGTCCGGCGACCATCCGCCACCGCGAATCAGGATCGGTTTGCTGTTCACTTTAAACTGCCGATACCCTCCCGCATTCAGTTCCGACGTAATGGCGCGAATCCCAAACTCGATACTTTTCTCATCGGAAATCGCGCCGCCAGACTCAGTGAATCGCAGATGCAGCGTCTCCAGATGCGGCTCTCCCATCTGCCGCGGCCACCACAGTTGCGGATGCCGCAATTTCAACTGCGGATAATGCTCCGGATCGAAGACGACCGTCCGCTCCTCATGCGCCGCTAACTCCACCGCCTGCGACACTGGCACGCCCGCCGCTTTCCCGCCCACCGTGCCGCGTACTGCGCGATCCGTCGCATTCCGCAGTTCCGCATAAACCGTCAGATCGGCCTCAGCCAGCGAATCATCTGGGAACTTTGTAACTACCAGCGGCGAACGCAATGCCACCGGTCCCGTCGCGGACATGCGCACCGGCCCCCAAAGCCCCATATCTTTGTCCGGAGGCGTAGGGCTCCAGTCCACCCAGTTAATGCCGAGGTCCAGCGTCGTCGGCGCAAAGGTCTCCACCGCCAGCACATTCTTCACGCCCGGCTTCGCCTCCGCCGTAACATCAAAATCGTAACTGCGATAGGCGCCCGCCACCTGCGTTCGATCCGCAATCTTCTTACCGTTCAGCCACACATCGGCGCGGTAATTGATTCCCCCAAAATGCAGCCACACCCTGCGCCCCGCGTCCGCCCGTGGCACTACGAATTCCTTCCGGTACCACCAGCCAGCCAGGTAAGGACTATCAGCAGGCATCGGCAAGTTCGCAAAGGTATGTCCGATGGGATAAGTGGTGCCAGGAATCTTACGCAGGTTCGTCCCAAAGTACGGATCCTTATACGCGCCGTCCGCTACCTGCACGGCCAGCACCGTCCCAGGCACGTCGGCGACAGACCAACCCCGCGTTGAATATTCAGGAAGGGAAAGGACCGAGCCATCCTCCGGCGCTTTCGCTGCCGACTGCAGGGTCCAGCCGTCGCGCAGAGGTATATCGGCCCCGGCTTGCGACAGTCCGTTCTTCGGTTGCCCGACCTGCGCCGGCCCGCTCTGCGCCCAGGCGCAAACCCCAACCTGCATCGCCAGAAAACACTGCAGAAGGTGGAGGACCCGCCGCCTCTTCGCACATCGCCACATCAGGCGACAGACACGCACTGCGGATGAGAAAGGGAATCGTTTCATGCGTAATACCAGAGTGTCCTTCAGCCAAAATGCAGATTGAGCGTAACACAGCGATGGACAGGCCCTCGGCCCGCGCTGGAAAGGCTTCCAACCCTGGCGTGGCGGGTCAACCTTCTATCAAGAGAATGTGTGCAGATCGCCGGGCAGACGAGGTAACCCAGAGGGGCAGAATAATTCAGCCCATAAAACCGCATACGCCAGACGGCCGCCCACAAGTAGGGTCTGCCAGCCTGGCGCTATGATTCGTCAGTCCCCAGTTCTTTTGCTTGTATTACCCGGTTCTTATGCTCGTGGCGCTCGGATGAGCTAGGCGTAGAGCGGCGTTCGTCTCGCTGCAGTTGATCGCAGCGGCCAATTACATATCGTTGCCGATGCCCGTGTAGTAGCTCTTGATCGACGATCCGAGCGTATTGAGCCCGGAAATCGCAACCAGCGCGATCAGCATTGCGATCAGAGCGTACTCAATTAGGTCCTGACCGGATTCTTCATCCAACAGACTCCTGAGGAGCCCTTTCGTGGTTTTCATTACGAATCTCCTTAATGCCGGCCATACTAACCACGCGAATGCACAAGTGGAGGGAGCCGCGCTAAAAATTCATGGCCTAATTCACACTGCACTGCCCGACAGGTAACGATCAATCACCCTTCCGTGTTACAACCGTGGCGCGCCGTGCACGGGTCCGCTACTAACGTGCTATTCGGATCAACCGTCGACACTCGGTTCAAAGCTCAAAACACTGCAGGGGAGACGCTGAGTGTACCCATTGTCTTTCACGAATGCAAGGAAAGAGTCCCGCCTCAGCGGTCGAGCCAGCTCCCAGTTTGTGCCTGTTTTCAGACACTTACGCTCTCCTGGTACTCCCCGAACACCTCGCGCAGCGTCGATGCGATCTCTCCCACCGTAGCGGAGCTCTCCGTAGCCTCCAGAATCGCCGGCATCAAATTCGCCCCAGTCCGTGCCGCCTCCCGCACTCCGTCCAGCGACGCCCGCCAACGCCCGGCATCCCGTTTTTCCCGTAGCGCCCGCAGCCTCTCCACCTGGCGCCGTTCCAGGGCCTCGTCCATTTGCTGCGTCGGAATCGGTGGCTCCGTCTCCCGGGTAAACCGATTCACGCCCACCACTGTCACCTCTCCCGCATCAATCGCGCACTGCGTCGCGTAGGCCGCGTTTTGGATCTCCTGCTGCACCCATCCTCTCTCAATCGCCGGGATCATTCCGCCCATCCCCTCGATGCGCGCAAAATATACTGCCACCTGCTCCTCAATCCCCGTCGTCAGCGCCTCAATGCAGTACGAGCCCGCTACCGGATCGATCGTATTCGCCACGCCCGATTCGCACGCGATAATCTGCTGCGTCCGCAGCGCAATCCGTGCCGCCTCTTCCGTCGGCAGCGCCAGCGCCTCGTCGTATCCGTTTGTATGCAGCGACTGCGTCCCCCCCAGCACCGCTGCGAGCGCCTGCAGCGCAGTCCGCACAATGTTGTTTTCCGGCTGCTGCGCCGTCAGCGTCGATCCCGCCGTCTGCGTATGAAACCGCAGCATCCACGACCGCGGATTCTTCGCTCCAAACCGGTCCCGCATAATCCCCGCCCAAATCCGCCGCGCCGCCCGAAACTTCGCCACTTCTTCCAGAAAATTGTTGTGCGCATTGAAGAAAAACGATAGCCGCGGCGCAAAGTGGTCCACATCCAACCCCACATCCAGCGCCGCCTGCACGTAAGCCATCCCGTTTGCCAGCGTGAATGCCACTTCCTGAGCCGCTGTCGATCCCGCCTCCCGCATGTGATATCCGGAAATCGATATCGTGTTCCACTCCGGAACCTGCTCACCCGCCCACGCAAACACGTCCGTCACAATCCGCATCGCGTGCCGCACCGGGTAGATATACGTTCCCCGCGCAATGTATTCCTTCAGAATGTCGTTCTGCACCGTGCCGGAAAGCTTCCTGATGTCTGCCCCGGCTCGCCGTGCCACTGCCACATACAGCGCCAGCAAAATGCTTGCTGTCGCGTTAATTGTCATTGAGGTCGAGATGCGGTCCAGCGGAATCCCCTCAAACAGCCGCTCCATGTCCTCGATCGAATCAATCGCCACGCCCACTTTGCCCACTTCGCCCATCGCCATCGGCGAATCGGAGTCGTACCCGATCTGCGTCGGCAGGTCGAACGCGACCGATAATCCCGCCGTCCCCTGCGCCAGCAGGAATTTATAGCGGGCGTTGCTTTCTTCTGCATCCCCCATCCCCGCGTACTGCCGCATCGTCCACAGCCGCCCCCGGTACATCGTTGGCTGGATGCCTCGCGTAAACGGAAATTCCCCCGGAAACCCCAGATCCCGCTCCGGAGAAAATTCCGCCAGATCCTCAGCGGTGTACAGCGGTTTGGAGGCGAATTCCATCACACGAAAAATGGTACGCGCTGACTCGGAGATTTGCTAAACTCTCTGCGTGCAACTCCGGTCGCAGATCGATTTCGCGAGTTTTCGGGAATCCCAAAGACTGAGTAGTCGTCTCCGGATTGGGCGGGAGTGGGTCATCTTCGGGAAATTTATGTTTGTGATTTCCATGTTGGGTTTCGCTTTTCTTTGGATTCGCGAATCAAACGATTCTATGTCCAGGTCCCTGCATTATGGCCATTCTGGGATGGCCCCGCTGTTCGTTGTGTTTGCGGCGCTTTTAAGTCCGGTGATCGCCTGGATACGCGACTGGGTTTCTTACGACTGCGACCCGGGACTGCAACAGGAAAAGGTCGTTGACTTCGACGAAAAGTCCCTTCGCATCAGCGATCCCCTCGGAAGCAAGGCTGAAAGTCCATGGCCAATCTTTGATTGTTTTGCTGAGGGCAGGCGCGTTTTCGTCATCGGAACTCCTGGCAATTCCTTTACGACAATTGCCAAGTCTCGCATGAGCGAAGAACAGCGCCAATTTCTGCGTGCAATTTTGGTTCGAATCGTGAGCAAATAAGAAGCCAAAGCTTCGTAGTCTGGACGCCGCCCGAGTCGCCCTACCCCCGCTGCTTCCGCTTCGCTCGCCAAAACGAGCTCACCGTGAACCACACAAAGAGCAGCCCCAGTCCCAAATACACCTCTGCGTGCCGGTCGTGCCATCGCGTCGCCCGCCCCGTCTGCCACGCATGACTTAGGAAAAACGCAGCGAAGATCCCAAAGAAAACCCCCGTCACCTGCAGCACCAAAATGCCGCCCGCATGCGCCAGCGGTTTGGCCATCGCCGACCCAAAGCGCCCCGCGCCCCGCAGCAGCCGCCTCCCCCCATCCGCCACCGTCGCTCCTGCCGAAGGCCCGGTAGTCGCTGCCCGCGTCCCCGCCTGAGCCCCAACACTTCGCGCCGCGCCAGCGCCCGGCCGCACTCCAGTTGTCGGCCCAGAGTTGGTCCCGGCGCTCGACCCCGTTCCAGGCGCGTCAGGCTCTCCGATCTTCGCCGCCTGCTCGCGGATCTTCCCCGCCGCCAACCGCGTCGTGATCCCCAACACCCGCCCCAACCGATTCGGCTGCATGCCCAAAGTCTATCCGGTCCGCCCCCGTCGCCGGGTCTTGCCATCCGCTGCCCCCACCTTCCCACAGAACCGCATTGCCCCCTGGTAACATCAGAAGATAAGGTAGGGGAAACGGGGATTGCACCCACGCCGCACCCTCCCCGGGAAATCGAGGTCCGGAATTGAATCAAAAACTCCGCAAGCTGGTGCAGCAACTCGGCGAAGCCATCCACGAGAGCGTTTCGGAATCCCCTCAAATTGCTGGCGTCGTCGCCGACATTCGCAAACAGGGCTTCGAAGTTCTCCTGATGCTCGAAGCCACCATCGGCCTCAACGAAATTGAGCAGCAGCCCGTGGGCGCCATCGACACCGGCAAGGCTGTCCGCGAAGGCGCATCGTCCGACGAAAAGGGCGCCTTCACCGCCCAGGACCTGCACTTCCTCAAGTCACTCCGCATCTCAGTCAGCGGCGAACGTCAGGGCCAGGAAGACGCCATTTCCAGCGACAACAGCGACCAGGAAGACGCCTGACCTCCTCGGTTACTCGCAGTGCAATCAAGGTGTGATAGTTCTGGCATTCACTACAGCAAAATCACGGCGAAGTCTGTAAACTTGCCGGTCAGGTTCCGCGAGGGATGCTCATGCCGATGAAGGACACGTTAGGCGTACTTTTGGCGGGGGGCGCAGGTGAACGCCTTTTTCCCCTCACCCGCGACCGTGCAAAACCAGCCGTGCCGTTTGGCGGGCAATATCGCATTATCGATATCACCCTTTCCAACTGCATCAACTCCGACCTCCGCCGCGTTTACATCCTCACGCAGTACAAAGCCCTTTCGCTCAATCGCCACATCCGCGAAGGCTGGACCAGCGTCGTCGCCCAGGAACTCGGCGAGTTTATTGAAATTCTTCCCCCCATGCAGCGCGTCAGCGCCAATTGGTACATGGGCACTGCCGACGCCGTCTACCAAAACATCTATTCCATCGGCTCTGAGCAGCCCAAGCATGTCCTCATCCTCTCCGGCGACCACATCTACAAAATGAACTACGGCAAGATGCTTCGCCAGCATCTTGACTCCGGGACCGACGTCACCCTCGCCACGCTCCCCATCGAGCCCAGCGAAGTTTCCCGCTTCGGCGTCGTCGAAGTCGCCCGCAGCGGCGAGGTTACCGGCTTCCTTGAGAAGCCCAAACAGACCGACCTCCGCTCGCCCTTCAATCCCAATATGGTCGATGCCTCCATGGGCGTCTACCTCTTCAATACCGACGTCCTGCTCCCCGCGCTCATCAAGGACGCTGAAGATCCCGACTCCCAGCACGACTTCGGCCACAACATCCTTCCCGCTATCCTCGGCAAGTACAAGATGCACGCCTACAACTTCGTCGACGAGAATCGCAAGGAAGCCCTCTACTGGCGCGACGTCGGCACCCTCGAGGCCTATTACGACGCCAACATGGACGTCGCCTCCGTCTCCCCAATCTTCAACCTCTACGACAACAGCTGGCCCATCCGCACCCGCGTTCGCCAATATCCGCCCGCCAAATTCGTCTTCGGCGAGCCCGGCCGCACCGGCATGTCCATCAACTCCATCGTCTCCCAGGGCTGCATCGTCTCCGGTGCCGTCGTCCGCAACTCCGTCCTCTCCCAGGACGTCCGCGTCAATTCCTACTCTGAAGTCGACTCCAGCATCGTCTTCACCCACGTCAACATTGGCCGCCACTGCCGCATTCGCCGCGCCATCATCGACCGCGACGTCCACCTGCCCGAAGGTACGGTGATCGGCTACGACCCCAACGACGACCGCAAAAATTATTTCGTCACGCCCAGTGGCCTGACGGTGGTCACTCGCGACTACTCCCTCTACGAAAACCCAGTAGCCCCCGACTTCCTGCAGGAGCGAAGAGACTAATCGCTGGCGTTCTCACCGCGCAGGCCAGTCCCATCCCGGAGTGTTGAACAGCGTCGCTCCGGCAAGCACCGTCTCCCCAAAAGACTTCTCCAGATGCAGCCGCCGGCACGCGCCCGCCGGTTCCAGCGCCTCCACCAACGCTTGTGCATGCGACACCACCAGAATCTGCGTCCGCCCGGCCGCTTCCAAAATGAGTCGCGCCAGGGCCGGCAACAGATCGGGATGCAAACTCGTCTCCGGCTCGTTCAGCACCATCAACTCCGGCGGCCGCGGCGTCAGCAGCGCCGCCGTCAGCAACAGAAACCGCAGCGTTCCGTCGGAAAGTTCCGCTGCCCCCAGCGGGCGCAGCAACCCATGTTGCTGCAGCTGCAAAACAAACCGCCCATGTTGCTCATCAATCCACAACCGGCTGCCCGGAAACGCATCCTCAATCGTCCGCGACAACCCCTCCGTGTCGCCAATCTCCCGGATGGTCTGCAACGCTGCAGGCAAATCCCTCCCATCGTTGTGCAGCACCGGTGTAAACGTCCCAATCTGCGATGTGCGCACCGGCGAAGTCATGTCCGTCCGGAATCCGTCATAGAAGCGCCAGCCGCGAATCGCTTCCCGCACCTCCAGCATCTCCGGCGCCCGCTGCGGATCGGCGATACTCGCCAGCATACTGTCGCCCGAGCCGAGGTTTTTTGTCAGTAGAGCGGATTCGTCCCCCTTGCCGCCGGCAACGCTGACCACGTTATTGCGCCGATCCACCAGCGCTCCAGCCTTCCGGTACCGCCCGCCATGCCAGATGCACTCCCGCTTGATCGCCGGATCCAGCAGAAACATCGTGGGCACGCCCGGCGGTGGCGGATACCCCAGCTCGATGCTGTATCCGTAAGTCTCGCCGCTGTACCCCAGCTTCAGCGCCGCCGCCTTCTTCCGCACCAGCCCTTCCACAGGATGCTCGCCCTGGCGCACGCCGCGCGGAATCTCCTCCGGTCCCGCCCAGAACGTCGTGGCAACCCTCCCTCGCGTGCCAGCGAAGACACCACTGCGTTTTGCGCCGCATCTCCCAACAGCCGCAGCGCCCGGTACAGGCTCGACTTGCCGCTCCCGTTCGCGCCTGTGACCACGGTCAGCCGCCCCAGCGGCAGCACCAACTCCCGCAGCGAACGATACCCCGAAATGGCCAGCGTCTCAATCAACTCCGCCAGCATACCGCGCCGGTTCCCTCGCTGACCGGTTCATTGCTGGCCGCCTTTTAGCTGACCGTCCCACCGCTGACCGCTCTTCCGCTGTCCCCCCTGTTGTTTTCCCAAAGAAAATGTGCCATCCTTCCTGTGGGAAACCAAAATGGCAACCGAAAAACCAAAATCTGACGTCCAGCAAGGCACCCTCGCACTCATGGTGCTTCGCACCCTCGATGTCCTCGGCCCCCTGCATGGCTACGGCCTCGCCCGCCGCATCGAGCAGATCAGCGGCAACCTGCTGGCCCTGAACCAGGGCACCCTGTATCCGCTCCTGTTGAAGCTGGAGCAGGAAGGCTCCATCGTCTCCGAGTGGGGCGCTTCTGAAAATAACCGCCGTGCCCGCTTCTATCGCCTCACCCGCACCGGACACAAGCAGTTGCAGGAGGAAACTCGCGGCTGGAATCAGACCGCCGCCATCATCGGCCGATTCTTCGACGCGAAGGCAGAGGACTTCTCATGAAATTCCTGCGCCGTCTCTTCACGCGCCTGCGCAACTCCGCCACCAGGCAACGCAACGACGAGCGATTGCGCGAAGAAATGGAGCAGCACCTCGCCCTCGAGACAGCGGAAAATCTACGCCTCGGCCTCACGCCCGCCGAAGCCCGCCGCCAGGCCATCCTGAAATTCGGCCCCATCCAGGCAATCCGCGAAGACTATCACGCCGAAGGCCGCGTTCTCCTTATAGAAACTGTCCTGCAGGACCTGCGCTTCGCCTTCCGCATGCTCGCGCGCTCGCCAGGCTTTACCGCGGTCGCCATCGTGACGCTCGCCCTGGGCATCGGCGCAAACGCCGCGATTTTCTCCGTCGTCAACGCCGTACTGCTCCGGCCGCTGCCTTACCCACAGCCGGCCCAACTCGTCGTCGTGCCGGAGAACCGGCCCCAAACAGCGCTCACAGGTCAGGGAATGTCCTGGCCCACCTTCACCGAGTTGCACGACCACAGCCGCTCCTTCAGTGCGGTCGCCGGCCTGGCTGCCCACGCTCTCACCCTTACCGGGCGCGGCGAACCGTCTGAAGTCAGCACCGTCTCCGTCACTCAGGATTTCTTCTCGCTCTTTGGAACCAGCCCACTTATGGGTCGCGTGCTTCTTCCCGAAGACGGCAACCGCGGTGCTGCTCCAGCCGTCGTCCTCGGCGAGAATCTGTGGCGCAGCCAGTTCGGCGCTGACCCCTCCATCATCGGCAAATCCATCACTCTCGACATGCGCGCCTTCACCGTGGTGGGTGTCATGCCGGCCGAGTTCCGTACTCCCTTCTTCGCCCAGACCGAACAGATCTGGATCCCTTTGGTCCAGGATCCGCTGTTTAGCGGCTGGATCACGCATCCTCAGAGACCGCATTGGCTGCCCGTGCTGGCCCGACTGCGCCCAGGCATTTCGTTCGCCCAGGCTCGCGCCGAAATGGAAACGATCAGCGCCGCCCTCGCCAGGCAGTCTCCTGACGAAAACGGATGGCGGCTTGGCGTCGAACCCCTGCAACAGGACATCGTCGGCGACATGAAAGCCCCCTTGCTGATCCTGCTCGGCGCCGTCGGCTTCGTCCTCCTCATTGCCTGCGCCAACATGGCGAACCTTCTGCTCACCCGCGCCACCGCACGGCAGAAAGAAATCGCCGTTCGCATCGCTCTCGGCGCGAACGCCCGCCGTATCGCCCGCCAGTTGCTCACCGAAAGCCTGCTTCTCGGCGTCCTCGGAGGCGTCGCCGGCATGCTGCTCGCCTGGTGGGGCGTATCGTCGCTCTCCACGCTGCTGCCCGCGGAGTTGCGCCAGCTTCATTCCATCCGCCTGGACGCTCCCGTGCTTCTCTTTGCGCTGGTGTTGTCGCTCGGCGCCAGCGTGGTGTTTGGCCTCGCTCCCGTTTTCTTCGCGGCCGGTTCCGATCCTCAGAACCATCTGCGCGAAAGCGCACGCTCCGGTGAAGCGCGCGGCTCGCAGCGTGCCCGCAGCGTTCTCGCCGTGATAGAAGTCGCCCTCGCTATGGTCCTGCTTGCCGGAGCCGGTCTGCTTCTGCGCAGCTTCTCCCGGCTCACCTCCGTCCATCCCGGATTCAATCCCGACAACGTCGTGAAGGCCGAAGTCTCTCTGCCACAATTTCAATATCCAAAGCCGCAGCAGTGGACCGCGTTTGCTCGCGACCTCATGGTGCGCGTGCAGGCCCAGCCCGGCCTTCAAAATGCCGCCATCGCCGCTCCTCTTCCCATAGCCGACAACTTTGTTGACCTGCCCTTCACCGTCGTTGGCAGCCCGCCCTCCGCGCCAGGCACAACCAACACTGCCCACTACGTCGCCGCCAGCCCCCGCTATTTTGCCGTCATGGCGATTCCCCTCCTCCGCGGAAGGTTATTCTCCGTCGACGACACGCCATCCACGCCGCCCGTCGCGCTCATCAGCCAGGCCCTGGCCCAGCGATATTTCCCGCATCAGGACCCGCTCGGTAAGCAACTCATCTTTGGATTCCCCCCCTACGGCAACACTTCGCGTGAAATCGTCGGCGTGGTCAGCGATATCCGCGACGCATCCCTCAGCACGGACCCCGGCCCCATAATGTATGTGCCCTTCGATCAGGCCCCGTTTTGGGGAGGGGAAGTGGTCGTCCGCAGCTCACTCAGTCCCGCCGTCGTCACCGCTGCCATCCGCGTCCAGACCCACCAGATCGACAAGGACCTGCCCGTCACCGATATCGAATCACTGCCCGAAGCCGTGCACGCATCGGTCGCCGCTCCCCGATTCCGCACTCTGCTCCTGGGCCTCTTCAGCGCCATCGCTCTCGTGCTCTCCGCCATCGGCATCTACGGCGTCATCGCCTTCTCCGTCGCGCGCCGCACCCGCGAAATCGGCACCCGCATGGCCCTCGGAGCATCTCCGTCGAGCATCCTCCGTCTCGTCATCGGCGAATCGGCAAAGCTCGTGGTCCTCGGTCTCGCAGTGGGCATACCCGCAGCGCTCCTGCTCACCCGTTATCTCTCCACACTGCTCTTCGCAGTGAGCCCCACCGATCCCCTCACCTTTGCCGCAGTTGCGATTCTGCTCGCGCTCGTCGCATTGGCCGCAGCGTACCTGCCAGCGCGCCGAGCCATGCGCGTCGATCCCATGGTCGCCCTCCGCTGCGAATAAGCGAACCCTAAAACCTAAAACCTCGAACCTAAAACCTAAAACCTAAAACCCCGTACCCACCTAACCTCTGTACGCTGCCCCCTGCACCCTGTACCCTGAATTCAATGGGCGCCGGCTTCGCATCCACCGACCGATTCCTCGCCGAAGTGAAGGAGAACCGCCTCCGTCCCGGCTATGTCCTGGTTGGCGACGACGTCTTCCTCTTCGATCGCTGCCGCAAAGCCGTCCTCCAGGCTCTCGTCCCGCCCGACCTCCGCGACTTCTGCCTCTCCGACCTCGACCTCGCCGAAATCAATATCTTCGAGGCCCTCGACCGCGCCCAAACCCCCTCCCTCATGGCGCCCTTCCAGGTCCTCTTCATCCGCAATCTCAAAAACCTCTACACCCGCGGCGCCAAAAAAGAAGAATTCGCGGCCCTCTCCTCCTATTTCCGCTCCCCCAATCCCCAGGCGCTCCTTATCTTCGTCGCCGACCACATCCGCATCCCCTCCGACCCCCGCCGCATGGACATGCAGGATAAGGACCGCTACGACCGCATCCGCGAAACCCTCGGCGACGCCTGCGGCATCATCGATCTGGCTCGTGTCGACGAAGCCGACGCGCTCAAATGGATCGCCGCCGAAGCCAAACGCCGCGACGTCCAGTTCGAGCAGGACGCCGCCCGCGAACTCGCCGACGCCCTCGGCGCAGACATGATGCTGATTGCCTCCGAGCTCGAAAAGCTCGTCCTCTACGTCGGACCAAAAAAGCACGTCACCCTCGGCGACGTCGAGACCATGGTCCTGGCCGCCAAGCAGCGCTCCCTCTACGAGCTCACCGACGCCATCTCCGCCAAAGACCGCGCCCGCGCCCTCTCGCTGCTCCACGGCCTCCTCAACGCCTCCGACGGCGGCGAAGATTCGGCCATCGGCCACCTCTACATGCTGGCTCGCACCTTCCGCCAGATGCTCGTCATCCTCGAGAAAAACGTGCGCGACTCCCGCGCCATCTGGCAGGCCCTCTGGCAAGGCTTCCGCATGCCCCCCTTCGCCGCCGAAGACGTCATCCGCCAGGCCCGCCGCTACAAATCCCGCCGCGAGCTCACCCGCGCCCTCCGCCTCATCGCCCGCGCCGACATGGAGCTCCGCTCCCAACCCCCAGACAAACGCCTGGTCTTAGAGCGCTTAGTTTTAGAACTAGCCAGCGACCCCAAACCCTCCCACCTAAGCGGCCTCTCCCCGCAATACGCCATGGAGTGGTGATAGTCGGTCCTTCCAGGTCGTAGATACTTTCACCACACCTTGCTCCCAATCTGGGAACACGCTATTCTGAGAGCGTGAGAGTGATCGCACGCGGCACCCTCAACTCGTTTGTGAAGAATCGTGTCCGGGCCAATATCCGAAGCGGCGTCAAGGGTCATCTGGATGCGTGGCACGCTGAAGTTGTCAAAGCCAACTGGAAGAACTCGGCCGAGATGAAGCAGCAGTACCGTTCGGCGAGCATCGTTTCCTCTGAGCGAGTGGTTTTCAACATTAAGGGCAACAGCTACCGGCTGCTTGTTGAAGTCGCTTATCAATTTCAGATCGTTTTCATCGTCTGGATTGGCACACACAGGGAATACGACAAAATTGACGTTAAGAAGGTTTGTTATGACAAAGAGCGTTACACAAATTCGTCCAATCCGCACTGAAGCCGATCACGACGCGGCCGTCGTCAGGATTGCCGAACTGATGGGTTCCGCTCCAGGCACGCCCGAAGGCGACGAACTGGATGTTCTGGCCACGCTCACCGATGCCTGGGAGGCCAGGTATCAACCCATGGACGCGCCGGATCCCGTCACCGCCATTCAATTTCGCATGGAACAACAGGGCCTCAGCCGCAAAGAGTTGGAACCCATGATCGGCAGCCGTGCGCGCGTGTCGGAAGTGCTCAACGGCAAACGCAAGCTGACCATTGGGATGATTCGCCGTGTTCGCGACGAGTTGGGAATTTCCGCGGATTTATTGATCGGCTCTCCCCCGAAAAGAAAATACGGAAAATCCACCGGAGCCGGCTTCCGCCCTGCACGCTCGACTGCATCGTTGCGGACATCTGGACCATCCTCAAACCGCAAAGCGAATAATCGATAATCAGCGCGCCTTGTGGATGAGCGCAGAACGCACCCACCTGTAACCTGTAACCTCCAACCTGTACCCTAAATTCATGCTCCTCACCCTCCCCAAAGGCCCCTTCCGCGCCTGGCTCCTCGACTGCGACGGCACTATCGTCGACTCCATGCCCCTCCACTACATCGCCTGGAAAACCGCCCTCGCCGAATGGGGCTGCGACTACCCCGAAGACCTCTTCTACCAGTGGGGCGGCATGCCCATCCGCGAAATCATCGCCGAGCTCAACAAACGCCAGGGTCTCGCGATGCCCGTCGAACAAGTAGCCCGCCGCAAAGAGAGCCTCTACTACCAGCTTCTTCCCAAACTCACCGCCGTCCCCGAGGTCCTCGAGCAAATCGAAGCCGCCCACGGCACCATCCCCTTCGCCGTCGTCTCCGGCAGCACCCGCGAATCCGTCGTCAAATCCCTCGAAGTCACCGGCCTCCTCGACAAATTCGACCTCCTCGTCTG
>Ga0210391_10001075_pt1 | contig 25684 bp, 26 predicted proteins | sample IncBWC12OmetaG_FD_160573 | JGI IMG/M metagenome (GOLD analysis project Ga0210391, IMG submission 160573) | Forest soil microbial communities from Barre Woods Harvard Forest LTER site, Petersham, Massachusetts, United States - Inc-BW-C-12-O ... | reverse complement strand
AACTCAAAGTTGACCTGGCGCCCTGCGACTTGAGCAATGTAATCAAGGATGCCGCCGAGCGATTCCTGGAGGACGCATTGAACGGCGGCACCGAACTTCGCTTGACCGTCGCCGAGGGAATCCATACGCGAGCGGACAAATTCCGGCTCGACGAAGCGATTGGTAATGTCATTTCCAACGCGATCAAGTACGGCGGCGGCAAACCAGTCGACATCCAGCTCAAGACCAAGGGCGACAAGGCTCTGTTGGTTGTACAAGACCGCGGCATCGGTATCCCGGTGGAGGATTTGGAGCGAATCTTCGGACGCTTCGAGCGCACCGCCGTCAGCCGCAACTATGGCGGACTCGGGCTCGGCCTTTTCATAGCGCACCAGATCATCGAACAGCATGCCGGATCTATAAAAGCCGAGAGTCGGTCCGGCGGCGGGGCGCGCATCGTTATCGAACTGCCCCACACGACAAATTCGAAGTCGAAAGGAAAAGAGTAGCGACCCCGCAACCTCAAGCACGCAACCCGCGCCAGGCAACAACTCTGTGACGACCTCGCCGTGGCTACGGAACGCAAACCTCTCTCGTCGCGCGTCGATCTCAAAGAGATTGTCGACCAAGCGGCAGTCGCCAACATCCTTGTTGTCGAAGATGACTTGGACTTCGGCGAAGCCGTTTGCGAAATCCTGACGATCTCAGGCTATCGCGCTTCGCATGCGACGGATGGTATCGCTGCCCTGCAGATGCTTCGCGTCGGTGAGTTACCCGATCTCATCCTGCTGGACCTGATGATGCCGCGGATGGACGGATGGGAATTTCGCGAAGCTCTGCTGCGAAACAAAAGGCTGAGAGATATCCCGGTTATCGTGTTTTCCGCAGTGACCGAGATAGCCAAGCCAATTAAAGCCGACCGATTTCTCCGCAAACCAGTCGCTCCCGAAGTGTTGCTGTCCGCAATCCCGCCACTGCTGCGTCCACGCTCCGAATCCTGACACCGGTGCAGCGATCATCGTTTCGGGTGACTGTCGATGCGAAGGCCCGAGAGCAGTTGCTCGACGTTGTGGCCGACCTCGCGGCGCGCGGCGGGCTTGTCTTCGGCGTGGGCGATAAAGATTGCGGCCTCGGTCACCGCGCCCATCAACAGATAGGCCAATGAATCGACCGACGCGGGCGCGATGATTCCTTGATCCATCGCGGCCTGCAGCGCGGCCATGACCAGCCGCAGATGGTATTTGGCATCGATCTCGCGCCATCGCTCCCATCCCAGGACGGCAAGCGCGTCGATCAGCACGATACGCTGCACTGCAGGGTCGAGGCATGCGTCGAGAAAGGCGTTGGTGGCCGCCAGCATCCCGTCCCAGACGCCAGAGCCGGATAGGGCGGCGCCAGCGGCTTCGGCACCGATTTGAGCGAGTTTCTGTTGCTCGAGATCGAACACAGCAGAAAACAAGTCTCGTTTGTCCTTGAAATGATGGTAGAGCGCGCCGCGGGTGACTCGCGTGCGGCGGGCGACGGTCTCGATATCGGTGGCGGCGTAGCCAAGGCGGCCGAACAGCTTGCGCGCGGTCTTGATCAGGGCGGCGCGGGTAGCCTCGGACTGCTCGAGCTTGCGGCTCTTGACTGTCATACCGTTCTCATGTCACATACATACCGTCGGTATGTAAACCTCTCACTCGAAATCAACAGGAGGCAGGTTAGCAATGAAAGCAGCAGAGTTCCATCAGGCGCGGAAATTCGCGGACACGACCTTCGGCCGGATTGCCTATGTCGAGAAGGGCTCGGGCCCCGTCGCGCTCTTCGTTCACGGCTTTCCGCTGAACGGCTTCGCCTGGCGCGGCGCGCTCGACGATCTCGCGGCGACGCACAGATGTATCGCACTAGATTTGATGGGGTTGGGCCACAGCGAAATCGCGCCGGGCCAGGACCTCGGCTTCGGCGAGCAAGCGAAGATGATTGCAGGCTTTCTCGATCGGCTCGGAATATCGCAGGCCGATCTCGTCGGCAACGACAGCGGCGCCAGCATCAGCCAGGTGTTCGCCGCGCGATACCCGTCGCGACTGCGCAGCCTCACTCTCACCAACTGCGAAGTCCACGACCTGTGGCCCAACGCAATGTTGAAGGCGGCGTTCGATCAGTTTGCGGATCCCAACGTCATCGAGGGCATGAGACTGATGGTGGAAGCGCCCGCCATGGCGCGCCAGGCGTTCGCGTCGGTCTATGAAGATGCAGAGCGCATCCCCGACGAAGCGTTCAAGACCTACTTCGAGCCGATCGTGTCGTCGGACGCGCGCGGCGAAGCGATGCGGCGCTTTCTGAACCTCGGCAATCTGAAGGTGCTGACCTCGATCGCGCCGCGATTGCGCGAGCTCAAGGTGCCGACTCTCATCGTCTGGGGCGAAGCCGACACGGCATTCGATCTGAAATCACCGCAATGGCTCAAAGACAATATCGGCGGCGTGAAGCGCCTCATCATGGTGCCGGGCGGGAAGCTGTTCTTCCCCGAGGAGCATCCGAAGCTGATGAGCGTGCTGCTGCAGGAGTTCTGGCGCAGCCTCGCGTGACCCGTCTTGTGTCATCCTGACGTCGTTGGAGCAGCATCGCATGAACACTCTTGTGTCATCCTGACGAAGTGAGCAACGCGAGCGGATGGAAGGATCTCGGACAGCGGGGCGCAAGCGCCGCCGGTTCCGGTTTTGGTTGCTGTATCAGTTGGTTGAGGCGGGACGAGAGGCGACCTCGCTGCAGGAGGGCCCGATGAATCTCCACATCGCAGCGTGCGCGCCTTTCACCCCCTTGACCATTCCCGACAACTCGCGGCCGTCGTCAGAGAGGTTCAGCTCGGCCTGCAGCGACTCGGGATTCGACGAGTTGATTCGCATCGAGACGATGCGTCCTTTGACGGTTCCATTCCCGACCGCCGATCGATGTTGCTCGGCGAAGTAGGTCGTAACGGTCAGCTCGTGACCGGTTTGCTTGATGAGATGACAGTTCGAGCCCTTGTCGCGCCAGGCGCCGGTCAAGTTCCGGGCGTGATGAAAGCCAGGTGCGGCGTCGTCATTCGGCGCGCTGGCTGCAGGCAGCGAAGCGGCAGCTGGCGAGTCGACTGCCGCAAGCTGGGTCTCGTCGGGCACTCGCATCTGCGCTCGCGCTTCAATGCCGGTATGCAGGCGCGGGTGGTGGTTGCCGAGATATCCGGTTTGGTGGAGCACGCCGATGAGTCCAGCGATGGCGGCGATCGCGGTCGCGATCCCATTAAACAAGCCCGGCATCATCTGCCGAAGCCCGGCCTTGTCGCTATCCGCCATCCGTCCCCCGCTCTTACCTCGAGAGTAAGTACGACGGGCGAATCTTAAGGTAACGGACCGCGGCGCATCAAGCGCGGCGGACAGTCTGGTTGGATAGTCTAGCGGGAGCGCGAGCCTCCCGGCCTGACTTTGAAGCGGCGCGAAGCCTTCTGGGTTTTCAGGTAGTACCCGGCGGCGAGCACGACCACGAATAATATTTCCCAGCCCATCAGAACGTTGAAGTGGTCCAAATTGTCGAACCATGCTGCCGTCGCCGGAGCTGGCGCTTGCGCGATGGCGTTTGCGGCCACCGACGGGCTCAGATTGTCGCGCATGTGCGACATTATGATCCAGGCGTTCCAGATCAGGCCGGCCACGAGGATCACTGCCCAGAAAAGAATGCCGAACTGCTCGGTTAGGCGCCGGCTCGCGACACTGTCGAACGAGCCCGGCGCGGGTATGACCGTGTTAGCGGCGGGGCGAAGCGGCAAACGCCGGAAGTCCGGGATCGGATCCTCTTCAGGTTCCTCGACCATCGCGGGCTGTGCAAACACGTTGGCGTCATCGATAGCCGGGGTGGTTGCCTCGCGAATCTGCCGCAGGATGAACAGCATATCCTGCTTACAGGTCAGCGTTCCCAATAGTGCGCATTTCGACAGCGCTTCGAGTTCCTTGGGGGTTATCTTGAGCCGTGCAATCAGGTCGCGGTCGTTGCGAATCTCATCGAGGATGGCGCGTTCGTCGCGCGGGGCCAATGCCAAGTCAGTGCGCTCTTGTGAATCTTTCATGGAGAGAGATTCTGCCGCCAAACACGGCACAAAGCAATACTAAAGGAGACGTGAGATGTATAGGCAGTTATAACGCCTGTAAGGAACGTCATAAAATCCAATAGAATAAGCGTACAGTAGGAATTATATCCCTACAGTATGCTTTAAGAGCGAAACTGTAACGAAATCCTACTCACGGTAAAGAACTGACTGTTGGCTTCCGCCGGTCAATTTGGCTGGAGAAACCAGCAGACAAAACTGCTAGCGGAGGCTCGACGACTCGATCTCTTTCGAACCGGCCGGCAGCGTCAGCAGCATTCCGTCGTAGCCGAGCACAACGCCGTCCGGCCTGACGTCGGAGACACCGCGCATGAATGCGATTTTAGCCAGCTCATTAGGCGTCGGCGGACCGATGTGGCTCAGCACCAGCAATTGGACGCCCGCCTCGTTCGCTTCGGTCGCAGCCTGGACGGGAGTCGTATGGTAGCGCTGGATATCGGACATGATTTTCGCGATGCGCGCGTTGCCGATGTGCTCCGATGCTTCCTCGATCAGCTTTACGAGATGCGCCGCCTGCGCCTCGTGAATAAGCACGTCGGCGCCCTTCGCGACGGCGACCAGGTTGGCGCAGGTCTTCGTATCGCCGCTGACCACGACCGAGCGTCCCTTATAGTCGAAGCGGTAACCGTAGGCGGGAGCCACCGGCGTGTGGTCGACGGTGAATGCGGTCACCTTGAGTCCGTTCTCATCGAGCACCGTCGCACTGCCGCCGGCGCATGGCGACGCTCCCGGCGGAGTGTCGATTTTCACCGCCAGCGGTTGCATCTGCCAGTTGGCCGCCGGCATCAGCGCCGCGCCGTGATGCGCGATGCGGTAGCCCTCGTCGAGCGAGTATGCTTCTTGGAACCCGTGCACCACTTGGTCGACGCCCGGCGGTCCGTACACGCGCAGCGGATGATCGCGGCCCTGCGCCCACGACTCGAGATTGGCCTCGCCGAGATCGCCAATGTGATCCGAATGAAAATGCGTGAACATCACGGCGGCAATCTGCGGCGCAGGAATTCGCCACAAGCTCAGGTTCTTCCACGCGCCCGGGCCCATATCCACCAGGTAAATGTCGCCGCCCGCGAAGATAGCCGTGCACGCCGCCGCGCGCTCGCGATCGGCCAGCGGATTCCCGGTCCCGCACAACACCACTCGCAGCGCATCCGGCGCGAGCAGGTCGTTGCGCGTCGAGGTGAGGGTGCTCGCGATCACACGCCGAAAGATCGCATCCTGCACCGCCGGCACATGAATCAACCACCATCCAATCGCAGCAATCACCGCAACGGCAGCGATCACTTGCAGCAGTCGTCGTGAGAGTTTCGACATTTTTTGCGTAGATGAGCCTACGGATGCCCGCCCATCCACTCGGGATCGTCGTGCGGGGCAAGCTATACCACAGACCAGCATCGTTCAGGAGTCAGACTTCATTCCTGTTTCCCCACAAGCTTAATTTGAATAGACGGTCGACCGCGCGGGGTGTACACTGTGCACAGGATGAGGGGTGAGCGGTGGAGTTCGAGTGGGACGCGAAAAAGGCGGAAGCGAACCGGCGCAAGCACGGAATCGAGTTTCTTGATGCGGTCATCGTGTTCGATGACGAGCGCGCAATCACTTTGCTGGATGAAAACCCTACGGAAGAACGCTACGTGACCTTTGGGATGGACGCCCAAGGACGGGTGCTGGCGGTTTCCTACGCGCTTCGCGGCACCACCATTCGGATAATTTCAGCGCGTAAAGCCACCTCCCGAGAGCGAGCCCAATACGAGGATAAGAGAATATGAAACGCGAGTATGACCTCAGCAAAGGAAAACGCGGTCCGGTCTTTCCGGTGGCTCCGGAGAAGATTCGCATAACGATTCGCCTGGACCGGGATATCGTCGACCAGTTTCGCGACAAGGTTCGAAAGGCCCATGGTGGCAACTATCAAACCCTGATCAACGACGCACTTCGCGATTACTTGCGTCGTCCTAACATCGTTCAACAAGTGGGGGCGGAAGTCCGCGCCGTGCTGCGCGAGGAGCTCGGCAAAGTAAAGGTCAGCGCTTGAGAAAGTGAACGCCTGAATGCCCCGGCCGGGAATCGAACCCGGACCTGAGGTTCCGGAGACCTCCGTGATGTCCTTTTCACTACCGGGGCGAGCGGTGCGACAGCTGACAGAAGTACCTTAGCATTGCGCGGCGAACAAGGTGACGCGATCGTTGATCGACGCGGCTGGCGCGCGGCAACATGGTCGTTATGGCGACCACCGGCATTTCCGATTCGGCGCGGCTCCTGCGCGAGCAGTACAAGGATGGCTCGAATCTTTCGGCGCGTATCCGGCTGCATCAGCGCTTCAGCACCAATCGCTACGGGCAGATGCGCTGGATGTTCGATCAGATTCGGATTGCTGAAGACGCGCGCGTGCTCGAGCTTGGCTGCGGTACCGGCATCTTATGGCGCGGCTCGGTCGAGGTCCCACGCGGCTGGCGCGTCATTCTAACCGACATGTCCGGCGGGATGCTGCATGAGACGCGCGCCCATCTCGCGCGGCTCGGGCGTACGTTCATCTACATGCAGGCGGACGCGCAGTCGATTCCGTTTCGCGACGAATCGTTTGACGCGGTGATTGCGAATCACATGCTCTACCATGTGCCCGACATTGCGCGCGCGCTCGACGAAGTTCGCCGCGTGCTCAAGCCGGGGGGCTTCTGCTACGCAGCGACGATGGGCGTCGCGAATATGCGCGAGATGAACGATCTCTCGGCGCGCTTCTTTTCGATTCCGCGCATGACCGAGTCCACCAGGCGCTTCGGCCTCGAGAGTGGCGAGGCGTATATGCGCCGCGCCTTCAGAGAGGTCACGCTCGAGCGCTACCCCGATTCGCTGGTGATAACAGAAGCCGCGCCGCTGATGGACTATATTTGCTCGATGCGCGTGCGCAGCCGAATCACCGACGAACAGATTGCCGCACTGCGCCAGGATGTCGAGCATGAAATCGCCACGCACGGTGAAATTCGCATGACCAAGGACTCCGGCGTTTTCATCGCGCGGCGCTAGTCAGTACAGAATCGACGGGATGAACGGGAAGCGAGGTTCGTTGTAGAGGCCGACGCTCATCAGCGTCATCTGCTGCAACAGCCGCAGCCCCTTGCTCATGCACCATCGCAGCAGTTCGCCGTTGCGCGACGGAATCAGCGGGCCGCATCCGTGGAACTCCGTCGGCGCTGAGATCAGCGCTTTGAGCTCCTCGTTCGATTCGCCGACGACGTGACCGCCGTATCCGATGGCGGTCGCGTAGCCGGTGATGCGGCCGAGATGCTCGACTACTGTCGCCGTGCCGTCCGCGATCGCACCGCGCAGTTCGCCGGCGCGATAGTGTCCATGGACGGCGACGCATAGCCGATTGCATGCCTCGAGGTCGGCTTCGCTGGCGGCACGAACACCGTAGCCGGGAATCGACCCGCCGATTGGCGTTCCGATCATCACCGACAGCGGCTCGCGGATTTCGAAGCCGAGCTTCGCGTAAAGGCAGAGCGATCGATTGTGATAAGCGGTCTGCACCAGCCTGACTCCGGGCAGGCTATTGGCGGCGACGCGATCAAGCATGTGTTGCATCATCGCGCGGCCGGCGCCGCTGTTTTGCACGTCGGGATCGACGCTAATAGGACCGATACCCGCGATCGGCGAGCGCTCGTCCATGAAGTTGCTTCCTGCGATGCGCCCGTTCAGCTCGCCGACTATTCCGTAAAAGCCCGGCGTGGTGACCATGCTGCGGATGACGCCGTGCGCAGCGTCGAGATTGGGGAACTCGTGGGGAAACCGGTGCTGGTCGGCGAGCTCGCAGAACGCGCGATAGCAAATCTCGCCGCAGACCTCGATGTCCTCGCGCGTCGCTCGTCGTATCTGTGTTTTCGCCTGCGCCACAATTATGCCGAGGCCTTGGTCTCGCGGAGCATCTCGGCGTGGCGACGGTCGGCTTCCGGCCGCGCTTGCGCCAAAGCCTCGACGATCTGGTCGTGGAGCTTTCCGTTGCTCGCGACGACATTGGCGCCGAGTAGATCGAGTTCCGAGCCGTCCATGTTGGTCACGTGTCCGCGCGCTTCTTCGACGATCAACGCGCCCGCGGCCACGTCCCAGGCGCGCAGCCCGAACTCCCAGAATCCGTCCGTACGTCCCGCGGCGACGTACGCGAAATCGAGCGCAGCCGCGCCGGTCCGGCGCACGCCTTGCGACCGCATCATCAGTTCTTCCCAAAAGCACAAATAGAAACGACGCTTCTCGCGCCGGTCGTACGGGAATCCGGTGCCCAGCAGGGCGGCGCCCAGGTTGGGCGTCGTGCTGACGCGAATCGGCTTGCCGTTGAGGCGTGCGCCTTGTCCGCGATGCGCGATGAAGCATTCTTTTTTCAATGCGTCGTAGACCACGCCGAACTGCACACGGCCGCGCCGTTCGTACGCGATCGATACGCAGAACTGCGGATAGCCGTGCGCGAAGTTGGTGGTGCCGTCGAGCGGATCGATGATCCATCGATGGTCGCTCTGATGCATGCTGGCGCCGCTTTCCTCGGCGAGGATCGCGTGGGTGGGAAACGCGCGATGGATCACCTCGATAATCGCCGCTTCCGATTCGCGGTCGGCTTCGGTGACCAGGTCGATCGAGTTCGATTTGCGGTTGATGGTAATTCTGCTTAGCCGTTTGAGATGGATGCGGCCGGCGGCGCGTGCGGCGCGAAGCGCCACCTGTTCAATTTCATTTGTCACGGTAAAGAAAAGTATTACTCGCGGGCGGGAGCGTCCAGCGCGAAGCGCAGATCAATCGACAGCGCTCGCTTGACGGCGCTCGCGCATCGCTTCGATCAGATGAAGGCTTACTTGCCGGCCGGAGTATTCGCGTCGGCGGCGACCGGCGCTGGCGTCGATTGCGCCATCATCAGGCGCTGCGCATACGGCATGATCGTCGTGAACAGATCGACCTGGCTGTCGAGCGATTTGCCGAGGCCGCTCAGCAGGCCCATCATGCGCCCGACCAGCAGCACGTCGGCGGGAACTTCGACGACAGGATTTGCCTTTATCGCGCGCGGCAGCTCCTCGTTGAACTGCTCGATAAGGTCCTTGTCGGCGTAAGCCTTCTTCGACTTCACCGTGCTGCCGAGAAACAAGTCGGCGAATGACAGCAGTGTGTCGGGATTGCCGTTGCGCGTGCGGAAGCCGAGCTCGTGAAACGCCGTGATGATGCCGTCGCGGTTCGCACTGAGGATCGAAAACGTCAATCGCACAATGCCGTCGCGAAACGCCGGCGGAAAATCCTTGGCCAGCCCGAAGTCGAGCAGCACGATTCGCGGACCGGGTTGAATCAGGATGTTGCCCGGATGCGGGTCGGCGTGGAAGAAGCCGTCGCGCAGGACCTGGTCGCAGAAAATCTCGACGAGCTTCTGCGATACGAGATGCTTGTCGATGCCGGCGCGCTCGAGCGCGTCGATGTCGGTGACCTTGATGCCCTCGACCAGTTCCATCGTGAGCACGCGCCGCGTGGTGAACTCGCGATACACCTCGGGCACCAGCACCATTGGGTCGGCGGCGAAGTTGCGGCGCATGGTGGCGGAATTTTCGGCCTCGTGAATGAAGTCGAGCTCCATCGGCACGTACTTGAGCGCCTCGCGCATCAGCACGCGATAGTCGAAGTCGCGCTCGAGCAGAGCGAGCCATCGCAGCACCAGCGTCAGGTTGCGCAAGTCGGCGCGCACGATGCCGTCGATGCCGGGGTACTGCACCTTGACGGCGCATCGGCGGCCGTCGTGAAGGCGGGCCGCATGCACCTGCGCGAGGGAAGCCGACGCAATCGGAACTTGATCGAACTCGGCGTAGACCGCCGACAGTGATTTCCCGAGTTCACGCTCGATCTGCTCGCGGATCATCGCGAACGGCCGGGGCGGGACGCGGTCGTGCAAGCCCGAAAGCGTCGAGACCCATTCGTCGGGCAGCACGTCGGCTCGCGTCGCGATGAACTGGCAGGCCTTGATGAGCAGGCCCTCGAGGCGCAGCGCGGTGCGATTCAGCGCTTGCGCGGCGCGAAGATCCTGCCGTCGATACAGCTCCGCCTTGTTGCGATCGTCGACGAAGCGCGTCCAGAGTTGCGTGCCTTTGTAGCCCACGTACACGTAAGCAGCGAGCCACAGCACGTTGGAGAAGCGCCATGCGCGAGTTCCGAGTCCAGGCTCGGGCACGTCGGCGGGAAAATCGAAGCTGTCGTTGATGTTCGGGCTGCTCATGCGACGGGTTCGCCTAAATCCTACGCGATGCGTCCGATTCTGAGAACCGACGGGAACCGTTAATTCGACGCTTGACTGGTCCATCGCCGCAGGAATATTCTGTGCGTCATGAAGCCGAGTAGTGATGTACGTCGAGTCCCCAATTCAATGAAGGTCCTCCTGAATTGAGACGGACATTGATACTTGGCTCTAAAAAGCCCCGGGCGCTTGCGAGCCCCGGGGCTTTTGCTTTTCGGACGGGTAATGCTTTGGCGCCGCAGTACGAGGCGGGGAACTTACGGGGAGAAGTAGGGTGGATATCGCGCGACCGCATGCTCCGACGATTCGCGACATCACGCGCCGCTACTACACGGTGTGGGGGCTGTACTCGTTCGCCGGCGGCTTCCTGTTCGGCGTCTATCCCATCTTTCTGCATTCGCGCGGCCTGAACCAATTCCAAATCGACAGCGTGCTGGCGACGTACTTCGTTGTCCTCTTCCTGACCGACGTGCCGACGGGAGCCTTCGCCGACCTTCTCGGCCGCCGCCGCTCCTACGTGCTTGGCGCGGCGCTCCGGGTCTGCGCGTTCCTGCTGTATTTCGTGGCGCATCATTATTACGTGTTCATCATCGCCGAAAGCATCGACGGTATCGGCACGACTTTCGGTAACGGCGCGATCGATGCGTGGGGCGTCGATGCGCTCGATGACGCCGGCTACGACGGGCTCAAGGACCGGCTCTTCTCGCGCATCTCGCAGCTGACGACGCTCGGCTTCATGGGCTCGGCGATGATCGGCGCGTACGTCGCCGACGTCGATATCTCGTATCCGTGGATCCTCGGCGCGGCCGGCTACGTTATCGCCGGTGTCGTCGGCGCATTGCTGATGCACGACGAACGTCCGCGCGCAGTCGCGGTCCGCATCGCGGCGATTCCGCGCCAGATTGCGGTGAACGTCAGCGACGGCATCCGCGACGGACTGGGCGCGCACACCGTGCTGATGCTCAGTATCGCGAACGCAATCACCTTCGCCGCATGGGCGCCGTACTGGGTCTCGTGGCCGATACTGTTCGACCAGAGCCTCGGCGTCGGCGTGTGGATCATCGGATGGATTTATTGCGGCTTATCGGCGGCGCGGCTGATTGGCGCGGAAGTGAGCGCGCGGTTCGCCGTCGACGAAGCGCGCCGCGCGGCGCGCGTGAGCATGCTGGTGATCGCGGCTAGCGCGATGCTCTTCCTGGGCGGCCTCTTCGGCGGCCGGCCGGTTCTCTCGCTCGTGATGCTGTTCGTGATGAATCTCTTCACGGGCGCGATGCAACCGCTAGTGCAGAGTTGGTTCAACGAGCAGCTTGAGTCGGGCAATCGCGCAACGCTGCTGTCATTCAACTCGACCTTCCAGACGATGGGCGGCGCGGTGGGCCTCCTGTTCGCCGGCCGAATCGCAGACACCGCAGGCATCCCGTTCGCATGGCAAATCGCGGGCCTTATCTCGATCTGCGCGGCCCCCGTCTATTGGGCAACCCGCCGGCGCGCGACCGCCGCAGCAGTAGCGCTAGCCGGCGCAGCAAAGTGATCGAATGAAAATTGTCCGCTATCGCCACGACGGTCGCGAGTACTACGGCGCACTCGAAGGCGACACTGTCGTGCCGATGGAAGGCAGTCTCGACGCGCTCACGAAAACGCCGCGCGCCAAATCAGTCGCGCTTGATTCTGTCCAACTGCTCGCGCCGGTCGCACCGGGCAAGATTGTCGCGGCCGGATTAAACTACAGTGCATTTGTCCGAGAGCAAAAAGTCGATCCGCCCGCCGAACCGCTCATATTCCTCAAACCTTCAACCGCGGTGATCGGCCCCAACGATGAGATAGTCTACCCGCGCCAGACCCGGGAGTTGTACTACGAAGGCGAGCTGGCGATCGTGATCGCACGCAAAGCGTCGCGGGTCTCGCCGTCTGAAGCCCGCCGCTACGTGCTCGGATACACCTGTATGAACGACGTCACCGCGGGCGACCTGCAAGCTCGCGATCGCGAGTTCACGCGCAGCAAGAGCTTCGACACGTTCGCGCCCTTGGGTCCAGTCATCGAGACGGCGATCGAAAATCCCGACGCGCTTCATCTAACGACCAAGCTCAACGGCAAGCTCTATCAAAATACCAGCACGTCGGATCTGATCTTCAAATGCGATTTTCTGCTCAGCTTCATCTCGCACATCATGACCCTTCTGCCCGGTGACGTAATCTCAACCGGCACCCCGCCAGGCGTCGGTCAACTCAAGCCCGGCGACACGATCGAAATCGAAATCGAACAAATCGGAGTCCTGACCAACACCGTCACCTCTCCCGGTTAGGGAAGAGGATCAAAGTCTGTCTCCTCTCCCTGTTAGGGCTTTGCACAAAAACCCCGACTAATTGTGCAGGACGATGATCCTGCACAAAAAGTAGAGTACCGAAGCGCAAGCGAAATAAACACAATGTTGCGTCGTTTGGCACTATAGGAGCGAAGTGACTATGTTACCCATCTGTGCCAGCATACAAATATGACACTCTACATGGGCAGGTTCCCGATTCTGAGAAACCCTGTCCGCCTCGGCAGGCAAACGAGGCCGAACGTGTCGGCTTTCATTTTGTGTTTGTGCCAGTAGATGCCCGAAGCTTCGAAGTGTTCGCGCCCCGGAAAAATCGATTCGGAGAGAACGGGTGTTGCTCCGACTGTGCGGTGTCGATGTTCGAAACCGAAGAGCAGGCACGCGCAGCCTTTGCCAAGTATGAAAGGGATTTTAAGAATTTTAGGATTCGGAACGGAGACCATCTTGGAGAAATTGCTCTGAAGAAGAACCACGGCGTCCAGACCGATTCAGACGAGGAGGGACACTTCGACCTTCATGAGTATGCTGGCGTAGATTTGATCCCCTTAGTGGTTCTCAGGGGTCAACTATGATCGATCTGATCACAGAATGCGCGGCATCAAAAATAACCGGGTTGCCGGTGACGCTGACGCACGTTCGGACGCTGCAATCATTCGACGGGCCGTTACTGGCTGAATTTCGTGGCGAGGGTGGGGAGCCGTATCTGTATTACTGGTGCGATCGAGCGGGCGAGATTGATCGATGGATGGTGCTCCGAACGCTTCCGCAAGATCTGGCAAGATATGAGTTGCGCCTTATGTCCCTGCGCGAAGTGATAACAAAGTCTCCAGAGAGATACATGTTTCTGGTTGACCTCGATCGAGATGATCGAGAACAAACCTCATATCTAGTAAAAGCAGAATCGCTTCCGGAACAATATCTTCCAACGAAGGAGTCGTTTTCCGATACAGCGGCGGAATCGGAAAGTGGGAAACAGGAGCTTTTCGTAGGTGAGAATTGGGGTCCGGAACAAGTCACCGAATCCCCGCGACGGTATCAGAACGTGTACGATTTTCTCGCGCTACTTGGTCGCCACGGGAGCGCCCGACGGCTTCCTAGGATTACATACAACTTAACTCAGGGTTACGTCTTCTACAGATTATTCGAAAAATTTCATGAGTGGGTCGTGCCAGAGAAAGAAGGCAATCTGCGGGGCCTGGCCTTCGCCTCGCCCGGATACATTCGATTCGACGTGGAACCTACGATTGCTGCGGATGTTCGCCGCGCGGCTCAGCGCCTCGCGGTTGCGCGTGAGACGATTCGTGCATCCGAGCGGGCATTGCGCGAATGGGCGTCTGGCAAAGAGAAAAAGGGCATGTCACAGAACGCAGCGCTCGAAATTTTGGCGGACGTGTGTAGGAGCTTGGATATAAACTACCGTCATTTGATGGAGCATGTAGACATGCCCCACACGGCGATCAAAGTCGTGAGAAGCTATATTTCGAAGCTCGACTATCTAATCGACGATCATCAAGAACACGCTGTCATGGTGGTCGGACTAAATCTCCCTGAAAAGCCCAAACCCAAGCCTAAAGAGGAGAAAAAATCCGCATAGTCATTTTCTCGCTTCTAAAATTCGGGGTTTACTCCGAGTTCATGCATGCTGCGGATCACGCAGCAGACGTTGTACGCCAAAAACTTGCAGAGCAGTTCGTTCGTCTGAGCGACGGGCGTCTTGGAGCGAATGAAATCTCCGAACTTCCGCTTGATGGCGCTGAACGTGCTCTCCGCGTTGCTCCTTTTGTGATACGCCGCGTAAAATTCCTCTTGGTGCATGCTGTAGAAATGGAACAGCCGGTTCCAAGTCTGCGAGCGCTTTCCCGCTTTCGAGTAGCTCTTGAACGGAATGAACGGCGTCGCGCCAAGACTTTCCGCAAGTTGAAGATTGTAGTGACTGGAATACGCCTTGTCCGCGAGCACGCGCCGCACGTCGAAATTGCGAACCGTATCCTTGAGCAACGGCGCAAACTGCGGCGAATCCGATCCGTTGCGCGGCGTGATCTCAACCGACGTGACCACGTTCGTTCGGACGCCGGACATGACGTGCGCTTTGAGCCAGTTGTGAACGATCTTCTGTTTGTCTTTCCCGTACTTCTCCGATCTCCACAAACCGCAAAATACTGACGTGGTGAAACCAGATGAATCGATCGCGAAATCCGTCTCAATCGTTTTCAGCGGGAGCGCGCTTTCGGTGATCAGGCCGTGAAGAATCGGCGTGAGTTCGGGAAGCTCAAGGTAGTTGAAGATCGAATTGAAGTGCGGCGCACGCGAAATGTACCCGCTGGCGCATGCTTCCCGCAGATCGGTCATGAAGCGGCGACCGCTGAAAGTCGAATACGATTTGTACGTCGCAGCGAACACCATGTCCGACAGAGGCAGACGCGGGCGTCCAGCCTCTTGCGGAAGCGCCGGAAGCGGCTCGCACAAGCCGTGAAGCAAGAGCGTGAATAGCGCCTTCTCTTGCGTCTGAGATTCGTTGTAGGCGCTCCAGTCTCGCGCACACGTTGTCGGGCTGATCGGCGGCAGGTCTCCATTGCCGTTACCGTTGGCCGGAAAATCGCGAAGGTCCATTGCAGTCTCCCTTAGCTTGACGCATCGCGATCACGGGGAGACAATCCGCTTGCAGGCTGTGATTGTGTCCGGTAACACGGCACGTCATGGTTGAGACCGGCGCAGGCGTTAGCGCGCTTGCGTCGGTCGAGTTAAACTCAAAGCTCACCACGGCTCGTTGTCCCTGATGCTTCCCAGCAAACAGGGCGCGAGCCTTTTCGTTATTGCCCGCTGCGACGGTGAGCATGGGCGCAGGGGCTACGACTCTTCTCATGAGTCCAATCTCCTTCATGGAAATCAGTCTACACTCTTAGCTGCTTCTTTGTCAAGACTTAGCTCTCAATTTAGCTCAGCCATTGACGCGCCGCGGGCTTGACTCCTAGGAGCTAACGCTGTAGCTTAACTTGCGGAACCTATAGAGGAGATTTTCAATGAATCCGACGGACGGAGTGAAGGAAAAGGGCGCAAAGCGGAAAGTTCATCGCAGTCCCAACTATCCGAGTATGGGGCTGAAAGAGGCTCTGGAGAAGGCGCGGTTGATTTATGACGCGGAGAAGCGATCTTTCGGAAGCCCCGATGTCCTGCGCGCCGACATGGGCTACACGGCGGGAACCGGCCCAGCGGGGCGGGCGCTGTCTGCTCTCAAGCAATACGGCCTGATCGATGAAAAGGACGGGCAGTACCGGATTTCCGACGGCGCATTCGCCCTGCTGGAGCTATCGCATGGATCGGAAGAGTATCGATCAGCGCTGAAAGAAGCCGCGCTCAGGCCAGCGATTTTTAACGAATTGATTGGCCATTATGCTGGAAATATCCCGTCTGATACGAATCTCCGCGACTATTTACTGCGCGTGAAGAAGTTCAACCCTGCGGCTGTCGCTGATTTTATCAGGATATTTCGAGAGACAGTGGAGCTTGCAAAAGAGGCTGATTTGGGCAATGATGGCATCCCAGAAGAAGAACCGTTCGGAGCGCCACAAGGAATGGATAGTTCGGACAGTCAGCGGCACGCGGTCAGCGAAGGAAAGTCTACGGACCTGCCGTATTTCCGGTTTTCGTTGAATGGCGCAACAGTGGAATTTCGTGCAAGTGCTCCTCTATCACCGGAGCACTTCGCCCTCATTGAGGCGCACTTGAATGCGCTAAAATCTATCAAAGGTGGGAAGAAAAATGGCGAATGATGAACTGATAGCGGATTTTCAAAGGATGCGAGCGGATGTGGTTCAGGAGCGAGGCGCTTGTTTGGATAAGATCGATAGGCTGCGCGCCGTCTATGAAAACGCAAAAGAGACGTTGCGTCGCACGAACGATCAAGAACAGGCAGCGGTAAGTATCGACGACTCCAAAAGGGCGGAAACAAAGCGATTGGTAGATCACGTGAATGGTCTGCCGAATCAGCCTCAAGTATTTCTCGAACGGATCAGCAAATTAGAATCTGAATTGCAGCAGACTTCCGACCAGCGAAAGAGTGCCAACGCCGAAACTCGTAAGCGACAGCAACAAGTCGATCTCGCGACAACGAATTTGACGCTGGCCGAAGCTGAGCTGAAGAAAATTGAAAAGAATCTAGCTGAAGTTGATGAACAACTGCGGTTGCTTCGCGGGCACTAGCCTTTTTGTGCAGCCGTCCGACTTCTTGTGCAGGAAGGGGTTAAATGTGCAAAGCCCCCTGTTAGGGAGAGGATGAAGGTGAGGGTCCTTGTACAGTGCGCGCTGCGCGCGCGATTCACGATTCTGTTCCTTCCTGACTGGATTTCTCCCGGCACTCGCGATGCTGGCGCTGGCCAAGATGAAGCGGAAAAGACTGCGGTTTTTGCGCCTACTAGCGGCGTCGGCGGGCGTCCGTTACAACATATAGTTCGCGCATTTGGCGGACGCGTATCGTCGCTCAGCGCAAGAACAAAATGGATTTCCCACGAATCAAACGGCTGCCGCCCTACGTGTTCAACGCGATCGGAGAGCTGTGCCTGCAGGCGCGGCGCGCCGGTGAGGACATTATCGACTTCGGGATGGGAAATCCCGACGAGCCGACCCCGCCGCATATCGTGGCGAAGCTGGTCGAGGCGGCCTCGAAAGGCGCCAACCATCGCTATTCGGTCTCGCGCGGCGTGTATAAGCTGCGACTCGCCATCTGCGACTGGTACAAGCGGCGTTATGACGTCGAGCTCGATCCCGATTCGGAAGCGATCGTCACGATTGGATCGAAGGAGGGCATCGCGCACCTAGCGCTGGCGATTCTCGACCAGGGCGACGTGGTGCTCGCGCCGACTCCGACCTATCCGATTCATCAGTACGGATGCATCATTGCGGGCGCGCAGGTGCAGGGCGTGCCGATTCGCCGCGGCGAGGAATTTTTCGACGAGCTGATGGCGACGGTGAATCGATGCTGGCCGCGGCCGAAGTTCCTCATCATGAACTTCCCGCATAACCCGACCACCGCGACCGTCGATTTGCATTTCATGCAGCGCGTCGTCGAGTTCGCGCGCGAGAACGACATCATGGTCGCGCAGGATTTCGCCTACGCCGACCTGTGCTTCGACGGTTACAAGGCGCCCTCGATGATGCAGGTGGCGGGCGCCAAAGATATCGGCGTCGAGTTCTTCACGCTGTCGAAGAGCTACAACATGCCGGGCTGGCGCGTGGGCTTCGCGGTCGGCAATCGCGAGATGATCGCGGCGTTGTCGCGGCTGAAATCGTACTTCGACTACGGGATGTTCGCGCCGGTGCAGGTGGCGGCGATCGCGGCGCTCAACGGCCCGCAAGAGTGCGTCGCTCAAATCAACGCGACCTACAAACGCCGGCGCGACGTGCTGGTCGACGGACTGAATCGCGCCGGCTGGCCGGTCGAAAAGCCCAAGGCGACGATGTTCGTGTGGGCGCCGATTCCGGAACCGTTCCGCGCGATGGGTTCGCTCGAGTTCGCCAAGTTCCTGCTGGCCGAGGCCAAGGTCGCCGTCTCACCTGGGATAGGATTCGGTCAAGACGGCGACGGCTTCGTGCGCTTCGCACTGATCGAGAACGAGCATCGCACGCGCCAGGCCCTCCGCGGAATCCGCCACGCATTGCGCAGCGGTCACGCCGAAATTCCAGTCAGCGCCGCCAGCGGCTCGTAAGCAATCGCGAAACTATCGGGGGATGAGTTGAAGCCGGTACGGATTGCCCTGCTCGGATGCGGAACCGTGGGCGGCGGCGTGGTGAAATTGCTGCTGCGCAATCCCGACAAGTACGAGCGCATCCTCGGCGCACCGCTCGAGCTGGCGGTCGTCGCCGATCGAAGCCTCAAGCCTGACGACGTTCCCGGTCTCTCGGCGAAACTGATCACGCGCGACGTCGCCGCGGCCGCGACCCGTGCGGACATCGATATCGTGGTCGAGTTGTTCGGCGGTCACGAACCGGCTCGCGCGCTCATCATGAAGGCGCTGGCGGCGGGCAAGGACGTCGTGACTGGCAACAAGGCTTTGCTTGCTGAATACGGCGGCCAGATTTTTCGCGAGGCCGGCCGCCACGGCCTCGCCGTCGGCTTCGAGGCAAGCGTCGGCGGCGGCGTGCCGATCATCCGCACACTGCGCGAGGCGCTCGCCGGCGATCGTCAACGCGCCGTTTATGGAATCGTCAACGGCACCTGCAACTCGATTCTCACCACCATGACGGAGGGCGGCGTCGAGTTCAGCGCCGCGCTCGCCGACGCGCAGGCCAAGGGTCTCGCCGAGGCGAATCCCGCGACCGACGTCGAGGGCCACGACTCTGCGCACAAGCTTTGCCTGCTGGTGACGCTCGCGTTCGGCGTGCTGGTGAAACCCGCGCAGGTTTACACCGAAGGGATCACTCGAATCACGCAGGCGGATATCGCGTATGCGCGCGAGCTTGGCTACGCGATCAAGCTGCTCGCGATCGGCAAGGACGACAACGAAAACGGCAAAATCGAAGCGCGAGTGCATCCGACTATGATTCCGAATCGCCACATGCTCGCCGGCGTCGGCGGTGCGTTCAACGCGATCTATATCCACGGCGACGCGCTTGGCCCCACAATGTATTCGGGGCTCGGCGCGGGCGAGATGCCTTCGGCGACGGCTGTGATGGCGGACATACTGGAAATCGCGCGGCATCGGATGGCTCAAGGCTCGGCGCGCACGCATGCGTTTGGATTTCCGATTCACCTGATGAAGGGCGCCAGTGTCAAGCCGATGGACGACGTGGTATGCGAGTACTATCTGCGGTTCACGGCGCGGGATAAGCCCGGAGTGCTCGGCGCGATTGCGTCGGTGCTCGGCAAGCATGGGCTGTCGATCGCGTCGGTGATTCAAAAGGATCGCGGGAAGGCGCGCGAGGTGCCGGTAATCATGCGGACGCACGAGGCGCCCGAGCGCGGCCTGAAGCGCGCGCTGGCGGAGATTCGCCGGAGGAAGATCGTGCAAGCGGCGCCCGCGTTTATCCGAATCGAGGAGAAGCTTTAAGCGATGGCGTCGGACTCGAAGAGCGGATCGAAAAATCAGCGGCTGTTTCACTGGCCCGGGCTCATCGAGCACTACCGGCGCTTCCTGCCGGTAACGGACTCGACCCCGGTCGTCACCCTCAACGAGGGCAATACGCCGCTGATCGAGGCGCCGGCCGTTGCCGAGCGGCTCGGGCTGAATATCAAGGTTTACTTTAAGTTTGAGGGCGCCAATCCCACCGGCTCATTCAAGGATCGCGGCATGACGCTGGCGATTTCGAAGGCCCTGGGAGAGGGCGCGCGCGCTGTTATCTGCGCCTCGACCGGCAACACTGCAGCGTCGGCGGCGGCATACGCGGGGCGCGCCGGGTTGAAGGCATTCGTGCTGATTCCCAAGGGCGCCGTCGCGCTCGGCAAGCTGTCGCAGAGCGTGATGCATGGCGCGCGCGTGCTCGAGGTGATCGGCAACTTCGACATCTGCCTGAAGGTGGTGCGCGATCTCGCCGAGCGCGATCCGCTGGGGATCAGGCTGGTGAATAGCGTGAATCCCGATCGAATCGCGGGGCAGAAGACTGCAGCCTTCGAGATTTGCGATCAACTGGGCGACGCGCCGACGCATCATTTTTTGCCGGTCGGCAACGCTGGAAATATCACGGCGTACTGGGCCGGCTACCAGGAATACAAGTCCGTGGGATTGAGCGAGCGCATCCCGAAGATGATGGGCTACCAGGCGGCCGAGTCGGCGCCGATTGTCCTCGGCCATCCGATCGACGATCCGCACACTGTGGCGACCGCGATCAAAATCGGCAATCCCGCGAGCTGGAAGGGCGCCACCAGCGCACGCGACGAGTCGGGCGGGATTATCGACATGGTGACCGATTCGGAAATCCTTGCGGCGTATCGGCTGATCGCGGCGGGCGGTGTGTTCGCGGAGCCCGCATCGGCGGCTTCCGTCGCGGGACTGCTCAAATACGCGGCCGCAGGTCTGCTCAAGCCTGGCTCCGTCGTCGTCTGCACGCTCACGGGCCACGGCCTGAAGGATCCCGACACGGCGCTGAAAAATTTAAGCAACACTATCGTGGTCGAACCGGACATCGCCAAAGTGCTCAAGATCCTGGAGCGCGAGTAAGTCTTTCGATGAAAATGGAACGTCCCGAAGAACTCGCGATGTTTCGGACCGCACTCGACGTCGCCGATCTTCATCCCAAGGCGGTCGCGCTGCCGCAAAACCATCAGGTGATCGTCGGCGCGATGCGCTTTCACTACCTCGACTGGGGCGGCTCGGGCGTGCCGATCCTGTTCCTGCACGGCGGCGGTATCAACGCGCATACGTGGGATTGCGTTGCGGTGATGCTGCGCGAACGCTATCGATGCATCGCGCTCGACCAGCGCGGGCATGGCGACAGCGAATGGTCACCGGTGGTCGATTACCGGGTCGCCGCGCACGTCGGCGATATCGAGGGTTTGATCGAAGCGACGAAACTCGACCGCCCGATCGTCGTCGGGCAATCGATGGGCGGTATCAATGCGATCGCCTATGCGACGCGCCATAGCGATCGAATGCGCGCGATGGTGATTGTCGATGTGGCGCCCGAGATCAGCGGAGGCCCTGGCGCAGAGCGGATTCGCGAATTCTCATCGACCCCCGAGCTCGATTCGCCGGATGCATTTCTCGAACGCGCCGTTAAATTCAATCCGATTCGCGATCCTGCGGTGTTGCGCCGGAGTCTTCACTACAATCTGCGCGAAACTCCTGCAGGTAAGTGGACATTCAAGCACGACCAGCGGCGCCGTACCGATGACGCGATGCGCTCGTTCGCCGAAGATCGCGCGCGGCTTGTCGCTGACCTTCCTGGGATCAAATGCCCGACGCTGGTGGTGCGAGGAGCGTTGAGCGACGTGCTCACCGACGACGCCGCCGGGAAGTTCGCGCGGTCGTTGCCAGATGGCCGATGGGTTCGGGTCGAGAAGTCGGGGCACAATGTTCAGGGCGACAATCCGCGAGCGCTACTCGATGCGATGCTCGCGTTTTTCAGCGAAGCGGGAATCTCCTGATGAAGTACATCATCATACATGGCGACGGGATGGCGGATTGGGCGTGCGACGAGCTTGGCGGCAAGACGCCGCTTCAGGCTGCGCACAAGCCCAACATGGATTTGCTCGCGACGCGCGGCACGCTCGGGATGGTCGCGACGATTCCCAAGGGCATGCCGTCGGGTAGCGACGTCGGCACGATGACAATGCTCGGCTACGACCCGGCGAAATATCATACCGGCCGCGCGCCGATCGAGGCGGCGAGCCAGGGAATCGAGATGGGGCCGCGCGACGTCGTGTTCCGCATGAATCTGGTGTCGCTGAAGCCGAGCGATGGCGGCGCGATGACTATGAATGATTTCACGTCGGGTCATATCACCAGCGAGGAAGCAGCGCAGATCGTCGCCGACCTGCGCAAGGAACTCGCCGGCGACGGTATCGAGTTTTTCAACGGCGTCAGCTACCGCCATCTGATGATGTGGCGCGGCGGCGTCGCGACGACTCATCTGACGCCACCACACGACATCACGGGCAAGCCGGTCGAGGAGCATCTGCCCAAAGGCGCGGGCGCCGATTTGCTGCGCGACCTGACGCGCCGCTCGGCTGCGATTTTGCGCGAGCATCCTGTGAACCAGGCTCGGCGTGCCGCCGGCAAAGCGGAGGCCTCGTCGATATGGTTCTGGGGGCAGGGCACGCGGCCCTCGGTGCCGACCTTGAAGGAGCGCTTCGGCGTCGACGGCTCTGTCATATCCGCGGTGGATCTCGTCAACGGCCTTGGACGGCTCGCCGGTCTCAACTTGATTAAGGTTCCCGGCGCCACCGGATTTCTCGATACTGACTATGCCGCCAAGGGGCGCTACGGACTCGAATCGCTCAAGTCGCGCGACTTTCTGCTGCTGCATATCGAGGCGCCGGACGAGGCCGGTCACATGGGCCGCGCCGATTTGAAGAAGGAAGCGATCGAGCGCATCGACGAGTTGATCATCGGCCCAATGCTCCAAGGCCTTGGCGCGCTGGGCGATTTCGCGATCCTGCTGATGCCCGATCACGCGACGCCGAGCCAGCTCAAGACTCATTCGCCCGAGCCGGTGCCGTTCGCGCTGATGACCTCGGCGCAATTCAAGTCGGGCGGCGGCGCCCCGCACCGCTATACCGAAGACGAAGGCACCGCGACCGGCGTACTCGTCGGCGACGGCTATCACCTGATAGAATCGCTGTTCGGCGGACCCTTGATAACTTCGTCGAACTGAGCGGAGGCGACTGGATGGAGCGGAATCTTGCCCTGGAAGTGGTACGCGCGACGGAAGCGGCGGCGCTGGCTGCGTCACGTTTCATCGGCAAGGGCGACGAGCGGATGGCGGATCGGGCGGCGTGCGATGCGATGCGCAAGACGCTGAACTCGGTCGCGATGGACGGCAAGATAGTTATCGGCGAGGGCAAAGAAGGCGACGCCGAATTCCTCTACGAGGGAGAAATAGTCGGCACCGGCGCGGGCACGGAAATCGACGTAGCGCTCGACGCGATCGAAGGTCCGATCATCTGCGCGACCGGCGGCCCCAATGCGCTGTCGTGCGTGGCGCTTGCCGAGCGCGGGCGAATCCTGCGATGCCCCGACACTTACATGGACAAGGTTGCCTGCGGACCGGCGGGACGCGGTGTGATCGATATCGACCGGTCGCCCACCGACAATCTCAAGGCGCTCGCTGAAGCGAAAAAAGTCTACGTCGAAGATTTGCGCGTCGCGATTCTCGATCGTCCGCGGCATGAAAAGCTGATTCATGAAGTTCGACGCGCCGGCGCCGGCATCAAGATGATCTCGGCCGGTGATTTGTCCGCGGCGATCGCCACGACGCGGCCCGAGAGCGAAATCGACATGCTGATCGGAATCGGCGGAGCGCATCAGGGCGTCCTGGCCGGCGCCGCGATTCGTTCAGCCGGCGGCGAGATGCAGTGCCGATTCGTGCCGCGCAACGGCGAGGAAGCCGAAGCGTGCCTCGCCATGGGCATCATGGACCTGAAGCATCGCTACACGCTGGAAGAGTTGGCGGGCGAGAACGTGATGTTCGCCGCGACCGGCGTGACCACTGGCGACTATCTGCGCGGCGTGCGATTTTTCTCAGGCGGCGCGATGACCAACAGCGTCGTGATGCGCTCGAAGACGCGGACCATTCGCTTCATCGAGGCGATTCATCATTTCGATTTCAAGCCCGAGTACTAAAAGCGGCTTGGGGGAAGGTGGCGGAATATGTGGCTGCGCGTGACGATGAACGACAGGCCGATGATGATCAACGGCGATGCGGTGGTGAGAATCGCGGAGATTCCGGGCGGCAAAGAAGGGCATCGCGGATGCCATGTGTATCTCTCGCTCACCGAGTACCTGGTCATCGATCAATCGCTGCGCGAGATGATGATTTCGCTCGGCTTCGAAGAACGGCAGTAACCCTACATCATCTGTAAAGCCTGGCAGGTACTCGAGTCGGCTTTGAACTTCCCGGCCAGGCAGGAGAGCTTGGCTGCGTCGATCAGCGCCGGCTCGTCCCATTTCGCCGGCCACGGACCGACGTTGACCGCAGTGCAGGCCTGATTGTTGCCCATCGAGCACCACGAACTCAGCTCGCTATGCAGGACAGCCATCTGCTCGCACGCCTCTTGTTTGCCGGCGTTACAGGCGGGCGTCTGGATTTCGATCGGCGCGGTGGAATCGATGGCAACCTTGGTGTCGCCGAGCGCCTGCACGATCGTATGACAAGCCGCCTGGTTGCCTTCGTTACATTTCTCAGTCGCCTCAGCGCTAATTTTGGTGACAAAGTCGTGCGACTGCGAACTGCATCCGGCCGCAACTATGGCTAGCGCAAATATGAAGCCAGTCGCGACTGACGATGCTCTGAACGCGGCGAACACGACGGCATTGTTTCGCGCACGATGAGTCTCGCGCAAGCGTAGCACTCAAGGTCCGACCGCAAGGCCGTCGGGTTTCTCCAAGCCGGTGAGCGATCCGCTTATCGTTGCGATTGGCTTGGCATTGCCGCTGCTTCCGGCCGCATACACGGTGACTGTATCGACACCTTTGTTGTCGCTGCCGTCGTTGCTTATGTAGATCGTTCCATCTGAATCGACGCCGATGCCGTGCGGCAGATTCAGGCCGGTATCCGCTCCCGCGATGATCTTCACAGGCGCGACGTTGCCGAATTTTCCAGCGGCGTAGACGGTGACGGTGTCGATGCCGGAGGCGTTCGTCACGTAAATGTTGCCGGCAGAATCGAGGGCGAGACCTTTCGGCGTATTGAGCTGCGTATTCTTGTCGTGAACGCCGTCTGCGATTGTCGCTTTGGGTGCGACGTTCCCATTCGTGCCAGGAGGATAGACCGCGATGCTTCCACGTTTGTCATCACCGCCGGTGTCGTTCAGTACATAGAGATCGCCGGCGGAATCGAGCGCCAGACCGCTGGGATCGGCAAGCCCGGTTTTGTCACCCGCGATCGTCGCAATCGGCGGCACGTTGCCGTCGCTGTTGGCGGCAAAGACCGCGATACGGGCGGTCATGTTCGTTCCTCCGCTATCCGCTAGATAGATTTTGCCGTGAGCATCCACTGCGATCGCTTCTGGGAAGCTGATACCGGTCTTGTCGGCTGAGACTTCGCCGCTGCTGATCGTCGCAATCTCGGCAACATTCGCATAGCTGCCGGGAGGATAGACGGTGATCGCGTTGGAGCCAGACGGTGGATCGTCCTGACCGCCGCCGTTGGCAACGTAGATCTTTCCATCGGGACCAATCGCCACGCTGGAGGGACTGGACACCTGGGTCGGACTCTCGATCGTATATGACGGCGCTACGTTCCCATCCGCGCCCGCCTTGAAGACGCCGATGCTGTTCGACGAGTCGGAACTGGTAACGTACATGTTGCCGTCGGGATCGACCGCAATCCCACCAGGATCAGCTATTCGGGTCTTGTCGCCGG
>Ga0210391_10001074_pt1 | contig 25710 bp, 18 predicted proteins | sample IncBWC12OmetaG_FD_160573 | JGI IMG/M metagenome (GOLD analysis project Ga0210391, IMG submission 160573) | Forest soil microbial communities from Barre Woods Harvard Forest LTER site, Petersham, Massachusetts, United States - Inc-BW-C-12-O ... | reverse complement strand
CGCTCGTGGAGCATGTCGGTGGGATTGCCGACAAGGACTTCCTTTTCCATCATGATCGGCACAAAAAGTTTCGGCGAATGGCCTAGCTCGACGCCGTCAAAGCCGGGTTGCAGGACGCCGACGATGGTCATGTTGTAGTTGTTGAGAGTGAGAGTCTTGCCGACGATTTGCGGATCGGACGAGAAACGAGACTGCCAGTAGGCGTAGTTGAGAACGATGTAGGGGTAGGCGTCGGGGACTCGGTCGTCTTCGGCAGTAAAGACACGGCCGAGATACGGGTTGAGGCCGAGGGTGGAGAAGTAGTTGCCGGAAACTAGCTCGAGATCAACGCGCTCCGCGTGGCCGTTGAAAGAGAGGCTGCCGGAAAAAGCAAAACGGGCGAACATGTCGGCGAAGACTTCGTTGTGCGCAGCGAAATCGCGAAACATGGGGTGAGAGATGGCGTTGCCGCCCCAATTGCTGCCGTAGTGGCGGCCGTGCATGGTGAGGAGGACGAGCTCTTGGGGATTCTTGACGGGGAGAAGGCGGAGGAGGATCTGATCGAGCAGGGTAAAGATGGCGGTATTTGCGCCGATGCCTAGGGCCAAGGTGAGGATGGCAATTACCGTGAAACCCGGAGTGCGGGCGAGGGTACGAAGAGCGTATTTAAAATCGCGAAATGCGGTGTCGAGGGATGCGATGGTATTCATTTCGCGGACCTTAGCTTTCTTTCGAGGTTGGCTGACTACTGTGAATACGCTTTGGCGCGGGAATTGTTCCCGCGAAAGCAGAGCCGTAGCTTCTCGGATTGACACCTCTAGTTGGCACAAGATTGAGACGAATCTGGAGGGAAAACGTCTCGTCGACTAAGGGGTGAGAAGGGGCCTAGGGGAGCAGAGTGCCGCCACTCGAAACGCGACGGCACCTACACAACTGGATTAAACGGCGCTGCTTGCCGCCGCGCGTGGGGCAGCGGCTTCTTCCTTTTGGCGGAAGAAAGCGGTGACGCGGTCGATGATATCGTTTAGCGAAGTTTGGGGACGGAAACCGGTCAGGGCATGAAGTTTATCTACGCACGGAACGCGGCGCATCATGTCCTCGAAGCCAGGCTCGTAGGCTTGATCGTAGGGGACGAATTCGATGGAAGAAGAGCTTCCCGTGCGCTTTTTGACTAATTGAGCGAGTCCTTCGATTGTGATTTCCTCTGTGTTGCCAACATTGACGACCTCGCCGATGGAACGTTCGGTGTCCATCAAACGAATGAGGCCCTCCACGGTATCGCGAACATCGCAGAAGCATCGCGACTGCTGGCCATTACCGTAAACGCTGATGGGCTCGTTGTCGAGAGCCTGCTTAACGAAATTGGGCAAGACCATTCCGTAACGCCCGGTTTGCCGCGGGCCGACTGTATTGAACAAGCGAACCACGATGACGGGAAGTTTTTTTTCTTTCCAATAAGAAAGCGCTAGAAATTCGTCGAGAGCCTTGGACGCTGCATAGCTCCAGCGGCCTTTGGTGGTAGGCCCGAGGACGAGGTCGGCGTCTTCATGAAAAGGCACATTCGTATTCTTGCCGTAGACTTCAGACGTGGAAGCGGTGAGCACGAGCTTTCGTTTTTTGCAGGCGGCTTCAAGAATGCGCTGCGTGCCGTTGACATTGGTTTCGATGGTGCGCACGGGACTTTCGACGATGAGCTTGACGCCGACAGCGGCAGCAAGATGCACGATGATATCGGCGTCGTCGACAAGTTCTGCGACAAGTTGGAGGTTTTCGATGTTGTCCAGGTGATATTCCATCTGGGCAGAAGCTTTGAGGTGGCGGATGTTATCCATGCTTCCGGTGGAGAGGTTATCGAGCAAGACGACGCGATCGCCACGGGCGAGAAGCCTCTCCGCCAAATGAGAACCAATGAATCCGGCGCCGCCGGTGATTAAGTAACGCAAAGTGCCTCCTTACAATGACTGATCGTCGTCGCGATGGCGCGGGGAGCTTTCGGAGACGGATTCAGCAAGATCGTCATGTTCCTGAACAGATTCCATCGCTTCCTGAGGGCCATACCCGTAGGAATAAGGATAGTACCGATAAGAATAGTAGTAGTCCGGAGCCCCGGAATCCACCGCATTCAGAACTACACCGAGAATGTGGCACTTCACGCTGACAAGCAAGTCACGAGTGCGCGTGAAAGCTTCCTTGGGAGTTTCGCCGCTGCGTACAACCAGCAGGACGCCATCGGTTTGGACAGACACAATAACTGCGTCGGTGGCGGCCATAACGGGAGGCGAGTCGATCACGATAAATTTGAATTTGGTGCGCAATTCAGCGATTGCCTCGGCCAATTTGTGAGAAGACAACAAGTCGGCAGGGTTGGGAGGCAGCGGGCCCGTGGGAATCGCCGCGAGATTGGGAATGTCCGGGTGCGGAACAATAACGAGATCGAGACTCGAAACACCGGCAAGGTAAGAACTTAAGCCTGCATACTTGCCACTCGTCATATTGAGCAAGCGCCCTACGCCCGGTTTGCGCAAGTCTGCATCGACGAGAACGGTGCTGTCTCCGAGCTGGGCAAGAGTGACGGCCAAGTTAGCTGCGGCAGTCGTCTTACCTTCGCGCGGAAGCGCGCTAGTGACGAGAATGACTTGAGGTGGCCGGCCGGGCTGAGAAAGCAGCAGCGAGGTGCGCAAGGCGCGGAACGCCTCGGACATTTGGGATTTAGGCAAGTGCTGTGCAACGAGCTCAATGCGTTTATCATGACCATTCGTGGAAATGCCTTGCAAGAGGCGCTTGCGGTTACCGTTGCCATTAGAGCCGCCGAATTGCGGCACAACGGCCAAGGAAGGCAGACGGGCGAGGGTCTCAATGTCATCAGGTGTCTTGACCGTGTTGTCGAGGTACTCGCGCATGAGAGCAAGACCGATGCCGCCAACCAGACCGACAAGAAAGGAGAGTGCGATGTTCCTCGCCTTGGCGGGACGCGAGGGATAAGTGGGAATCATGGCCGGATCAACGACGCGAATATTAGAGGATTGCAAAGCAGAAGAAATGCCCACCTCTTTGAGCTTGGTCATCAAGCTGTCATAGAGAGTCTTGGAAGCTTCCGCCTCACGCTTGAGGATGTTGTACTCGACCATGCGCTCGGCCATCGTATTCGCTTCCGCTTTTTGCTTGTCGAGAGCTTGCACGAGCATTGCTTCGCGCTGCACGGCTTCGCGGTAATCGAGTTCGATATGGTTGAGGGTTCCAATATTTTCCTTCTGGATCAACTGATCTATTTCCTTCACTTGAGCCTGAAGGCGCAGGACCTTGGGAAACTTAGGGCCATATTGGCTCAAAGCGTCGTCGTATTCCGCTGACGCTGCCTCCCGTTTCTGAATGAGAGACTGCAAGGCCGGATTGTCGCGAAGTTCGGGCACGTTGGAGATGTCACCGGCTTTGGCAAACTGAAAGAGCGCTTCCTTCTTCATGCGGTCTTCCTGGGCGTCGGTCAAAGCCTTGTTAACATCGGCGAGGCGCTGGCTGGTGATGTTGGACTTGTCGTCAAGCGTCCAGATCTGATTTTTTCTTTCGTAAGCGATCCGCTGGTCTTCCGATTCCTGAACTTTAATCCTCAGCTCGTCCAACTCCTTGCGCAGCCAGGTGGTGGCACGCGTAGTTTCATCGTAGTGGCTGCTAATGTTTTGGTCCTGGTAATTCTTGATGTGTTCGTTGACGATACGCGCGGCAAATTGCGGGTCCGTAGACTCGAAGCTCACATCCATAAGCCGGCTCATAGGGACGCGTCTTACGCTGAGGCTGCCAAGGAAAGCGCCGAGCTCCGGGGGGCGCTTCTGGTTTTCCAAACTGCCAATGGCCACAGCTTCGGAGGGACCATTAGGAGAAGCGTACTCCGGCCGCACGCCTAGGCCGCTGCTGCGGATGGTCTGCAAGGCCAAAGTTTCACTCGTCAAGATTTTGGACTGCGTCTCGATGTAGTTCTCGACATCCATTTCATAGCCATAGGGATCCATGCCTTGAAAAGGCAGGATAGAGGCATTTGCGGGGTCGATTTCGATGCGGGCAGTGGCCACATAGACGGCTTGCATGCGGAAGGTAGAGATGGTGACAATCGTCACCACGGCTACCAAGAACGACAAGATCAGCCATTGATGCTTGCGCAGGATCAGCAGGTAGTCATAAAGATGCGGTTCTCGCGGCGAGAGGTCCCAAGCCACGAGATTTGGGGATGGGGGAATCAGCTCAACAGTGCCGTTCGAGCCGCTACCCCGGGGAACGAGTTTGTTGTCTTCGGACATTTTCTAGTGATACGCGATACGATAAAGTGCGACGGATGTACCGAGGGCAATGGCCAACTCGACCGTTCTCAAAATGGCCTGCTTTGCTCCGCTCTGCGGAACGTACAAGATATCGCTGGGCTGCAGCGTTAAATCCTCGGCTTGGCTATTCTGAATTTTCTTCAGATCGAGGGGCACTTCGTGCTGTTTCCCCTGGGCATCTTTCCGGATGATGACGGTATGGTCCGTCTTGGCGATATTGGTGTAGCCGCCGGCTAACGCGAGAACTTTCAAAGTGGTCATTTTCTCGCGGTCATTGCTGAGCACAAATCCGCCGGGCCTGCCAACCGCGCCCAAGACGTACACGATCCCGGCATGGGGCACAGTTACGACATCGCCGGCCTGCAGGAGGATATTATTCGCGGTATTCCCAGCTTCCATGAGCTGATAGAGATTAACGGTGATAGTGTCGACCGGATTTGAGCCCGAAGGTGCGCCGGCTCCGTTAGTCGATTTCTCTGCAGACGCATTGGTCGCAGGTAGTTCGGGAGGATCCGCCGTGGCCCCGCCTTGTGACGAAGGAAATGGAGCTGCAGTTGGCGCCCCGGGTTTTGCTTCTGATCTAATCGGTTGAGAATGCATAGGGGCAGCTTCCACCGGTCCGATGGCCGGGGGCTCCGATTCGTCGAAGGACATCTGCGGAACTGACCGCGTTACGATGACTTCGTTCCCGGCATCGTTCACAAGCCCCCCGGCTTCGGCAAGGACTTCGAGAAGTGTGACTTGCCGATCCGCCTGATAAACGAGAGGATGCGCAACAGCCCCGACAACCGTAATGGGCTTGCTCTTTCTTTCTTTGATGGTGATGCTGACTTCCGCGTGCGATACCAAACCGTTTGCTTCCAGTACTTCGGAAATTTTTTGCTCCGCCTGGATTTCGGTTAGACCCGCAATATGCAGGCGCACGGGTACCAGCGGGATGCCGATAGTGCCGGTTTGGCTGACCCGAACGTCGCGGCTTAGCTCTTTCACGTCGAAAACATCGATCGAGAGTAAGTCCCCATTCCCAATGATGTATTCATGGGGCGCGCTACGGGCAGCAGCGGCGGAAAGCTCGCGAATACGGTCGTTCGTTTGTTGTGGTGTCTCGAGAACGGCCTGCGCGCGGGTGGGCGGCGCCAGAACCAGTAATCCGAGTAGAGATGTGGAGACAAGACACAACGCCCCCGCACCCAGTCTCGCTGGTTGCATGTGAATAGATGACCCCCAGTTGATTATACAGTCAGAAGGACCAAGTCCATCAGTGATTTCCAAGCCTGAAACGCGGGCTTCCCGATTTGGGAATCAGTGGAGTGGATTGACGAATCTCGCTTGTAGCAAGATTTGCCATGAGAAAAAAGAGGAGAAGGTTGGCCGGAATGTGAAGATTGAAATCGAAAAGAGCGTGAGTGAGAAAACCGAGACAGGCGACAAGGGCTGAGAGCTGAATGGCTGAAGCAAAGGCCCCATTGGTCTGAGATAGGCGCCTTAACGAGTCGAAGAACAGGACACCCAAGAACCAGACGCAGCACAGCCCGCCAACAATACCGGTTTCCGCCAATCCTTCCAGGTAATCGTTATGAGTGTGATTGACGATTTTTCCGTCATAGAGCGTTTCATAAAAAGGAAAGACAGTCTGGAGAGTACCCAAGCCAGTGCCAGTCCAAGGATGATCCAGGAAAATGTGCCAGGTGTCCGTTCTCATAGCGGCGCGTTTGCCGCTGGTAACTTCAAGTGATTGAAGGGAGGAGAAGCGTTCTACGAGCTGCTGGACACCTAACCAAGACACCATGAGAAATGCGAGCAAGAGGATAGCGCCACCGGAGAGCAAGTGTTTTCCTACCGTACGGCGAACAATCAACCAAAGCACTAAAAAGCCGAGTTCCACAGCGAAACTAATGATGCCTCCACGAGAGGCGGCAAGAAATAGAGCGCCAATGGGCACCACAGCAAACAGACTGACGAGAACCCATCGTTCCCGGCGGACTTTGCCAAGGACCAGAGGAACCAGTGACACTGGAATGACGAGCTCTGCAAAACCGGCAAAATGGTTGCGATTGGCGTACGGACCGAAGGGGATGCCGCCGTAGCGCATCTCGCGAATCCAATAGAGCTTTCCGTTAAAGGTTAGGTACTGCAGAATCCCAAAGATAGCCACCAAGAACCCGAAACTCATCACGAACCAGATGAAGCCGCGCCAATCCTCAAGCGTCCGGAACGATTGCGCTGCCAAAAAGAGAAGAAGGATATCGGCAAGGAGAAGCTGGAGTTCCATGCGCGTGCCGTAAGAGGAGGCAGTGAGGTGAAACAACCACTGGCCGAAGGCGATCAGCAATAGGCAGACCAGGGGCAAAAGCAGAGGAGAGATTACCAGCTGATTCTCTCGCGTGAAGTACGCGCGAACCGCCCAACCGAGAAAGAGCAACGCTGCCCCGATCTCCAGTATGGCGCGCGCCCAATCCTCGACAGCGCCATGTGACGCAACACCGAAGACCACGAGGGCGCAAATCCCGATGCGGATGAGTTTCACGGCTTGCTGGTCTCCGCGGAATCCGGAACCAAAGTGACATCATCAATCCAAGCCGACCCGCTTATCTTGTTGTTAAATTTCGCGCTTGGAAGACGGCTGACACAGAGCTGCAATTCACGGACATCGCTTCCTGAGGTCCACGGAAGCTCGACCTTGGTCCACGGCTGCGTGCCTTTCACGTCATCCGTCCAGGCGACAGAATTAGATGAGTCGCCAAAAGAGTGCAATCCGAAGCGCACGCCTTGATCCGTGGACAAAGAGCGCGTCAGGAGCCATCCGGAAAAGCGGTAAGAAGTAGAAGGCTGTACGGGGACGTCCTGGCACACTTCATTGAAGTTCACGTTGCTGAGACCATTGAAAGTAAGCCGAAGAGAACGATTACCCGAATGCTTTTTACTTGCGTCGAGGGTGACGACTACGCCGCCCATCAAGGAGGAGTAGCGCCAGGTGAATCCTCCCCCGACGACATTCGATTCAAAGCCTCCGTCCCATACCAAAGAGCCGGGCGGATCTGAAGGACGCGAGACGCCCGAGAAAAGGAGAGCCTGGGCCCAGACGCGCTGGGCATCCGCCATCCGCCGTTTGCGGAGGAGGAGTTCGAACAACGGATAGGAGTCGCTTAGCTGAAGCTGCGGGTGAAGAGCGGCTAGTCTGGACCACACAGCCAGAGCCTGGTCGGTTTTTTCCTGTTCGGCCAGAGCTGAAATCACCACCAGGTAAGCGACCTGAGAGTCCGGCAAGACGCGGTTTAAGACGGAGTTCACGCGGTCTCCGACGGATTTATCGTCGGGCTCAAAGCGCATGCAAAGAGTGAATGCAGCAGCAGCACGCTTTGGGTCGGCTTCCACGGCATGCTTGATCTGTGCAAATGCGGCATCCAACTCATTGCTGCCCCGCCGCAGCAGAAAATTTCCGTAGCGCCAAGAGACTTCCGGGGAGAGCGGGTACACGCGCTTGGCCTGAACAAATGCGTTTCGGGCCGCGGCAATGTCACCTTCCGATTCATACGCGGTGCCCAGATCCAACCACGTGTCCGCGGAACGAGGATCAAAAGACAAAGATGTTTGATAGTTGCGGATGGCGCGCTTTGCATCGGGATCTTCCAGGTTGTATTGCCAGTAGTGGCCGAGGAGATACCAGTTGGCGGGATTATCCGGTTCGAGACGGGTGGCCCGGGCGTAGCCGTCAGCCGTGTTCAGTCCCGAATCATAAACGGCAAGGACGTTCCGGATGTTCGAGTAGGAAAGGCCGGCGGCAAGCGCGAACGCAAACAGGACAAAAAGGCCGCGAGCGGCTGGACTGGAAAGGCGAAGAATCATCCCGCGATACTCTGCATAGACAAACTCTTAGATGCAAGATGAAACTCTTAGGAAAAGAGGAGGGAAAGCGCCCAGCGATTTTCGCCTGGTGCTATTTACCGATGGAGGCCGAGAGCGATTCATCGGCGCGGCCGCGGCGGCGTACGTCAATCCCCAGGCGCTTAATTTTTTGATTCAACGTGGAGAGCGGGATCATAAAACGCTCGGCGGCTTCCGTCTGATTCCAGCCGGTGCGCTCGAGCATATCCATAATAATGCGGCGCTCGATCTCGTCCATGATTTGAAAGAGCGACGGCTGCGCATGATCGGCGCCGGTACGCGAGCCAGGTTCGCCAGGCAAGGGAGGAAGAAATTCCGAGAGCTGCAGGCGGACACCGCGGACGATTTCCTTGCTGCGAATGCTTTCGGGAAGTAAATCCACGTCGACGCGTTCCTGCGTGGAAAGGACGACGGCGCGCTCGACGACATTTTCCAGCTCGCGAACGTTGCCGGGCCAATCGTAATCCATCAAGAGTTTCATTGCGCCCGCTGTAAATAGACGCATTGGCTTGGCGTTTTCCTGGCAATAACGCGCGAGAAAATGAGCGAGCAGCGCTGGGATGTCTTCCCGGCGATCGCGCAGCGGCGGCAGTTGGAGATGAATTACGTTCAAGCGGTGATACAAATCCTCGCGGAAGCGGCCCTCGCGGACAAGCGTCAGCAGTTCGACGTTGGATGCAGCAACGATGCGGACATCAACTTTGAGCTGCTCCGTGCCGCCGAGGCGCATGAATTCGCGCTCTTGAATCACGCGAAGAAGTTTGGCCTGCGTTTCGGGGCTGATGGTGGCGATTTCGTCGAAGAAAATAGTGCCTTGATCGGCGACTTCGAAGAGCCCTTTTTTGGAAGCGACGGCGCTGGTGAAAGCGCCCTTCACGTGACCGAAAAGCTGGGATTCCAGCAAATCCACGGGGATCGAGCCAGTGTTGACGGGCACGAAAGCCTTGTCAGCACGCGTGGAAGCCGAGTGGATGGCTTTGGCGATGAGCTCTTTGCCGGTGCCGCTTTCTCCGCTGATCAGCACGGTGGAGCGCGAAGGCGCCACCTGCGTAATCAGATCGAAAAGCGTCAACATTTTTTCGCTTTTGCCGATGATGTTTGGAAAAGTGAAGCGCTGTTTGAGCGCGCGCTTGAGCTGGACGTTTTCTTCGCGCAGACGGCGTGATTCCACGGCCTGAGCTACCTGCGCCAGGAGTTCGTCGTTGGACCAGGGCTTGGTGATGTAATCAAGCGCGCCACCCTTAAATGCAGCACGCGCCATTTCAATCGAGCCGTAAGCGGTGATTAAGACGACGGAAAGTTGCGGATCACGCTTGCGAATTTCGCGCAGCATCTCAAGGCCGTTGCGATCGGGCAAACTAACGTCAAGCAATAGCAAATCGAAAGGGTGCTCGCCGAGCTTGGCGAGGCCGGATTCCCCTGTCTCCGCGCTGGAGACGCCATAGCCTTCGCTCGTAAGCAAGAGTTCGAGGCCTTCGCGGATTTCTGATTCGTCGTCGACAACCAGGATGGAACCCTTAGACATGAACAGACTTTCTGACCGCGGGAAACTCTACGTGGAATGAAGTGCCTTTGCCGGGGGTCGAGCGAACGTCGATCTTTCCGGAATGTTCCTTGATGATGCCGTAACTGACTGAGAGGCCGAGGCCGGTTCCACGGCCGCTGGCTTTCGTCGTGAAGAAAGGATCGAAGATGCGATGAATGTGTTCGCGCGGGATACCCGCACCCGTGTCGACGACTTCAATTTCAACGCTCCCATTGTGAGCGCCCGTGCGCACTTCGAGCAAGCCTCCGCCGGGCATGGCATCGCGAGCATTCAGGAAAAGATTTAGAAAAACCTGCTGCAGTTTATTCGCTGAGCCGCGGACGGCTGGGAGGGTTTCGCCCAGATGCTTCACCACTTGAATCTGCGAAGTTTTTAGCGGATGGGAGACGAGAGAAAGAGTCTCTTCGACCACACGGTTTACATCTATATCCACCGACTCGCCGGCGCCCGTGCGCGAAAAATTCAGAAGATTGTTGACGATTTCACTGGCGCGAAACGTTTGCTTGACGATTTTCTCAATGATCGATTGCCTCGGATCGGCATCGGGCATCTGTTTTGCTAGCATCTGGATGTAATTGGAGATCACCGCCAGGGGCGTGTTGACTTCATGAGCGACGCCTGCGGCCAGAAGGCCGAGCGAAGTTAGCTTCTCGGTTTGCGACATCTGCTCTTCCATGCGCTCGCGCTGGGTAACATCGTCGAAAAGCAAGAGACGTCCAATGCGTTCGGCGGACTTGCTGACCAACGGAGTGATGGAAACGTTCAAAGTGAGCGCTTTGCCCTGATGGTGCAGGCGCTGTTTATAAATTCCAGTGATCTGCTCCGCGTCGCCGCGCGCGGCAATTTCTGCGGCAAGCTCTTCCGGAAGCAGGGAGCGAAGCTGGCGTCCAACGGCATCCTGCCGAGCCACGCCGAAGAGCTGCTCCATGCGCGTATTCCAGGATTCGACGATACCTTCCAAATCCACGGCAAGAACGCCGACATTCAGGGACTCCACTATGTTTTCGCTGAAATCTTTGAGGCGCGCGATCTCGAGAGCTTTTTGTTCAAGGGAGGTATAAAGCTGAGAGTTGTCGAGAGCCACAGCCACGTAGCCTGCAATTGTTTCGACTAGCTCAACGTCATCGCTCGAGAGGTAGTCGCCGTCGACGGTCTTGCCAAGCCCCAAAACCGCCACGGTGTGTTCACGAATGCGGCAGGGCACAAAGTAATTGAGGTCGAGCTGCTCGAGAGTGCGGCGCACGGAGTCACCGACGTCGCGCGCGGCGCGGGGCGACTCAAAAAAGAGTGCCCCCCGCGCGAACTCGGGCCGGGCCGGGCCGAGGAAACTAAGATCGAGAGGCTCCGCGAGACGCACGCCCATGGAGCGGGCCAGCCGGAGATCGCCGGGATTCGAGACGTCCTCGACAAAAATCGCTAGACGATCGACCAGAAGCGTTTGCGAGAGACGATCCATGACCGAACCCAGCATGGGCTCGAGCCGCACTTCGTTGGTGAGTGTGCGGCCAAATTCGATCAGCGTGCGGCGGTAATCGAGACGATCCCTGTAGAAAAAGCGGTCCAGGCGCGATTGAATCCACGCGCGGAAAGGCTCGAAAAGAGAAGCAGCAACGCCGACAGCGATCAGCCCGCCAACGAGGCCGGTGAAGTGAAAAATGTTGGCGATCAAATATACGAGCGCAAAATATATCGCCGCAATGGCGGCGGTTGCCGCGGTATACGCCAAACCGCGCTTGAAAATAATGTCCACATCCATCAAGCGGTAACGAATGATCGCGTAGCCGAAGCACAACGGGATGAAGACCAAGCTGACCGTCGAGAATTTCATCCACGGCCGCGAAGCCGCGTCGAATGCGTACGGCACGATATACAGCACGACAAAAGGTGAAGTGCCGATAAAGGTTCCGGCGGTGAGCCATTTCAATTGCTGCCGCAAGACGCCGGCCGGCGCTGCGCGGTAATTGCGATAGAAAACCAATCCGGCGGCCAGAAGGCACGCGCCAAGATAGCTGTAAGCGATTTTATCGAGAAGAACGCGGGATCCGAGCCAAGGAACGAAACCCAGGGCGCCCAGAGCCGTGCTGATATGAACGAAAAGTATCGCGAGCGGCGGGAGATAAACGAAGCTGAGCTTGGAAAGGGAACGGCTGGTTCCTTCCGTGCGTTCCGGGAAGACCAGCGCGAAATGCAGCAACAGAGCGGGCATCAGTACTTGCGCGACTATTTTGATCCAATAAACTTCGTAGTCGAACGTGTCCAGCTTCCCGCTGTAGTGGAAGGAAAAGAAAATGAACGACACGAGGCAGAAAATGTAAAAGTGCACGGCGCGAGGCGCATTCCAACGCCGCGCAAAAATGAAAAGCCCAATGAAAAGATAGATCAAGCCTACGACACGTGCATAATTCTCAATGGAGGTCGGTTTCTCGGCAGGAGCGGTAACGAGTGGAGTCTCAAACTCCTCGCTGTTCCGCGCCAGTTTGTAGCGCACCTGGGTCCACAGTCCTGCGCGCCACAACCGCTTGGTCACCTGCACTTGGCGAGTGACGGGACTGCCGTTGATGGCCAGGACATGATCCCCAACGCGCACGCCGGCGCGAGCGGCTGGAGAGTTTTGAGCTACCTGCTGGGCTTGGACGCCCTGCGGAGTATCCAGCCAAACGACACCGTCATCGGGAGTTTCAAATTCAGCTCTCTGGACAAAGTTCAGCCAGGCAAAAATCATGGCTGCCAGCGTGGCGAGCGCTAGCACAACGGCCCCAAGGCTGACTCTGAGGTTCTGCTTCATAACTGGCCCAGGCAGGGTGACACCCCGCCGCAGAACCTTAGGTGCAAACCAATGTCCAATCTTTGGAAGAGCAGGTTTTCGATAACGTCTTTAAATTTCAATAACTTACAGAATCGCTGCGTTGTAGAATTATTGACAATCCGCTTTATGGAAGGACGCATACAGGTTTCTAAAGCCCATTTTGCGTTCAAAACTGGAGGCTTAGACCACCCCTGAACGTGCGGAAAGCGGGCATCAGGGTTACCCGGCCGTCTGGAGAGGTGAGGGTTACATAGCCTTGAGCTAGAAGGTTGTCGCATTCCGCGTTAGCCTCCCAACGGCCAGGGCCAAACTTGGGCAGTCGTTGATGCACCCCGATATGAAGATAGGGTTCCATGTCATAAAGGGATTCGCCAAAGCTGTCCACACGCGAGAGCGTTGCCCCACTGATCCACTGATAGCCCGCCGTCACCCTCGTACCGAGGCGAGGTACCTTGCCGGTGAGTTTTGCCCCAGCAGTATGGCGGTCGGCGGTGCGGAACATCTCGCGGAGAGGTCCGGCTGCAGCGCTCGAGGGAGTCAAGGCCCCAGCAAAGGCATAGAGTGCCGTAAGTTCAACATCCTCATTCAGCTTTTCTCGATAGACGACGCGAGTACCCCAACTGCTGGAAGAACCGCCGTCGTAAGAAAATCCATTGGAATATACGTCCTGGAAATAGTCGCCGCCTGGAAGATTGTTGCCGCGCCCGAAGACGGCTACGTGGCTGTTGTCTTCATGAAATGCTGCAACTTGCAATTTGGCGCGCGAGCCAATCTTGCGCTCCGCAGCCAGTTCCTCGTGGAAGCCGCTCTCCAGAACGGGACGGCTGTTCCGATACATCAGGACGGGAAACGCGTCCATCTCGTTCAGCACAGCCGCCAAAGCGTTCACTGTCTCGCCGTCCATTGCTTCCAGTGGTTCCGGTCCCGTTGGCATGGATGCAAAAATCAGGGACGCCTGCCAATCGTCCGAAACCCGGGCGTCGATTTGCATGCGCGGACGCAACGAGGACGCCGGGTGGCCAAGACCAACCAAAACATATTCCCCACCATATTTAAGGACGGCACGGGTTCCAAAGGCCATGGAACCGCCTTGATCGAGGCGAACGCCACGGAACGTCGGGCCTACATCTCCGAGCTTCGACTCGCGCAGAACCAGCGCGGTGTGCGGACCAGACCCGAGCGAACCGGTGGGAAGCCAGACGGTGGCGATTCCACCAGCGGGGGAATCAGTGTCATAGCTCATCAAACCAGCGAGGAGAAGCCGGGCAGTTGGGCCGAGCCGCTGATTATAAGCAAACGCGGTCGCAGGGCTAGCGGGAAGATTGGAGACCGAACCGGGCCTGCGAGCGCCGTCCATAAATTCCAGGCGGCCGCGCACCGGCTCTACAGGAACAGAATCCGAGTCCATAGCGGCGGCGCTGATCGGGTCCTCTTCCATCCATTGAAGAACCGGACGTGTGGAACTCGCGGAGCGAAGCACCCACTTCCAATCATCGGCTTCGCTGGCTGCGGCAGAAGGAGCGCGGCGCAATTGCTCCAAGGAAGCGAACATCGATTCGAGCTGAATGCGGACAATCGTCGTGAGATTGGCGCTAATGCGGACATGTTTTTCTAGGGTAGGGAGGAATCCCGCAAGCGTTACGCGTACCGTGTAAAAACCGGGAGCGAGCTTATCGTCGCGAAAGACTCCCTGTGTGTTGGTCAAGTACCCGATAGCGGCGGCGGAGGCGCTGGATTCCGGGATTACCTGGACACTCGCACCCAGTTGAGGTGTACCGGCGGTGTCTCGAACCACTCCCGAGAGCATGCCCTGAACAGACTTCAACTGCGCCACTGCCGGATTCGCTCCCAGTAATGAGAACGTTGCGGCCAGGACGAGTGCCCCCATGACTCGGACCTGTCCTTTAATCACTGCTTACTACCTCCCCGGAACCGTGACGGCTGCCGCCTTGGTCGGTTCCTGTGGCCCCCTGATCGTAAAGTCTGCAGTCTTCGAAATAGACTGACTGGAGATACTGTCGGTCGCATTAATTTCGATCGAATATTTGCCGGGCGCAAGAGTGGAAAGCGGCAACCATCTCTCGATGGTGACTTGGTCGCCTGTCTGCTTCATCTCGGCAGACGTTTCTTTGAATTGCAACACTTGCTCGGTGCCTTTTTTTACGGTGTATTGGAAGGTCGCGTTGGTCTTGTGCGTCTTGTCATCCTGCTTGAGGTTGTAAACCTGCAAGTAGATTCCCAAGCGATCCGCGGTGGTGAAGTCGCTATCGAGCCGTGGCCGCACTTTGGTGGAACCCAGCACGAATTGTCCCGTGCCGATCTGCTTGGCGGGAACATGCTCAAGCTGATCTGCCAGAATCAGCGTGCTCGCATCCAGCTTTTCGTCCGCGAAACGCGGCACAGCCAGCCTGGCGTTTACAACGCCCACGTTCCCGCTCTGAACGTCCTTGATAACGATGTCCAGGCGATAGAGGCCGGGGCGAAGGGGCACGGCTTGTTGATAGATAGACTGCAACTTGAGCGATTGCTGGAAAAGTGAATCAGGAAAATCCTTGGAAACCGGCACTTCGAATGTCTGAACTACCTTGCCGGTCAACGTGGTTACGCGCATAAAGACATTCATCGTGGCCGAGTGGATGCCATCTTTCGATTGAAAGTTGAGCTGACCGTTGGACACCTGTACGGTGACGGGCACCAGCACGGTGTCATTGGTTACCTTCATAAAATCAGTGCGGTAACTGAACTTGAGTTGATCGCGGACAATGCGCGCCGTCACAATCGCTTCCAGGTCCTTGAACTTGACCTCGGGCGGCTTGTTTATCTTGGCGTAAAGATCCAAACGAGTGAATTCATCCATGCTGGCAGGTGTACCGCCCATCGCCGTGGGCATGTTCGTGCCGTCCGAGCGCGTAAAGCGATCGGTCTTTGAGGCCAAGCCCATCTGTTCCATCAAGCTCAAGCCGGCCCCTGGCACGTGCAACAGGGCGTCTTTTTCAGAAGGATCCATAGTGATGTGATACTCACCCGAACCGCTCGGATCCACGAACTCAATGACTACGTTCTCGCCAATTCCTTCCAGATAGCGCCATCGCCATGTTTCCCAAGGATACGTGGTTGTCGTACCGCCACCCTCTTCCATAGGCCGATCATAGGTTCCACCGGACGGGTGGGAATCAATCTCGTCCGCAGGGCCCCACATGATGTACAGCTTGCCGCGGTCCGTCTTCCAGCCAGGAATACCGGAAGCATAGTGCTCGTTGGCGTAGGCTATGCGCCGATAGTGTTCTTCCTTAAAATCGTTTTCCGGAAGGTCCGGATTGCTGCTACGCCGGAGCCAGAACGCCTCGATAAACTGTTCACGCTCTTCATTGGTATCGAGCTGAAGGAAAGCGTTCCGCTCATCTGGCGAAATGATGTAGACCACATCCTCATTCAGCCACTGCTTGTATTGGCTGTCGAGTTCCTTGAGGGTCTTGCGCGCCTTATCCTTCTGTGCCTTCCTCTGATCTTTAGTAAGCGTCTGGGGTGGCGGAGGATTCGCGGGGTCCTGAGCTTGCGGAACCTGTTGAGCTGGTAAGCCTGGAATAAGGATGGCAAACGAGAATGCAGTAGCAATCAGGGCACGAATTACCCGTGGCATCGGCACACCTCAACTTCTAGGACGATTGAATTCTACCCCTGGACAAGCTGCCCGTCAATCGAGGAATCTCCTGCATTTTGTGGGACTTGTCCCCGATTGCGTTTGGATTCGCGAACTAAATCAAGGGTTGCCTGACAATTTATGACCTGAACCAATGTACAGTGTTTTGCGGCGGACGACTGATTCGTGACGACTTCTAGAAAATCAGTCACCTTCCAGAGCGAGAGATGAATTTCGGCGGTTTATTGAACCCGATGATTATGCACGTCTGAGCCGACCAAGGTGTCAAAGATCGCCAGGACGTGCCTGCGATATTCCACCATGCGCGTGAAGATATCGCGCAGCTCCGGCTCGCGCTCCGCTTCTTTGTGCCATTTAGCGAGAACTAATGCGGGCACTTCGATATCCCGGCGAAGCCTTTCCGCAGAATGGCCCCGGAGAAAGAGCCCATAGAAGAAGGCCGCTTCACGTTGCGGGAAGTCGAAATCGTGGACGACTTCCGAGGGAACGAATTGTGGCAAGGTCGCCATAGAGAAAAATGCAGTTTACCGAAAAGAATTCCCGCGTCAAGTAGTACGCACGGTTTATTGCCGCCACTTATGCAACTCCCTGTCCAGAAGGGTCAAGTACCCTGTACAGCCACAGGTTTAACAACTGGTCCAACAGGGGGGTTGCCAGTGGCATCTAACCGCCGTAGGATGCTTAAAGGTATGGCACGGTTACACAACCCGGCGTCGGGAGGGGTCCTCGGGCGGTTTGCCCGATTTGGAGTCCTGCGAGGCCTGCGCTCGCTAGAAATCGACCGGGAAGATTTCCGGTGGCAGCTCAAGAAGAAGTATGGGCTAGAGGTGCCGGACTTCCGCCAAATGCACCGCGTGCCAGTGGCGCGCCTGGATGCTATCGCCAAGTCACTGATTAACGACACGGAACGGCTCGCTTTACTTGAAGGTGCTGGCTTTGGCCTTGGCGGCATGATCACGATTATTCCGGACGCAGGGTTGCTCACGATTCTGACACTGCGCCTGATCCAGAGACTCTGTTTGCTCTACGGATTTGAAGAGCGCGGGCAAAGCGAACGGCTGGAGTTGTGGATGGCCGCTGCCGCAGCTACCGGCGTGGACTATGGCAAGGATCTCGCTGAAAAGCAGATCCTCGAGAGACTGGCCCCGCGCATCGCCGAACGGCTGGCCCTTAAGCTTGGACAGGAAACGGCTGAAAAATGGGTTGGCCGCTTGATTCCCCTGGCCAGTTCGGTCATCGGCGGCGCATTGAATTATGCGTTTGTGCGGGCCTGGGGTGGACGCGTGCAGCGCAACCTGCGCTTGCGGCATGTTTCCGGCCGGCCAACGGCCGCGCCTCCTTCTGCGGCCGCGTATACTCGTCCGCGAGCCGTACTCGTCTAAGCCTCGCGGCCGTTTTGGCAGAGACGGAACGCTTTCTTCCATGCAAGGTCATCCTAAGTTTTCGACTCTCCGTTGCGGAAACCAAAACCGTGCGCGCGATACTGACAAGATTCTTAAGCGTTCGAATTTTCCTTGCTTTCTAGTCATACTCTGCCTCCTTGTATTTTTATTTACGCCCTCTGCCATGCGTGGCCAGGACGCGGAAGAGATCAAGGGTGTACCCGCCGAGCCAGCGGACGCGCAACAGATCCGCGAACAAATTGCGGCCGTGCAGAAATTGCAGGCCACGCTGCCTGACCGCGGCGCAACGCTCTATTTTCTCGCTGCGGCAAAAGAACATTTAAGAGAGAGCCGCGAGGCGTTGGCGCTGCTGAAAGAATGTCTCGCATTACAGGAAGGATTCGATCCTTCGGGCGACCCCGCCTTTCTGGAGTTTAAAGAAACTAAGGAATTGACAACGCAAATTGAAAATGTCCACCGGGATTTTCCGGTCGTGGCGCAAGCACGCGAAGCAGTTCGAACAACGGAGAAAGACCTGGTGCCGGAAGGTCTGGCCTATGATGCACAGCGTAATGTTTTTTACCTGAGCAGTCTCAATCGCCGCAAGATCGTAGAGATAGGCCGGGACGGCCGGAGTTCCGACTTCGTTCCCGCAGAGCGCTACCGGCTCTTGCCGGTTCTAGGCATTCGCGTCAACCTCAGTGACAACACGGTGTGGGCCGACTCCTTCACAGACAGCGGGCACACGGAGCTCCTACATTTTGATGCCGACGGAAAACTGCTGGGACGCTTCAAGCCGGAGGGTTCGGGTAAACACGGTTTTAACGATCTGGTCATCCGCAAAAATGGCGAAGTGATTACAACGGATAGCTTGGCAAACGCGGTGTTACGGTTTGATCCTGCTGCGCGAACTTTTGCGGCTCTCCCGATTCATCGCGCGCTCTTTTATCCTAATGGCATTGCGCTAAGCGAAGACGAACACACTTTGTATGTAGCAGATAGCCTCGGCCTGGTGAGAGTGGATCTTTCAAACGGCGAAAGCCGCGACGTCGATCCGGGACCAAAAAGCACACTCGCGGGCATTGACGGCCTTTATTGGCACAATGGCAGCCTGATTGGCATTCAGAATGGCATCGGTTCGCCCCGCGTCGCGGCGTTTCGTCTTTCCAGCGATGGGCTTCGAGTGACCCACACGACCGTCCTTGAGAATCGCAGCAAATTGTGCGTCTTGCCGACAACCGGCGCCATTCGCGGACCCGACTTTTTCTTTATTGCGAACAGTCAGATCGACAACCTGAACAACGACAAAGTGATGGACGCAACCCGGCTGGAAGTGATCCGCATTGGAGTCCTGCATCTGCCTTGATTTGGTGGCGGAGAGGCCGTGCAGGAACCGACAGTGGAATTTCGTGCGATAGCGCCGTAGAGTAATACAGCTTTTGCTTTGCGCCAATTAGCGCTGACGTGCGTCAGTTGAATTAGGGAGCCAGACATGCGAAGAACACAAAAATTCTTTGGCGGAATTATTCTAGTGGTGGTGGCGCTCTGTATGGCACTGATTCCGCAGCAGGCTTCGTCGCGGTCCGCAAGAAATTTGGCGCAAGACATAAATCCCGAGCCGGTTCCCGCGTTTCACAACACCGTGCCAACGGGACCGCTGCCGACGACTTTGAATTCTTCGCTTTTTACCGACCCAATTGCTCAGAACGCTTACAGCATTGCCGCCCGCATCAAGAAAATTCTTTATCAAGAGCCCTGCTATTGTCATTGTGATCGGAGCCAGGGCCACGGCAGCCTGCTGGATTGCTATGCGGGCAAACACGCGGCAGTCTGCGGGATCTGCGAACGCGAAGACTTCTATGCCTACGAGCAATCGCACAAAGGCAAAAGCGCGACCCAAATTCGAGAAGGCATCGAGCGCGGCGACTGGCAAGGCGTCGACGTGACGAAATACGAGTCGGCATTGCCAGCGCCGGCAAAGTGATTTTTTCCCCGATTTAGCTTTTTTGCTCTTGTCTTAGGTTACTGGACCTCTTCAGTTGACTGCCGCGACAATCAACAATCCTGAAACCCCTGCACTCGTCATTTCGTCTCTCATCTTAGATGGCGTGCCAGCCGGGCGGTGCCCGAACGCCGCAGACTCCAGAGCGTGGACAAATCGTGGAAGATGGGGGAGACCATGAGGAATCATAAATCTCCGGTTGGATTTATTGTGACGGTCTTGTTGGTTGCCGCAGTTACGATGGCAGGCGCCGGACTACGAGCCACGGCGAAACCCGCCGGCAACATCGGCTCTTGGGGATTCGATACGGCGAATCTCGACAAGACGTGCAAACCCTGCGATGACTTTTATCAGTTTGCCATGGGCGGCTGGATGAAGAGCAATCCCATTCCGCCCGAATATCCCGTCTGGGGGACCTTTACCGAACTCCGCGACAAGAATGTAACGGCCATGCGCACCATTTTGGACGCCTCCGCGAAGGCCTCCGCGGCCCCAGGTTCCAACGAACAAAAAATCGGCGACTTCTATTCCAGTTGCATGGACACCGCTGCCATCGACGCTGCGAAATTGAAACCTCTGCTTCCGGAACTCACACAAATTGAGGCGATTCGGAACAACGAGGACCTCCAAACAGCTATCGCCCGTGCTCATAGAATGGACATCGATTCCGCGTTCGAGTTCGGTTCCACACCGGATTTCAAGGACAGCAGCAGCATGATCGCCGAAGCGGACCAGGGCGGCCTGGGACTTCCAGACCGCGATTACTATTTGCGCGACGATGATCGCTCCAAGACGCTGCGTGAAAGCTACATAAAACACATGGCGAAAATATTCGAACTTTCCGGGGATGCTCCTGACAAAGCGGCGACCGAAGCGAAGACAGTGATGACGCTCGAAACTGCCCTCGCCAAAGCGTCGCGTACGAACGTGGAACTTCGCGATCCGGAGAAGAACTACAACAAGATGACCCTGGCCCAGATGTCGGCGCTAACTCCGAATTGGTCCTGGGCAAAATATTTCAAGATCGTCGGCGCTCCGGCGGTGACCGCGGCCAATATTGGCCAGCCCGACTTTTTCAAAGAGCTGGATCATCAGCTTACCGCTACTTCGATTTCGGAGTGGAAGATCTATTTGCGGTGGCATCTGTTGCACTCCGCCGCTCCGGCGCTCTCCGAGGAATTCGTGCAAGAAAATTTCAACTTCTACGACAAAGAACTGGCGGGCACCAAGGAAATTACTCCACGGTGGAAGCGATGCGTTCGACAAACGGACCGTGTTCTTGGAGAGGCTTTGGGCGAGGTCTACGTGAGAACCTACTTCACGTCCGAAGCAAAAGCGCGAGCCAAAGAGATGATTAACAATCTGCTCGCGGCACTGCGTGCGGATATTCCCACGCTTACCTGGATGGGGACGGAAACGAAGAAGCAGGCTCTTGTGAAGATGGAAGCGTTCACCGTGAAAATCGGTTATCCGGACAAATGGCGCGACTATTCGACGTTCCCTGTTGATCGCCTTTCCTACCTGGCAAACGTACAGCGTGGTGCCGCATTCGAGCAATCCCGCGAACTCTCCAAAATCGGCAAGCCGGTGGATCGCTCCGAGTGGGGTATGACACCCCCGACGGTAAATGCCTATTACAAACCGACCTTCAACGAGATCGTTTTTCCCGCCGGCATTCTGCAGCCTCCTTTCTATGACCCGAAGGCCGACGACGCCGTGAACTATGGCGGGATGGGCGCCGTCATTGGACACGAAATCAGCCATGGCTTCGACGATGAAGGCTCCCAATTTGACGCCAAGGGCAATCTCCGCGAATGGTGGACGCCGGAAGATCGAAAGAATTTCAATGAACATGCCGATTGCGTTGTGAAGCAGTTTGATGGCTACGAAGTCGAACCAGGCCTCCACCAGAACGGCAAGCTGGTTCTCGGCGAAAGTATTGGCGATCTGGGCGGCACCGCTATTGCCTACGCGGCTTACGAAAAATCCATAGAAGGCAAGCGTCCGAAAGACATCGATGGCTTCACGCCTGAACAACGATTCTTCCTCGGCTGGGCACAGGTGTGGGGATCAAACGACCGGCCGGAGTACGATCGCTTGATAGCTAATACCAATGGCCATCCTCTGCCACGTTTCCGTGGAAATGGACCGCTCTCGAACATGACGGAATTTGCCAAGGCGTTCGGCTGCAAGAAGGGCGATGCCATGGTCCGCGAGCAAGCTTGCAAGATCTGGTAAGCTTGCTGGGCCAAAATGCCCACAAAACATAAAGCAGTTTTTGTGCTTTTCTCCGGCGCGCTTCTCTCGCTTGTAACGTTTCCGTTTGCGCCATCCGCACACGCGAAGTGGAAATACTTTCGCGCGGGAAATGCCGCCGACAGCACAGCCAAGCCGCGAGCCGGATTCGTACTCATGGGTGGCGGCGAACAAGACCCTGCTCTCAAGAATTTGTGCGAGCGCGCAAATGGCGGCGATTTCCTGATTTTGCGCGCCAACACGGAAGACGACTACGCCCAAAAAGTAAACGAAGAGATACGCGCTCTCTGTCCATTGAACTCCGCGGCGACCATCGTCTTTTCCGAACGTGATGACTCCGATGATCCGAAACTCGTCGAACGAATCAATCAGGCCGAGGCGATTTTCATCGCTGGGGGCGATCAATCGAACTATCTCCGTTTCTGGCAGGACACGCCTGTCGAGGACGCCTTAAACCGGCACATCGCCGCCGGAAAACCGATTGGTGGCTCCAGCGCAGGGTTGGCGGTGCTCGGCGAATTCTCGTTTTCTTCGATGATTGATACTATTCATTCACCGGACGCACTTGCCGACCCTTACGGAAATAAGGTAACGCTCTCGCGGGATTTCCTGCGCATTCCTCTGCTCACTGGCATCATCACCGACACACACTTCGCCAAACGCGATCGCATGGGTCGGCTGCTCGTTTTTCTAGCTCGTATTTTGCAGGATGGGTGGGCCAAACAGGTGCGCGCTATCGCCGTCGAACAAGACGTCGCGGTTCTTCTAGAACCGGACGGCCAAGCGAAGATCATCGGCGCTGGAGCAGCCTATTTTCTCGAAGCGAAAAATTCGCCGTCGATTTGCCAAAGGAAGATTCCGCTCAGCTTCAACGGAATAACAGTTCACCGCTCGCCATCAGGGGCTTCGTTCAACGTGAAGGAATGGAAAGGAGCCGGGGGCGATGACTACCAACTCTCAGCCGTAAACGGAGTGGTAAAGGTGCTCGGTTCAAATCACGGAATTTATTAGCCGCGGGTGCGGCACTTTGTTAGAAGTGGAAAACGACGCCCGCCATCAATTCGAAGTTGTTCTGATTTTGACCGAAAAAGTTCGTGTGCACCCAATCAGCTTCTAATCGTCCCGAAAGGCGCGGATTGAAGCGATAGTCGGCTCCGCCTCCAAGCTGGACTGCAAATGCGTCCTTGCTGTTCCCGGCAGTTTGCGGTTGCTCGTGGCTTCCGCCAAAAATGGCGTGCGCCCAGGGTTCCCATTTTTTCTCTCGCCAGGCGATCTTCGGCCCACCGCCATACATCAGGACTTTCACGTGTTCCTGGTCGAAGATTTCCGGAGCGAACGTGGCCGAGATGTTCCCTTCGATTCCAAACCAATCATTCGTGAAATAGGTTACCGAGGTTTTGACGCCAACGGCGCTGGCATCGAAGATCGAGCTTCTAAACCTCAGCCAATCAACGCCAATCGCAAGCTGCCAGCGAAAATCATCCCGCCCGCCATAGAGAAACTTCGGATCGGGTGCTGGCGCCGGAGAGGGGTCGGGCGCGGCGGTTCCGAACGGCGACGCCGCAGGTACTGGCGAGCCGAAGCTCGGAGCTGAAGAGACGGTAAGAAAAGGGGCTGGCTGAAACAAGGAAGCATTTGTACTGGAGGCTGCGGAAAAGTCCGCCGCCACATTGCGGTCCGCATTCTGGCTGTCGGAGACGGCCTCCTGCGCGCGAGCTGCGCACCCCATCCCAAGCACTAAGAATAAAATAACAAGTTGCCTCTTCATGATTCTCCCCTCAGAGGTTTGACCCCACGCCTGGAATCAGCCCACTCTGCTACGGTAAACAAGACCATAGGCCTTTGTCTATGTTCTTTCGCTGGTCTGGTACAAAGAAAATGGGCAGGCAGGGTTGCCCACGATTAGTTTCTGGGCCGGCGTTAACTTCTAGCGGCCGTGCCTCAGGTAGTCATCGGTCTTGTTCAGCCAGTCTTCCCGCGGCGGATTGAAGACATCCAGATCGATTGTGTCTTCCATTGCCCACGCTTCATGCGGCATGTGCGGCGGAATGCAGAGCACTTCGCCGGCTTTCACGACGATCTCTTTGCCGTCGATGGCGAATTTCAACGCGCCTTCCAGGATATACGTTACCTGCTCGTTGTGATGATGATGGAGAGGCACGTGGGCCCCTTTCTTCATGAGCACTCGCGCAAGCATGATCTTGTCTCCGACCACCATTTCCCGGTCAATCAGTGGATTCAGCGGCTCGCGCTCGACGTCTTTCCACGAAATGTATTTCATCTCTGAGGCAGTGCTCATTGTTTGGCTCCGTACAGCTTTGCCGCATTATCGTGCAGATACATGTGCGCTAGTTCAAGGGCCTTTTCTTCGCTGAACGCGCCTTCTGAAACCAGTTCGGCCAACGCGGCAGCAATGGCCGTTCGGGCTGAGCGCGTTGCCAGCCAAAAAGTCTCTTCCGCTCCGACCGCGTCGTTGAAGGGAAATGCGTCGGAGCCGAACATCATCCTGTCTGGGAACAGCGAAATCCACTGCTTCAAAATATTCTTCAGCTCGGAGGGATAGACGTAATAACCCATCAGCGAAGAATCGGTGTAGACGTTCTTGGCAGCTGTCATCCAAATCATATCGAGCGTGTAAGGATATCCGCCGTGGATCAGCACGAAATTTGTCTTGCTGTAGCGCGGATCGCGGACCACATTTTCCAGATTCAGCGGATGGCCGTTGCGCAAGCTGAAATAGTCGCCGATGCCCACTGCGCTGTGAAAATGCACAGAAAGATTTAGTTTTCCGGCCTGATCAATCAGCACGCGAAAAACGTAATCCTGAAAGGTGCGATATTCTTCGTTGCTTGGCACTCCTCCAGCGTGGTATTTCGCGTAAATCTCTTCGGCCTTCTCGCGCGGAGGATCACTGAAATAGAGAGAGCGGAAATAGGCAGCCTCAAACTTGATCGCTACGCCGCCCTTCTTCTGATTGTCCGCCAGTGTTTGGCGGATGAAGGTTTCGTATCCCCCGAGGTCAGCGGGAAGCCCGCTCAAGTTTTCCTGCTTCATGTAACGCCGCAAGACTTTTTCCTGCAAGGGAATGTACACGCCCATGTCCGGGTTCTTCCCGGTCTCGTCACGATTGTTTAAAGGGAAGAGGAACGAATCCACGAAAAAAACCCAGTGAAAGCGCTTGGGATCGAGATAGGGCGCCAGTGCTACGCGATTCGCGAGGCAAGTCTCAATATTCAGTTTGTCGAGGATACTATCCCAATAGGCGGTGCTGCCAGAAGCTTCCGCAGCTTTTTTCTTGTCGATCAGCCATTTCGCGTGCTCCGGTTTGAAGTCATCGTAGGGATAGCCAAAGAGCGATTTGGCTGCGGCGACGAACTCCGGATTGTCCTCGCGCAAGCGCAGAACGGAAGTTTCGTCGGGAGGCGCAGCTTGCGCGTCCATGTCGGAATCGTCGGGAAAGGTGGCGTGCGAGTGATTGTCGTAAATGGGGATTTGGTCGATCTGCTTCAGAAGCCGTTCGTAAATCTTCGGCAAGTCGGCGCCTGCGAACGGCTTTGCCTGGGCGGCCACATTCCCCGCGTCGAACAATGCAACCATCGCGCCAAGTAGCAACGCCAGCTGAACATGCCTTCTCATCGTCACTGCTCTCTCCTAAGACTTTACGTAGGACGGACACTCTTGTCTGTCCGCTTTTTCTTTCTTCTTTTTCTGCGTCAAACTTTTTTCACGGCAAAAACGGACAGGCAGGAGTGCCTGTCCTACTTCACCACCGCCGCGCGCCAGCGCGAAGACACTCGCTGTATACGCTCGAGTGCTTCCTCGAGCAGGTGGCGTGCGCTGACCAGCGAGAATCGCAAATAATTTTTTCCAGCAGGGCCGAACG
>Ga0210391_10001073_pt1 | contig 25716 bp, 19 predicted proteins | sample IncBWC12OmetaG_FD_160573 | JGI IMG/M metagenome (GOLD analysis project Ga0210391, IMG submission 160573) | Forest soil microbial communities from Barre Woods Harvard Forest LTER site, Petersham, Massachusetts, United States - Inc-BW-C-12-O ... | reverse complement strand
TGCTAGTGTCGACTTTGTCGATGTGAAAGTAGGTCACTGCCAGGCTCTTAATTTGATGAAAATGAAAACCCCCGTTGGCGAAAGCTGGCGGGGGTTTTTTTATTTGCTCTATCGTGACGTTGGCCGCGAGCAAACTCACCTAAATCGGTGCCATTGCAGCCCGATGTGAACGGCGAAGCCGGCGGCAATGGCCGTGCCGCCACTGAGCGCCAAAATCTGTTTGGTCGTGTCAATCAGATAGAGCCCTGCCAGCAGCATGGCAATCCGGCCCGCAATGACGAGCACCAACAGGACGATGGCGGCAGCGACGGCGAACTTCCTCATGGTGAGCACGAGGAGACCTGCGACCGCGTAGAGAGTCCCGATCGCCGCGCCGGCGTAGGATGCGATATTGTCATCGACGATGCGCACGCCGAAGAAATGGTGGGTCAACGCCGCAAGCGCTTCCGCGACACCAAACAGAATCATCAGGACCGGGATACCGGGAAGACCCACGAGTCGCTGGCTCAACTCAAACTTTCCCGCGTTCAATGTAGTGCCTGTGAATTGCGGCCCCGAAGAGCCGCAATTCACATGGACACCTAGCGCGGTCTAAAACTTGGCGGTGAACGCCACGAACAGCTGGCGGCCAAACTGATCGTACGCGTCATAGGTGTTTGCCCCGCCACCGGCAATGATCGCGTTATTGATGATCGGCGGATCCTTATCAAGTACGTTGTTCGCTCCGGCGCGTAGCTGCAAAATCCTGTTGACCTGCCAGGTGGCCTCGAGATCCAAATAGCTGAACGAAGGAATTGTCGGATTGAACAGGTCGTAATTGCCGAAGGTTGAAAAATGTAAGGTTGAATCGCCTGAGTTGTTGTCTTGCGAAACGCCGCCGATGAACCGCCAGGTTGCCGAAGCGGTAACACTCCACGGCGTTTGCCAGGTCGTGCGGAATATATGATGCCAGCGCGGATTGATGGTCTGGCAGGTTTCGCCGAAGAGTCCGGCGCAGTCATACGTGTGCGCGCCCACATACGGCGTCGATTCGAAGTGCTGCAGATACGATCCGTTGAGTTCCGCCGAGAGCGAGCCAAAGCCGGGCGGTAAATCATAGTGGTAGGCAAGTTGCAGATCGATGCCGCTCTCCAACACGGCGCCGATGTTGACATCGGTCTGTATAATATAGCCGCCGCTCGCGATATTATTTCCCGTCAAACCACCGGTGTTGGACTGACGCACGATCTGGCTGCAGTAAACCGGGTTTCCCGTGTTCGCACAATCGGACAGAATGACGTTGGCCGGGAGGGTGTTGATCAAGCCCTTCACGGAAATGTGAAAATAATCGATGCTGCCGGTGAAGTGCGGAATCTGTCTCGGCGCGAAGTTGAACCCGACGGTGTAGGTTTCCGCCGTTTCCGGTTTCAAATTGGGATTGCCCCCGGCCAATTGGGATAGCTGGTTGCCGGTGCCCTGTGGAACGCTGCCGTTGGCGTACTGAGCGGCCGTCACGCCGGTTCGCTCGCATTGCAGCAGTGTGTAGGTGATCGGCGGCGCGCAAGGATCGGCGGGAAACGAAAATGTTCCCACGAGCTGTGGGTTGTAGAGTTCCACGGCGCTCGGGGCGCGGATCGCTTTGTCATACGATACGCGCATTCGGTAGTCTTCAATCGGCGCATATTGCACTTCGAATTTATAAGTATTGGCAATCGTCGAGGGACTGGCGGCGTAGGAATAGTCGGAGTGCCGAAAGCCGGTATCGAACAGCAGTTCCTTGGCGAACGGCTTATCTTGCACGAGCGGCGCACGCAGCTCCGCAAACTCCTCGCCGACTGAGATGCTGTTGTTAATCGGCACCGCAGCGCTGCCGAAACCCGAAAGATTTCCGCTCTCTTCGGCGGCGTCGGGTTGAAAATACTCGTGCTCGTTGCGATGTTCAAAGCCCAGATTGATGCCCAACCCATCGGTGGCGAACGGCGAGGTGATGCCATAGGTGCCGAGCTTGCCGGTGACTTCGCCGTGCAGCGTTCGCAACGTTGAGCTGCCTTGGCCGGTGCCGGTCAAATACAGGTAGTTCAGCTGCTGCTGCGTGACGCCGCCGCTGGAAAAAATGTTGTACGGCACGCACGGGGGGCCACTGACGCAAGTCGGCGCCGCGGCCGTGCCCGTCACCTGCAAGGCATTGGTGATGGACTGAAAATTAAAGTAATTGCCGTTGGAGTTGAAAAACGTCGTGTAATAGTACTGTCCATACACATCATAGTTCCAAGCCTCTGCAAACGTACCCTTGGCGCCGAACACGGGCCGATAGTTCGTGTGTTCATAATCGGAAGTGCGCCCGCCGCCTTCGATATCTCTCCGGCCGATGCGCACGTTCACACAGTTGGCCGACAGTACCGGGCCGGTGGAGGTTTGCGTGAATGTGCATCCGGCGGCAGGAGCCGCATTCGCGGCCGCCACCTGCGCCGGGGTGCACAAGATTCCTTGCTGTTGCGCACTCAGCAATGGATTGTTGCAGTTGACGTTGTAGTTGCCGCTGAGCGGGTCCAAGGGATTGCTATCCATGAATAAGCCCGACGGGGCGATCTGTTGATGGGTCCTGTCGTCCATGAAATAGAATTCTGCGTACGGCTGGAAGTAATCGGTAATGTCGTCATGCGCCAAGAACGCCGCATTGTAGCGATCATCCTCGCGCGACAAATAAATGTAGGGCTGAGAATTGAAGACCGCCGGTGGCGTGGTGGCGACGGAGCCATTCGGAACGAAACTGGTGCCGTTCACGCTATAAGCAGTGAAGGCATTGGGTCCGCTCTGCGGCGCGAAATAGTTCGAATTCGCCGACCCGCCGCAAGCAACGCCGGTGACGGGGCCACCCTTGACGGTGGTTGTCGGGTCCAAGGCGCAGCTGCTGAAATCGCGGTCGCTGCTGGGCAACGGGTCTTGATGCCGATAACTCAAAAAGGCGGTGATGTTGCCCTTGCCGTCGGCGAAATTCGTGCCCATCAGCATGTCGAAGGAGCGTTGGCGGCCGTCGGTGATCGAACCCGTGGGCGGGATCTGGCCGGACAGCCGCACGGCATTCTGAGCAAAGGTGTTGTTATTGTCGTGCTGATCCTCGGCGTACTGGCCATCCACCTGAAAGCCTTCGAAGTTCTTCTTCATGATGAAGTTGACGACGCCCGCGATGGCGTCGGAGCCGTAGGCCGCAGACGCGCCGCCCGTGACCACCTCGACCCGTTCGACCAAGCCTGCGGGAATTTGATCGAGGTCCGGAGCGGGTTGTTGGATGAAGGTATACGGCGAGCCTTGACCCAGGCGGCGACCGTCAACCAGCACCAAGGTGCGATTCGGACCCAGTCCGCGCAAATCGGCGGTCGCCACACCACCGGCGCTGCTCAATCCAGTCGTCGTATTGCCGAGATCTTGACCCAATGAGTTATTGAAATTCTGCGGCAACTGCATCAAGAGATCGTTCATGTCAGTCTTGCCGGATACGTCGATATACTTCGACGACAGGACTGTGATCGGACTGGTGCTCACCTCATTCGGAGCGGCAATGCGCGACCCGGTAACGATGATCTCGGTAAGAGTAGTATCGGCTGGCTCGGCAGCGGCCGGAGTCTGTTGCGCGACGGCGGGCACACCCGTGAGGGCCATCGCCACGGCGAGCAGTAGCCCGTGCCATTTAGCACGGGAAGTCGGCGAACTCGCGGCGCCTATCGCGAGATTACCGGCGACCTGAGTCCTTCCCAATCGTAGTCCAAGCACCATTTCGTTCTCCCTAAAAGGGTTTAACTGACCCTGGATGTGCAGCGGGAGATTCCAGCCCGATTCCCGTTGCACACTCGCAACGGCGCTCAAAGTCCGGGCTCAGCCTCCCAATCGTAGGGATCGAAAAATACGCGCCGCTCGCCACGGTGTTCACAAAAATGTGATGAGCCGCGTCTTGCTTGAGACGAGGCGACCGGTTACGGGATGAACTGCTTTCGAGAAAGTGAGGAGCTAACCGAAGATCACGGCGTCACACACTTGGCGAAGGCGGCCGCATCTTTGAATGTCGCTCTCGAGCACCAGATGCGGGGCTCCATGTCTCCTACCTAACAAGCATTTATTGATTGACGAGAAACTTGATGTATACAAGCCTCTCGATTGGAGCCACATCAGGTGCGCCATGGGCATAAAAAGTCTTCGATCGGTGAAGCACGCCTTCGTCCAGGCATATTTGGCGATATTGGGCTCTGTCTCGATTTTCATCTGCACGATCGATGGGCATGCGGCGACGGTCGACGCACAGCCGGCGATTCTCAAAGAGAGAGTTCAAACGTTTGTCCGTGCGATCACGCGCAACACGGGATTTTCGGATCAAGAATCTCAGGCACGATGGAACACACCGATCTGCTTCCTTGCAGCGGGGTGGAGGGGTGAAGATCTGTCGTCAGTGCTGGCGCGTTTCGCACAGATCAGCGCCGCGGCGGGAGCGCCGCTGGCGGAGAAGGGATGCACACCTAACTTCGTGGTGGTCGCAACCGCTGAACCCGATCAAGTCATCAACGCGTGGTACGCGAAAAATAATCGGCTCTTCGGCAATGCCTCGCCGCAACAAATTCGCCATTTTCTCGATTCGACCCGATCTCGCCCGGTGCGGATTTGGCGGAACATCGATATCGGCCGCGTGGCCACGACGCGCTTTGGTCACTTCGTGCCGAGTAACAGCCATGCGGATCCTTCGCCTTTCGCCGGAAACTCGCCATTGGGGTTCTTTTCAGTGTTCGAAATCGTTGACGCCAAGCGCACCGCAGGCGTCGATCTGCGGCAACTTACCGACTACGCCGCCATGATGGGATTATCGAACATCGATATCGACGTGGATGTCGGCGATGCCCCGTCGATTTTGCAACTGTTTTCGCCGGCGAGAAGCGCTGCCTCGGGCTTAAGCAATTGGGATACGGCCTACCTCATGGCGTTGTACCAAACTGATCAGAGTTCTCGAAGTCAGCGCATCGAGATCGCACAGCGAGCGGCGCAAGCGGTGACACACTAACCCGCATCGATTCGAGCCGGTCGCACCATGACTTCGTAGACGGGCTTAATTCACGCTCGGCCTGTGCTCTGTGGGGGAATCCAGGGTCCACGTCACGGTGCGGCTGCGAACGATACCGGCGCGCGCGCTGCCTCGTAGGTGAGGAACTCGCCAAAATAGTTGACTCCCACGCCGCACCAGGTGTCCGCGCACGTGGTGAAGCCGCGGACCCCGACGAGAATGGCTCGCCGGGCTGTCGCCTCCAGCGGATCGGTATTCAGGTAACAGCGGAGAAGAAACTTCAATATGGTCCAGGAGCGGTTTCTTCCCCGACTTCATTCGCGCCTGGTTCAATCTTTCCAGCATGAGCGCTCGACGAGGCAGGCCCGGGCGAGTTGCCAGAAGCAAGAGGAAGGCCAAGATCACCGGTATGTCGACCGCAATGGTGCCGAGCGCGTGCCGCGCGATCGCATCGGCCTGACAGGGCGATAGTCGCGCCTCTTCATAGTAACTCTGCCAGGAGCGCTCGTAGCGGAAGCGAAAGCACCGCCGTAAGATATCCGCATCGCCGGCAGTGCGGTCAAAGACACTGATGACCGATCCATTGCGGTCATCCGGGGCGGCGGGATCCTCGCCCACTTCGGTATCGAAATCAAAGTATGCTTCCATGCTGCTCGCGAGTACATCCAACTCATTGTCGCCATTGGCCCAAAAGCTCTTGATCAAACCGCGCCGGCCCTGTGGCGATGATTGAATCAACGCACCACGCCTTCCCACAGCTTGAGCATGCTCCGCGCGGAAACCGTAGCGGCTGAGTTCCTTGATCCATGGCGCTTCGCACCATTCAATCCACACGTGCTCGCCCGGTACGTGCAACAGATCCGCACAGGCGAGCGTGCGTGCACCCTTCGAGAAAGCCAACGCGGTACACAGGCTCACCAAGTCATCGCTGAGGCTGTAGCGCGTGGGGCAAGCGACCAGTACATTCGAGAAGTCCGCCGCGCCCAGCAAGCGCGTTTGTCGTTTGGTGATCGTGCTTTCGACAATGAAAGGTGTTCGGCATTGTGCGATTTGGTCGGCGAGCCTCATGCGCAAAACGATTACATAGTTGTACGCACTTCGTTATTTTCTGGGATGAAGCGCTCCGTGACAGGGAGCAACGCGGAGATTAAGGACGTGACTCTTCCGAGTGTGCAAGCCGCGCTCGCAGTGGCGGGTTACTTATTTAGACGTCCGAACCAATCCGGCAATGATGCCAGGGCAACATACGCACGATCGTCTCGCGGTATGTCTTGCTGGAATACAAGCAAGCTCCGGAATGGAGCGTGAAGGCGAGTGTTCCATGACCGGCGGGCTCCGCAAATTGGACTGAGCGTATATTCAAGAGAATTGAGCGGTCGATCCGTACGAAACCGAAGTCGGCCAGATCAGCCGCCAAGTGCTTTATGGAGTCCCGGCTGATGTATTCGGTATTGCCCACACGGATGGTCACATAATTGCCGTCGGCTTCCACGTAATCGATTTTTTCGACCTCGAGCGGATAGAGCCGGTGTTGTCTCTCGCCGACCAGCAACTTCGGACGCCTGGCCAAAAGATGCAGGATATGTCGGATCAATCGACTTTCGGCAGCCTGCCCAATACCACAGCGCTGACGAACTCGCCCGATCGCGTGGTCGAAGCGATCGGCGCTAACCGGCTTGACCAAATGATCCACCGCCCCTTCCGCGATTGCGCGTTCGGCATATTCGGGCTGGTTGGAAGTCGTGATGCCAAGCGGTCCCATCGAGTTTCCAGCCAGCCGTAGGACATCAAATCCGGACATGTCGGGTAAGGCCACGTCGATGAGCATCACATCCGGCGCCAGATCCTCAACGGCATCAATCGCGGCGCTACCCGAGCCGGCTTCCCCCACAATGTGCAGATCAGTCATCTGGTGGCACAGTTGCATAAAAGCACCGCGCGCCGCCGGCTCCTTGTCGACAATAAGAAGCCTCAAGGGGCGCGGCCGCGGCACAGCGCTTTTTTCCAGTCCGACCATAAAGACCTAGAGCGCGTTGCCGTGATATTTGGGTACGATATCGGTATCGGATCCAAGAGAAATATTTTCGGGCGTCGAGCCCGCAGGTCCAAACCTGCCGCCGGGAGGCTCGAGTTACCGGCCGGAAACGGCCAAATGTGGGAGAATGTTGCGGCGGATTCGATGGTGCCGGTCGAATAACAAATAGACTCCGGGGGAAAAATGCGGAACCTCGAAATGCTTCATCCCGTATTTGCGCTCGCCGCTTGGACCTTCCTGGTCTTGCTGCTCATTCCATTCGTGCGGGTTCGTTCGGTGCGCCGTCGTGAGATTGGGCCGAATGACTTCAAGTATGGGGAGTCCTCGGCGGTGCCACCCGATGTCAGTATTCCGAACAGGAACTACATGAACCTGCTCGAGATGCCGATGCTCTTCTATATAATTTGCGTGGTCCTGTATGTCACCGGAGGCGCCTCGCGTCTGGCCGTCGCGACTGCCTGGGCTTATGTCGCATTGCGCGTCGTTCACAGCCTGATTCATCTTACCTACAACCATGTCCTGCACAGGCTGGCCGCGTTCACCTTGAGTAACGCCGCACTGGTCTCGCTCTGGGTGATTGGAGCGGTACACGTTACCTCCCACTGAGCGGCTTATCGAGCGCTAGAAAGGACAGTGATGCCACGGATTGCACACCCGGTCACGGGACCTCTTGGAGTTTTGTTCACGGCCTGGGTGTTATCGGCCTGGGCCGCCGCGCCGCCACCGCCCGAGGCCTTTGGCAGCATGCCGGCGGAGAGCGATGTCATCCTGAGCCCTGACGGCCACTGGCTTGCCTGGACGGACCGGACCGAATCGAAGCCGCGAGTCATCATGTTCGATCTGGCGGCCAAAAGGATCCAACGCGTCCTCGCGGTTCCCGATCGCGTCAAGGTCCGAGACTTGACCTGGAGCGACAACGAGACGCTCATCATAATCTTGAGCGAAACGACCGAGAGCAAATACAGCAAAGACACCTCGCGCGAGAATTTCCGCACAATTGCAGCCGACGTGTCCGGCGGAGACAGCCGCATGCTGCCGCTGAGGGACCCCAACTTTCCCAATCGCAAGGGGAACGTCATCCCCGCAGGTCTTATCTCAGCACGCGCGTCGAATCCCCATACCATCATCATGGCGACCGGCTATGTATGCAGCTGTCTCCTGGAAGTGGATACCCGCACAGGTAAATACACAGTCATCAAAAACGGAAATGACTACACCATGGACTGGGTCGTCGATCTGCACGGCCGGCCGGTGGCGCGCGAGGATTGGGATTGGCGTCGTCACGCTTACAAGCTGGTTGCGCTGACCGGCGAAAAGGTCAGGGAGATTTTCCGGAAAGACGATAGTGAACATCCGAAGATTGCCGGCCTGCTCGCGGACGGATCCGCGGTCGTTCTACTTGCCGCCAACGGGCGAAGGCATCAAGCGGTATGGGCGATTCCCCTGGACGGGTCTCCCGCCAAGCTCATTGTCGAAGATCCCAACGCCGATATCACCAATGTGTACGCCGATCCGTATACAGGCGCGATCATTGGCGTTTACCTGAGCGGCTCGGTCGCGGATGTACGCTGGCTCGAGCCCCCGGCCCAGCAACGTCAAGACTCCGTGCAGCGCGCATTTCCCGGCCGCCAGGTTCATGTATATGGTTGGACCGCGGACGGCACGAAAACGCTCGCCTCCGTCGGCACGCCATCGAGTCCGCCGATCTATTACATCGTCGACTTCACCACGCATCGCGCCGACATTGCAGGGGAGGAGTATCCCGCCTTGGCGGGCGTGCCGTTGGGCGAGGTGAAAGAGATATCGTACAAAGCGCGAGACGGCACCTCGATACCCGGATATCTCACGTTGCCGGCCGCGAGACCCTCAGCACCCATACCGCTCGTGGTGTATCCGCACGGCGGCCCGCAATCGCGGGATTACCTCGCATTCGACTGGCTGACCCAATTCCTCGCTTCGCGCGGCTACGCGGTATTACAGCCGCAATTTCGCGGATCCACGGGCTTCGGCGATGCCTTCCGCGAAGCGGGCTATCGGCAGTGGGGTGGACTGATGCAGGACGATGTCACCGATGGGGTCCGCGCCATGATTGCGCAGGGCATTGCGGATCCCCATCGAATTTGCATTGTCGGGTTCTCTTACGGCGGCTACGCCGCGCTTGCCGGCGCGGCATTCACGCCGGACCTGTATTCTTGCGCTGCCAGTATTAGCGGAGTGTCCGACCTGCCGGCCTTGATGCGCGGAGAGGTGCCGCTCTACGAGGGCACCATTTCGAATTCCATGTCTGACTGGAAAGCGCACATCGGCGGCCCGCATGATGCGAATCTCGCCGCGAAGTCGCCGATCAACTCCGTGAAAGCGATAAAGATTCCGATTCTGATTGTTTATGGAACCGGCGACAGCGTCGTGCCGAATGCGCAATCCCAGAATATGGCACTCGCGCTAAAATCCGCCGGCAAGAACGTCAGCGTCGCAATCCTGGCGGGTGAAGATCATTGGCTTTCACAAACGGAGACGCGCGTGCAGGTTCTCAAGGAACTTGAGACGTTTTTAGGCCAGCACTTGTAACGCCGACTTTGATCGGCGCGCTCTCGGGCATCAGGCTCTGAGCAATCAGGCCGACGATCACGCCGCCGATCATGTAATACGCCGGCGCCAGGGGATTGCCGGTCAAGCGAGTCAGCCACGCCACGGCGAATTGCGCGGAGCCACCGAAGATGGAGATCGACAACGCATAAATGATCCCGAATGCGCCGGATCGCACTCGGTGCGGAAGCGATTCGTTGACCGCGATCAACGCCGAGGAACCGGCGAGCGTTGAGGTGCATCCCAGTACCGCGCAGGCGACATACAGCGCAAAGCTGCTGCGCTCATGCTCGAGCAGCATGAAACAGGGAAAGACCGCGAACGCCAGGCACAGCCAGGGGAGGATCATCACGGGCTTGCGCCCAAGCTTATCCGAGAGCCAGCCTCCCAACGGATCGCACACGACGCCGCAGAGGCCGACAACGGCAGTCGCTCCGAAAGCGATCCGGGCCGGCATGCCGAGGGTTGAGTTCGCATAAGTCGTCATATAGTTAAGCAAATAGTTCGTGGTCGTCCCGGAGGCGAGCAGTGCCAATCCCGCCGCAGCGATGCGGCCGTAACTGCGTATCGTTGGGACTTGTGGTTCACGCAGCGGCTGCAATGTCTCGCCGAGCGTCCGGCGCAGCAGCAAGCCGAAAGGAATGATGACCGCGCCGGCCAGCAGCGCGACGCGCCATCCCCAGCTATCGAGTGCGGCGGGATCCAGTACGCTGGCGAGACCGACACCGACCGCCCCCGCCACCATCACGGCAACATCCGCGCTGGTCGCTTGGAGTGAAATGTATAGTCCGCGGCGCAAGGGCGGTGCTGCCTCCATCAAGAACGCCGTGCTCGGACCGACTTCGCCGCCGAGCGCGAAGCCCTGGATGAGCCGAAAGCAAATCGCCAGGATCGGTGCGGCGATGCCGATGGACGCGTACGAGGGTATCAGCGGCAAGCCCGTCACTCCGATGCCGATCAAGGTGAATGAGGCGATCATGGCCGGCTTGCGGCCCATGCGATCGCCGAGTCGGCCCAGTACGAATGCCCCGAGAGGCCGGGTTAGAAACCCCGCGCCGAACGTTGCGAGCGAGGCCAGCAAACTGGTGCCGGGGGTATCGGAGGGGAAAAACGCGCGGCCGATTTGAGCGGCGAAAAACGCATAGGTGACAAAATCATAAAACTCGATGGCGTTGCCGAGGGCGACCGCGACTACGTGTCGAGCCGGCAATCCCGTGGGTGTGGTGGTGCTGATGCGATTCTCGGCGCGGCCCTGGGGTGGCGACACTATGGCGCGTGTATTCGTGTTTTAACAGGCCCACGATCGAAGTCCGAGTCGAGTGAAGGCCTTTTCGGCCAGGAGTGTAACTCCGCCGCCCGAACGGTGTTCTTGGCTAATGGTGCAAGCTGGAACAACGCATGAAATCTGCCGCTAAGACGATCAGCCTCGTGGCCATCGGGCTGATCACGCTCGTTGTCATAACCCCGGTGGTGTTCTTTGGAGCCATGCGGCTTCACTTTCACGTCTCCGCGCCAAAAGCAAACTTTCCAGTCGCTGCCGGCGCGCTTGATGCGCAGCGCCAGGACGTTCGTTATTTCCGCCAACTCATTGCATTGGACCGCTCATTTGCGCCGGCGGCCCGGGCTGAAGCGAATCGACGCCTCGACGCGCTCGAGGCGAGCGGGACGGCATTCGATCGGCCGCATTTTCGCGTTTTGTTGATGCAAATCGACGCGTTGGCCGATAACGGTCATTCCCGGGTTGAGAGTGGACCCGGCGCAGCGCCGATTGAGCTTCCCGTGCGGGTGCTCGCTTTTTCCGATGGCGTATATGTCATGCGTGCTACCGAAAACAATGCGGATCTGCTGGGTGGCCGAGTGACGGCGGTCGACGGGCAAGCCACTGATTCTGTCGTAAGCAAACTCGAGCAGTTGCGCGGCGGCGCGGCCAACTGGCGACGCTTGCAGGCCTCACAATACCTGACGCAGCAGGATTTGTTGTACGGCATCGATGTGGCGCCGGACATGCAACACTCGAATTGGACCGTTGAGACTCCTGGTGGTGCGACGATCACAAGAAGACTGGACGCCTTCTCCACTCCAGCGAGCGAGCCGGCGGTATTCGTAACGCGCTGGCTGTCGAGCGGGCCCTTGGCAGGCATGGCGGGAGCATGGCGCGCAGTCGAACCCGACCACGCTCAGCCAATGTCATGGGCCGACTTCGACCAGCCCTTCCGAAGTCTGCGCCTACCGGGAACGTGCACCCAATTCGTGCAGCTCAAATCCAACGTCGACCAGGGAGGTCAGAGCATCCGGGATTTCTTGGCGAGCACCCAAAGGCTCCTGCGGCAGTCACCACCTTGCAATGTGATTTTCGATTTGCGCTACGACGATGGGGGCGACTACACCAACACTTATCGCTTCGCGCGGGAGCTGCCAAGACTGATTCCTTCAGCCGGGCGCGTGATCGTACTCACCGGCCCTGCGACGTTTTCGGCCGGAATTTCCACCGCAGCCTTTGTCAAACATGCCGCAGAGGAGCGGGCCGTGATCGTAGGCGAAGCGGTGGGCGATCGACTGCAGTTCTATTCGGAAGGAGGTCAGGCCTGCCTACCCAATCACCCGTTGTGCGTCGTCTATCAGACCGGCAAACATGACTATCAACACAGCTGTGACGATTGGACGGTTTGCTTTTGGCTGAACCATTTCTTTGAGCTGCGCGTGAGGTCGCTCGGCCCGGACGAGGTAGTTCCGTTGAGTTTTAAAGACTGGCTCGCGGGCGTCGACCCGGTACTCGATCGGGCCATGTCTTTGGCGGCGCCCAAATAACCCGGCGTTCATTCTCCGTGCCAGTGCACCGGGTACAAATCGTGCAGGCGCGAGATATCCGCGGAGGTCAACGGAAACATTCGCGCCGAATCAGAGACAAAAGCCGCAGGCCGGCACGCGGCAGGGCGTCCGCACATGAGCGTGGCCGGATCCGAATTATGCTGCAGCCCCAAGGCATGGCCGAGTTCGTGAGCAATCACGTTCGGCACTACGTTGGGCAGATTCAGCGGCGCGCTTGCCCCGTTTTTGATGGCAACGAGCGTGCGATTGCCGATGCGCGCGGTAAATGAGACGAATTCCGCGTCGGAAAGCACGATCAAGAGATCACCGCGGAACGATGCGAAGGCGTCCGCGTGCTGCGACGAACCGTGCAGCGTTGATTCGGAGAGATCGCGAAGCACAGCATCAGGCACGCTGCCATCGACGCGGGTGATCGTGCCGAGACGAAATGGGGTGGGAAGAGAAGCGAGGGTGCGATTCCAGAATTCAATCGCGTCGCGCGCCGCCGGCAGGCGCGGATCATCCTCTCGGCCAATGATTGTGACCGTCGGGATTCCGCGCCAATGCGGACCGGCCCATGGCCATGCGCCCGACCATTGCGGCGCGCCGAATGCGGCGAGCAACCCGGGCAAGATGAGAAAAAATACTACACGGCGGCGTGTGTTCAATTGCTCGGATACTAGCATTCCGAGCGCTTGCCGCCGCCATCATGCGGCATCGCAGCATATACGTTGGCAATAATGGTCCGGGGCATACCCATTTCCTGGAGAAACGCGCTCTAATCATTTAGGGGGAAAACGGCCTGGGGGTGGGGTGTGGGTGTACCTGACAATCGCAGCTTCGTCGCGGGCATCGCGGCCCGCTATGGACCTCGTCTGCGCCGCTTTTTGTCGGTGCGGCTGCGCAATGCGGCGGATGTCCCCGATCTGGCCCAAGAGGTGTTCTTGCGTTTGTTGCGCGTCAACGGCAGCGAAAGCATCCGCAGTCCGGAGGCGTATCTTTTTACGATTGCCAGCCACGTGATTCATCAGCACGCGGTGCGGCGCTCGAGCGAGCCGGTGTCGGTGGACGTCGCGGACGTTTTTTCGGAGCTCAGGACTTCCGCGAGCGACGATCCGGCAGACCAGGCCGCTCACGCACAACGGCTCGATGAGCTCGAACACATGCTTGGCTTTTTGCCCACACGCGTGGCCACCGCGCTGGTTTTGCACCGCGTGGCGGGTTATTCAGTACAGGAGGTTGCAGATGAACTGGGCGTATCCCGTGAAACCGCCAAAAAATATCTTGCCCGTGCCGTCGAGCATTGCCGCAATCTTCGAGCCAACCAGAACACCATGAAACTATGAAAGCGGCAGTCTCTAACGGCAGAACCCATCCGGGTAGGCCCCATCCGGCGATCATCGCCGAAGCGTCCGCATGGTTCATAGAATTCCGCGCCGACGACGTGGACGGCGATGCGCGTGTGCGCTTCATCGAGTGGTTGCGCCGCTCGCCCGAGCACATTCACGCGTATCTCGAGATAGCCGGCGTGTGGGCGGAACTTCCGGCGGCGGATCCGGAAGGCAAAATCGATATTGCAGCCCTGATCGACAAGGCGCGCGCCGCCCCGGATGTGATCGCGCTGCCCGCCGATCGGCGGCGCCCGAGCGCAGCTCCTTCAGCGGAGAAGCCGCGCGCGGCATGGCGTTCGCGCCGAGCCGCTGTCGCGCTGGCGGCTGTCGTGTTGCTTGCCGTCGCGGCGGTGATTGTCCTTGACGGCGAAAAATTCAACGGTCTTTACACCACCGGAATCGGCGAGCAGCGCACCGTGCAACTCCTCGACGGATCGACGGTCGAGCTCAACGCGCGATCGAGTATTCAGGTGCGTCTCACGGCGGAGCAACGCGACGTGACACTGCTCGAAGGCCAGGCCTTGTTTCGCGTCGCGAAAGACAAGCAGCGGCCATTTGTGGTGCGCGCGGGCGATGCTCAGGTGCGCGCGGTCGGAACCGAATTCGACGTTTACAAGAAACAGGCCGCGACGGTGGTCACCGTGGTCGAAGGCCGCGTTGAAACCTACGACGATCTGAACAGCCCTGGGACCGCCGCGATCGTTTTATCGGCGGGCGAACAGCTCACCGTGGTGCCGCACGTCGTGACCAAACCAACCCGCACCGACACGGCGGTTGCCACGGCATGGGTGCAAAAGCGTCTGATATTCGAAGAAACGCCACTCAGCGACGTGGCGGAGGAGTTCAATCGCTACAACCGGCGCCCCTTGACCATCGATGGCGGTGAATTGGGAAGTCTCAAGATTAGCGGCGTCTACTCTTCGACCGATCCCGCATCGCTCATCAATTTCTTGCGCAGCCAGAACTCGATTCAAGTAGTCGAAACGGAGAAGCAAGTGCGCGTCCTTCGCCGCGATACGCGCTGACATACCCATTTTCTATGTGACAACGCTCTACTCCAATCGGGATCGGCGGCCGCGTTGCCCGACCGCCATCGAAGGCCCCGCAAGAGGCGCGTGGGCGCTAATACGTATTGCTGTTGTCTCCGCCGCGCTCTGCATTTCCATCGCCGGGCTCGCCCTCGCCAATAGTGCGAGCGCATCCATCCGTGAGCCGACGCACATCGCCGCGCAGGACCTGGGTCCCGCACTCAAGCAATTGGGTTTGAGCCGTGGATTGCAGGTCCTGTATTTGTCCAACACCGTGCGGGACATCCGCACCAACGGTGCGAACGGGAACATGACGGCGAATGAAGCCTTGCAACAGTTGTTGTCGGGCACCGGACTGACCTACCGCTATCTTGACGACAATACCGTCACCGTCATCCCAATCTCGAATTCCACGCTAAACGACGGATCCGGCGTTTCGCTTCAAGCGCAGTCCGGCAGCGCAATCTCCGCGACGCCTGAAACGAAACGCACGACTGAGGACAAGATCCTGCTGGCGCAGGCACTGCCGACTCCGGCATCGCCGCCGGCGGCCGCCGCGTCGGAATCGGGGCCTCTGCAGGAAATCATAGTCACCGGATCGCGGATCGCCTCGCCGAATGAGGTGAGTACGAGCCCAATTCAGGTCGTCTCCTCGAAATCCATTCAGGTATCCGGTAAAACCGACATCAGCGACATCATTACCCAGCTGCCGCAAAACTATAACAACGATCTGGGCCAGGATCTCGGCAACGGGACCTCCGGATTGGCGACAGCCGGCGGCGTAGCAACGGCGGATCTGCGCGGCCTCGGGCCGGCGCGCACGCTGGTGCTCATCGACGGCCGGCGACTCGGTGTGGGTTCCCCGAACACCGCGATCGCCCAGCCGGCGCCGGACCTCGATCAAATCCCGGCGGGGTTGGTCGAGCGCGTCGAGGTCGTCACCGGCGGCGCATCGGCCGCCTACGGATCAGACGCAATCGCCGGTGTGGTGAACTTCATCATGAAGAGAGACTTCCAAGGCTTCCAGCTAGACGGGCAAGTAGGCGAGTACTGGCACGAGAACCACGACACGATCGTACAAAACCTGGTCGAGCAATTTGGGGGCACGCCGCCCACGGGTACGGCCAAGGACGGCCGAAACAAATCCTTCGACCTGCTCATGGGGACGAACTTCGCGGACGGCAAGGGCAACGTCACGGCTTTCTTGAGTTACCGGCATGCCGATCCGGTCGCGAGCAGCCAACGCGATTTCGGCGCCTGCCAGCTGGATCCAGTTCAGGATGCCAATAAAAACGTCACCGGCCTGGCGTGCGGCGGCTCCTCCAATTCGAACTGGTTTGAACCGGCGTCCGGACCCAACAAGGGAAGCGTCTACAGCGTCTCGGGAACGAGTTTCGTTCCGAACGGGAGCGTCGCGACCACGCCGCCCGCGTCTTACAACTCTCAGCCGTTCATCTACATGACGCGCGAGGATGATCGCTACAACGCCGCCTTCATGGCCCACGAGGAGATCACCGACTGGTTCCAGCCGTATGCCGAATTCTTTTTCATGGACGACAAGACGCACGAGCAGGTGGCGCCCGCTGCGTTGTTCAAGGACAGCAATCCGCTTGACCCGACCGGTGCGGGCGACTACTACGTCAATTGCAGCAACCCCTTGCTGAGCGCGCAGGAGCGGGGAATCCTCTGCACGCCGGCGCAAATCGCGGCAGATACCGCAAACCCAGGCTCAGCCACCGCGCAGGTGCGGATAGGCCGGCGCAACGTCGAGGGCGGAGATCGTTTCATCGATTTCGAGCATACCAACTATCGCGCGGTGTTCGGCTCCAAGGGCACCTTTGCGGATGCGTGGAGCTATGATCTATATGGCCAGTACTTTTACACCGCGTTTTCAGACTCCAACCAAAAGTACTTGAGCTACGACAGCATCACCAACGCGTTGCTGGTGACGGGAACCGCGGCCAATCCAAGCTGCATCAACGGCAGCAGCCGCGGCTGCGTGCCCTACAATATATTCAGCGAGGGCGGTGTCACGCAGGCGGCCCTCAATTATCTGTACTTGCTCGGCACCGCGACGGGATCCGCGACTTTGCGCACCCTGCATGCCGATGCGACCGGCAGGCTCGGTCAGTATGGCATCACGTCGCCGCTCGCGACTGAGGGCATCGGCGTGAACGTCGGCTTCGAGCATCGCAACGATCACGAATTGCTGCAGCCGGACGCCGCCGAGGAGAGCCAGCTTTTGTCGGGCTTCGGCAGCGCGGTGGCGCCGATCGATGCCGGCCTCTCGGTCGCGGAGGAATTCATCGAAGTGCGCGCGCCGCTCATTCAGGATCGGCCCGGCGCCAAGGAGCTGCTATTCGATGCGGGCTACCGCCGTTCTGACTACTCGACCGCCGGGGTGACCAATACCGACAAGTTCGAAGTTCAATATGCGCCGATCGCGGATTATCGGATTCGTGCCTCCTATGACCGCGCAATTCGCGCGCCGAGCGTCGCCGAGCTGTTCACGCCGCCGATCGTCGGGTTGACCACGGTCGTCCCCGACCCCTGCGCGCCGCCCATCAGCTTCACGCTGCTCCAATGCGAGCGCACCGGCGTGACCGCCGCCCAGTACAACAGCGGCTCGATCCCGCAGGGCACCGCCAACCAGCTGTCGCAAGAAACCAGCGGCAATCCAAACCTCAAACCGGAGCAGGCCGATACCTACACCGTGGGTTTGAATTTTGCACCGAGCCAGATTGCGCATCTGACCGGCAGCATCGACTACTTCCACATCCAGGTGAAGGACGAAATCGGCGTGATCCCCTACCTGGTCGTCCTTTCCAATTGCGCCAACACGGGTGATCCGACCTTTTGCAGCCAGATCGTTCGCTCGCCGAGCACCGGCAGTTTGACCGGCAACAGCATCGCGTCCGGCGGCTATGTCATACAGAAGAACTACAACCTGGGGACCGCGATCAACAGCGGTATCGATACTCAGTTGAACTACAAGGTTGACCTCGCGGTTGGATTTGGCGATGTATCATTCGCGCTGAACGGCGCGTATCTGCTGCACAACGAGTCGACGCCGTTGCCGGGGGCGCATACCTATGACTGCGCCGGATTGTTTGGCGCCACCTGTCAGACGATCAATCCACGCTGGCACCACGTGTTCCGCACCACCTGGGACACACCTTGGGACGTCTCGGCATCGTTGACCTGGCGCTACATCGGTTCGGTCTCGCAGGACAACAATAGCAACGATCCCACCCTGCATTTCGCGACGTTCGGCGGCTACGACTTCGTCAATGCCACCATCCCGTCGTATAGCTACATCGATCTCGAGGCCACGTGGATCGTCAACAAGTTTCTGCAGCTCCGCGCGGGTGCCAACAACATCCTGGACAAGGACCCGCCTTTGATTGACTCGGCCATCGTCGGCGGCGGCGCTGCGAATACCTACAGTATCTACGACATGTTCGGGCGTCAGCTGTTCGTCGCGTTTACGGCGAAGTTCTAGCAGGCTATTGGAAAACGCCGGGCCTTCAGTGCGCGGCGATTACCGCCGCGGCACCGGCCATCATCGTCGCGCTGGTGCGGTTGGCGATCTTTACCGCGCGGCGGCTGGTGAGCAAGCGGCGCGCGCGCACGGCGAGCAGCGCCCAGGCGAAATCGACCGACATCAGCACCAGGAGCGTCACGGCGGTCAGCTCGAACCAGCCGGCAGCGCCCACACGATCCAAATCGACGATGGTGGGCAGGAGCGCCAGATAGAACACCATGATCTTCGGATTTCCCAGGGTTACAGCGAGTCCCGCGCCGAATAAGCGCCACGGCGACTGGCCGGACGGCAGTTCGCCTTTCGACACCTGAGTCGGTGCGAACCACATCTTCCACGCCAGGTACAACAGATACGCAACACCGATGAATTTAATTGCGACGAACACGACGCCCAGCGTGTGCGCTACCACGGCGAGACCCGCGACGGCGCAGGTGAGCCAGAGCGCTTCGCCCAGCCACATCGCCGCCAAAAACGGCAGCACTTCGCGAAGCCCATGGGTGAGCACCCGCGCCACCAGCGCCGCGATACTGGGTCCCGGAGACCCGGCGGCGACGATCAGCGCCAAGGCGAAAACCAGCAGATTTGAAACCGTCATTGGCTTCTCGAAACCAGGTGTGCCAAGGGTGCCAACCGAATGTTACTTCGCCACGGGCAAATCGACGTAGCTCGCCGCGTCGGGTTTATGAAACACGCGCTGCGTGGCCTTGACGTAGTCCGCGGGCTTGGCGAAAAAAATGTTCGGCACGAAGGTTTGCGGGTTGCGGTCATAGAGCGGAAACCAACTCGATTGCACCTGGACCATGATTCGATGCCCGGGCAAGAACACATGATCCGCGTTGGGCAGTTTGAGCGTATAGCCGATCACTTTACCGGCAGGAATGGCCGATGGATTGGCCGGATCGTCGCGATAACGGCCGCGCATGATATCCATGGCAATCGGCAATTGATAACTGCCCATCGCGACGTTTCCGGGGACCTCGTCCGGGTACACATCGATGAGCTTGACCACCCAATCGGCGTCGGTTCCGCTGGTCGAGGCGAATAGGTGCGCCACCGGTTGACCCGCGATGCGAAGCGGCGCCTTCAACACATCGGAGGTGTAAGTCAGCACATCGGTACGATCCGCCGCGAAACGCTGGTCATCCACCAACCATCGCCCCCAGGTTGAGTCGGATGCGTAGGTCGGACGGATGGGCCGCGGCCGGTAGGTGACCGGCTTTGCGGGGTCTGAGACGTATTCATCGAAGGCGGCGGCGCCGGCGGGTTGCTTGTCGAAGCTCAACTTGGCGCCGGCCGCCAGATACAGCGGCGCCGACTTGAAGGGGCAGCCGCTGGCGCAGGACTGAGGCCACTGATTGTAGCGGCGCCAAACGTTGGCGCCGGTCTCGAAGGCGGTGACCGTCGCGATATCCGCCTTCGGTGCGTCATCTTTCAGATGCGCATCAAAGAACGGCAGCAGCACATTCGCACGAAACCAGCGGCCGGTGTCGCCGTCAAACTTGATCGCGCCCAAGACAGAGCCGTCGCCGTTGCCGCCGCCATGGCGCCAGGGTCCGATCACCAGATAGGAATTATCGTGTCCCGCGCCGGATTGTGAGCGCGTCGCCGCAAAGGTCGCCATCGCGCCGTAGATGTCCTCTTGGTCCCATTGGCTGTGCACATAAAGCGTCGGTACGGTCAACGGTCGCGCGCCGAGGATCTTGTCCACGGCTTGCTCGCTCCAATAGCGATCGTATGCGGGGTGCTGGGTGAGACGTTGCCAGAACGGCAATTGATCCATCCCCAACTCCTTCCCCAGCGTGCCTGCGGAACCGATGGCGAGCCAGGTGCCGTAAGCGTCGTAGCGGGGCGCGATCCATTTGTCGTCCGAGGACTTATCCGCCGTTTGCGCGAAGATATAGTCCGCGTAGGTTTGGCGCAGCGCGCCGTTGTGAAACCAGTCATCGCCCATCCAAGGATCGACCATCGGATTGAACGGTGCCGCTGCCTTCAATGCCGGATGCGGATTGACCAAGCTCATCAGCACCGTAAAGCCGTCATAGCTGGTGCCCATGGTGCCGACTTTACCATTGGACTCCGGCACGTTTTTCACCAGCCAGTCGATCGTGTCGTAGGCATCGGTCGAATGATCCACCGGCGTGTGATTCAAGTCGCCCGCCAGCGGCCGGGTCATCACATAGTCGCCTTCGGACTTGTATTTTCCGCGTACATCCTGCGCCAAGATGGTGTAGCCGGCATCGGCGAGCTCGCCGAAGCTCAAGGGCAAGACCAGCGCGCGGCGCGGACTGTCCGCGCCGCTGGTGAATTTGCTGGCGTTGTACGGTGTGCGATCGAGAATCATGGGGGCACGCGCCGCGCCTTTGGGAATGATGATGACGGTGTGGAGCTTCACGCCGTCGCGCATGGGAATCATGACGTCGCGCTTGATGTAGTCGTCGGCTTCCGTCGAGACTTTGAAGTCTGCGGGAATGTCGCCGCCCGCCGGCGGCGGTGTGGGCACGGGATTGGCGAGAGTGGCGGCACCTAAGCCCAGCAACCAGGCAGCGGCCATCGCGCCACAGAGCATCTGGATTTTTTTTGAATGCATGATGTGATCCCTGGTGTGCAAACGTTAGAGACTAAGACTGACGCAATCCCGGATCCACGACCGGTGCCTGGTCCGAGACATACGCGGTCTTGATGCCGATAAAAGTACTTCGTCCGGAGGCCCGATAGCTTCCCTCGGTCATTTCGATTGCGATGTTGGGTCCGAGGCCATCGAATTGTTCGAGCACGAGGTCGAATCCCGCGTCACGCATCGCTTGCAGCAGGTACTCGCGTTGTATCCAAAACGACTGCCTGTTATTCCAGGCTGCCCAACGGCGGTTTTCGCGATCGAGGAACGCGTGCTTGGTGCGAAACTCGGGCAGCCAGCGGCCGGGCAAGCCTTCGTGCTCGGTCAGGAACGACAGCTTGTGGGTGGTGGTGCCGGTGTTTTTGAGCGGCAAGAATCTGGCCAGGGCGCGCCGAAAGCGCCGCGGCCGAATGAAACTCGGCGAATCCTTGGCTTCGGAGAAATGCGTCTGCAGGATCAACAGGCGCCGGGTCACCCGCGACAGCAGATTCAGAAACTCACGCGGCTTGTCCAAGTGATAGAAAAGTCCGCAACAAAACACCGCGTCGAAGGTGCCATGGGCGGCGATATTCCAGACATCGTCGCGGACAAATTCCAAGTTCGGCAAATTGACCTTCGATTGAACGTAGCGGCAGGCCTCGATATTCAGCTCGCGCACGTCGATTCCCAGTGCCTGCAGCCCGAGGCGCGCAAACTCGACCGTGTAACCGCCCTCGAGGCAACCCAAGTCGGCAATCCGCACATGCCGCTTATCGCCGGGAAAGGTTGCATCCAAGATGCGTTTTGCCGCGAGAAACCAAGGATGCACGTCCATCGAATAACCGACATCAGGCTTGGTATATGTACCGTCGTCCAAACGAATGTTATGTGAAGTGAAGCTAACCGGCATTCCCGCTCCTGGCAATTCTCCGCGCGAATCTTAACCCCTTTTTTCGAGCCGCATCGATTCAGGTGGGAGCAGTCACACGGGAGATCGTCATGAAATGCCTCGGATTTGGAATCGTACTGATCGGTTTAGGGGTGCTTGGCGTCAGGACGGACGCGCATGCCGCCGGCCGGCTCGCGGATGTACAAATCATCGACCGCGAGACCGGCAGCGTGCTGCCGATGTATCAAAGCCACGGAGAGTATTGGGTCGCCGGCCGACCCGGCGCCCGCTATTCGATCATGATTCAAAATCACCGCGGCGAGCGCCTTCTCGCGGTCACGGCCGTGGACGGCATCAATGTCATCAGCGGCGAAACGGGGGCCTGGAGCCAAAGCGGCTATGTTTTCACTCCCGGCGAGCGCTACGAAATCGCCGGCTGGCGCAAGAGCAATGCTGAAATCGCGGCCTTTAATTTCACCGCCGCAGGCAATTCCTATGCGGAACGAACGGGGCGTCCCGCCAACGTCGGCGTCATCGGCGTGGCGCTGTTTCTCGAGCGCCCGGCGAGATTTCCCAGATACGAGGCATTCGATCCGCGATCTGAGGAGTCCGAACACGTTACAAATCGAATCGAAGGCGACGCGGTCGGCGGTGCCGCGCGCGCTGCGCCGCCGGGCTTTACCGCAGGGGCGCCGACCGCGGCACCGCCGAGCCCCGACTCACTGACGCCGCCTCTGCCGAAGGCGGAGGAGATCAAACCGGATGCCGCGCGATCCTATACGGCGCCGGCACCGGCGCCGAAACTCGGCACTGGGCACGGCGCACGTGAAACCTCGTACGTACGGGACACGACCTTTGATCGCCTGTCGAGCACACCCAATGAACTCATCAAGATTCGCTACGACAGCTACGAGAATTTGGTGGCAATGGGCGTGGTGCCCACTCGCCCGGCGTGGCAACGCCCGAATCCTTTTCCCGATTCACCCCTGCCGCGGTATGTACCGGACCCGCCGGGCGGCTGATAATGGGGTGAATGGGCCTGGCTCAGGAGACTGACGAGAACTTGATGGTACGCTTCGGGCGCGGCGAAGCCGCCGCGTTCGAATTCCTGTACCGGCGGCATGAATCACGGGTATTTCGCTATCTTCAGCGCAACGTGAAGAACGAGGCCGCGGCGAATGATCTCATGCAGGAGGTCTGGTTTGCGGTCGTGCGCGGCGCGGCAAATTATCAACCGACCGCGAAATTCACGACCTGGCTCTTTACTATTGCGCACAACCGCACCGTTGACATGATTCGCGCCAATTATCGGCTGCAAAGTCTCGATGCCGGCGACGATGCGGATCCTGAAGCGGCAACCCCGCTGGAACGGCTCGCCGAGTCCGCGAAACTCGAGCCGCCGGCGCAGGTCCAATCGCAGGATGAGGCCGCGGCATTGTTGAATGCCGTTGCGCAATTGCCGGCCGAGCAACGGTCCGCGTTTCTGCTGCAGGCGGAGGGCGACCTCAGCGTCGAGGAGATCGCCCACGCCACCGGCTCCAGCTTCGAAACGGTCAAGAGCCGACTGCGCTATGCCCGGGCCAAACTGCGCCAGCTGTTATGGGAATACGCATGACCCCGAATGACGACACTCGCGACGAGGAATTGCTCGCCCGCTACCGGCAGGCCAGCGCTGAGGCGCCGGGTCCCAGCGATGCCGTGCGCGCCACGATTCTGGCCGAGAGCCGCCGTGTTGCCGATGAGCTTGCCAAGCAAGCACCGCGCCCACCCATAGATGTATCGCGCCCGGCGGCCAATGATTCGCGCTGGAAGATCACCGCCTTCGGTACGGCCGGCGCCGCAGTGCTCGCCGCGCTGCTATTCGCACCGCGCTACTGGCAAACCGCTCCCCCGGCGCAGGTGAGCATCGCGCCGCCCCCCGTGGCGACGTCGATGGCAGCGCAAGATCGGGCCAAGACCGAGGCGGCCGGCGCGCCTAGATTGGAGGAGCTGAAACCGAATGCGGCATTAGCGTATACAACGCCGGCGCCGCCGCCAGCACCGGCGCGGCAATCGCCCAGCGAGGCAAATTCCTTGCAAGAAATTGTCGTGACCCAGGCCGAACGGAAGCGCGCGAAATCGTATGCGGCGCCGTCGCCCCAACTTGCCGCCCCCGCGGCAACCGCGCCGCCGAGCGTCGCGCAGAATTACGCGCCCGGATCGCCTTCGGCACCACCGTCCGGTTCTAATTTCATCGTTGCGCCGCGCGCAGCGGCGGCGCAGGCAAATCCGCTGGATCGTTCCGCGTACGGAGTCGTCGGCGGTGTTCCGCTTTCCAAGCGGGCAGAAAGTGCCGCTGCTGCAGACAGCGCGCGCGCCGGCGGCGCCCTGGCGCCGGCGACTCTACACTCGGCCGCCGCGCAGGGCGACGTGGCGCAGGCCGCAACAATGCTGGATCAAGGCGCGATCATCGATGCCCGCGACGAGGCGGGCCGCACGCCGTTGATGCTTGCCGTGACCGAAGACCGGGTCGAGATTGTCCGCTTGCTGCTGGCGCGAGGCGCCGACCCCAATGCCGCGGACAATAGCGGCCACACACCGTTGCAGCAGGCAACCAAGAGAAATTTGCAGGATGTCGCCGCATTGCTGCAGCAAGCCGGAGCTCACTAGCTCAGTACCATGAGGCGAGAAAGATCACCTATGCATTACCTATGCATCGCGTTCTGAATACAATAGGTCTTTCAGCCAGGATGCAACGCTTGAAAAATGATTTCACCCACGCCCTGGCGAATTAAACCGGACTAGTGGCCAGATCCCGCCGTCGCCTCTGGCGCAAAATTCTTATCGCGATCTTTGTGGTCCTCGCCATCGTCGTGGTGGCTGTCGGTGGCTGGATCGTGCACTTGGATCGCGTGGTGACCAAACAATTTCAGGGCCGCCATTGGTCGGTGCCGGCGCGCGTCTATGCTGCACCGCTCGAGCTCTATGCCGGCGCGCGCATTTCTGCGGACGATCTCGACGAGGAATTGCGCCGCGTGCACTATCGACGCGGGGATCCGGCCGGCGGTCCCGGTCTGTATCGCCGGGTCGGCAATGCCTTCGACATTCGCACCCGACGGGTGCGCTTCATCGATGAACAGCGCGACGCCCAGTTGGTGTCCATCCATGCCGACGCGTCCGCGATTACCAGCATGCGTCAAGCCAATGGCGCCGATCTGCCGGTGTTCCGCTTGGACCCGCCGGTGATCGGCAGCGTCTTTCCCATCCACGGCGAAGATCGCCTGGTCGTGTCGCCGGAAGAAATTCCTGCGCTGCTGCGCAACGGCATCAAGCTGATCGAGGATCGGCGTTTCGACCAACATCATGGCGTCGACACGCTCGGCGTGCTGCGTGCCGTCTGGGTCAACCTGCGCGCAGGCCGGGTGGTGCAGGGCGGCAGCACGCTCACGCAGCAACTGGTCAAGAATTACTTCCTCACCGACGCGCAGACATTCGATCGCAAGGCCACCGAGGCAGTCATGGCTCTGCGGCTCGAAGCGCACTATTCCAAGGACGAGATACTCGTGGCCTACCTCAATGAGGTCTTTCTGGGCCAGGATGGCGAACGCGCCATCCACGGCTTCGGGCTCGGCAGCGAATTTTATTTCGCCAAGCCCTTGGGCGAACTCGACGCCGGTGAACTGGCGCTGTTGATCGGCCTGGTCAAGGGTCCCTCGTACTATGATCCGCGCAGACATCCCGATCGCGCCCTCGCGCGGCGCAACTTGGTGCTCAAAGAATTTACCGACGCGCACCTGATCGATGCCAATGCGGCGCAGCGCGCGGCCGCGGCGCCGCTGG